>ERZ1673722.508-NODE-508-length-50248-cov-6.942801_pt1 | contig 50248 bp, 66 predicted proteins | sample MGYA00580222_ERZ1673722 | MGnify/ENA primary metagenome ERZ1673722 (study PRJEB41218, sample SAMN15661750) | gut metagenome | host: Homo sapiens | place: Canada: London | collected 2015-08-20/2019-03-30 | study: EMG produced TPA metagenomics assembly of... | reverse complement strand
TAAAGAGTCATGGACAAAAACAGGCACTTTTCCGTAGTTTTGCTTTGGCGCGCGACAAGAGGCGTTCCGTTTACCTGGGGTTTCTTCCAGGCTCCTTTTCCACTCTGCTGGTTTTCCCTTGGAAAACTACCGAAAAGTCATGCTTTTGTCCATGATGTTTTAAGTCATGTTCATTCTGACTAGCAGGCCCTGTCATCCTGAGCGGAGGCCGCGGGCCGGAGTCGAAGGATGACAGCGGTGGCGCACACGGCCAGCCCGTGCTTGTTCATGCTCCGGCGCTTCGCGCCTTCGCTCCGGACGCCAGGTGCGCTCCGCTCGCCCATCGGATGGCAACGTGGAACCTCGTTCGCGGATACGCGCACAAAAAACGCGACCCCTTGCCGGGGCCGCGTTCGTTCCTGCCTGGTTTACCGGGCGCCGCCTCCGCCGCCGAAGCCGCCTCCGCCGCCGCCTGAGAAGCCGCCGCCGAATCCACCGCCGCTGGAGAAGTTCCCGCTAGCGCCCGAAAGCGCCGCCTGAGCCGTTGACATCGTGTTCGTCATCGACGTTTGCAGCATGTCGCTAACCGAAGGCATCGCTGAGCCGGCAGCCGTATGGCCTCCCGTGTACCAGAACCACCAAGGCATGTACGTCATGCCCATAGATCCGTCGTACTCGAACAGCTGCGGCATGGTGGTTTGCAGCTGCTTGATGGCCTGGTCGGCCACGCCGAACAGGTAGGCGTACACCATGAACTCGCCCCATACCTTCACGTCGGTGGGCGGACGCTCGTCAAGAGACGAGAAGTCGGTCAGCCAGTTGCGCAGCGCCTTGCTCTTGGCCGTCAGCTCGTTGCCCTTCACACTGCGACGCGGCATGTAGTTCCCGATCACGCCCAACGCGATGGCGGTGGGAATCATGAATACCAGAGGGATGAAGTTCGACATGAGTATCCAAATGGCGACACCGGACAAAGCGACCACCACGGCAAGCGCGATGAGGTAGCCCTGGTATCGCTTGCCTTTCGCCTCGAAGAAATCCTCGCGGTTCGTCGCCGCCGAAAGCGCGCCCTGCCAGCCCTGCATCGCGTCGACAAACTCCTGCGGATGATCTTCGCCGTACTTCTTGATAGTGCCGAACCACAGCGAGTCGGCTCCCCCGGCCAACGTGCCGAACAGCAAATCCAACGCCTGACGATCGATGGGATCGGTCACGTTGTCGGCAGCAGGCAACCTTGTGATGTAATAGTCGTCCACGGTCTTCATGCGCCCGAACGCGCCGGGTTCCTCGTAACTGCCCGCGTCGATGCGGATGGCGCCGACGTGCGCAAGATGCATGAGCGTAGCCGTGAAATCGTCTTGGCTCTCGCGATCCCAGCGCCACAGGCGTCCGATAGCCGCCGGATGGATGGAGGGGTCAGGCACGTCGCGCCAATACTCGTCGGTAAACCGGGGCTGGTATTCGCGTCCGTACTTGAAGTAGGCGCGCAGCGCCCAGGCGAGCAGCAGCACGCAGACAACACCGCAGCCGATGACGAACGCCAACGAAAGAACGCGAGTGCGGTTCGCCTGGTCGCTCCAGTCCTTTTCTTCTTTCAGCACCGTGTCCAAACGGTTTTCCCCTTGATGCAGCGCCGCGCTTTCGGGCGACAGGTTCGTTAACCACTTCACCGGAAACGCCACGCGCGCTTCGGCGAATTGACCTGCCGCAACATGCGGCACGGCATACGTCACGGTTCCGTCGGCGTTCACGGTCACCTTGCCGTCGAGCGGTCCATGACCCCATGCGCGCACGTTCTCTCCCGGCACGACCTCGGTACCCTGCGGTACGGGCAGCGCCAACGTCATGGTGACGTTGTCGGAAGCCTCTTTCCATTGGGAGCCCACGTATTTCCAATACACCTCGCCTATGTCGGAATACGCCTGCGCCCCGTTGACCACCGTATAATCGAGCTCGATGATGCGACGGTCGTCGGAGGCGTTGAAGAACACGTACACGCTGTTCTTCGGCGCGTCGAACGAGTAGGAATCTTTCCCAGGCCCGCCCGATTCGCGCCAGCCGAGCACGAACGCCTCGCTCGGCAACGTCGTCCAATCGCCCACCACCGTGCCATCGGCATCGACGTTCGCCATACGCACGCCGTTGATCTTGAGGGAAGCGTTCTGCGGAAGCCCGTCGAAGGCCCACCACACCGCGGAGAAATCGCCGTCGAAATCGAACGTGCGCTGCTCGATCACTTGCAACGCGCCGTCGGTTTCCACCTGGGCCTGGATATCCACCTTCGGCATGGTGTACGATTTCGCGTGAGCCTGCCCGGGAGCCAGCGCCACAAGCGCGCATGCGAGCGCCAGGAGCGCCGCGCAAAACAGCACGGCGTTTCGTCGGGAAAAAGCGAAGGATTCGCGGAGTTGCGAACCGCTCATGTTTTGCATGATCATGCTCCTTGCAACTTGGAGGTGGTCACGGTATCATAGCAAACCGCACCTATTATACCGCGGAGAGCTGACCGAGAGGCCGAAGGTGCTCGCCTGCTAAGCGAGTACACCCCAAAAGGGTGTCTGGGGTTCGAATCCCCAGCTCTCCGCCACCGCATTTCAAACCCTCGTAAGAGGGTTTTCCTATTTCTTCCGCCAACGCCTGACACGGGAACCCGGAGTCGTCGTCTTCGCGGCCTTGATGCGGTACGCGGGGTTGTGGCGCAAAAACACCGCGCGGCATATCCGCGTCGCCGCAAGCCCGATAAGAGCCGTCAACAAAAAGCTGAACGACAGATCGAACACGGCTCCGTTGCGCTCGAGCCACGCGTAGGCGCACACCAGCAGGAAGAACGCCGAAACGGCGCCCGTGATAGCCGTGAATATCCTGATGAGCAGCTCTTTCGCTCGGTTCGGGGAATAGCGCCATGCGGCCACGATGTATACGATTGCCGCCACCACGGCCAACACGATAAGCATCGGGACGATGCGCAACAGTCGAGCGAACACGGAAAGTGCTCCTTTCCCAGGTCGGGATGCACGGGCATCCGGCAGCTTGCGTTGTCCGCATCATACCAGACCGGCGCGCGTTGCTCTCATATCATCGAGAAGAGCCATCTATTCGTCGATCTTAGCGTCGACGAACGTCGCAAACAGGTGGCACACCTCGCTTTTCCCGATGGGCTTCACGGCGAATCCGTCCATCCCGGCGTCGAGCGCGCGGCGGCGATCCTCCTCGTAGGCGTTCGCCGTGGTGGCGATGATAGGCGGCCGTGCGCGACCTGCTTCCCGGTAGCGTTCGACAACGAGTCGCGCCGCCTCGAGGCCGTCCATGCCGGGCATCTGGATATCCATGAACACGAGGTCGAAGCGCCCTTCGGGCGCGCCTTCAAGCAGATCGAGCACATCCAGGCCGTTCCAGGCGCGCTCGACCGTGGCGCCCGTCGAAGCGATGATCTCCTCCGCTATCTCGCCGATGATCTCGTTGTCTTCCGCAAGCAGCACGTGCACATGCTGCCAGGAGCATGACACCGCCGAAACCGCAGCATCCGAGCGCTCGGCCTCGATGGACTCCTCCAACTGCAGTTTGCACGCATCCCCTTCGCAAGCTTCGAACGGCAGCACCAACGTGAAACGCGATCCGCGCCCTCGCTCGCTTTGCACCTGTACGGTACCGCCCATGAGATCGGCGAGGTTCTTAACGATGGACAAGCCCAGACCAGTCCCCTCCACCGATAAGCGCGTAGGCACCTCCTCGCGCTCGAACGGGTCGAACAAACGCGACATGAACTCTTTCGACATGCCTATGCCGTCATCTTCCACGATGAAGCGGATCAGGCGAATACACATATCGAAGCCGTCATGGCTGGTCGGCTCAAGCGAAAGACCGTGCTGGGCGGCATATTCCACGCGCTCGTCGCCCCTCAGCTCCTCGACGGCAAGGCTTACCGTCCCGCTCGGCTCGGTGTACTTGACGGCGTTGCCAAGCAGGTTGATGAGCACCTGGTTCACGTGCATCTCGTCACCCAGCACAAGCCCCTCTTCGACGTCGACGCGCAACACCGAGAACGTCAGATGCTTCGAATCGGCTTGCGGACGCACGATGGACCCGAGCGTTTCCACGACGACATGCAGGTCGAACGGCTTGCAGCACAGGTTGATTTGACCGCTTTCGATTTTGCTCATATCCAGCACGTCGTTCACGAGATTGAGCAGGTGATGCGACGACAGCTGCACTTTGTCGAAGCATTCCTTCACGCGATCGCGCTCGTCGATATGCTCGACGGCTATATCGACGAGTCCCATGATGGCCGTGAGAGGCGTCCGGATGTCGTGCGACACGTTCGACAGGAAGCGCGACTTCGCTTCGCTGGCATCCTGCGCCTTCTCCATCGCGCACCGCAGGCTTTCCTGCAGCTCGCGTTCTTGCCGGTTCTTGCGCTTGATCACCGCGAGGAACAGCACCAGCGCCACCATCACGGCCGTCATAAGCACCGACGCCGTGAACATGGTATCCTGGCGGGTTTTGCCGACCGCCTTGTACAACTGGTCGAAAGAACGGGCGGCGGCGGATATGATGGCCTGGTTGTCTTCCAGCATCCGATCGATGCGCGGGTCGATTTCACTCGCCAGAAAAGCGGCAACCGCCTCGTCGTCTGCGTCGCTCAAGCTGAGGGCGATAAGCCGATCCTGCAACTCGCTGAACTCCTCGTAGTTGCTTACCAGGTCCTTTACTTTCTCGGGATTGCCGTGATGGCGCTGTTCAACCACCCTGAACGCTGTGCGCAGGTTTTCGTCGATGGAGGCGAACTCCGTTTTAACGCTTGCGACGGTCTCCGGCGTGCGCGCGAACGCTAAGCGGTTGTCCAGCGTTCGCACTTGCATGAGCAGCGTTTCGGCTCGACCTGCCGCAACGGTGACCGCGTAGGGATGTTCCTTGAGATCCTCGGTTTTCGTATCGATGGCGTTCATATTCACCAACAGAACCGCGTAGAACGACACGAGCAGCGCCATGAGCGCAAGCGCCGCGATAAGATAGACCGGGTCGGAATCGAGCACGCGACCGAATCGATCGTGCTTCCGCGATGAAACCTTCTTCATGAAGCCGCTCCGATAGACGGGCGCAGGATCCACGGCGGCAAGACGCCTCTCAGCGAAGCTAGCGCGCACGGCCGCCAGCACGAGGCGCCAAGATAGCGCAGCGAACCCTACGCAAAATAGTTTTCGACGAGCGCCGCGCAGAGACGCGACGCTCGTTGAACTTGGCTAGAACTGCACCTTGGGAGCGACTTCCGCGCCCGCCGTCGCGTCGAAGCTATCGCGCTGCTTGAAGCCCATCATGCCCGCGATGAGCACTGCAGGGAACGTCTGGATCGCAGTGTTGTACTTCATGACGGTGTCGTTGAAGCTTTGGCGCATGTAGCTGATCTTGTCTTCAGTGTTGGACAGCTCTGCTTGAAGCTGCTGGAAGTTCGTGTTCGCCTTGAGGTCGGGGTAGGCCTCCGCGACGGCAAACAGGTTCTTCAGCGCACCGGTGAGGAAGCCGTCGGCCTGCATCTTGCCTTCGGGCGTAGGCGCGTTCATGACGGCGGTGCGAGCCTTGGTAACCTCCTCGAGAGTGCCGCTTTCGTGGGCAGCATAGCCTTTGACGGTCTCGACGAGGTTCGGGATGAGGTCGAGACGGCGCTGCAACTGCACGTCGATCTGCGCCCAGGCGTTATCCACCATGTTGCGGAGCTTGACGAGGTTGTTGTATAGCCCGATCACGGCCACAACCAGCACGACGACGATGACGAGGATGATGATCAATGGGATGCTCATAGCTCTCCTTTGCTGTTACGTGGCTAGCATTCTACCATCGTGCATGCCATTCAGGAAATCCGCTACCGATTGGTAAACCGAATCGTAACACTTAGATTTCGCGAATGCATCGGGCTGCCGAAATTTCAGCGGTTCGGCACCACGGCCGCACGCGCCGAGCCAAACATGGTAGCACGCGCCCACCAGCCGCGCATGCGCGCCTCGGCGGCCACGCGACCTGCATCGGCGAACGTGGCGCACTGCATGAACACGGCCGACCCGCTGCCCGACATGAGCACGCGCTGCACGTCGACGCGCTCGCTAGCCCACAAGCGGATGTCCACGAGCGCCGGAAGCAGGTGCTCGGAAACGGGCACGAGGTTGTTGCGCAGCGGCACGTCGGCGGCGCGCTGGGCTTCGAGGGCTGCTTCGCGATCGGCCTCGGAATTGGCCGTGGGATGCTCGTCGAACGCGCGGTACGCGGCAGCCGTGGACACGCCGCCCTCGGGCTTCACGAGCACGACGTTGCCGTTCATGGGCGCAAGGGCATGGTCGAACGCATCGCCCACGCCCGTGAAGCAAGCGCAGCCGCCATGCAGGAAAAACGCCACGTCGGCACCCAGGCTTCGTGCTGCTTCCTCGATACGCGGATCGTCGGCAGGCACGCCCCACAAGTGCGCAGCGCCCAGCAGCGCCGCGGCGGCGTCGGAGGAGCCGCCGCCCAAACCGGCCTCGGCGGGGATGTGCTTCTCGAGGCAGGCGACCACCGTCTCGTCAGCCGTGCGTCCCAATTTTTCAGCCAGCAAGCGCACGGCCTTCGCCACGATGTTGCTCTCCACGGGCACATCGAGCATCGCGAGCCCTTCGCGCGCAACGCACGAGAGATCGACGGATAGACCTTCTCCGCGTCCCGGCGCCAGCTTCATGCGTAAAACGTCGTGCAGCATGAGCGCATGCATGATGCTGACGGCCTCGTGATAGCCGTCCGCGCGCTTCGCGCCGATGTCGAGGAACAGATTCACTTTCGCCGGTGCCACCAGCTTGACGGCATCGGGGCCGGCGAAGCCCGCGATGTCCACGCCCTGCGCGATGCGAGCCACGGCCAGCATGTCTACGGCGTTTTCGCCGTTCTTGCTCGGTTGCGTCATTTCGATTCCATTCGTTTCTTGCGCTTGCGCGCGAAGAAGCTGCGCAGCAGCTCGGCGCATTCATCGCCCAGAACGCCAGAGACAGCTTCGAAGGTGTGGTTGAGGCGCTCGTCTGCGTTGACCGCGTACAGCGTGCCGAGAGCGCCCGCCTTCGGGTCGGCCGCGCCGTACACGCAGCGGTCGACGCGCGCTTGATGCATAAGGCCCGCGCACATCACGCACGGCTCCAGCGTCACGTACACCGTGCAGCCGGTTAACCGCCACACGCCCAAACGCTCGGCCGCCTGCTTGAGTGCGATGAACTCGGCATGCCCCGCCGGATCCTGCGTAGTCTCGCGCAGGTTGCACGCGCGCGCGATCACCTGCGGCTCGGCCAAGGGGCGGCGCGTTCCAGGATCGATGGGCTCGTATACGACAACGGCCCCGATGGGGACTTCGTCCAGTTCTTCGGCGCGGCGCGCTTCCTCGATTGCCATGCGCATGTAGTCTTCATCGGTCATGTCGCTTATTATATGCCAAAATACGCATCGAGTTCGCTTTCCTTGCCGTACGGCGCTAGCAGATGACGCGCCACCGCACGCGCCATAGGGCGTAGCGCAGGGGCGAACACCAGCATAGAGTCCATCTCGATGGGCGCATTGATCAGCGGCCTCATGCAAACCTGATCGGTGACCAGCATTTTTGCGTACTCGGTTTGAATAATAAAGCAGCCTTTGCTGATTGAAACCTGAGCCAACATAAGGTTCTTGTCATGCATAAGCAACGTCATGTTGATGCCGTATTTTCGAAACGTCGCCTCGTACAGCCTGCCTTTGCAAGGGCTCGTCTGGATTACCGTCTTCCCCCTCAAATCAGTCTCGAAGTCGATGAACCTCTTGCGCGACAACGGGTCGCTGGCCGACAGCAAGACCGACAAACCGTCGTCGCATAGCTTTATTGAGGGCAATCCCAAATCATCAGGAGGCTTTATGGAAAACGCAAGCTCCAGCTCCCCTTCCGCTATAGCTTTCCAGAATGCATCATGGTCGCCGTCGACCACTTCGATCTTTACGCGCGGATCATCTTGGAAGCTCGCCAGCAACCCTCGCTTCTGGCTGTACCCCACGTACATGCTGAGCAAACCCACGCGCACCAGCTCGGAATCCGTTTGGCTAACCGAACGGATATCGGCAACGCACGCATCCCACAGCCGACCCTCTTCGTGCAGATAACGGAGAAGGATCCTGCCCGCCGCCGTCAGCTCGACGCCCTTCTTGCCACGGACGAAAAGCTGCGCGCCCAGTTGGCTTTCGAGGCTCTTCATGCTCTTCGACAAACCTTGCCGCGAAAGGTAAAGCGACTGCGCGGCTCGAGTGATGCTGCCCTCCGAGCACAGCGTGCAAAAATACCTTTTCTGATCGACATCCATACGAAACTTTGCCATGGTTGTTCCCCTCGCCTATGGCCTTCGCGCGTCCCCTCGACCGCTCCCGACAAGTGACGACGCGGTCGGATCCCCCTTTTCTCAGTATAGACAAAACGACTGCGCTTGAAGCCTACAAAGTTGCGCTCCTCATCGCAAGATAAGTCGATGCGCATGACGTACACCCTTTTGACCTGGTATTACCGATATACGTCGACTTCTAGTTGACGCTTCATGGCATATAAGAGTTTCTTTTCGCACCCGCACGGTCAAACGTATAGTGCTCCAAGAGCGGGCCGGGATGCCCGCACCGTTACAGGAAGGGGATTGTCATGGGAAATCTGACACGCAGGGACCTTTTGAAGGGCTTGGGGTTGGGATCGGTCGTGCTTGCCTCGGGAGGCGCGCTCGCCGCTTGCTCGCCCAACGAGAACGAGACCGGGGGCGCAGCAAAAACCTCGTCGCAAGGTAGCAGCTATCAATTCGCTAAGCGCAAGAGCGACATCGCCGGCATGACGCAAACCGAAACCGACGTGCTGGTCATCGGCGGAGGCGGAGCGGGCCTGTGCGCCGCGCTCAGCGCTGCCGAGCAAGGCGCGCAAGTGACATTGTGCGAGAAGACAAGCGTTCTGGGCGGAGCCACCATGCTTTCAAGCGGCAAGATTCCCGCCGTAGGCACTCAGCAGCAAATGGACATGGGCGAAAACGACAGCGTGGACGCATGCGTTATGGACATCATGCGTCCGAACAACTACAGCGTTCGACCCGACCTAGTGCGCACCGTGACCGAACAATCAAAAGACATCGTCGAGTGGACCGAGAAGCACGGCGCGGTGTGGACCATCGACCAAGCGCTGTATTACGGTCAGACTGCGCACCGCATGCATACCACCGCCGATGCCGGCAAGGGACTGACCGATGCGCTCGTCGCAAGCATGAGCGCCAACGACGCAATCACGCAGATGCTGTCATGCGAAATGCAGGGACTGGTGCTCGCGGACGATAGCGACGACGTCGTAGGCGCTTACGGCAAAATGGGCAAGGACGAGCTGGCCATCCTGGCAAAGAACACCGTCCTTGCATCGAGCGGGTTCGCCAACAACCCCGACATGCTGGCGCAATACTGCCCCGAGGCCGTTGATGCTTTCAAAATGGTGGCGCCAGGAGCTACCGGCGAAGGCATCCTCTGGGCGCAAGAGCTGGGCGCGAACCTCCAGAACATGGGCGCTTACCAAGGCCATGCGTTTCACGGAGTAGACAACGGCAAAACGCTTGAACAAGGCATTGCGAACAACGGCGGCATCATGGTGAACCAAGAAGGCAACCGCTTCGCCAACGAATACACCGGCTATTCCGAACTGTCCCCTCATGTCATAGCGCAATCCGACAACATCGCCTACCTATGCTTCACCGACGCGCAGGTAGCGAAGAGCGCGAAATACGCTGAGTGGGAAGCGGAGGGCATCGTAATGAAAGGTGCATCCAGTGCCGAGCTGGCCGCCGCCATCGGGACGGACGCCGCGACGCTGGAAAAGACGATCGCAGAGTATCAGGCCGCCATCGAAAAGGGCGAGGATAAATTCAACCGATCCCATCTGCCGGAAAGCTTCGATGGCCCGTATTACGCAGTGAAGGTTACAGGCGAGATTCGCCATACGCAGGGCGGCATGGCAACCGATCTAGCAGGTCACGTGCTGCGCGCAGACAAGAGCCTGATCAAGGGATTATATGCAGCTGGCGGCTGCACCGAAGGATTCTCCTCACGCGGAGGTGCAGCCTACATGAGCGGCAACGGCCTCATTCAGGCACTCGTCTTCGGCAAGATAGCCGGAGCCGCCGCCGCAACTGAAAGCCCCGAGAGCGCAACCATCGTGGAATGAGCCGAAAGCGCAAAGGACGCTTACGAGCAGCCGACACGGACGAGCGATGCGGCTTCGTGCGATGCGCGGTCAATTTCTTGTCGCATTGCGATTGACTGCATGATATCCTAAACGTTGCGCACACGCGCAAACCCCATGCGGAGGCGTGGCCGAGTGGTTGAAGGCGGCAGTCTTGAAAACTGTTAAGCCGCAAGGCTTCGTGGGTTCAAATCCTACCGCCTCCGCCAGATTGCACCAGGTAGAACGGCTGTTTTGCATATCTCTTCGAAAAGAGGAGATGCGGAACAGCCGTTCGTTTTAAGTGCAAAAATGCCCTAAAATACCCTAAGATGGCACACGATGGCACATGCTTCGAATGCCGTGCGACGCCGATTCCAACCCCCCCCTAAACGCGAAAAAGGGCCGCCCCCTCGAAAGGAGACGGCCCTGCGCTCGGAGCGCGTAGCGATGCAGACATTGTAGCACGGGCAGCTAGTTGAGCACCATGTCCCCGCCCTCGGCGGTCGGCACCTCGCCGGAGATCATCGCCCCCGACGCGCCGAATGCGTACCACTTGCCGCCGATGCTGCGGCACGTGGACTCGGCCATGGCGCCGGAGTCGTCCAGCCAGTACCAGGTGCCGCCAAGCTTCAGCCAGCCGGTCTGCATGGCGCCCGAACCGTCGAGCCAGTACCATTTTCCGTCCACCTTGCGCCAGCCGGTGGCCATCGCGCCGGAGTCGTCGAGGTAGTACCACTTGCCGCCGACGAGCTGCCAGCCCGTGAGCATGCGGCAGTCGTCGCCGAGCAGGTACCACTTGCCGCCGACCTCGCGCCAGCCGGTCGCGGCGTAGCCGTCGTCGTCGAACCGGTACCACGCGTCGAGCAGCAGCCACTCGCCCGCCGGCCACGAGCCGTCGGAGCGGCGGTACCACCAGCCCTTGGAGTCCTTGACCCACTCGCCACCCGACGCGCCGCCGACCACGGCGTCGGCGATGGCGCGCGCGATGGCGGCAGGCCCCACGCGGTTGTAGGCGGCCTCGTCCGCGCGGTGGTCGACGAAGCACACCTCGACGAGCACCGCCGTCATGTCCGTGCCGTTGAGCCAGCCGAGGTCGCCGCGCTGCTTCGCGCCCCGGTTCGGGATGCGCATGAGCGAGGCGAGCGCGGAGCTGATCCTCGCGGCGACGCGCTCGCCCTCGCCGCCCGCGCTCGCCGGGTGGTACAGCGCCTCGCAGCCCGTGCCGCCGCCCGCGTTGAGATGGATGCTGATCCCCAGCTCGGCGCCGCTCGCGTTGGCGCGCGCAACCTGGGCGTCCAGCTCCTCGGGGTACGGCATCCGGTCGTCGGCCGTGCAGTCGGTCACGGTGTGGCCGCGCGCGCGGAGCTCGGCGATCAGCGCGTCCTTGACCGCGCGGTCGCATTTGACCTCGTCGAGGTACTTGCGCGCGCCGGGGCTGGTCGGCGTGTGCCCGCCGTTGACGGCGATCTTCATCGCCCATCGCCTCCTCGCGGCTCGTCGTACCCCATCGCGCGCGTGCTGTCGGCCATTCCGGCGGTCGTGGGGTCGACCACGATGCCGAGCGCGGCCAGCACGGAGACGAGCGACACGACGAGGTTCATGGCCTGCTCCTGCGTGACGCTCGGAGCGACCCCCAGCGCCGCCAGCACGCCGTAGGCCGCCGTGACGAGCACCGTCGCCAGCGTCAGCAGCGTAGCCTTGTTCTGCAGCCGCAGCTTCCAGTTGATCTTCTTCATCTCTTCGTCCTCTCTAGCAAGACCTGCATGTCCGTCTCTATCCTGTCCAGCTTCGCGGCGTTGCGCTCGGCCTGGCGGGCGTCGTCGTCGAGCTTGCGCGACACCTGCCCGATCATCCGGGTCGAGGAGTCAAGCGCCGAGGCGACCCGCTCCGACACGTCGTTGCTGCGGTCGATGGCCTGTATCCACTGGCCCTCGGTGCGAGCGCGCTCCTCGCTCTCGCGCGACTTTCGGCGCTCGCGCTCCTCCTCCACCGCCGCCCGCCTGTCCATGTAGGCCGTCCAGGTGGGCACGCCCTTGGCGAGCAGCACGGCGGCGGCGACCACGACCATGGCCGCCACGATCCACGCAGGCCCCTCGCGGGCTATGGCTACCGACAGGGCGGTCATCGCCTCCTCGTAGGGCATCTATACCGCCTCCTCGGCCTCGGCCGCCGCCAGCGCCGGCCACGAGGCCAGCATGCTCTCCAAGGCGCGCTCCCTCTCGGCGGCCTCGCGCGCGGCGCGCTCCCGCTCGGCGCGCTCCTCGGCCTCCTCGGGCGTCCACGCGTGGTAGAGCAGCGCCTCCTCGTAGTCGTCGTCGGCGTAGGCGTGCTTGCGCACGCCGTCAGGCGGCTCGGCCCCGCGCCTGACGGCCACGGTCGGCGACAGGCTCCCGGCGGTCGCGTCCGCCTCGGCGACGTCGTTGCCGTCCTCGTCCACTATCCTCATGTCCCACCTACTTCCATGTCCCGGTGATGTGGTAATGCGCCCAGACCGTCTTCGAGTAGCCCTGGGCGGAGAGCACGTAGAACGTCGGAGCCTTGTCGTTCGAGACCTTCCTGACCCCCGCCCAGAACGCGCCGCCGTCGGGGTCTTCCAGCGTCACGTTCGCGGCGGCGACGGACGGGAACCGGAACGGCAGGGCGTGCCCGCCGCGCAGCGTGGTGTCGTACCCGATCCAGCGCCAGTTGTCGGTTCCCGTTGACGTCCAGAACGACGTCACCCCGGAGCACTCGGCGTAGCCAGACGCCCACTTGCGCCACCGCCAGATGCCGCTGTTGCCCTGGGCGACCACGAAGTCGTTTACGGCCTGGCCGCCGATGGAAACCCCTCGCTCGCCGCTCAGGTCGACCGTCCCGGCGGCGTAGACGTACGCGTTGTAGCCGGACACCCTCGCGTTCCCGGACGCGTCGACGGTGAGGCCGCACGCCTGCGAGGGGTCGGCCGGCGTGCTCTTGACGTTCCCGGCGAACACGCTCCCCGTCGCCGTTATCTCGGCGTTGGCGCCCTTGACCGCCACCGACTCGGACGATTCGATCGTGAGGGACGAGTGGGCGCCGCCCGCGAAGCTCTCGGTCGACTGCTTGATCGTCCCCAGCCCGCCGCAGAGCTTGATCACGGCCGTCTTGGCGTTCCTGCCGATCTCGACGAGCGAGGCGCCGTAGCTCGCCAGCACCGTCCCGGCCCCGTCGAGCACCTGGAACTCGCCGGCTGCCATGCGGGAGCGCGTCCCGCTCCACGCGCCCGACGACCTGTTGCCGACCTCGAGGCCGGCGCTCGTGTACTGCATGTAGTTCGTGGCCGTCTTGGCGGCGGCGGCCGCCTCCGTCCGCGCCGTGTTCGCGGTGGACTGAGCCGTGGCCGCGTTGGTCTTGGCCGTGTTGGCGGTCGACTGCGCCGCGTTCGCCGCCGACTGCGCCGCGTTCGCCGCCGACTGCGCCGTGGCCGCGTTGGACTTGGCGGCGTTGGCCGTGCCGTTGGCGGTGCCCGCCAGGCCGAGCGCGTCGCTCCACGCGCCCCAGGCCGTGGCGGACGCGGCGATGCGCCAGTACTCCTTGCCGGCGATCTTCGCCGACTGCTTCGGCCAGCCGCCGGAGGAGTCGGTCCACGGGACGGTCGTCTCGAGGACGGCGAAGCCCTCGCCCGACAAGCCGATCACCGAGGCCGTCTTGAACTCGGTGACGACCTGCTTGGGGTAGTTGGCCATGTACCATTGCGGGTTCTGGTTGGCGCTCCTCGTGTCGGGGATGGTCTTCTTCGCGTACTCGGTGGAGAGCGACACGGACAGCCCGCTCGCCGTCTGCTCCACCGTCGACACGCGCGTTCCCAGCGCGTTGGTCGCCGCCACGTTCGACGTGATGCGGTCGGCCTGCACCTTGATCTGGGCGTCGGCGTAGGCCGCGGCGCCGGACAGCGCCTCCGACTTCGCGGTCGCGACCTCGGTCTTGGTGGCGCGCAGCACTATCGCCTCGGAGTTCTGGCTTATCTTCGTCTCGGCCGACGTCACGCGCACGCCCAGAGCGTCGGCTGCGGCCTGCGCCTTCGCGGCCGCCGCCGCGGCCGCATCGGCCGTCGCCTTGGCGGCCGCCGCGCCCTCCTTCGCCCCGGCGGCCGACGACTGGGCGTCGGCGGCGGCCTTCCTCGCGGCCTCGACGGCGGCCTCGGCCGCCCGCACGTCCTCCTCGGTCGCCCCGACGCGGATCGACACGGCGTCCAGGTTCTTCTCCGCCTCGGCGAGGTTGGCGGCGGCCGCGTCGGCCGCGGCCTGGGCGGCGTCGGCGCTCGACGAAGCCTTGGCCGCGGCGGACTGCGCGGCCTCGGCCTGGGCCTTCGCCGCCGCCGCGGCCGCGGCGGCCCCGTTGACCGTCGTGTCCAGCGACTCGACGGACTTCGCCGTGAGCTCGATGGCCCCGGCGTTCTGCGCGATCCTCGTCGACAGGCTCGACTCGACCTCGGACAGGTCGGTCTTCCTCGCGTACTCCTCGGCCACCGTCGAGGCGATCCCGGCCGCGCTGCGCTCGATCTCCGAGAGCAGCCTCGACTCGGTGAGCGTGAGGTCGGTCTTCTTCGTGTAGTCGGCCGACATCGTGTCCACGACGGTCTTGATCTGCCCTTCGAGGTCGGCGCGCACCTTGGCAGCGTCGGCCTTCGCGCCGGCCGCCTCGGCCTGGGCGGCCCCCGCCGTGACGGCCGCCTCGGCGGCGCTGCCGACCGCCTTCTGCGACTCCGCCATCGCGTCGGCGGCGTCCTTCGCGGCGGAGTCGGCCTTGCCGGCAGCCTCCGACGCCGACGCCCCGGCCGCCTCGGCCGCAGCCTGCGCCGCCGACACGCCCTCCTTGACGGCGCGCAGGTCGGTTTCGGCGACCTCCACCTTCGCGGTCGCCTCGTCGGCCCCCCGCTTCGCGTCGAGCGCGTCCTGGGCGGCCTTGAGCGCGTCGGCGAGCGCCTTCTCGGCCTCGGCCCTCGCCTTGTCGGCGGCCTCCTTGGCGGCGTCGGCGTCCTGCTGAGCCTTGTCGGCCGCCGACTTCGCGGCCTCGGCCCGCTCCTGCGCCTCTTTCGCTAGCCTGTCCACCTGGCCGGCCGCCTCGTAGGCGCCGTTGATCCCATCGTTCAGGGACGCGGCGTGCTTGCGCACGATGTCGCCGATGTCGTCCCCGTCGAGGCCGAACGTGTACTCGTCCCCGCGCCACTCCGACGGGCGGCTGGTTATCCTCGACACGATCATGTACGAGTCGTAGCCGTGGGGCAGCGCCGTGACGCGCACGTAGTCGCCGAGGCGCAGCGGCTCGACGGACGGGTCGATGCGCGACATGTCGTAGGCGTCGACGTGGATCGTCTCGATCTCGTTGGCCTGGGCGGGCAGCCACGCGAGCGCCCGCGCGAGCAGGTTCGCGGGCTCGGACACGTCGTCCCATACGACGGCGGCCTCCCGGTACCCCACCTTGGCCACGAGGGCCGGGCACACCACCGCGTCGCCGCGCTTGGAGTACCGGCCGTAGGGGTCCGCGTCGCCGTCCCCGAGAGGCCGGATCGTGGCGCGCTCGTCGGAGCCCTCCGGCTTCGACCCGAGGGGGATCACGGCCGAGCAGATCGGCGACCCGTCGCGGGTGCGGGCGAACTTGAGCAGGTTCTCCCCGAACTCGACGCGCTGCGCGGCGGCGCCGTCGGTGTCGGCCAGGTAGTCGATGTAGCGATCCCCCTCCGCCGAGTAGCGGGCGCGCACGAAGCCGCCCAGCTTCTCCAGCAGCTTCTCGCGGACGACGAGGCCGGTGGACGGGTACGTCGAGTCCGAGCGCAGCACGTGGTCGTTGCCGTCGAGCACGTTCCCCTGGTTGATCCCCACCCGGAACCTCTTCGCGGGCTCCACCATCGCGTTGTGGTTGTCGACGAGCCAGCCGAAGTATCCGTAGGGGTCCGACGGCGCGAGGGACGGGGCGGCCCCTGGCACCGTGGAGTACGGGCGCACGGACGTGTCGTTGAGGTACGCCAGCTCGCCCTCGCAGCTGTACTCCACGGTGCCGACGTCGTCGACGTCCTCGCACGCGTAGGCGCGGCCCTGCATGACGATCTCGCCGCCCTCCCATACCTCTATCTGCGGCTCGACCGACTCCAGCTCGATCGAGCCGTACGCCTCGTGCGTGCGCGGCATCTTGAAAGACAGCGACGACGCCTCCCGAAGCGACCGGGTCAGCTCGACGTCGAGGAGCTCGACCCCGGCCGCCTGGTCGTAGAGGACGGCCTCTCCGTAGAGTATGCGCATGCGCCCTCCCTAGTAGTTGAGGTTCTTGAACAGGTCGACCGTCATGTGCGTGGAGTCCGGCACGATCTTGCCGCGGACGTACTCCCAGTTGCGCACGCTCATCGTCAGGACGTCGTTTGCGGCGACGGGGATGAGGCGCGACACGAGGTCGACGATGACGTAGGTCGAGTCGCTGTCGACGGCCGTGTACTCCGAGTCGCTGACGGAGACGCCGTTCTTGCAGATCCGCGCCTCCAGGGAGTCGCCCGCGGGCAGGGAGTTGGCGTAGACGTGCAGGTGCACGCGGACGAACCCGGGCTCGGACGTCCTGATGCCGCCGCCGCTCAGGGACAGGGCGTACCCCGTCCTCGTGAGCGATCCGAAGGACACCGCCTTGTACTGGTTCGTCAGGTTGAGGGCCGACGGCGCGTAGGCGCTCGCCGCCTGGGTGAGGGTCGTTATGTAGCTCTCGATGGTCTGGAAGTTCCCGTTCGCGTCCTCGGGGGTCACGAGGTCGCCGTCCTGGGGCAGCTTAAGCTTGAGCCTGCTCGTCGTTATCATCTACAGCTCCAATACTTCGTAGGCTATCTTGACCTGGTACGCCTCGTTGGGGGCGGGAGCGCCGGCCATGTACATGGCCTCGTTCCACCTCTTGCCCTTGAGGCCGCCCCATGCGAGGCCGCGCTCTTTGAGGTCGCCCCACGACGTGGTGCCGCCGCGCAGCGAGCCGCCCGTGTTGACGTAGACGTCGGACGCGCCGTCGCGCACGGTGAGGCCGACGGCGGTGTGCGATCCGGGCGGCAACACGACGTCCACGCCGCCCGCGACGACGTGGCACGGCATCGCGCTTTCGAACACCGGCCGCACACGCCCACGCCCAGGCAGCAGGCGCAGGTTCGCGCCCGCCTGGGCGTCGATGACGTGCACCTTGAGGCCCGCCGACTTGTAGGGGTTCGCGGACACCTTGACCTTGATCCGGCGGTCGTGCATCCGCATGTACGCCTCGTCGACCGAGAACCGCCCGTGGTAGACGTAGCCCGGATCGAACGGCAGCCCGTAGTCGTAGGCGCGGCCGTGCAGGAAACGGCACAGGTCGGTCTTCAGCCGCTCGAACGCCGCGGCCCCGGGATCCGCGACCGCGTAGAACACCATCGTGTCCTCGCGGTTCTCGTAGAGCACGTCGCCGAACGCCTCGGTGACGTCGAGCGACCCGTCGCCGCCGGGAAGGTCGAGCAGGTAGGACTTGGGCGCCGGGGGGCCGAACTCCGAGTCCCCGGTGAGCCTCAGCCCGTACCGGGCTTCGAGGTCGACGCCGTTCACGACGACTCCGCTCATAGGCCCCTCGCCCTCCTCCGCTCGATCCGCCCGAGGCGCGCGCCCATGCGCGGCGCGAGGGCGTTGGTCATCTCCCTGCCGTCGACGTACACCTGCGGCGGCTCGCCCGTCCCCGCGGATTCGAGCGCGGCGACGACGGCGTCGTATATGTCCCCCTTCGACGGGCCGGCGGGCTCCATGTTGCCCGCCACCGCCTGCGCGAACGGGCGCATGCGGCGCCCGGCCGTCGGCATGTTGACCTCCGGGCCGACCTCGCCCACGCCGATGAGGGAGGCGCGGTCGAAGAAGCCGCCGCTGCCGAACCAGGCCACGTCGACGACGGGCACCGACCCGGACTTCGGATCGAAGCTGCCGCGCATGGAGAAGCGCGGCAACGCACCCACGGAAATGCGCGGAATGGTCAAGTGCATGCCGGAAACCGCCGCTTGCATCTGCGAGCACATAGCAAGAACGGCAGAGAGCGCGGCGGATGCGCCAGCCCTTACGTCTGAGGCCATCCGCTGTGCAGCAGAGCCGACATCTCCCAGTTTTGCGGGCATCGGGGATACCGCAGAGCAAGCTGCTGTCGAAGTCGTCGAAAACGCCTTAAGTTCCGAGGTTGTGGTCTTGCACCCAGCGGCAGCAGCTAGAGCAGCGGCCGCAAGCGCCAGCAGCGCCGCTTTGGATGCGCCTGCCCCACCCGCCGCAGATACGGCAGCAGCAGCAAGCGCGAGCAAGCCGGGCGATGCCGCACCGACGCCTCCCGCCGCCGCTATGGATGCGCCTGCGAGCGCGGCAAGACCAGCAGCAGCGCCAGGTGCGGCGCTTGCTATGGTCGGCATCGCCGTGGCCATGGCCTTGCATCCGCTCGCCGCCGCCATTACGGCAGCCGCAAGCGCCGTCATGCCGCCCGCCAACAGAGCAACCCCGCCCGCGAGCAAGGTCGCCCCGCCGGCCGCAAGAGCAAGCCCCGCTGCAAGCACCACGACGCCAGCACCTGCCACAAGCGCACCTGCACCGAGAACCAGCAAGCCAGCACCGGCGAAAAGAGCGCCGGCGCTGCAGACCAAAAGCCCGGCACCGGCAACCAGCGCGCCCGTGCCGAGCATGAGCACGCCGGCAGCAGCAGCCATAGACCCGGCCGCAACCATCGGCAGCGCCGCGCCGAGCATGAGCGCACCGGCACCGGCAACCAGCAAGCCGGCACCCGCCACGAGCGCACCCGCTCCGCAGGCGAGCAGGCCCGCACCTGCGACAAGGGCGCCGGCGCCGCAAGCCAGGAGGCCTGCGCCGGCCACGAGCATCGCCGGGCCGAGCAGCAGCGCGGACGCCGCGAGCAGTCCGATCCCGAGCGCCGCCTGGGCGCCGTACGCGACGATCAGCGGCAGCTGCATCGCCACCAACGCCAGCCCGGCGGACGCCGCCAGGACGCCGACGCCGACGAGCGCCACGGCGCCGCCGAACGCCACGAACCCGACGGCTCCTGCCGTGAGCGCCGGCCCCAAGAGGGCTGCGCCGGCGGCGAGCAGCGCCACGGCCGCCACGAGGCCGACCATGACGCCGATGGCGGGCGGCCCCGCATCCGCGAGCCGGATGGCCAAGTACGCGAGCAGCGACAGCCCGGCGGACGCGGCGAGGACGCCGACGCCGACGAGCGCCACGGCGCCGCCGAACGCGAGGATCTGCGCCGCGGAAGCCCCCGCCCCGGCGCCGGCCGAGCGCGCGCCCGATCCGACCTTCGCGAGGCCGCCCGCGGCCTGCGCCGCCCTGCCCGCGATCGAGGAGAACGACGAGGCGAGCGACTTGAATGTTCCCGCCACCCTTGCGGCGCCGGCGGCGAGCTTGGCGGCGCCCACGGCCCCGGCGACGACGGCGAGCGCCGCGACGGCCGTCCGCACGGGCTCCGGGAGCGAATCGAACGCGGCCGACAGGGCCTCGAGCGGATCCTTGCCCTCCGAGATCGCCGACGCGAAGGCCGCCGCCGCCCCTCCCGCGATCGAGAGGGCGCCCTGCGCGGCGTCGCCGGCTTGGGCGAGGCCGTCGGCCCAGGGCTGGAGCTCCTCGTACGACAGGCCGAACGCCTGGCCGACGTCCTGGACGAGCAGGCACAGGGCGTCCCCCCACGTCGGGGCCTCCCCGGCCTCGGCGGCGAACCCCGCCAGGTCGTCGGAGAACTTCTGGAAGCCGCCGGACAGCGTCGTGATCGCGGGGCCGATGTTGGAAGCTGCGTCCGCGGCCGCGCCGAAGACGCCGTTCACGCCCGCCTTGAAGAAATCGAAGCCGGCGGCGATGTTGTCCGAACCGAACGCCTGGATGACGTTGGCGATGCCCTTCGTCACCGCGTTCTTCATGTTGGACATCGACGTGCCGATGCCGCCGGTGGCGTTCTGGGCCTGCTGGTAGAACGAGTCGAAACCGTCGCCGCCCTGCTGGTCGAGCGCCACGATGGCGTCCGCGAAGTCGCTCACCGACACCCGGCCGGACTTCATCGCGTCGTAGAGGTCCGACGCGCTCGCGCCCTGGCCGAGCATGGACTTCGCCACCTGGTCGAGCTGGCCGGGCATGGCCTCCTGGATCGACATCCACGAGTCCATCTCCATCTTGTTCGTCGACACGGCCTTGGTGAGCTGCTGCATCGCGTTCTGCTGCGTCCCGGCCGAGGTCCCTCCGGCCAGGAGCGCGTCGTTGAACGCCAGCGCCCTGTCCTTGGCCTGCGTGAGCGAGGCGGAGGACGGGGCGAGCTGCTGGACCGCCGACGCCATGTCGTCGAGGCGCGTGGGCAGCGCGGAGAGGCGGTCGGACAGCCCGGAGACGGTCGCGGCCGACTCCTCGGCCGAGTAGCCGAGGGACTGCATCACGCGCGGGAAGTTGTTGAGCGTGTCCACGCGCGAGACGGCCGACCCTATCGACGAGGACACCGCCCCGATTGCCTTGCTCGCCACCGCGGCCGCCGCCCCCGCGACGGCCCCGAACGCCATGGAGAACCCGGAGGCCGACTTCTTCCCGAGCGCGGACGCCGACCCCTCCGCGCCCGAAAGGCCCTTGGAGAAGGCCGATCCCGCCTTGGTCCCCTCGGCCCCGAACTGCTTGCCGAAGCTCGCCGCGAAGCCGTCCATGGACGGCATGATGGACACGTACGCCGATCCGACGTTAGCCATTCCCTGCCCCCATCCCGAGTATCCGGTCTATCTCGCCTCGCGCCGACAGCGCGTTCTCCGCCCTTCGCCTGGCCTCGGCCGCCTGCCCCGGCGTCTCGAGCGGGCGCGGCGCGTTGCGCCTCTTGGCCCCGTCCTCGGACAGCATCCAGGCCAGGCGCCGCACGTCGTGCTCGATCCGCCAGAGCATCCAGTCGCCCTCGCTCCACCTGCTGTCCGGCGAGCGGCGCGCGACCGTGCGGGACTCGCGCGGCAGGTGCGCCCACAGCGCGGCCATGCGCACCGGGTCGTCCGCCTCGTCCCCTTCGAGCGGCAGGTCGATCCCGTAGAACTGCCGGAAGTCCGCCGCCAGCTCCTCGCGGTGGTCGAAGAAGTCGGCGGCGAACCCCGCTAGTTTTTTGCGTTCGCCGCCTCGGAGGCCGCCTGGACGAACGCGACGAAGTCCGCGTCGGTGCAGCCGTGCTCGCCGACCTTCCCGTCCTCGCCGGGGATGGAGTCGAGGTACTCGTCCAAGCGGCCGCAGAACAGCTTGTCGAAGGACTCCCAGCCCTTGGCCGCATGCCCCGGCTCGCCCACCAGCGAGATGTCGCGCTGCACGCGCATGGAATGCGCCGCGGCCACGTCGACCTCGAAGTCGCTTCCGCGGAACTCGAATTTCCTGGTGCCCATATGGTTCTCCTTACGCTTCGGTTGCTTCGGTCGGTTCGTCGCGGTCGTCGTTCCCGGCCCGGTTTTCGGCCGGGGCCTCAACGCCGCCCCGCGAGGGGGCGGCGACCGGGGCCGCTATTTTGGGGAGGTCTCCGTCGACTCGATGTAGTCGTAGCAGGTGTTGCCGCCCTCGTCGGTGAGGTACTTGATCGTGAGCGCGCGGGCGCACAGCTCGCTCGAGGCGATGGTGAGGCTGTCGAGCTCGCTCGACTGCCCGAGCGGCACGACCTTGCGCCAGCGCCGCCCGTTCTTGAGCACGAGCTCGAGCACGTAGGCGAACACGGGATGGGAGTCGGCGTTGTGCTTGACCTTGATCAGGCCGTCCTCGTCCGTGACGTTGGAGTCGCCGTACTGGCGGCGCAGCGTCTCGGCCTTGATCTCGGCGAGGGTCACCTGCGCCGACTCCACGCGGTTCGAGCTCGCCGAGTCCATGAGGTCGCCGTTCATGTCGACGATGTCGTTGGAGTCCTCGTCGACGCTCTCGACGTACCCGTCCTCGCTGACGAACCCGAGCACCTTGAACGCCGGGTCCAGCGGGGTATCGATGTCGGCCGGGAGGGCCGTGCCCTTCGGCGCGCTGAAGATGTAGCCGCCCTTGACTCCCTTGCCGGCCGATACGTTGGCCTGGGAGTTGGCGGTGGCAACGGCGTTTGCCATGGTTGCCGCCTTTCTGTTCAGTTTGGTTTGGTTTGGTTTTGCTACTCGCAGATCCAGAGCGAGACGCTCACGACGTAGCGGGGCTTGCCCGTGTCCGGATCGTTCATGCGGTAGGAGTTCTCCACCTTCGGGCCGAAGACGTTCGGCTCGTCGTCGAGATCGGGCACCGCCGCGGCGACAAGGGCGCTGAGCGCTTTCGCCCGCTTGCGCGTGCCCGCCCAGCAGTCGATGTCGAGCGAAACGGCCTCCATGTAGGTGCCGCCGCCCCCCGTCTGCTCGACGGTCAGGAACTCGTCGGGAGCGCCCTGCGGCACGTCGAGGTACGCGGGGACTCCGACGGTGACGCCGATGCGCTCAGCGACCACACGCTCCACGTCCATCAGCTACCGCCCCCGATCGAGTTGCACGCCTTGGTGAGGGTCTTGCGTTTTGCCTGGTCGTATCGCGCCTCGTAGTCGTCGGCCGCGACGAAGTAGCCCGTGTCGAACCTGCCGCGCTTCTGGACGACCCGGTGCGAGCCCTTGGACATCGCGTCGGCCGACGCCTTGACGCGGGCCGCCTTGGAGGCGAGGATCGCCTGCGTCTTGCCGCCGTCCTTCACCTGCGTGTACCCGGCCGGGCTCCACTTGAACTTCTTGAGCCTCACCTTGCAGCTAGCCATCCGATCTGGTCACCTCCACGGTGTAGTTGTAGGGGCCGGGGACGTTCTCGGGCGTGAGCGGCTGCGGGTCGCCGACGACGGCGTACTCGACGCCGCGAACCTCGACCGCGCAGCCGCGCAGCGGCTCCTGAAACGTCTTGGGGAAGCCGAGCGTGAACGAGACGGTCACGCCGTTGGGGCGCGTCGCGTCCATGTCGGAGGTCGCGCCTGGCGCCACCAGCACGTCGGGCACCGGAGTGCGCGCGGGCTCGCCGTAGACGGGCTCGCCCAGACCGTCGTGCGCGACGCTCGGCCGGACGACGGTCACGGGCTCGCCGCGGATGAGGCTAAGCATCGCGCACCGCGGGTGCGATGGCCCTCATCCTCGCCCCGTCGAGCCCGAGGCGCTTGAAGTCGGACTTGCCCAGGTACAGGTCGCCCAGCGCGCCTCCGAACGAGACGGACGCGGTGTACCCGCCCCCGCCCTGGCTGTACTGGGTCGCCCCGGCCATGCCGGCCGGCACGTTCAGGGCGCGCTGCACCATCGCGCAGCACACGGCGGGCGCCGAGCGGTCGAACGCCGGGTGCTCCCCTTTTCTATACGAGGCTCCGAAGAATTCCTCGTACGCAGCCAAGAGCATGCCCGACGCATCGCCCAGCAGCACGGCCGCGCGGGCTTCGTCTGCCGGAAGGCCGTAGCGCACAGCATAGTCTTCGATGTCCGCGAAGGAGTCGGTGCCGTCCATTCCGGCACCTCCTTACGAGGACGCGACCGTGACCGCGATGTCCACGGTCTTGCCGTCGGTGAGGGTGGCGGTGCCCCCGGTTATGGCGCCGCCCGCGTCTGCGACGAGCTCGATCGCCTTGACGCTCGCCCCCTTCGGCCCCGCCTTGCCCGCGAAGGCCGTGCCGTCGGGGTTCGCGAGCGCGACGCGCTGCGGCAGGATCCGCGAAGCCTTGGCGACGTCCTCCACGACGAGCTTCTGCACGAGGGACGCCATGCTACTCGCCCGCCTTCGCGGCCTTGAGCACGGCGAAGCCCTTCGGGTCCATCACGGTGTAGGCGTACACCATCTCGGTGCGGTAGGCCACCTGGTTGTGAGCCTTGAGGTCGACGCCGGTCTGGTCGGGATCGCCGTAGAGGATGATCTCCGCCGTGATGTCGCGCACGATGCCCCACTTGATGAGGTCGAACTGGCCGATGATGGCCAGCACGTTCGTGGCCTCCTTCGCCTTGCGTCCGTCCACCGTGCCGGAAGTGGCCGCCGCGATGCCGTCGATGTTGCCGGGCTTGAGGCTGATGGGGATCTCCGGGTACATGCGCATGCCGGTCGCCGGAACGCGCAGCTTGCGCAGCTCGGCCGCCCAGAGCTTGGACATCGCGATGCCGTCGATGTCGTACTCTCCGAGCGCGAGGGCGTCGGTGAGGGCGTCGATATCGGCCACGGGGTCGTCGGTCGCCGCGATCTGCACGGCGTCGTCCACGAGCTTGCTGTACCCTGCCATGACGGTGCCAGGCTTGGGGTTGACGGCATGGTAGACCACGTAGTCCAGCGCGCGGCCGAGGGCCTTCGCCTGGTCGCTCTGGATGGCCTTGATGATCTGGAGCTGATTGTCCTCGTCGGCCCACTGCAGCTCGTTGGTGACGCGCGTCGTGGTCTGCACCTTGAAGCGCTTGCCGACGAGCGAGCTCATTGGCTGGTCGTAAGAGGACTTCACCGCGCCCTCCTCCACGACCTCGGCCTCGCTCGCGCCGTCGAAGATGAGGTTGTCGGCGTTCGTGAAGAGCTGCGGGGTGGAAGGGGACAGGGCCGCGATGGTGGAAGTGTCCTTCGCGTTGTCCTTGATGTAGGTCGCCACCGAGGTCGGCAGCACCACCTTGGAGGTTTCGAGTGCCATGCTGGCGCTCCTCTCTGCTTGTTTGGCTTACTTGTTCCCGAATAGCTGCTTGACGACGTCCCTCATGGGATCGTCGCCGCCCGCGCCGCCCCGGTCGAAGCTGCCGGGCTTCTCCACCTTCGCGGCGGGCTTCGGCGTCATGGCCGCTTTGAGCTTGTCGGCCCAGGCGGACATCGACTCCTCGTCGTCGCCCGCGATCAGCTCGGCCGGCACGCCTTTCTCGGCCGCCACCTTAGCGACGAGCCTTGCACGCTCCTCCGCCCGCTCCTTCTCGCCTATGCGCTTTTCCAGCTGCGCGATCTTCTCGGAGTCGGTCCGGTTCGCCTTCTCGAGCTCGGCCAGCTTCTCGGCGGCTTCCTTGTTCGCCTTGGCCTTCTTCTCCCAGTCGCGGGAGTGGCCGAGAAGCGCCTCGTACTTGGCCTTCCAGTCCTCATCGCCGTTCGGCTCGGACGGTTGGCTCGCGGCCGGCTCCTGCCTCGGCGCTCCTTCTTCGATGGGCGGCATGTCGCATCTCCTTTCCCGGGCCGTTCGGCCCGCCCCGTCCGCCGTTCGGCTCGCGGGATGTCGGGTGTATGAAAAAAGCGCCCGAAGGCGCTTGATTCCGAAAAGTGGTACAGTGCGAGGCGAAGACGGGGCACGCCCCGACCATCGAATCGGGACACGGCCTCGTCTTCATGCACCGGTCGGGTGTGGTATAATCTGCCTATGGGAATGAGGCACGCCCCGACAGAGATGACGGGACACGGCCTCATTTTCTTACCCTGCATATGCTGGTTTCGCTGACGACGATCGCTTCGTCGTAACCCGCCTTGGACTTAACCGCCTCGACGACGGCTTCGAAGCTGTCAGAGCACCCTGCCGTCGTGATCACGATCCTGACCGGCTCGTCGAGACCCAGCTTCCGCCATTTCTTCTTCGCTCGCGACATCTGGTTCGAAACAGAGCTTCCGGCGTTCGTGACGTTCTTCATCTCCCACGGCTGGCCGTCGATCTCGAAGTCCAGGTTCGCCTTCGCCGTCGGGTCTTCCCGCTTCACGGTCGGCCGGATGCCGTGCCCGAGGAGCCAATCCACGCCCTTCTTCTCGTGGTCCTCCAGCTCGGCGCGCGGCTTCTCGTAGTACGCGTCGCCCATAAGCGACGAGCGCTTTTCCATGACGGTCTGCCTCAGCTGCGAGAGGTACTTGGCGCCAAGCCCCGTCTTCGGCCACTCCTGCTCGATCACGGCGCACCTGAGCTGCAGGTCCTCGATGCCGGACGCTTCCCTGACGAATCTCGAGAAGTCGCCGTAGCTCTTGAACTGCCCGCTGCTCCATCCGAGGACGTGGCTCGAGTACCTGCTCACGCCCTTGAGGTTCAGCTTCCCGTCCCTCAGATCCTGGACGTAGCGTCGGTACAGCCCGTCGAGGTCGTAGCCCTCGATCACCTCCGTGGCGCTGAAGCGCCGGCTCGGCCCGGCGTAGTACGAGTCGAAGCTCGGAACTATGCGGCAGTCGCAGTGCGCGTGGTAGTGCCCCCTCGAGCCCGCCGTCCGCTCCGTCCAGTACACGAACCCCCTGCTCGCGAGCATGATGCAGAACGGGCACGTCTCGGCCCCGGACGGCACGCGGGCGAACCTCGGCTTGAGCGGATCGCGCGCACCGTTTGAGAGTACGCACTCGCCCGCCGCTCTCTTGGCCTCGTAGTCCACCCTGTCGGCGAGGTCGCGTGCGAACGCGTCCGTGTTCCCGGTATCGACGACGCTCTGCACGAGCGCGCGCACGGCTCCGGCGGTGGCGGCAGGATCGCGCCCGGAGTCCACGCGCGCCGCGAACCTCTCGTCGACGTGCAGCTTGCGCACGGACTCGTAGAACCCGGCGGCCCTCGCTGCGGCGAGGTCGGCCATCTCGCCGCAGACGGCCTCCATGACCTCGCACGCCGCCGCCCGCAGAGCCGCCACGTTCTCGTTCGGGATAAGGCCGTCGTCGTCCGCGAACATCGGCGCGAGCCTCGACAGGGCGTTCTCGACCATCTGCCGCCCGGCCCCGGACAGGGCGTTAATCTCCTCGGTCAGGGAGTCCAGGAGGCTGCGCGGTATCTCCGTCATCGTTCTCCTTCTTCGGCGCGAGCAGCGACGCTATCGCCGCGTTCGCCTGCGCCGCCTTCCGGTCGCCCTGGATGCGCTCTATCTCCTCCGCCGTGAACGTCAGGCGCTCCAAGACGACCTCGCTGTCGGCGAGCGTCGGTATGGCCGCGACCATCTTCACCACGGCGTCCGACATGCTCCCCACGCTCGGGTACGCCGGATCAGGCCAGTGGACGCTTATGGAGGCCCCCGCGTCGCGCTGCGTCGCGAAGTCCGTGCCGCGCATCGACGCAAGGCACATGAGCGCGACGTTTCGCAGCGCGACCTCGTTGGCCTTGTTGAGGTTCTGCGCGTCGACGACGAGCGGCTCCTTCGCCGCGTAGATCGCCTCGGCGCTCGACGGGTTGTCGGTCGTGACCCCGAGCTCCGCCAACGGCACGTTGGTGGCGGAGCTGAACTGCTGGGCCAACAGCCGGAAGTACTCCGTGTGGGGCTGCATGGACAGCTGGGCCGACTGCCACACCGTGGGCGCGTCTCCGTCCTTGTCCTTGGTTACCTCGTTGATCGTCCCCATCGAGGCGCTGTACTTGTTGCCGTCGTTGATCATCTTCACCGCCGTGCCGATCAGCCACGTCTGCGGCAGCGCCGCCGCCTCGGCGGCGACCTCCATGCGGGCGCGCTGCCTGATGGCGTCGTCAGTGAGGCTCATGACCGTGCGCGTGATGCGCGAGTGGCCGAAGGGCCGCTCTAGCGTCGGCTCGAACGGCATGGGCTCCATGAGGGGGCGGCCCATGGCGTGCGGGGCGTACTCGGCCCGCCACCTCGCTCCCGGCTTGCGGCGAAGCGAGATGACCGCGTCGGAGGTGTACGCCTCGATGCAGGTGGGCTCGCGCTCGTCCGTGCCGGCCCGCGCTCTCGATTCCACCACGACGAGCCCGGCGCGGATCTCTTTGAGCGCGTCGTCCCACACGGCGCAAGCGGCGGTCGCGGGGTACGCGCTCACTACGGGCACGCCGTTTTCGCCCTCGGTCACCGTCCAGAACCCGCAGCAGTGCTTGAGCTCGCCGATGAGGATCCTCCTGTAGAGCGAGCGCATGTCGTTGGCGTCCACCACGCGGGCGAGGGCGTCTTTGACCTCGGCGTCGCTCGACGTGAAGCCGTCGAACATCGAGCGGTTCGCCAGCGATGTCACGGCCTTGCGCGGCCAGTCGACCCGCGTCCGGAGCTTCTGCGCGACCTCCGGCGGGATCGCGATGCCGAGGTCCTTGATGGGGACGTGCCCCAGGTAGTACTTGTCCCGCAGCCCGTTGCGATCTCGCTTCGCCGCCCACAGCTCCACGAGCTCGGCCACGATGGAGGCGTCCCCGGGCAAGAGGCCGTCCGCCCGTGCGATGTCCTGCGTCAGAGGCTTGATGTCCATCAGAAGCTCGCTTCCTGCACTCGGTTCGGATCCCTCTTGGTCGTGCGCGCCCCGTACAGCGCGAGCGACGCGGATTCCACTGGGCACGAGATCGAGTCGGGGCCGTCTCCGAACCCGAACCCGTCCTTGCCGATCTCGCGGCGCACGGACCTCGTGGCCGACTCGTCCAGCGCCGGCGACGCGATGTGCGACAGCGTTCCGGCCAGGACCTCCTCCATGAGCATCGAGGCCGCCGCTTGCGCCTTCGCCGGCGACCCCTCGTCTACGGCCCGCCTGGGGAACCCGCCGTCGAGGAGGCGCTGCACGAGGGCCGCCGCGCCCGACCTGCCGTCCACGACGCACACGGCGATCTCGTCGGCGTTGCGGATGAGCATGTCGGAGAGCCAGGCGGTGCCCGAAGACGTGCCGGCGACCTCGCACAGCTCCACGTACGAGCCGCCGCCCGGCTCGGCGCGCGCCCACGACACGGCGACGGTTCGCCCGTCCGGGGAGAACTTGACGCCGAACGCCAGCTTGCCGGCTTCGGGCGGCTCTTCCACCGCGCACTTCTCCCACGCTTCGGTCGGTATCGCCGCAGCCGCCGAAACCTCGGGGAGCCAGTAGCCGAAGTACTCCTGGGCCGCCGCGAGCTCGTCGGGCAGCATCGCGCGGATGCCCGAGCGGATGGCGTCGACGTCCGCCTGGCCCGACGCGAGCGACGGGTTGACCTCGTAGAGCCTCGATTCGTCGAGCACGTCGCCGACCTCGGCCGCACCCCACTCGACCCACGACAGGTCGTCCCCGCATGCGTCGCCCAGCGCCTCGGCCCGCATCTGCATGAAGTTTGATGCCAGGCTGCCGGCGCGCGTCGGCGTGCCCAGATAGACCGCCTGAAAGTTGTGCTTGGCGCCGGACGAGGTGGTCGGCATGATCGCCTGCACGTGCTCGGGCATTAGCTCCTGCGCCTCGTCGTAGATCACGACGTCGAAGCTGTAGCCCAGGCCGGCCGACTTCGTGCGCGTGGAGAACGCGATCACCCCGCCGCCCTTGAGCTCGAACGATTCCTGGGCGGTCTTGGAGCAGGCGCCCGTGACCAGCCGGTTGAACGCCCTGACGCCGTAGCTGTCGTTCGGGCGGCGCCCGAGGATCTTGCGGAACCGGTCGAGCATCTCGCAGGTCGTCGAGTAGTTGTGGTCGGTCCAGAGCACCTTGTACCCCATGACGGCCGCGAGGAAGAGCGCCCACACGATGCCGTCGACCGACTTGCCGGCCTGCCGGGGGACGGAGGCGCCGTTCCTGCGGTGCACCCATCGGCCGCGCTCGTCGAACGCCGACCAGACGCCGAGGACGTCGGCTTGCCAGTCGAGGGGGTCGTACCCGGCAAGCCGAGCGGTCTCGCGGACCTCCTCGACAAGGTTCCCCGCGCCTCGTCCCTGCGTGACCCAGTGCCTAGGAGGGCATGCGGGCCGCGATGGACTTGGCGATGGAGTCGATTGCGGCCGCCGCTTCGTCATCCGGGTCCCCCTCCATCCTCTCTATCGCCTCGACCGTCGCCCGGTACTCGCGGGCGAGGCCGGCCATCTCCTTCGGCGCGGCGGCTTTCAGCGAAGCCCTCAGCATGTCGCGCAGCTCTTTCAGGCGCGACAGCGGATCCTCGGGGGCGCTGGCTTCGTCCGCATCGGCGCGCGCTTGCCGTTTACACGTTTCGCGCAGTCCGTCTTTGCCGACGATGCTGTTCACGCACTGGCGCGAACGTCCTAGGTTCGCGGCTATCTCAGCAACGCTCAACTGCGGAAACTTCGAGCGCACGTACTCGCGCTCGATCTCGGTCACCGGCCCTTTCGACGGCATGCTGAACCTCCTCCCGTTTACAGCGCCTGCAAGCGGGAGAGAAAAAGGCCCTTTGCCCGCGGGCGTGCCTTGCCGCCGGGGGGAGGGGGTGCCGCCCCTACCAAAACCTCGAGCGCACGACCGGGAGCCCGCGGGCTCCCGCATCCCCCGGCATGCGGTTGCCCTTCCTCTGGTTGCATATCCGATGGGCCGCGTCGACGTTGGCGCGGTCGAGCGGATCGCCTCCCCTGGAGACGGGGATCAGCTCGTCGACCTCGAAGCTCATGGGGTCGCCCGCCGGAAGGCCGTAGTCGATGGGCATGCGGCATATGTGGCACGGCCTACCCTGGGCTTTGAGCCACGCGCGCAGATTGGCGCGTCGGCTGCCGTTGGCGCGCCGGGGGTTCGGCTTGCTCATCGCCGCCCGTCCATTGGGCTCCCGTGGTTGGCGAAGCACTCGGCCACCCCGTCGTATCCGCCCGCGCGCACGATGGAGCCGGCACGGAACCTGCGCGGAATCGGCACCCCACACGCCCGCAGCATGGCCCGGCTCATCGCCGTGTCGCAGCGCAGGGCCGCGCGGACCATGTAGTCGACCGTCACCATGGCAACCTCCCGCCCCAGGGCATGAAAAAAGCCGTCCCCTCTCGGATGACGGCTTCCCTGAAATTCACTGCTTACAAGATAGCACGGAAAAGCTGCTCATTTCTGCTCATGTTTCAGCGCGGCGCGGCGTTGGGGATCGGCTCGCGCCTCCAGCGCTCGGGCATGAGCGCGTACAGCTCGCGCACGCCGATCTCGGCCAAGCGCCTGGTCTGGGCGCTGCTGTACCCCATCCTGCGCGCCGTCTCGTCCCAGCTGAGCCGCTCGACCGAGTGCAGCCACAGCGCGTGGCGGCGCTCGTGCACCGGGCGGCACAGCAGCTTCGCCTCGGACAGCTCGTCGGCGTGGCGGGCCATGGCCCCCGCCCACTCGTCTCGCAGCTCGGCCGCTTTGGCGATGCCGTCGGGCAGCGCGTCGCGCACGCCTCCGGCGGCGGCCGCCTCGAACGACGCGCCCATGAGCTCCAGCCTCGCCTCCAGGCGCGCCACGTCCTCGGCGATCTCCGCCAGCGTCGAATCGATCCCCCTGACGTAGCGCAGGTAGGCGTCGACGCATATCTTCATCGTTTCGTAATCGTGTGCGGCCAAGGCTCTCCTCCCGACGTGGTATGATTCCGTTGCGGGCGGGCCGGGGCGAGAGCTTCGGCCTTTCCTACGCGTCTCTCCGTTTCGCCGCCAGAGAGGCCCACAGACGCAGCGCTCCCTTCCTCGCACGCTCGATGTCCATGCCCCGGTACTTCACCCCTATGCGGCATCGGGGGCACGACAGTTCGACCTCGAACCGGTCGTGGGAAAGATCGAAGGTCTCGCGCAGCTCGTACAGGAACGCCTGCGGCCGCCCGCCGCAGCCCGGACAGTCGCCGTTCATAGCCTCTCCCTTCCCGCGTCGATGCACGCGCGGCACCGGCGCTGGTGCTTGCTCGTCGGCTTGACGCCCCTGTCGTGCATCCAGGATGCCAGGGACGCCTTGGCGTCTCGCCCTGCGCGTGCAGGGGCGCGTTCTCCAGCAGCCAGGCGACCTCCTCGGGCGTCTTCCTACGCACCGCTGCCCCCAGCATCGGTGGCAGCCGCAGATCCGCGTCGAGCTTGCGATCCTCGAACTCCGCCGCGCGCAGGCCGAGGTCGGCGTTGGCGATCACCTGCTGCGCGATGCCGGACACGGCCTTGGCCCGCTTGATCTCCGCCTCCAGCGCCTCGGCCGACAGCTCCTCGTCCGACAGTCGCTCCAGCTGCGCGAACAGGTGGTCGTTGAGGTCGGTCATCTTGTTCCTCGTCATCGTCTTCCCTCCCTCTCGTCGTGGTGAAGCCATTCGGCCACCGTCATCACCGGCATCCCCAGCGACCGAGCCAAGTGCTCCTCGAGGCGCGCTCCCCGGCTGAGCTTCCAACCGGGCAGAAGCGCCAACCCGTCGGCCTGCGCCAGGATCGCCATGAGCGTCGTGCGCATCGCCGCGACCCACGGGGTCCCGGGCGCGACGTCGGCGTGCGGGACGCGCGCCCTGTACCCGGCCGCATTGAGCTCGCGCGCTGCCTGGTCGAACGCGGGACGGTTGCCGTCGCGCACGCCGGTCACGGGGCCGGACACGTAGAGGACGGGGTGCACGCGGCGGCTCATGCGTCCACCTCCTCGATCACGGCGGCGCAGTAGTCGTCTTCGTCGCAGCGCGAGCCACAGATGCCGCATGCGATACGGTAGCGGCACTCCGCGCTCAGCGCCTTGTCGCGATAGCAGTCCCGCTCGGCCAGCGCCCGTCGCTCAGAAGCTTTCGCCTCTTCGTAGCAATACCGGAGGAAGACCGCCTCATCCCGCTCGGCTTCGGCACGCCTCAGCCTGTCGCAGCTGCACCATGAAACTGGCGCGCGGTCGACGCAGCGCCCCCGGTCTATCTCTTCATCCATCGTCGATCCTCTCATCCGGCATCGTACACTTGCGACAGCCTGCGGTCGCATCTTCTCGGCTCCGTCTCATCGAACTCGACTCCGATGTCGAAGGTCGGACGGAAGTCGCCGTCTCCGTCGGAGAACATCGCGACGCACTCCGAATGGCCAATATTGCCGTCGTACTCCATGCGCTTCAGCATCGAGCAGAAAGCGCCGACCCACCGCTTGCCCATGGTCGCCTTTATCGCGAACGTCGCGCTATCGGCTGCCGCGCCCGCCGACGGCGGCAAGGGGGCGATCTCTACCGGATCGCGCATGGCGCAAGCTTGCACGTCGGCGTGCCCGCACGCCTGCTCGTGGGCGCATCCCGGGCATACGCTCGTCATCGGCATGGCTCCTCCTTTCGCTCGCCCCAGGCGCAGTAGCCGTCCGGCTCTGTCTCGACGTATTTATCTCCTCTGAGGATCGGCCTGTTAATGCAGTAGACCAGATCCTCCTCTGAATGCTCGTAGTAATGCTTGCAGTCCCGGCACCGCACGAGCGGCCTCGTCAGGTAGTCGCGAGCGGTGTAGACCTCGCGCCCGGATCTGCCGGCCTCGTACGCCTTGCTCATGGCGGCGCGGTACTCGTCCTCGGTTATCACGTACTCGGCCATCAGATCGCCGCCCTTTCGTCCAGCCAGGCGTCGAAGCCGAGTATGCATATGCCGACGCGCACGCCGAACGCGGCGCTCCATCCCCACAGCGGGCACGTGCGGCACGGTCTGACGCCTCTGCACGCCAACATCGCCGCATCGATCACCTCTTCGCGCGTCCCCAAATCGGCGAAGTACCGCTCGTAATTGGTGCGGTAAGCGGACGCGGCGAGGTCTACGGCGGAGGAGTCGGCGGGAAACCCGGCAAGCACCCCGTCAGAGGTCAGCGCGCCCACGATCGCCTCGTTTGCGATCATCGTCACCACCAGGTCGCGCCGCTCCCCGTCGGAGCAGGTCGAATAGACGTCGCCAACGTACACGATGCGCCCCAGGCTGTCGCGGGGCATGGAGCTAGCCCCAGTCTGCCTCTCCAAGACGCACCTCCTCCCCGCAGTCAGGACATTCGACGTCGCCCGCCCAGCCGCTCCATATATCCCCGCTGCCGTCGTCCGCCTCGCCGAACGGGACGCTCACGCGGCACTCGCAGCTGGGGCACTCGAACGAAATGCTTACTGGCACCGTGTCGATGTGGTACATGACGGCATCCTCGTCGAGCTTCCGCCTGGCCGCGAACCATTCGGCGATGCTCTCATTCATGTCCGGCCTCCTCATCATGACCGTACGGGCACGGCCACTCCTCGCACCAAGCGCACGGGCGGCATTCGGCGCACGGCCAGCAGTCGCCGCAGCGCACGAGCTCCTTGTCGTGGTGGCAGTAGATCTGCAGCTCGCCGTTATGGCACTGCGGGTTATCGTGGTTAGCCATTGTCGGCCTCGCTTCCGCCGTTCCGCACGCGGCGCGGCCCGATCCAGCATCCGATCCTGATCTTCAGCGCCGGGCGCTTCCGATCGTCCCACGAGGGCGGCTTCCGCCCCCATGCCCCGCGGGCTTTCGCGTCGAAGCCTCCGCGGGACTTCTCCCAGTTGGTCATCATACGCCCCATTCCTTTAGCTGCTCGTCGAGCGGATTCCACGTATCGTTCTCGCCGTCGTGCCATTCTTCGCGCCCGCAGTACGGGCACGAGAAAGAAGGTTGCAACATGCGGTCTGAAAGACGCATGTTGCGCGTCAGAAGGAACTCATGGCCGCACTGGGTGCTGACCGCCCACTTGCCCTTTGCGACCCAGCACATGCGCCAGAAGCACGTCTCTCGACCGCTCATCGCTCCACCACCTTCGCGCCGCACACCTTCGCAAACCAAAGCGGTGCTTCCCCCTCGTCCCTAAGCCTTCTGGCGAGGTGCGCGGCCCGCTTGCACTCCTTCGAGCAGTATTTCTGCTCGGGGTTCGTCGGCTTGAAGCTATGTCCGCATTGCTCGCACTTGCACGTGCGCTCCCAGCGGGCGTTCCAGGCTTCGGCAGCCTTCTCTTCTGTCGAGTAAACGCCCGTCCCTTCGACGAAGCAGCTGGGATTCGGGCAGCACGCCCAGAACCGATCCGGTGCGCACTCCGACCCCTCGTCGACCATGTTGGCCTCGCTCCCGCAGAACGGGCACGGCTCAAGCTCGGCCATCGTGATCACCGCTTTCGATCTCGCTCGCCACCAGCTCTTTGATGCGCTCCCGCTTCTCCGCGACCTCGCGGTTCACGCGCTCGTTGACCGCTTTCTTTATGACATCGTTGATCATGCGGTCGGACATGCTCTCCTTGAGCTTGGAGCGGTAGTAATCGGCGAACGTGTCGAAACGCTCGCGATGCCCCCACCCGTCGTCGATGTCCACCTTCTGAGACAGCAGGTCGTCGGCTACTTCCGACGCTATGGCGTCAGCCCGCTCTTCGATCTTCAGCTCGATCTTCTTGCGTATCTCGTAGTCGACGGCCTCGCGCACGCGGTATTCGATGGCGGCTTCGCTCACCGCCTCCTCGACCTTCTGCGAGATGATCGCCTCGACCATTTCCTCGGTGATCTTAAATTCCATGGTTCCCTCCGTCATCGTAGTACCCCCTATCGTCGTTCTTGCGTATCACCAGCATCTTGGCCGCGTCGAGATGGCGTGGCTCGAACTCCCTCAGCGCCGTCTCGCACGCGTGGATCACGTCCATCAGCTCAATCGTATATGGCAGCATGCCGTCCTCGGCGCAGCGCTCGTAAGCGACTCTGGCCTCCACAGCCTCTTCGAGGATCTTTCGCAGCTGCTTGTCGCGAGCGCGGTCGCTGACGGGGATAATCTGCCGGCACGGCGGGAACTGCCATTGCCACGGTGTCGGCGGCATCATGACGCCTCGCTCCCGTCCAGCTCTCGCAGCACCCCGTCGGCCAGCTCGCGCTGGCGGCGCGCTATGTCCATGCCCTGCGCGACCGTGCAAGAAACGACGCCGTACCGCTCGTCGGGAGTCTTTCCGTCGACGGTGGCGGGGCAGTCGCAGCATTCGTGCTCGAGACAGCCCCAATAGCTTACATAGCTCTTGCGCTTGTCCTTGTCGATGCGCTCCTGGGTGTCGGGCGGGGTGTGGGTGAGCCACGATGCGGGGCACCATGCTGCTACCGACTCCTTAACACGCGTCGTGCCGCTTTCCCCGACTCGCGAAACCGTGAGGGCTTCGCCATCGACAACGCCCGCCAAACCGCACTTGCCGTAATACTCCGAACCGATTTTTCCCACCATGTCTGCATGGGCGTCATCGAGGTACACCGTCTCGCCCGCCTTGATGGGCAAGCCGTCTGCTCCCAGCCACTCGACATCCGCGTCCTGTTTGCCGCCATGCTCGATCAGCTCAGCGATGCGCTCGCCTAACGCGTCGAGCGTGCCGGTGTAGGTTCGGAGCCGACTAACGCCGACCGCTGCGCAAAGCTCGTTTACGATGTCGAAGTCGGGGTTCGCCGATTTCAGCACTTCGTCGTGCGAAACCGCACGCAGCCGCTCCACGGCAACGCGCGCCTCGCCGGTCAGTCCGCGCTTAGCAGTCGCCAGCTCATCGGCGTGCTCGCGCTCGATCTGGTCGGCGATGGAGCGCAAGGCGTCGGAGATCTTGGGCCACCCGTCATCCCCGCCCCATTCCGCTTTTTTCCCACTTTTCAAAATCGACCATAAGCTCCAATCGTCGTATACGTCTTCCGCCAGCTTCCGCAGCATCCCGATGCCGCTCGTATCCTTATCGGCCATTTCGGCCTCCTTATCCGTCGTTATAGGCCTTGTCCAGGCCTTATCCGTCCAAAAGCCGGGTTACCAAGGCCGCGGCCTCCAGCACTCCGCGTCGGCTCCGCGCCTCGGCTCGTCCGGATCGACCGGCGACAGGCCGTCGTCGGCGCACAGGCCGAGGTCGCGGACGAGCGCCCACGGAGCCTCGCTCGCCAGCACGACCTCGCACGCACCGCACGTCCGGCATGTCAGGTGGTCGACCCCCTCTCGCAGCCCCCGGAGGACGGGGTTCGCCATCCGGGGGGCGAAGCCGCGAGATCGTTTCTGAGGGTGCGTCGCCTCCGTTCCGCGTTCCCATCCGTTCCGCTCGCGATCTGCCGCGAGAGGCGCGCCAGAATCGCTCACAGCGCCTCCCATCCGTCCATCGCCAGGGCGTCCTGGTACTTCGCCGGCTCGTCGAGCAGCAGGAACTCCCAGTGCCCGCCGGTCGTGACGTAGCCCGACGATCTGTCGGCGCATACCGCCTCGACCCAGCGGAAGTGGAGCTTGCCGTCATGCGCCTCTCCGTGGCACCCGCTGGCGTTGCCCATGCCGCAGAGCCTCACCGTGGGCTTGGCGACCTCGCGCCCGTTCACGACGAGCTTCCCGGCGCCGCGCTTGACGATGTGGTGCTTGTTCGTGGCGGGCTTCCCGCAGACGCAGCAGACACGGGCCTCGTTGTCGATGCTCGGCTTGCCCATCATCGGCAGCAGGATCGCGTCCACCGTGCAGACGTCCTTCGACGGCTTGCGCGGCTTGCGGCGCGCCGGAGGCTTGGGATAGCTCGCCTTTAGCTCGCGCTTCGCCCTCGCCTCGGCGGCCTTCTCGGCGGCCTTGGCCCTGCCGTCATCGCGCCGTTTGGCGTTGAGGCGCTCGCGCTCCGCGCAGCACAGGCGGCACCTGCAGCCGAGCTCCACGCCCCTGCGCGTCCCGTGGCGCTTGTCTCCCGGGTCGGCCATGAGGTCGGCGAGGTGCTGGGCGTTGGTCTTCATCGCCACACCACCGCATCCCGGTCGAACGCGTCGAGGCAGTTCGGGCATTCGTACCTGCCGGACTGGTTGTTCTTCCACATCCTGACTCCGCACATCGGGCACGTCGGGGTTCCCCGGTCGGAAGGAGAAGTTATTTTTCCCGAAGGGAAAATAACTTCTTCCTTACTTCTTTCCTTACTTGGAGGCACGTCGTGGGCAAGCGCCGGGTCAGTGCTGGGGTAGCCCCCGCACTCCCCCAGCACTACCCCAGCGCTTTCTCCACATGATCCTTCGCTTTCTCCACATCCGGCAGCCGTGGGGCATCCCGCCGCCATGACCAGCTCCGCGTCCTGGAACCGGCGCGTGCGGGGCTGCTTCGAGAGGCTTTCCGGAGGCTCCGGAACCGTGGTCTTGGACGGGTTCTTGACCGTCTGGTACACCTTGAAGTTCACGGTGCTCACGTACTCCTCGCCGTCGACCTCGTACGCCTTGATGCAGCCGACCCGCTCGAGCTCGGCGAGCAGCGAGACGAAATCGGCGTCGGGCATGTCGTCGAAGGGGAATATCTGCTTCTTGAGCTTCCTCACCGAGAACTTGACGTTGCCGTTGTCGTCGCCCATGACCCACAGCCCGATGAAGGCGAGCCTGGCCGACCTGCTGCACTCGGCCAGGCTCCCGCTGTCGAAGAAGTCCGGTTTGACCATCCTCTGGCGCGGCATGCGATCACCTCAGCTCGTAGCTCGGGGACTCGCAGCACGCCATTCCGGCGTCGAGGTCCTGCGCGGTCGCATCGGCGGCCACCTCGCTCACGACGTTGCCGCAGTTGGCGCAGACCGCCTCGGTCGCTAATCCTGCCAGGCCCTTTTCCTCCTCGGCCCCGTCCGGGGCCGCCGATGCCTCGTCCGCCGTCTCGTAGACGGCCTCTATCCGCGGCTGCTCGACGTCGCCTTCCGGCATGTCCTCTTCGCCAACGCCCATCTCCACGGCGTCGTAGAGGCCGCCGAACTCGTCGGGGAACGCCTCTCGCAGGGCGTGCACGATGGCCGTCTTTCGTATCATCGTCGCCGGCTTGGACGCCCAGTTGCTCTTCCCGGTCGAGTACTCGCGCATGGACACCTCGTCGAACATGGGGTTCTCGTACCCGTCGACGTACACGCGGCACCATCCGCCGACGAGCGTCTCGCCTTCCACTACCATGGATCCGTCGCGCCTGGTGAGCTTGGTCTTGTCGCTGCTGAGGACCGACACGCCCGCCTCGAACCCCTTGAACCTGGGGTTCTTCTGCGCGCGCTTGGTGAAAACCTCCTTGCCCACCACCATGGTGGCCGGACTGCTGCCGTACTTGATCAGGTAAGCCTCGCGCGTGAACGGGTTCAGGCGGTGCGCCTTGCACAGCATCATGAAGTTCGTCACCTCGCGATCGGACACCTTGTCCTTGTCGCCGTTGACGAGAAGCTCCCTGACCCTGCCGGGCGTGAGGTTCATGTCGTCGCCGTTGTCAAGCTTGTAGGCGATCAGCGCGTTACTCGCCATGGTCGGAACCTCCCAGCAGGAGGGCGTCCACGCCGCCGGGAAGGCCGCGCAGGATGGGCACCACGTCGTCGGGCTTGCACCCGCGCACCATCGTCCCCTTCGCGAGCTTCGGGCGGTACTCGACCCCCGGCACGACCATGCCGGAGTCCATGTAGCACACGGCGTCCCCGACGCGGCTCATGGACTTCTCCCAGTCAGCCGAGACGACCACGGTTTCCCGCACCGCCTCTTCGAGCACCTCGGCGTCGAACACGGATTCGAGCGCCTTGATGCAGCTGTCCATCATGTCCGGCCTGATCGACCTCTTCACGGAGGCCAGCCCGTAGTCGACGGCGAACTCCTCGAACGCCTTCCTGTCCGACACCTCGTACCCGTCGGACGCGAAGGTGACGACGAGCTCGCCGACCTTCTCGCCGCAGACCTTGAGCGCCTTCTTCTCGACTCCGTCCTCCTCGTACGCATCGCGCATGGCCTCGTCGGCGCCCGAGCGCACCTCCTTGAGTCGCTCGTCCACCGCCTTCTTCAACGCGGTGAGCACCGCGAGCTGCTCGTTGACGTTCATGCTTCCTCCAGTTCCACGATTACGCGCGGGTTAGCCTTGTTGACGAGGTAGTCGTCCGACAGGCTCCCCACGCACGCCCAGTTGTCGTTGTCTATTACCCCCGCCTCGACGAGGGCATCGAGTATGAATTTGGCCGCGAAGCGGATGTTGTCCTTGTCGCGGCGCATGTCCGGCTCGATCCAGGTGAACCTGACGTTTACCGGCCCGCGCATGGGGGCGAGCCCCGCCTGCCTGATGCACCGGAGAACGACGTCCTGGTTCTCGCGCTTGACCTTCGCCCCGGCGCGGGCGTTCGCGCGGCACATGCCGACGTAGTCGTTGCACCCGGCGAGGCGGCCGGGCACCTCGAACTCCTGCCTCACAGCGCCACCTCCGTGTACATGTCCACCTTCGAGCGGCCCATGCGGAAGCACGGGCGGTAGATCTCGCGCTCGGCCGGCTTGAGCCGCTCGAGGAAGATGCGGGCGAAAGCCGGGGTGTAGGCGTTCTTCACCTCGACGCGGAACCGGTGGCGCATCATGTGGGTCACCGCGTCGGAGCTGATGTACCCCGTCTCGTCGCCGTCCCTCCGGGCCGTGGCGCACCAGAACTGCCACTCGTCGTAGTGGGCGGCAACCCAGCGCCTGGCCTCGTCCATGAGCGCCTCGCCCTCGCTCCCCATGCCGGGGAGCGCCATCTGGTTCGACGGCGGCTCGGCGGGCCTCATGCGACCGCCTCCCATGCGGCGTACGCCGCGAGCAGCAGCGCGAACGGGATCCACAGCATGCGCATCCCCCGCTCCCATTCGTCCTGTGGTATACTTCCATCGTCTTCACAGACGGATGCGCGCTTGCTTTCCAGGCTTCGGCGCGCTTCTTCTTTCTCAGGCATATTCGCCCCTTTCCATGTACAGGCACGTGTTGCGCGCCATCCACTCGTCGAGTTCCGAGACGAGCACGAACCCGCTGCGCACCTTGCCGCGCACGTAGCGAACGGGCAGCGGATCCTCGGACCTCGCCGCGTACTCCATCAGCTTCGACGGCTTCGTGCCCGTCTGCGCCGCGAGCTGCGGCACGGTGACGCACACGGGAGCCACCACAACCGCCTCTTCCAACTTCATCACCTCCTTTCAGGGACAAACCCGCCTCGATGTGCGGGGGCGCGTGCGGGACCTACCGCCGCGTCGATTTGTCTGTCAAGGTGCGTTCGCACCGAATAGGCACGGGGTGCGGGGGAGGCGGATCACATCAGGTCGTCGATCTTGCAGCCGAGGGCATCGGCCGCCTTCTTCAGGTTCTTCGCCTTCGCTTCGGCGACGTGCCCCATTTCCCAGTGGGATATGGTCCTGACGGGGATCCCCGTCATCCGCGACAGCTCGGCCTGCGACACCCCGCGCTTTTTCCTCTCGTCTTTCAACATGTTTTCCGCTCCTTTTACACCATATGTTGCGTGTTTATAATCTGTAATATGCAACATATTGATATAGCAATACGTTGATGGTATAGTCCCCGTCGGAGCCGATGTTCTGGACGGCAAGGCTCCGACGGCAGGCGACTCGAACCCGTTAGGAGGTGAGAAGATGGCCGTGCATCATGGCGGCAAAGTCGGAAAAGCCGCAAAGACGCTCGCATCGAACAGCGGATCGAAATCGAGCAAGTCCAAAGCCGGGACGACGCTAGCCAACCACAAAGCCGCGAAGCACTAGCGGCCGCCAAGCCCCGAGCGTTATCGGGGCGCTGCCTTTCTCCCCCGCATTCCGTGCCTATTCGGTTCTGAAGGTGCTCGGCAGCCTCCCCGGGAGTCGAACCCGGCTCAGCGGCTTACAAGCCCGCCGCGTACAACCTATGGTGAGGGCTCGCTACCCAGCCTTGCGCTCGTCGCGGCCCCGCAGCTCGAAGCGCACGCGCTCGTACAGCCTCGAAGCGAAGAACGCGACCGTCAGGCTGTCGTACATCAGCTGCTTGAGCGACTCCGCGCTGCCGTCCGACGACTTGGCCGTGATCCCGGCAAGATCGTTCCAAAGATCCACGAGCCGAAGGTCGGCGAGCATCGGGCCGTCCTCGCGCATCGGGCCGAGACGATCCTCGACCCGCCAACGGGCGAGCGCTTCGGCAGCGCTTTCGTCGGCATCTACGTGCCGGATCATCAGCGGATCGAAGATGTCGTCGGGATGAGCCATGCACATACCTCCTTCCCTACCCCGCCTTGCGCTCTTCGCGGCCGCCGAGCTCGCCCAGCGTCACGCCGAACAGGTCTGCCAGCGCCCAAGCGGTCTCGTAGCCGATGCCGCCCTCGCCGTTCTCGTAGTTCATGATCGTGTTCGCGGTCACGCCAACGGCGGCCGCGACCTCGGACTGCTTCATGCGCGCCCTCGCGCGGAAGGCACGCAGGTTCGCGGCGAGGACGTTCTTGTCGTACGGCATTCACTCACCCCCCTTCCACGTTTCGCGTCACCAACAGCCCAGCGGCGGAGAAGCCGGCCAGAAAGCAGGCGTAGATCAGAAGGCCCGCTTCCTCCTGCAGCCCTCCGATGAAGGCGCGGGCGAAGCACGTAACCGCCGCCAAAGCGAACCCCCAAGCAACTGCTCGGAACATCCTCATTGGCTTCTCCTCTCATATTAATCGTCTAGCGACTAACTAATTGCATAGACTAGTCTTTAAACGACTTAGTGTCAACAAAAATTATCAAACACGGTTGATTTTTTTGTATTTAGGAGATAATATTTTTGACACTCGACGAGGAGGCAACCGTGGGAAGCGACACCAAAGAGCGCGCAAAAGCCATAGGCACACATCTTCAAGCCGCCAGGAAGGCTGCCGGATTCAAGTCTGCCAAGGCTTTTGCAGACCATATTGGTTTAAGCAAGGACACTTACACTGGATATGAGCAGGGAAGAATAAGCCTCTCCTATGAGCGAGCCTGGGAATTTGCCGACGCGCTGGACTGCACCCTCGACGCTTTGGGAGGACGCAAGCCCCCCGAGCACGCCTACGAAGACCCCGGGCAGGCCGCCCTCAACGCGAGCTACGAGAACATGAACGAGAGCGGCAAGGAGACCCTCGCGGCGGTTGCCCGGTCCATGGAGAGGGACACGGCCAACCGAATCGTTAAAGACAGGCCGGAACGTGCTGACGGTCAGACCGCGATGGGAGCGTAGATGAGCGAGAAAAAGGGAGATGTATTCGATTCAGTCGCCAAGACGGGTGGCGTTGCCGCTGCCGGTATACTCGGCTCGGTATTCTTTCCGGCGATCGTCTCGTCGTCCATCGACGGCTGGCTCAAAGAGCAGATGGCCGCGAACCCGAACGCACTCGTCTTCTCCTGCATCCTCGCCGCAATCGCCGGTGCTGGTATTGCATGCTCTATAGCCATCCCCGTCATGAGGTGGTGGTCGGCGAAGCTGACTAAAACCAAGGACATGGAAATCTCCGAGTTGCAGAATCGGGTAACCGATTTTGAGAAAACACAGGAGCAGCTCGACGAGGTGCTGGCGGAAAGGGAGGAGAACCTGCCCAAGCCGTTGACCGGCGATGCCGCCTTGAACTTCGTGCGAGGCCTCACGGCCAACCAGCACGAGATACTCAAGGAGATGTACGACAACGGCGGAACGCTGGAAGCCGATCCCTTCGACGGCGAAATGGTTCAGCTGCTTGAACTGCACATGGTGTCCCGACCTTCTCAGTTCTATTCGGGCATAGACGTCGCATGGACGCTGCCTCCGAACATCAACATGATCATCCGCGAGCACCCCGACGTGCTTGAAAGCGAGGAGGAGAAGCTTCGGAGGGAAACCAATGTCGAACTCGATGAATTCAGCGTCGCCCAGCTCGACCTCATGGCTCGCATCGTCGATGCATGCGACGAAACCGGCAGTCTCCACATACCCCTCTCGTCGCAAGACGGAAAAATCGCGTCGCAGCTGATCGAACGCCTCGTCGCCATGAGCGGCGAATGGGACGGGAGCGGGTACGGCTGGTACTTGCTGCCTGATTGGAACAAATTCGTGAAGCGCAATCGGGTCGAAATCGACAAGCGCACCGAGAACATCCGAGCGAAACGCGATGAAGACGACGTCGAAAGGAAGCGTCGGAAGGCAGAAGAGGAGGCCGAACGGGTGAAGCGGCCTCCGAGCGCCCCTGTGGTGAAGGGCGCTGGCACTTTTTCACGATAGCGATAAAGCCCCGCGCATACGGGCGGCCACCCAGCGCGAGGCTCCAAAAGATAACCAACCGCATAACACGGAAGGCAGAGTGATTGTACCATGTCGCGCTCGAATTTCGGGACGATCCAATACGTCTCCAAAGGCAAGTATCGCGTATGGTGGGAAGACGGCCGCAGCACCACAGGGAAGCGCAAGCGCGCGTCCAAGGTCGTGAACGGCACGATGGACGATGCCGAGCTCTACCTGGCGAAGATCCGCGTGGGCCTGGTCGGCTGCACCGAGGACATGACCTACGACGAGCTGTGGGCCGGGAAGGTCCAGCCCTCGTTCGAGCGCGACGGACTTGCCACGAAGACCGTGGAGAACTACGAGCGCGTCTGGGCGCGCGAGCTCAGGCCGCGCATAGGCTGCGAGCTCGTGGCCTCCACGACGTGCGGACGAGCCGAGGACGTCCTCCGGGAGATCTCGTCGCCCTGGGTGCAGCGCTCGGCCTACCAGCTCTGGAAGAAGATGTGCAACATCGCGATCCGCCACAAGGTGCGCCCGGACAACCCCGTGGACAAGTACATAAAGCTCGACAGGCTGCCCAAGAGCGGCAAGCGCCTCCTGGACGTCTCCGAGGTCGCGGAATGGATGGAAAGGATCCGCGGCATCAAGTACGAGGCCGTGCTGCTCGCGGAGTGCGGCGGCGGGCTGCGGCACGAGGAGGCTATCGCGCTTTTGAAGGACGACGTTTCGCGTCTCGACCACCGGGGCAGGCTCTACGCCGCCGTCAACGTCGACAAGGCGCTCGTGGCCACGCGGCACGGCCGCGAGCTGAAGGAGACGAAGAACGGGTTCTCCGTGCGCGAGGGCATCGTAGGCGAGCCGTTCGCCTCGCGGTTGCTGGAGCTGGCCGAGGGCGAAGGGCCGCTGTGCCCGAGCGGCGAGCCCCGCGAGCCGGGGGAGCCCTGGGAGGCGCGGCACTACTCCTCGCCCATCAGCTTCACCAACAACTACCGGAGGTGGTGCGAGCGCAGCGGCGTCGAGTACGTGACCCCCGGCAGCCTGCGCAAGTCGTGGTCGATCATGCACGGCGAGGCAGGCTCCCCCGACTCGCTCGTGTCCTTGGCCATGGGCCACTCCGACGGCACCACGAGGGGCCGGAACTACCAGCGCGCGACGCGCCGCGGGATGGTCATGATAGCCGACCTTTTGACCGACCTGATAACAGTCGAAACCCCTTCGGCACATATTGGCACCTGACTTCGAAGAATAATATAGGCTTTGATCAGGTGTTATAGTGATCCATGCAAGACCGGTATTACCCTTGAAAACTGTTAAGCCGCAAGGCTTCGTGGGTTCAAATCCTACCGCCTCCGCCAGAAACGCAGCGCGCCCGGAACCAGCTGGTTCCGGGCGCTTTTCTTTGTTCGGTCCTGCCTTCCGGCTTGAACTCCCTGCTCACGAGCGAATGTTTCACGTGAAACATTCGGGAGGCGGCCGCTTCGCGCGCATGGAGCCGGCTTCGGCCGTGCATGATTGGGCAGCTCATGCGCAGCAAAATCGCCGGTTTGGCAGACCGAGCCCTTCTCCGCCCATAGAGGGAAACACGCGACCTGGCGTTTTACCGGCAGGCACGGCGCCGAGCGTCCTCAAACCGCGCTGAAACCAGGAAAAGACTGCCAAAAACTCGATTTTGCTGCAGAAGGCTGCGCAAAAAACGTCCATGAGCCGCGAGCGCCGGCGAACCGGACGGAGCACGGTAAGGGACCAGGCCCTTTCGTGGCGGAGCGGACGAAACGCAGCGAGGGGCTTGGGCGCCTTCGCGGCGGAGCGATCTCAGGAGACAGCGAAGAACTCGGGCACTGCAGCGAAGCGGGCGAATCCTTCGCAAAAAGAAACGCGCTCCTCGCCTCTAGGGAAAGGAGCACGTTGTTCATTGGAGTGCCTTCGTTCGCGAATGCTTCACGTGAAACATTCGTTCGCGGCGCAATGTCGAACGATCCGGCGCGCGGCCGCACAGGCGCCGCGCGAACAGGCGACCCGAGCCGACGGCCACCCCGCCCCTAGCGTTCGCTCATGGGAACGTAATCGCGCTTGCCGCTGCGAATGGACTTGTACGCAGGACGGATGATGCGCTTGCCGGAGACGATCTCCTCGAAGCGGTGCGCAGCCCAGCCGGACATGCGCGCGCACGCGAACAGCGGCGTGAACAAATCCTCGGGAATGCCCATCATCGAGTATACGAAGCCCGAATACATGTCGATGTTCGCACACATGTCCTTGCTGGTGCCCTTTTCACGCAGAATCACCTCGGGCGCCAGGCGCTCGATGCTTTCCAGCAGACGATACTCGGCCTCGAACTCCGTGCCCACGGCCAGCTTCTCGGCGAACTGCTTGCAGATGATGGCGCGCGGGTCGGACTTCGTGTACACCGCATGCCCCATGCCGTACACGAGACCCGTCTTGTCGAAAGCCTCCTTGTTGACGATCTTCGCCAGGTAGTCGGCCACCTGGCCCTCGTCGGACCAGTCGGCCACGTTCTGCTTGATCTCCTGCTGCATAGCTAGCACCTGATGGTTCGCGCCACCATGCTTCGACCCCTTGAGCGAACCGATAGCGCCGGCGTACGTGGAGTACGGATCGGTGTCGGACGAGGTCAGCACGCGCGTGGCAAACGTGGAGTTGTTGCCGCCGCCATGCTCGGCATGCAGGCACAGCATGATGTCCAGCATGCGCGCTTCCTCAGCCGTGAACTGGCGATCGGGACGCAGCATGGACAGGATGGTCTCGGCCGTGGACTGACCGGGAATGAAGCGATGCATGATCATGGAGCCGTTGTTGTATCGAGCCTGCTTCGCGTAGTAGGTCAGCACCATGATGCGCGGCAGACGCGAGATCAGCGAGATGGCGGTGTGGATCTCGTGATGAGCCGAGCGATCCTCGGCGTCCGCGTCGTAGGCGTACAGCAGCAGGATGGTGCGCTGCAGCATGTTCATGATGTCGGGCGGGGTGTCGCGCATGATCATGGAGGCGGTGAAGCCGTCGGGCAGTTCGCGCTCGGCATCGAGCGCGGCGATGAAGCGGTCGAGCTGCTCCTGTGTGGGCAGCTCGCCCATGAGCAGCAGGTACGCCACCTCCTCGAAGTTGAAGCGGCGATCGGCCACGCTGGTGTCCAGCAGGTCGTACACGTCGTAGCCGCGATAGCGCAGCATACCCTCGTCGGCTACCTTCTCGCCGTCTGAGACCACGTAGCCGTGAACGTTGGCGATGTTCGTAAGACCTGCGATGACGCCCGTGCCGTCGGCGTTGCGCAGGCCGCGCTTCACGTCGAACTGGTCGTAGCTCGCGGTTTCGATGGTGTTGATCGCCTTGAAGTTCTCGTACAGAGCGATCTGGCTTTCAGTTGCCATGGCGCATCCTTCCTGCCGCGCGAGCGCGGCCCCTCTTCCGAAATACCATGCTGCACGCGATGACCGCCCTTGAAACACGCGGTCTCTGGTGGATATGGCGAATGGGAAAATACGTCTCTCTTTATTATGATAAAGCGCAGCGACCCACTGCGCAATCAATGCATGCCAGTCACCCGGCGAAAACCACAGGCAGTACCCGGGAATCCACCGTCTCGTGGCGATTAGGTAACACGACCGCCTTGCCGCGCCCAAGCACCGACACTTGATTACAATGTTGACGAAGTCTGTAGGATTTAACCATGCAGTCCGCATCTCAACCCTCGACGTAGCGTCCGTCACCACGTGCGAAAGCGAGGATTCCTCTTGATTCTGACCGAAACCCTGGCCTTGCTCGTTGAAAAACGCGATTGGTTTTTCGAGCTCCTTCTGCAGCATATCGGCATCTCGCTCATATCCATTGCGCTGGCGGCGCTCATCGGACTGTCGCTGGGAATCGCCATCGCCACATGGAGGCGAGGGGCGAAGCCCGTGCTTGCGCTGGTCAACTTCGTGTACACCATCCCATCCATTGCGCTTTTCGGCTTCCTTATCCCCATAACGGGCATCGGCGACCCTACCGCCATCGTGGCGCTCACCGTGTACGCGCTGCTGCCGATGGTACGCAACACCTACACCGGCCTCACCACCATCGATCCCGCCATCATCGAAGCGGCACGCGGCATGGGCTCCACCGACCGCCAGCTGCTGTACCGCATCGAGCTGCCGCTGGCCGCCCCCGTCATCATGAGCGGCATCCGCAACATGGCCACCATGACCATCGCGCTGGCCGGCATCGCCACGTTCATCGGCGCAGGCGGCTTGGGCGTGGCCATCTTCCGCGGCATCACGACGTACAACCTGGCCATGACCCTGGCGGGCAGCGTGCTGATCGCGCTGCTGGCCATCGTGGTGGACCTGCTGCTGGGCCTGGCCGAGAAGTCCACGCGACGTCACCTGGAGCCTTCGAGCGCACGGCGGCGGAAGCGTTCGGGCGCACGACGGGTTTCGCGCCGCAAGCTGGCCCCGGCCGTCGCCGCGGGTGCAGCCGTGGTGCTGATAGCGGGCGGGGCGGTCGCGTTCGCGAACCGCGGCGGCGGAGAGAACGTGGTGAACATCGCCACAAAGCCCATGACCGAGCAGTACATCCTCGGCGAGATGCTGAACACGCTGATCGAGCACGATACCGACCTCAAGGTGGAGCTCACGCAGGGCGTGGGCGGCGGCACGTCGAACATCGAGCCCGGCATGGAGAAGGGCGACTTCGACCTCTACCCCGAGTACACGGGAACGGGATGGAACGCCGTCCTCAAGCACGACGACACCTACGACGAGTCGATGTTCGACACGATGCAGCAGGAATACGAATCGCAGCTAGGCCTCACCTGGGTGGGCATGTACGGGTTCAACAACACGTACGGCCTCGCTGTGAGCCGCGACGCGGCCGAGCGCTACAACCTGCGCACGTATTCCGACCTGGCGGGCGCAGCGGGCGGCCTGACGCTGGGTGCCGAGCCCGACTTCTTCGACCGGCAGGACGGCTACCCCGGATTGCAGCAAGCCTACGGCATGGACTTCGGCACCACGAGAGACATGGACATCAGCTTGAAGTACCAGGCGCTGTTCGAGGGCCAGGTGGATGCCATCGTCGTGTCCACCACCGACGGGCAGGTGGCCGACGAGCGCCTCGTGGTGCTGGAGGACGACCGGCACTTCTATCCGTCGTATCTTTGCGGCAACGTCGTGCGACAGGACGCGCTGGAAAAGCACCCCGAGCTGCGCGGCGAGCTGCTGAAGCTGCAAGGGGCCATCACCGATGCCGACATGGCGCGCATGAACAACGAAGTGGAGACGCAAGGGCAGGAGCCGAAAGCGGTGGCCGACGCGTTCCTGGCCGAGAAGGGGCTGATGTAGCATGGAGCATGCATTCGCGCAGACGCACAGCGCGGAATCCTTCCCTAAAGGACTAGCTTCGCGTCGCAACTCCGGCGACTCCGTCGCCTGCGCTCGGGATGACAGGGTGGGACGTTCCGAGGGTTTCGCGATTTGTCATCCTGAGCGGAGCGCGCAGCGCGAAGTCGAAGGATCCCGTGCGGCGCCAGCAGAAGAAGGCTCCACACCCGCCGTCGCGTTCGAGCACGTCAGCAAGCGATTCGGCGATGCCGTCGCCGTGGACGACGCGAACCTCGACATCGACGAAGGCGCGTTCGTCACCATCATCGGCAGCTCGGGCTGCGGCAAGACCACGCTGTTGAAAATGGTGAACGCGCTGGCGATGCCCGACGATGGACGCGTGCTGGTGCACGGGAAGGACACGAGCGGCGTCGACCCCATCGAGCTGCGCCGAAACATCGGCTACGCCATCCAAGGCAGCGTGCTGTTTCCCCACCTCACCGTGGAGCAGAACATCGCGTACGTGCCCTCGCTGCTGAACAGCGGCGACGAGGGTCGCACCGAGGAGGCCGTCGTGAAATGGATGGACATCATCGGGCTGCCGCACGACATCATGGATCGCTATCCCGCCGAGCTGTCGGGCGGACAGGCGCAGCGCGTCGGCATCGCCCGCGCGTTGGCGGCCAGCCCCGACATCCTGCTGGCCGACGAGCCGTTCAGCGCCGTGGACGCCATCACCCGCGGCAGCCTGCAGGACGAGATCAAGCGCATCCATCGGCAGACGGGCATCACCGTGCTGTTCGTGACGCACGACATCGACGAGGCACTCGACCTGGGCGACAAGGTGCTGGTGATGGAGGCCGGCCGCGCCGTGCAGTTCGCCGAGCCGTGCGACATCCTGCGCAACCCCGCCACCGAGTTCGTCGACCGCCTGGTTACGCGCAAGCGCACCGTGTACGCGCGATAGCGCGCCGCCCCAGATAGCCGCCCTCAGCGAGAAAGCCGTCCCGAGTCGAGGGAGCCGCCCCTCCCACCACTATCCCGAGCCGGTCCTTGCACGCCGGAAGGGCCCTCGATGGCAAAATACCATCGAATTCGGAAGTCTCAAGGGAGGCGAAGGCAACCGTCTTGAAAGACAGGGACGACGCTGTCGCAAAACGCCTGGTCGACAAGGTACTGAAAACGCCGCGCTTCGCAGCCTTCGACCAATCCGTTTTGCGGTTTCCGAATTCGGCCACTTTTCGCCAAAAGCACCGGGGTTCGCTGCACCGCCGTACCCCCGCACTCAGCTCAAGGTGGCTCGCTGCACAGCCGCACCCGACCAGAAGCGCACCGCCG
>ERZ1673722.486-NODE-486-length-51534-cov-8.499990_pt1 | contig 51534 bp, 39 predicted proteins | sample MGYA00580222_ERZ1673722 | MGnify/ENA primary metagenome ERZ1673722 (study PRJEB41218, sample SAMN15661750) | gut metagenome | host: Homo sapiens | place: Canada: London | collected 2015-08-20/2019-03-30 | study: EMG produced TPA metagenomics assembly of... | reverse complement strand
GCCCTAAAACTGCATCGTCAAAGCGTCCACCGCGTGATATGATATTTGCACAATAAGCAAACAAATCTGGCCAGATTTTTCATATATATCAGTTTATCATAACTTTTGTCACTTGTAAAGGAGATGAAAAACCAAATGAGACACATGAAATCAGCCGTCACCGGCACGCTCCAAGAGAAGAACGGTAAGTTCTACCTTGTGCTCCGCATTCCCGACAGCACCGGCAAGCTGCACCAGAAATGGGTCAGCACCGGACTGCCGGTGCAGGGCAACCAGCGCCGCGCCAAGCAGCTGCTCGACGCGAAGTTAGTTGAGTTGCAGGCGGACTACGACCGCCGCTCCCGCCAAGCCGGCTGGGCTGTGGCCGAAGTCGGTGAGGTACCGTTCGACGAGGTCGTCCGCCGCTGGATGACGCGCAAGCGCTCCGAGGTGGCACCCTCCACCTTCGAGGGCTACGAGCATATTACCTCACGCCTGCTGCCGTATTTCCGCAAGCTCGACCTGACTATGAACGAGGTATCGCCCACCGCCCTGGAAAGCTACTGCGCGTTCTTGCTTGATGCAGGCCTGTCTGCGAATACTGTGAACCACCATCTAACTCTAATCAAGTCGGTGTTCAACGATGAAATCCGCAACGGCGCACCCATTTTAAACCCCGTAAAGTGCGTAAAAGCACCTCGTGTTGAGACATTTCAGGGTGAAACGCTTTCGGTGGAACAGATCGGACAGCTGTTTCGGCTGTTCGAGGGCGACCCGATTGATGATATCGTCCGCATTGGAGTCATCTACGGCCTGCGCCGCAGCGAGATCCTTGGCCTTCGCTGGCTGGACATCGACTTCGAGACCGGCACCCTCCAAATCCGGCACAAGGTCGCTGAAGTCCGGATTAACGGCAAGCGCCAGCTTGTCCGCAGCAACGACCTCAAGACCGAGGCGAGCCGCCGCGCATTCCCGCTGTCGGACGATATCCACCAGCGGCTGAAACGCCGCAAGGCTCAAATCGAGGAAAACCGAGCGAAAAAGCGCCGATACCGAACCGCAGACGCAGACTATGTGTTCGTCGATGCGAATGGCAAGCTGCTCTCGCCCGAGTATGTGTCTGACCATTTTCGCTGGCGGATTGCGCATAGCGACCTGCCGAAAATTCGTTTTCACGACCTTCGGCATACCTGCGCGACCTTGCTCCTCCACGAGGGATGCAGTCTGCGCGAAATCCAGAGCTACCTCGGGCACGCCTCGTATTTGACGACTACACGCTATGCCCACATCGACGCCCGCAGCAAGGAGCACGCGCTCGAGATTATGAGCGCGGTCCTGAATGTGGATAAGAACAACTAAAAAGGGGAGTATTTCTCCCTTTTTTCTCAGAAAGGAAGATTAAAATGAAGAAAAAAGTTATAGAAGGCGCACGTAAACTCATCAAGAAACTGTTCGAGGCAATCCTCGACCGTGAGGCTTTCATTTTTGAGGCACCGAAGGCATTCACCCGCAACTTTTCGCGCGACATGCTGACTGACGACCAGTTGGAGGTCATCGACAGCTGGAAAGCCGCTGTGCGCGGTCAGCTCAACACCGCTGAAAAGCTGCACGCCGACAAGCGCGGACTGGCTGACCACGGCGATACTTATTTCGAAATGCTGCCGCTGCCGGCGCCCAACATCATCGTCATGTGCGACAAGTGCCTGATTCGTTACGAAATTGAGGTTTTTGCGTACAAAAAAGGAGTCCTTCTGTCGGCTGTTCAGGCAGCGGTCAGCGAGAACGGCGTGGGTATCGCCGGAATTAACCTCTCCGGAAAGGAGCGCGCCCTCGTTCAGACTGCGCGTCAGCTGGCAGCTCTCGATTTCCTGAAAAATCCAATTTATGTAGACCGTATGTCCCAGTGGCGCGACCAACTCAGCAGCAACACACGTTTTCTCGTGCCGCCTTCTATGGAGCAAGTTACAGCCGCCCTCCGCGAAACGCCCATCGCAGTCGTCTGGGCGATGCACACCGCGGTTCTGGCATCCCTCATGCCACTGCTGGAGGATGACGCTAAGCCGTTTTTTTACCCAGCTCTGCGGCTCAGCGAGAACGAGACAGCGGCTCAAATGCAGCGTGATCTGCTCCGTAATGTTCTCAGTGGTTTTACTTTCGGCCGCAGTGATGGGCAGAGCGCCGTCCGCCTCCTTGAGATTTCGCTCCAGGAGAAAAAGGACATCCAGACCTTGGAGAAGGTGAATGGTCTGCCGGTGTTGGTCAATCTGGACAGTGAGCCGGTTCAGCGCGAGCTGACTCGCGCAGTTCAAAACAGCCACTGCGAACTTCTCGACAGTGGCATTTCCAAACACCCACTCAATACCCTGCCGCTACTGACCGGCGATGCCCTGCCTGCCGAGAATGCCATTTTCGCCCTGGACTGGCCGACCTTCGAGAACGTCAATCCCGCGCACGTCGCTGTCCTGCGCAATGCATTTGGGGCGCTGATGAAGAACGCCGAGCGGTTGGCTGCCCTAATCAGCGAGCATATCGGTTGGCTTGCCCTCGATGGTATCCGTTACGAGCAGGCGTACCTCTGGGCCATCGCGCAGGAGCTGGACGGCGAGCTGTTCGGTGTCACTGAACATACCGGCCCCCTGACCGACTGGGTACAGCACCTTATTGCAACTCGAGAGAATCAGCAGGCCGAGCGTCAGCGCCGATTCGCCATGGCGCTTGACATCGTCCGCGACACCACCCAGTACGACTCTCTTGTTGCGCCGGACGCCTCGGAGATGACCCCGGAGCAGTTGGGATTCCGATACACCGACAGCCAGGGAGAGACCTTCATTGCGTTTGAGCTGAAGGAAGATTTTCCAAAATTTATGACGCGGCGGCTTGGTCTGCGGGCAGGCGACTCCGTCGAGTTCCGCCGCTACCTGGTCCAGAATGGCATCATGAAAACCGTCTCGAAGAACGTCCGCGGTCGTTCGCGGGATTCCATCTCCCACGCCTTGATTTGTCTGTCAACTGGCTGTGAAGCAGGCGAATAATCGCTTCACGTCGTAAAATCGAAACATTTTACCCCTATTAAAAATTAGGAAAACCGATTCAAAAAGCAGCTTTGCGGCTTTCAGCCGCGCGTGCAGATCGTGAGGCTGTGAAGCCGTTTTAATCGGTTCGTCAGTCCTGTACTATCATTAAGATAAAGGAGAAAATGAAATATGCAATTGGAAACCGCCCTTCACATACTCGGCATCGAGGGCCTGCGTCCTTTCCAGGAGGAGGCCCTGAACACCCTGCTTGCTGACCGCAACCTGCTGACGCTGATGCCGACCTCGGCTGGAAAATCGTTAATTTTTACCAGTTTCGCTATGGTGCAGGAACGCCTAACAATCGTCATCGAACCACACCTTGCGCTCGAGCTCGACCAGGTTCGGCAGCTGCAGGGCAAGGGCGTTGCCGCCGCCTGCTTGAACAGCCTGCAGTCCTCGGCCGAGCGAAAATCAGTCCTCGCACAGATTGAGCAGGGCGCACTGCTGCTCTTGTTCGTCACCCCCGAGATGCTACAGAACCGAAAGGTACAGACGGCACTCCGCCAATCCGACCTTGCTGGCATCATGATAGACGAAGCGCATTGCGTCTGCAAGCAGGGGCCCGGATTTCGCGAGGACTACCTGCGCATTCGTGAATTCGTACAGAGCCTCCCGACGCCTCCGGTCGTTGGCGCATTCACGGCAACGGCCACGCCGACCACCGAGCAGTACATTCTCGAAAAGCTGGGCATCGAGGGCGCACATGTCATTCGCGGCGGTGTGACCCGCGACAACATCGAGCTGCGTGTGATCGAGGTCGGGCACGGTCTGGGCGGCCGCAAGGCCTCTGACCTCATTGAGCTGCGCAAGCGCGAGATTATCTGCAAAAAACTCCGACAGTACAAGGGCGATCGCGTCATCATTTACACCAACACCATCGACCGCGTGGAAAAGCTGTGCCGATACCTGTGCAGGCAGGGATTTAAGGCGGAGTTCTATCACGGCAAATGCGAGGACAAGCCTGCCCGTCTGGAGCGTTTCGCCAGCGGAAAGGTAAAGGTGATGGTGGCCACGAACGCCTTCGGTCTGGGTGTAAACATTCCCGATATTAGGCTCGTTATTCACCATGCGCCGCTTATCGGCCTGGACGACTATACGCAGGAGGCCGGTCGCGCGGGACGCGACGGCAAGAAATCCACCGCCCTGCTGCTCTGGCACGAGTACGATTTTACCATCAACTTCCGCCTTATCAAGGAAAATCAGATGGAGCTCAAAGGAGCCGAGCTCAAGGAGCGTCTGCATGCGCTCGAGGCTCTGCATGACTACGCCTGCGAAAATCACAAATGCCGCTGGGGCATGATTCGCGAATTTTTTGGCGAAAAGTCCGGCAAACGCTGCAAAAAGCGCTGCGACAACTGCAAAAACAGGTAAAGAAAATCACTCGGTTATGTATGTAACCGGGCGATTTTCTCTCTTTATATGCAGCAAGTTTTTATGGACGAAGTCCTTTTACAAGGGTCTGAAATTCTTTGTCGAATTTTGAATTTTAACAGTTATAACTTATAAAATTCAAATTTTATTATTGAGTATCATCTGTAAATGTGATATGCTATGGTCAGCCACAGGAAGGGAGCTAAGCTTTATGATCAAACGCGAATTATATATGAGCCGCATCCGTCCGTTTATCGGAACAGATCTTATCAAGGTCATGACCGGTATCCGCCGCTGTGGAAAGTCGGTCATGCTGGAACTGATCAAACAGGAACTCATGGAGTCCGGTGTCAGCCCTGAGCAGTTTATCTCCATCAACTTTGAAGATATGAGCTATTCTCGTCTACAAACCGCTCAGGCTCTGCACGATGAGATCACCAAGCGAGCTGCGGCAATGGAAGGCAAGATCTATCTGTTCTTTGACGAGATACAAGAGGTCAAGGACTGGGAAAAGTGCATCAACTCTTTCCGCGTTTCGTTAGATTGCGACATCTACATCACCGGCTCAAATGCAAAGCTGTTGTCCGGTGAGCTTGCGACTTATTTGGGTGGGCGATATGTGGAGTTCGTGATTTACCCGTTCTCATTCGGAGAATTCATGGAGCTATATCGTTCAATTTCCCCCAGCGAGTCCAGCCAGCAGTGTTTCCAAAAATACCTGCTTGCCGGCGGCATGCCTTACCTTGCGAACCTCTGCTACGCAGATGCTCCATCCAAGCAATATCTTCATGATCTATTCAACTCCGTCCAGCTCAAGGACATCGTGCAGCGAAATAAAATCAGGGATGTCGATTTGCTGGAGCGAATTATTGCTTATGTGATCGCCAATGTCGGTACAACCTTCTCCGCAACTTCTCTTGCAAAGTTTCTGAAAAGCGAGCAGCGCACCGTCGCCCCAGAAACGATCTTGAACTATATCAAATACTGCTGCGAGGCTTATCTGTTTTATCAGGTGAAGCGAGAAGATTTGCAGGGCAAGCAGATCCTCACTTCCAACGAGAAGTATTATATTGCTGATCACGGCATCCGCGAGGCTGTTTTCGGCGGAAATATGCGGGACATCAATCTCATCTTGGAGAATATCGTGTATCTGGAATTGCTGCGCCGGGACTACAAGGTCACTGTCGGCAGAACAGGTGATAAAGAAATCGACTTTGTATGCGACAAACGCGGCGAGAAACTGTATGTCCAGGTCACGTATCTGCTGGCATCGGAAGAAACGGTGAATCGTGAATTCGGCGCATACGATACTATTCGTGATAACTTCCCGAAGTATGTTGTTTCCCTCGATGAATTCGATATGAGCCGAAATGGTATCAAGCACCGAAATATCCGCGATTTTCTCCTGGCCGAGGAATGGAATTGAACATGAGGCCCAGTATCACGTCAAAAGATGCGATACTGGGCTTTGAATCGCAAAATAGCAAATTTCAAAATCAATTGTGCAAAATCAGAGCGAGATTTTCTGCTTTGCTCACATTTTATGAGCGAGTTATTTGTATTAAATCACATTTTATAATATAGACAAACCGCCACAAGCTATCTATACCGCAATAGTTGTGTGCACTTTAGATTGATGGTAAACTATAGAGTAAGAAAATAATCAATGATCGAGCTTTTCAATCGCAGTTTCGGTCTAGAAATGGAATCATATACAGGAGATTTTATATAATGAAACAGTGGCATAATTGGTGTTTGCTTGGAACTGTAGTATTTTTAGCAGTTTTCGGTGGTCCGATGATAATCAACTGGCTTTATCAAAGTAATAGCGGTTATATAACGATTTGGGGCGCGGCAGAGGTGTTCTCTTATTATGGGACAATTTTGGCTGCCATCTTAGCTGCTATTGTGGCCGTAGTTGGTGTGCATATTTCGATTCGAGCGTCCCATGAACAGTATAGAGAGGACAAGCGACGAGATGTTTTGCCGTATTTCGCTATTAACCTGCTTGACAGGCAGAGTATCAATCCTGTCGATTGGGAAAGTATGCATAAGACGGAAATGCAAAACTCGAGTCCTGAAGTACCAGAATATAAAGAATACCCGTTTGATAAAAATTATTTTATATTTTGTGATGACGAGTTGACATGCGTCCAAAAATTAACATCTGAACAAAACAGAACAAGGGAAACCGGATGGAATACTGAAAAACGAGGCGAATGCGGAGAAGACTTGCAACCAGTATTCTACATTCCCATCGAAATGATGAATATCGGAAAAGGCTGCGCCATAAATACCACGATTGTAATCAAGTCCGATACAAAAAATCTCGCAGCAGGTTCTTTCACGGTTTCTATACCGATTGGAGAAAAGATCTATGTCGGGCTACTCATTTATCATGAGGCAAGCTTAACCGGTACTTATAAATTTGAAGTGCAGTACAGCGATATCTATGGCAATAAATATGTTCATCGTAAATCCATAACCGTGACAAAAAATAAGCGTGGCTACAATATTGATATAGATAAGACAACTACCCACGAACAAATGCAGTGAAAACACCAATTCAGACATGTGCATGTGGTGAATTATTACCACGGCTCCGGCCGCGCCACGTTCTACACCCGCAATGATTAACTGGAAATTCGACTTGTTAGAAATCTGTTAGAAAGACTTTCCGGACACTCAAAATCTGCAACAAAAAAGCGCTGTATCTTGCGAATACAGCGCTTTTTCTGGTGCCGCCAGCCGGAATCGAACCGGCACGGTTTTAAGGCCGGGGGATTTTAAGTCCCCTGCGTCTACCAGTTCCGCCATGGCGGCGTGTATTTATTATAACAGAATGGGCACGGTCTGTCAAACCGTGCCCACTGCAAAAAAACGATTTCACGCGACGCCGCACGAGCTCCGCAAGGTGCCGGAGCTTTTCCTGTGCGATGCTGTCTTAATTTTTATTAAATACGGATTTATCGAGCGCGCCGTCCTGATGTGCAACGATCGTGGTGCAGACCGCGTCGCCGGTAATGTTGACCGCAGTTCGCGCCATATCAAGAATACGGTCGATACCCATGATCAGGCCGATGCCGGCAACCGGCAGACCGACCGAATCGAATACCATCGCGAGCGTGATCAGGCCGACAGACGGAACGCCTGCGGTGCCGATGGATGCGAGAGTCGCCGTCGCGATAACGGTCAGATAATCCGCCGGAGTCAGCGTAATGCCGAACGCCTGCGCGACGAATACGACCGCAACGCCCTGCATGATGGACGTGCCGTCCATATTGATGGTCGCGCCGAGCGGAATGGTAAAGGACGAAATACGGCGGTTAACACCGATCTTTTCCTCCAGCGTGTCGATATTCATCGGGATCGTCGCATTGGAAGTAGCCGTCGAGAAGGCGAAGCCCATAACCGGAGCAAACTTCTTGAGGAAGCGCAGCGGATTGAGGCGCGTAAACAGCGCAAGCAGAATCTGGTATACGCCGCAGCACTGGATGAACAGCGCGAGCAGAACCGCGCCCATATACTTGAACATCGGGACCATCGCAGAGAAACCGAGACCGGCGAACGTCTTTGCGATCAGGCAGAATACACCGATCGGCGCCAGACGCATGACCATCATGGTCATCTCCATCATGATGTCGTTGCCCTGCTGGAAGAAGTTCGTGACGAGCTGGGTCTTATCCTGCAGTTTCGCAAGGATAATGCCGATGATCAGCGCAAAAACGATGACCTGGAGCATTTCGCCGTTCGCGAGCGCACCGATCGGGTTCTTCGGGATTATATTGAGGATGGTCTCCGCGAAGCTGACCGACTGGCCGCCCTCGATGCCGGTCTCGACCTGCTGCACCTGCGACATATCCAGACCGATGCCCGGCCTGATGAGCAGGCCAATGCCGAGAGCGACCGCGACTGCCATCATGGTCGTCAGGATATAGAAGCCGATGATCTTGATGCCGACCTTGCCGAGGGTCTTGCTGTCACCGATCGCGGTCGCGCCGCAGATCAGCGAGCAGAAAACCAGCGGTACGACAAGCATCTGCATCAGACGGATGAAGCCCTGACCGATGACATAGAAAACACCGTTTATCAATACATTCTGCACAAATTCCACGTCAGACGCGGCGACATGCAGCACAATACCCAGAATGGCGCCCATAATCAGCGCAATAAAGATCTGCGTTGTCAGACCGATTTTCTTTTTCTCTTTCGCTCCGCTCACTTGTGCGCACCTCCCTTTTTCGTGCTGAAATAGTCCGCAAGCGCGGTCTTCCAGTCCGGCATCTGATACAGACCGGTGATGCGCAGCATCATGTTGTCGAGCAGCGTAAAGCGCGGACGCAGCTCGGTGTTTTCCGCCGCAGAAATGACCGGGATACTGTCCATGCCGTTCAGGCGCAGGATTTCGCGCGCCCACTCCGCGCGCGAGCACGAGCCGTCGCAGGAGGCATGATACAGGCCGAACTCACGGGTGTGCATCAGGCACTCGATAAAGCCTGCCAGCGCGTCCGCAGAGGTCGGAGAGGAGATCTCGTCCTCCGGCAGCACGACCTTGCCGTCCTTTTTCGCGTTGTCGAGCACGCGGTCGACAAAATCATACGAACCGACGCCGTACAGCCACGAGGAGCGCACGATAACGTGCTTGTCGGTCAGCTCGCGAACGAGCTTCTCGCCGGCATACTTGCTCTTGCCGTACATAGTGGTCGGATGCGCGTCGTCGAACTCGCACAGCGCCGCGTCATCGTCGCCGTCGAATACGTCATCGGTCGAGATCTGGATGAGCTTCGCATCGATACGGCGCGCTGCGACCGCAAGGTTTCTCGCACCGATGGCGTTGATCTTGTACGCTTCCTCAGGCTTTTCCTCGCAGGCGCGCACATCGGTCAGACCGGCGCAGTTGATGATAACATCCGGGTGGTTGAGGTCGGCAAAGCGGCCGGCCTCGCGTGCGTCCTCGATCGGGACGTCGCGGTCGCTCGTGACGAGCTTATAGTCGGTGTTGCCGCTGAACCGGTGATAAAGCGCAGAACCGAGCCGTCCGCCCGCACCCGCGATCCATACTCGCGTGATACTCATAGTGCATCTCTCACTCTCATAGTTTTGTAAATACTGCTGCTTTCCGCACGCCGTATATTCGCATATATCAGCAATATTTTATTTATTATAGCACAATCTGAATGAAATTCCAACATCCACAATAAAAATACATCTGTCTTTATAGAAAAAAACCGGAGGCACAGGCCTCCGGTTTAAGACTGTCGGCGAAACGTCAGTTTCGCGGCAGCTTCTTACATCATGTCGAGCAGCTTGTAGCAGCGCGCCTTGGTATAGCTCTGCTTGAAGCTGTACGACGCGAGCTGCTTCTGCGTGCTGTCCTCGGTCGCGCCCGCGGCATTTTCTGCGCCGCTGTCGCGCTCCGCGACCCACTGCTTGTAGTTTTCCTCTTCGGACGCATACTGGTCTGCGTTGAGCACGCCCGCCAGATAATCGTACATTTCGCTCAGCAGCTCATCCCACTGCTCGAACGAGCTTGCCGTCATGGCCAGCTCATCCTCTGCGTTCGCTGCCGAAGAGATCTTGAGATCGTCGCTCTCCAGCTCGTCCATCTCGCTCGAGAACTCCTGCCTGCGTTCGGATTTCTTCTGCTCGTTCTCCTGCTGCTGCTGTGCGCTGTCTTTTGCGGACTGGAGCTTGTTCTTCATGTCCTCGACCTGCTTCCTCTGCTCGTCGGTCAGCGAGGAGTCCTGCTCGAGCGAATCGAGCTTGCCGGAGGCCGCATCCAGCTTGTCATCCTCCAGATAGCCCTGCGCCTCCTCCAGATCGGAAGCAAAAGCGCTGTCCGACTGTGCGCTCTGCGCCTTGCTGAGCAGATCCTCGATGGACTTGTACATGGTGGAGTCCTTGTCGGTCACGCGGTCGCGCAGCTGCTTAAGCGCCGCGATGGCCTCGGTGTACTGCTCGTTATCTACATAATCCTCCGCATTCTGGTAGTCGCGGATAAGCTGCATCGCCGCATTGATCGCGGTCGGGTCCTTGGCCTCCTCCGCCGCCTTTTCATAGTACGAAAGCGCCTTGTCGAAGTCACCGCGGTCCATATACTTCTCCGCAAGCGTCAGATTTGCGTCGTTTTTGTGATGGTTCATGAAGAACCACACGCCGCCGCCGATGAGCGCCGCGACGAGCAGCACGACGAGCGTCACGATCGCTGCGCGCCTGCCCTTGGACGGCTTGCGGTATACGCGGTCATCCGGGTCGGGACGGCCGCCGTAATAGGTCGTGCGCGGTGCGTCCTGCGTCGGACGAGGGCGGGCTTCCGGGCGCTGCTGCGGCACGCGGGGCGCTGCCGCCGGCTGTTCGGATGTATCTGCGAGCGGATCGATGGCCATGGTCTCCTCGGCATCCTCGAGCGCCTGCCGGCTCTGTCTGCGCGCCGCATCGAACGCCGAAAGGTCGATGCCGCTGTCCGCCGGGGCGCCGCCTGCGTTCCGCAGCTCCTCGGGCAGCGTGGTGAACACCTCGGTCTCGTCGCTCACGCCGGTCTGCTCAACGGGCGCGCCGCAGAACGGGCAGAACTTGCCCCCTGCATAGGGCAGCTCCCTGCCGCATTTCTTGCAAAGCATGGATATTTCCTCCTGTGAAATAAAAATTCGTGTGTATATTCTAATCCAATGATATAGTATAGCACAGCACGCGCCGGTTGTAAACCGGCAGGAGACTGCCGGAAACGCCATTTATGCGAACATCAGTTTGCTTTGTCCCGGGAAATGTGGTAGAATAGGTTCATACTATGTATGAAGGAGCCTTTACATGCCGACCGCACAGGAAATTCTCAAACAGTACTTCGGCTACGACAGCTTCCGTCCGGGACAGGACGAGCTCGTGCAGGCCATTCTTTCCGGGCGCGACACGCTCGGCATCATGCCGACCGGCGCCGGCAAGTCCATCTGCTATCAGGTCCCGGCGCTCGCGCTGCCCGGACTGACGCTCGTCATCTCGCCGCTCATCTCGCTGATGAAGGATCAGGTCGGCGCGCTGAATGAGGCCGGCGTCCCGGCCGCCTGCATCAACAGCGCCCTGTCGTTCGAGGAGATGCGCGACGCGCTGTATTTCGCCGGACGCGGGGAATACAAGCTGCTCTATGTCGCGCCCGAGCGGCTGACCGCGCCGTTCTTCCTCGATTTCGCACGCCGCGTGCCGATTTCCATGGTGACGGTGGACGAGGCGCACTGCATCTCGCAGTGGGGACAGGATTTCCGCCCGAGCTATCTGAAGATCCTCGACTTTCTTGCCGCCCTGCCCCAGCGCCCGCTCGTCTCCGCCTTCACCGCGACCGCGACCGCCGAGGTCCGCGACGACATCATCCGTGCGCTCGGTCTCGAGGACCCGTTCGTCATCACGACCGGCTTCGACCGCCCCAATCTGTACTTCGCGGTCGAAAAACCGTCCTCCAAGCCCTCCGCCCTGCTTGCGCACCTGCTCCAGCGGCGCGACAAGAGCGGCATCGTCTACTGCTCGACGCGCAAGACGGTCGAGGAGGTGTGCGACATGCTGCTGAGCCGCGGTCTGCCCGCGACGCGCTACCACGCCGGTCTCGACCCCGAGGAGCGCCTCGCCAATCAGGACGACTTCCTGTACGACCGCAAGACCATCATGGTCGCGACCAACGCCTTCGGCATGGGCATCGACAAGTCCAACGTCTCGTTCGTCATTCACTATAATATGCCGAAAAACATGGAGAGCTATTATCAGGAGGCCGGACGCGCCGGACGCGACGGCGAGGCGGCGGACTGCATCCTGCTGTACAACGGGCAGGATGTGCGTACTGCGGAATTTCTCATCGAGCACAGCCACGAGAATGACGACGACTCCCTCGACGAGAAAACGCGCCGTGCGCTCATTGAGCGCGATATGGAGCGCCTCCGTCAGATGACGTCCTACGCAATGACGACCGACTGTCTGCGCCGGTATATCCTGAACTATTTCGGTGAAAAGGCGCCCGCCTGCTGCGGTCACTGCGGAAACTGCGACACGAATTTCGAAGAAGTAGACGCGACGATGGACGCGCGCAAGATCCTGTCCTGCGTCTACCGTCTCGACGAGCGGCGGCTGCATTTCGGCAAAACCGTCGTCGCCGCCGTGCTCACAGGCAGCAAAAGCGAGCAGATCGGCCGTTTCAGCCTCCACACGCTCTCGACCTACGGCATCATGAGCGAGCAGACCGCCGTGCGCGTGCGGCAGCTCATCGACGTCCTGCTCGAGCGCGGCCTGCTGACCGCCGACCCCGAGCGTTACAACGCGCTTTTCCTCACGAAGACCGGCAACGCCCTCATGCGCGGCCGGGGTGAGCTGCATATCCGCCTGCCGCGCGAGAAAAAGCCCGAGACCGTCCGCCGCACCGAGGAGCTGTCCGCCGATGTGGATGAAAAGCTGTTCGAAAAGCTGCGCGCACTGCGCACAAAGGTCGCACAGCGCGCCGGTGTGCCGCCGTATGTCGTGTTCTCGAACGCGACGCTCGCGGACATGGCCGCGCGGCAGCCGAAGAGCGAATACGAGCTGCTCGGCGTGCGCGGCGTAGGCGAGGCCAAGGCGCGCCGTTACGGCGCGGAATTCGTCGACTGCATCCGCGACTATCTGGAGGAAAACTGATTATTTTTCTGCTTTTCGCCGCTCGATCATGCCGTAAAGCTCCTCGAGCGCATCCGACAGCGTGCCGACCCGGTCGATCAGGCCGATCTCCTGCGCCTCGCGGCCGGAAATGACCGTACCGACGTCGGCAGTCAGCTGTCCGGTCTCGCGCATCAGACCGGCCAGCCGTTCCGGCTGAATATGCGAATGCCCCGTGATGAAATCGCTGATGCGCTCCTGTATCTTCGCGAGATATTCAAACGCCTGCGGCACCGCGATGATCGTCCCGTTGATGCGCACGGGATGAATGGTCATGGCGGCGGAAGCCGCGATAAAGCTGCGCCTTGCCGCTACCGCGAGCGGCACGCCGATCGAATGCCCGCCGCCGAGCACGAGCGAAACGGTGGGCTTTGTCATACCCGCGATCAGCTCCGCGATGGCGAGTCCGGCCTCGACGTCGCCGCCTACCGTGTTCAGCAGCACGAGCAGACCGTCGATGTCCTCCGCCTGCTCGACCGCCGCGATCTGCGGGATGAGATGCTCGTACTTGGTGGTCTTGTTCTGCGCCGGCAGCTCCATATGGCCCTCGATCTGGCCGACGATGGTGATGCAGTGCACGTTCCCCCGCGCGGTATGCGCGGTGATGGAGCCGGTCTCGGCGATGCTGCTGCGCTCGGGCGCCGGGACGGCGGTGATCTCTTCTGCCATGGATACGCTCCTCTCCGTCTGTGGATAATTCTCTCGTCTGTGTGAGTTTTCCACAGACGCGCCGGTTTTATGTACACCGCCCGCTCGACAAAATATTACAGACGGTAAATGCCAAATCGGCCACTGGTCAGCAGATTGACCGCCCTATACAAAAAGTTATCCACTTTATCCACAACGTTATCCCCAGCACACCTGTGGAAACCCCTGTGGATAAAGTGGATTACTCGCCGGGAACGCCGCCCCTCTCCCCTGTTTTTCCGCGCAGGCCGCTTATTCCCCAAACACCACTTGCCGTATATCGGGAAATTTGCTACAATACTAATACAGAATGCGACTACACGCAAAATTTTTATGGAGTTGATAAATAATGAGCAATCCTATCGTTACCATCGAAATGGAAAACGGCGGCATCATCCGCGCCGAGCTGTACCCCGAGGTTGCGCCGAACACCGTCCGCAACTTTGTCTCCCTAGCGGGCAAGGGCTTCTATGACGGCACCATCTTCCACCGCGTCATCCCGGGCTTCATGATCCAGGGCGGCGACCCGGACGGCACCGGCATGGGCGGCCCGGGCTACGAGATCCGCGGCGAGTTCACCCACAACGGCTTCCAGAACGACCTGCTGCACACCCGCGGCGTGCTGTCCATGGCTCGCACCGCAGACCCGAACTCCGCAGGCAGCCAGTTCTTCATCATGACCGACGACGCGCCGCATCTGGACAACGAGTACGCTTCCTTCGGCATGGTCATCGAGGGCATGGACGTTGTTGACGCCATCGTGAACACCAAGCGCGACTGGCACGACCGTCCGCGCGAGACCCAGCGCATGAAGACCGTTACCGTCGACACGCAGGGCGTCGAGTACGACGAGCCGGAGAAGGTCTGATCCTTCGGACGATGACTGCGGACAGACTGTTTGAGAAAGAAGGAACCGGTATTGCCATATACCACAGCTGATATCTTTATCCTGTCCGCCGCAGGCTGCATGGGTACGGACCGCGACGGACTGGACTCCATCCTCGCCGGAAATGAGGAGGGCGCAAAGGGCTGCTGTCTCTCGGTCGACATGACCTCGGACGGCATCGCCGTGCTCTCGTCGGACGGATATGTTCTCGCGCCGAACGGCGGCGCGGTGGCCGTCTGCGACCACACTTATACCGAGCTGCGCAAGGTCGCGCCCCGTCTGCTCCCTGTGGGACAGGCGCTCGACCTCGCGCGCGCCTGCCGGTCGAAGATCGCCATCACGCTGCGCGACCCGAGCCTGCTGCCGCAGATGCGCATGACCCTGCGTCAGACCGATTATCTGGACGACGCGGTCTTTGTCGGTCTGGGACTGGTGGAGGCGGCGCGTATCGCCTCGGCCAACCCCGACCTGCACATCATGGGCGAAATGCCCGCGGTTCCCGACAACATCGCAGCGCTCGTGAACGCCTCGCAGACGACCGGCCTGTTCGGCCTGCGCGCCGCGCCGGCTCATCTTACGCCGCCTCTGCTCCGCGCCTGCCGCGCCGCAGGGCTGTTTACCATGAGTCTGCCGACGAACGATCCGCGCACGCTCGACACGCTCATCCGCGGCGGCGTCAACTTCATCGAGACCGCCCGTCCCGACCTCGCCGCAGCGCTCCTGCCCGAAGGCAAAAAGGCCCGGCCGCAGCGCTTCCCGATGCGCGGCATTGACTGAATCAAGGAAAAGGCACCTTATGCACCAGCGTGCACGAGGTGCCTTTTTTCTGCCCTTATGCGTTTTTTCGTTATTTATATTGAATTTTTCGCAGTCATTGTTTTACATTTTCTCTTTTTCTCCGCCGTTTCCTGTGTTATACTATGATAAGGTGGCACAGCGAAAGCTGCGGCGGTATCGCCATAAAGGTCAAATTATCCCTTCCCTCGCTGTAATACCATTTCTTCGAAGGGTTGTTCACTATGGAAAAAATCAAGCGGCTTCTCCTCTACGCCGGAGCAACTCCGGAAGAATTCGCTCAGGTCCAGCAGGAGATGCATCTCTACAATTACAACCGACTTGTCGCGTTTCTCGCGATCAGCATCATCTTTCTTCTGATTTCCGCCGTCTATGCGGTTTTCAGCGCTGTGCTCGCGCCCAACCTCCCGGCCTATCTCATCGTGCTCGGCATTTCCTGCCTTCTGCTTCCGATCACGCTTTATGTCGGACGGCGCAGCAGAGCCGGTCTGCAGATCTGTCTTTCTCTGTTTCTGGGCTCGCTGTATTCGCTCAGCATCTATCTCAGCACCGTGACCAGTCCGGGCGGACCGGCAACCGCATTCATCGCCTTTCTGCTCACACTTCCCACGCTGTTCATCATGCCGCCGCTCGAAAACGCGTGCAGCGTCGTCATCTGGGATATGCTGTTTTTTCTCTTTGTATCCGCCAGCAAGGACGCGAGGATCATCCAGATCGATATGCTCAACGGCATCATATACGGCTGCATCTCGATCATCGCTTCGACCTATGTCATGCACATGATGATGCAGAATTTCATCACCCGCGCCAGGCTCCGCTACGTTGCGGAAAACGACCAGACCACCGGTCTGCGCAATCGAAACGCCTTCGAACGCGAGCAGAACGATATTCCCGGCCGCTGCCGGCGCACGCTCAGCTGCGTTTACATGGACATCAACGGCCTGCACGAGCTGAACAACGCCATGGGGCATCAGGCCGGCGACATCATGCTGCGCGAGGTGGCGGACGAGCTGAAAAAGCAGTTCGGTGATGAGCTGACCTACCGCATGGGCGGCGACGAATATGTCGCGTTCGCGCCCGACCTGTCCGAGGACAGGCTGCACGAAAAGGTGCGCACCTTCTCCCTCGCCATCGAGCAGAAGGATTATCACGCCGCTCTCGGCTGGGCAACCTGCGAGACTGCGTCGCTGCGCATGGAAAATCTGCTCCGCATCGCGGAGACCCGTATGTATCAGGCAAAGAGCGCCTACTATCAGGATAAAAATATCCTGCCCCGCGGCCGCTGACCTGCCGCTTTTCCCCTGTTTTCTGCCTTCGTTTTTGTTATAATAAGGCTGAACGAAAACAAAAGAAGGAGTTTTCATGAAAATATTCAAAAACCGGCGCGGCTTTACGCTTGTCGAGCTGATCGTTGTGCTCGTCATTCTCGCGATACTCGCCTCGCTCCTCATCCCCGCCCTCACCGGCTATATCGACAGGGCCAGACGCGACCAGGTCGTCGCGGAGACCCGTATGCTGCACGAGGCCGTCCAGACCGCCGCAGGCGAAGCGTATGCGTCGAATGAATGGCAATCGGACAAAGACATTTCCCCTCTCATGACCATCGCCAGCAAGAGCGGCAAAAAAGTAACGAATCACCAAGATACCGGCTCGTATGAGCTTTTCAAAAGCCGTTACAGTGAAATCGTAAAGCTCGCTGAGGTTCCGAGCCTGACCGACGGCAAGGGCAGCTTTGTCGCTGTTACAGATACCAAAGGCGCTGTTCACTGCATTCTTTACAACACCGGCCGCGGCCTGCTCGGCGCGTATTTCCGCGAGACCGGAGAATACAAGGTCTATGATGAACAGAAGAATATCGACAACTATCTCAAGTCCTATGCATCCTGTATTGACTCTGTGATCTCCACCGTGATCGGCAGCGCTGAGGAGAGTCCCTGGTCTCAGCAGACAATTGACCGCACCCTGACCGCATAACTTCAAAAAACCGCCTGTTTTCCCATGAAACGAGCGGTTTTTTACTTATTCTTTACACAGTATTCGCACATATATCATATCCTTGCGGTATACTAACGTCAGTCAAAAATTATTATGCCGCTCTGCGGCCTTCTGAAAGGGGGATTCGACCATGACAGACGCGATCTGGAATCAGGGATATACACAGAACCGAGAGCTGTCCTGGCTTGAATTTAATGCGCGCGTACTGGCCGAGGCGGAGGATGAGACCGTTCCTCTGCTCGAACGATTCAAATTTCTTGCGATTTTCACCAGCAATCTGGATGAATTTTTCATGATCCGTGTCGGCAGCCTGACCGATATGGCGGCGCTCGAGCCGAACCGCCGCGACACCAAGTCCGGTCTCACCGCCGGAGAACAGCTCAGCCGCATCTATGCGGCGGTAGAGCCGCTGTACGCGCGGCGCGACGCAGCGTTCCGCGATGTTGACGCCCGCCTCGCGCAGGAGGATCTGTGCCGCACCTCCATGGACGAGCTCGACAGCAGCGAGCGGAAATATATCAAACAGTATTTCAACACCATGATCGCGCCGGTGCTGTCGCCGCAGGTCGTGGACTCGCACCACCCCTTCCCTCACCTCGAGGGCAAGGTGCTGCACATCGCCGTGCTGCTCAGCCACAAGAAGAACGAGCGGCTCGGCCTGATCCCCGTGCCGGCCTCCCTGCCGCCGATCACCTTCCTGCCGAACGACAAGCGCCGCTATCTTATGACCGAGGACATACTCCTCGCCTTCGCGGACAGTATTTTCGAAATGTACGATGTGCTCGAAAAGACGGTCTTCTGCGTCACGCGAAACGCAGATGTGCCGCTCGATGATGAGCCGTTCGGCTCGGAGCAGGTCGATCTGCGCAAGAAAATGGAGCGCATGCTGCGCCAGCGCCGCCGCATGGCGATCGTCCGCGTCGAGCTCAGCCGCCCGGTGTCCTCCCACTTCAAGGAGTGCCTCCACAAGCGTTTCGAAGTCACCGATGAGCAGATCTTCCTCTCCCGCAGTGCGCCGCTGCGCATGAGCTACGCCTTTTCTCTGGGCGATTATCTGAGCGACGGCCGACGCTCCCGCCTGAGTGATCCTCCGTTCATTCCGCAGCAGCCTGCCATGCTCCCGGCCGGACAGAGCCTGCTCAAGACCGCGCTTCAGCGCGATGTGCTGCTTTCCTATCCGTATGAGAGCATGGAGCCCTTTCTCCAGATGATCCGCGAGGCGGCAAACGACCCGTCCGTCCTCTCCGTCCGCATCACGATCTACCGTCTCGCGAGCAAGGCGAAGCTGGTCGAATATCTGTGCGCGGCGGCGGAAAACGGCAAGGATGTGACCGTTCTGATCGAGCTGCGCGCCCGTTTTGACGAGCAGAACAACATCGACTGGTCCGAGCGTCTGGAGGAAGCCGGATGCAAGATCATCTACGGCTTTGAGGACTATAAGGTGCATTCCAAGATCTGCCTCATCACGCGCCGGGAGCGCGGCGGCGTGCGCTATATCACGCAGGTCGGCACCGGCAACTACAACGAAAAAACCGCCCGTCAGTATACCGATGTTTCGCTCGTCACCTCGAGCGAGTCCATCGGCATGGATGCCGCGCAGTTCTTCAACAATATGGCCATGAGCAACCTCAACGGACGCTATAACCGGCTGCTCGTCGCGCCGACCAGCCTCAAAAACAATATCCTGTCGCTCATGGACGGCGAGATCGCCAAGGGCAGCGACGGCTACATCCTGCTCAAATTCAACTCGCTGACCGACATCGACATGATCGAGAAGCTGCACGAGGCATCCTGCGCCGGCGTTACCGTGGAAATGATTATCCGCGGCATCTGCTGCCTGCTTCCCGGCGTTCCCGGAAAGACCGAAAACATCACCGTTACCAGCATTGTCGGCCGTTTTCTCGAGCATTCGCGTATCTATGTGTTCGGCCGCGGCGAAAACGAGAAAATGTACATTTCCTCGGCCGATCTGATGACGCGAAACACCGAGCGCCGCGTTGAAATCGCCTGCCCGATCGACAGTCCGGCGGTCCGCGCACGGCTGCATGATATTCTGTTCGCCATGCAGCACGATACGGTCAAGGCGCGCGTGCTTCAGCCCGACGGCAGCTACCAGAAAAAGCCTGCCGTCCCCGAACCGATCTGTGCGCAGGATCTGCTGATGCAGCAGGCTGTCAGCATGGCGCGCGAGCAGGCGAAGCACGCCTCCGAGGAGGAGCGCGGTCTGCTTCACTGGCTGCGCCGGCTGTTTGTAAAAGACTGATCTTATCCCCCATATACGTCAAAACCGAGGTACACGCCCCCGGTTGCTCTCATTAAATATTTTTGAGGATAGAGGCCTACGGGCTGATATATTTGCTTTGCAACTATTATTTCATGCGCGCTGCCGCGCGGCAGTGCCTAATCATGAAAAAGGACTTTATCGACAAACTGAAAACCGAGGACTCTGTCCTCGGTTCTGCTTTTATATTCTCTTGCCGTTGAAATTCTGCGCGGCGGCGGCACAGCCGCTCTCGATAATGCACGCGGCGGCGCTTACCGCATCCTCGCAGGCCTTGTCGATCGCCTTCTGATCCTCCTCGGGGAACCTGCCGAGCACCCACGCCGCAAGATCATAGTCCGGGCGCGGCTTTTTGCCGACACCGATCTTCACGCGAGGAAAATCCTCGCTGCCAAGGTGGTAAATGATGTTCTTCAGACCGTTCTGGCCGCCGGCGGAGCCTTTCGGGCGCACGCGCAGCGTGCCGACATCGAGCGACACATCGTCCGACAGCACGATCACGCGCTCGGGCGGTATCTTGTAGAACGATGCCGCGTCGCGCACCGCCTCGCCGGACAGGTTCATGAACGTCTGCGGCTTGAGGAACAGCACGCGCTTGCCGCCGAGCATGCCCTCCCCTGCGAGCGCCTTGAACTTCATGCGGTCGATCTTCTGTCCGCTGCGCGCGCAGTAGCTCTCCAGCGCACGGAAACCGGCGTTGTGGCGCGTGTTGTCGTACTTGCTGCCCGGGTTTCCCAGACCAACAACGAGCCACTCGATCGGCTGCGCCGCTTTTGCGGTCTTTTCTTCCTCTAATTTCTTGAAAATATCGAATACTGACATGGTTTACTCCGAAAAAATTGACATTCTCTGTCGTTTCTGATATATTATTGACGGACATCGCTTCGCGGTTGGCACTCCTTGTGCAAGGAGTGATGCTTTATGAAAAAATTCGTGAGAATTTTAGTCTGTATCGCCCTTGTGCTTTACATTCTTGTCATAAAAGCGTACTAACCGCCCGGTTGCAGCCAGACGGTTAGTATTTTAAATTACTGTACCTAAAGGCCAACCGCACAGCGGTGTCCTTCTATCTGTATTATACCCACTCGCCTCCCGTCTGTCAAGGCGCGGAAGCGGGTGTTTTTTACTCTACGGACAGGATATAATAGTACACCGGCTGACCGCCGTTGATGACCGAGATCTCCATATCCTTGTTTGCCTTGTGAAGCAGGTTTTCGACCTCTGCGGCCTGCTCCTCCGTCACGCCTTCGCCGAAGATCACGGTCGCAAAGGCGCTGTCATCGGAAACCATCTCGCGCACGAGCTTTTTCAGCACGCTCGTCTCGCGGCCGCTGGCGCACAGCCTGCCCTCGCTGAGCGAAAGATACTCGCCCTGCTTGATCTTTTTGCCGTCGAACTCGCTGTCGCGCGCCGCATACGTCACCTGACCGCTGCGAACATGAGACGCGGCCTCGGTCATCGCGGTCGCAAGCTCGGTATCCTGCTCGGCGTCCGGATCGACCGCGAGCATCGCGGAAATACCCTGCGGAATGGTTTTGGTCGGAACGACGACCAGCTTTTTCTCCTCAGACAGATGAACCGCCTGCTCGGCCGCCATGATGATGTTTTTGTTGTTCGGCAGCACGAAAACGACCTCTGCCGGAACCGAATCGACCGCGCGGATGATGTCATCGGTCGAGGGGTTCATGGTCTGACCGCCCTGAACGACGGCATCTGCGCCGAGATCGGTGAACAGGCTCTTGAGGCCCTCGCCTGCTGCGACAGCAACAAAGCCGTACTTTTTCTCTGCCGGCACGATCACGCGCTCCTTCGGCGTGTCCGCCGTGCCCTCGATGACCTTCGCGGTGTGCTGCTCGCGCATATTCTCGATCTTTACCGTGAGGAGCGGGCCGAATTTCAGACCCTCCTCCAGCGCCTTGTTCGGCTGGTCGGTGTGCACGTGCACCTTTACGATGTCATCATCCTCGACCACAACGAGCGAGTCGCCGATATCGTTCAAGATCGCACGCAGACGGCCGACATTGCGCGCCTTGTCCTTGCGTTCCGCGATAAATTCGGTGCAGTATGTGAACGTGATGTCCTCGTCGCGGATCGCCTCGAAGTTCGCCGCCGCCCTGGCCGGCTGCTCGACCGTGCGCTCCTTATGGATGCCGCGCATCGCATCGAGCATTCCCTCTAAGATCGTGATAAAGCCAAAGCCGCCGGCGTCCACGACACCCGCCTTTTCGAGCACCGGGTTCTGATGCACGGTCTCCGCGAGCGCAGCTCTGCCGTGCTCAACGATCGCCGCGAGCACCTGCTCGGCGGAAAGCGAGTCATCTGCCTGACACTGCTCTACCGTTTTCTGCGCCGCAACACGCGATACGGTCAGGATCGTACCCTCAGCCGGCTTCATGACCGCCTTGTACGCCGTATCTACGCCCTCGCGCAGCGCAAGCGCCAGATCGCGGCCGTTCGCCGCCTCGGTCTCGCGCAGTTTTTTCGCCATGCCGCGGAACAGCAGCGACAGGATAACGCCGGAGTTGCCGCGCGCACCGCGCAGCAGCGCCGAAGCCGTCGTATCCGCCGCCTTTGCAAGCGTCGGCTCGCTCAGCTTCGCCAGCTCGTTCATCGCCGCCGTCATGGTCATCGACATGTTCGTGCCCGTATCGCCGTCCGGCACCGGGAAAACGTTCAGCTCGTTGATCTGTTCCTTCTGTTCGGTAATGGCGAGTGCGCCCTCGGTCACCATGGACTGAAACAGCGCACCGTTGATTTTCGTATCTGCCATCTAAAAAACTCTCCTAAATTCCCCTTCCGGGTCTTTTACCGCGTCGGAGCGCGGTCATTCCGTACCGTTTTACTCTTTTCTGCCTGTCTCAGGCACGGATGCTCTCGACGTAAACGTCTACATTCTTTACATCCACGCCGGTCAGGCGCTCGACATGGTAGCGAACCTCGCTGATGATCGAGCGGCAGACGGTCGCAATATTTACGCCGTGATCGACCGCGATATGCAGGTCGATATTGACCCCGCCGTCAGGCGCTTCGGTCACCTTTACGCCGCGCGACTGGTTTTCGCGTCCGAGCAGATGCGCCAGTCCGTCCGTCATCGAGCGGATGGTCATGCCCTTTACGCCGAAGCAGAGCGAAGCTGCGTAGCCTGCAATGCCGGCGAGAACCTCGGTCGTGATTTCGATATATCCGAGATCGGTCTTGATCGTCATAAAAAAACCTCCCTGCGTCTGCTTTCGCATCAAATGATCTTCCGCCTTTTCGGAACCCATTCGTAGTTTACTATATCATATACTAAATTCACAGAAAATACAAGTACGTGCACTGATATTGAACATCCCGCCGGCGGAATGCAGGACAAAACCGTGCGGCAAACGCACAGTTTTTCTGTTTTTCTTCAAACAAATGTTTGCATTCACTCGCGAAACACGATATAATAAGGTATAATTCCGAACACATGTTCCAACGGTATTGAGAGGGAGACCGCAGCATGAAAAAAATATCTGATAAACAGCAGAATATTCTTGATTTTATAAACTCATTTTCCATGGAGCACGGCTATCCGCCATCCGTGCGCGAGATCTGCGCAGAGGTCGGTCTGCGCTCGACCTCCACTGTGCATGCCCATCTGAAAAAACTGCAGGAGGCTGGCTATCTTGAGGCGAGCGACCACAAATCCCGCGCGCTCGCGCCGGTCAGCGGCGCCTCCATGGTGCCGCGCGTGCCCATTCTCGGCCGCGTCACCGCCGGCATGCCGATCCTCGCGGTCGAGGAGCACATCGGCTATGTGCCGTTCGAGCCGGCGGCGAGCGGCGGCAAATACTACGCGCTGCGCATCCGCGGCGACTCGATGATCGGCGTCGGCATCATGAACGACGACCTCGTCATCATCCGTCAGGACGTCGAGGCGCGCGACGGCGACATCGTGATCGCGCTGCTCGAGGACGAGGCGACCTGCAAAACGCTCTGTCTGACGCCGGACGGCGTATGGCTGCGCCCGGAGAACCCGGCGTACCCGCTCATCGACGGCACCGGCTGCCAGATCCTCGGCGTTGTCAAGGCAGTTTACAGAGAATACTAATTAGACTGTCGCGAAACTAACGTTTCGCCGACAATCTGTGTTCTGACTACGCAGAACACGAGTCGTCCGAAAGTTCCCATACGGAAACTTTCTCCCTCCGGGGGTATAAAAACCGAGGTACACGCCCCCGGTTTGCTCTCATTGCATAGCTTTCAAGGTTAGAGGCCTACGGGCTATGCGTTTGCCTTGCAAACGCTTTTTCATACGCGCTCTCGCGCGATTACTATTTTGCGTAAAGAATAGACTGTATCCGCAGATTTCAGCAGGGGAGACATCATGCCAGCCATCACAGACAGCGTACAGTTCGTCAAGGGCATCGGCCCGAAAAAGGTGAAGCTGTTCGAAAAACTGCATATTTCGACCTTGCAGGACGCGCTGGAGACCTATCCACGCGACTATGAGGACCGCACGCACATCACGCGCATCGCGGACATCGCAGATGAGGACCGATATGCCGTGCGCGCAATTCTCGGCACCGAGCCGAAGGTCAGCCGCATCCGCAAGGGTATGACGCTCGTCAAATGCACGATCTTTGACGAAAGCGGCTCTCTCGGCGTCACCTGGTTCAATCAGCCCTATATCACGGCGCAGCTGCGCGTCGGGCAGGAATATCTGTTTTACGGCAGGGTGCAGGGCTTCGGCCGGGTGCGGCAGATGATCTCTCCGCAGGCGGAAAAAGTCGCGGAAAACGACCAGAATCCCGGCCGTATCGTGCCGGTCTATCCGCTGACCGCCGGTCTGACGCAGCGCGACATGGCGCGCGTGACCGAAGCTGCGCTCGACGCAGTGCCGGGGGACTGGCCCGACCCGCTGCCCGAGGTCCTGCGCGTCAAATACCGCCTTCCGGACGCCGCCGACGCGCTCGCCGCCATCCATCGCCCGAAAAACAGGGAAGATGTGAACGAAGCGCGCCGCCGCATGGTGTTCGAGGAGCTTTTCCTGCTCTGCTGCGGCCTTCAGCAGCTCAGGGAGCGCCGCCGCGCAGACAGCGGCATTCTGTTCCGCGGGGACCGTCTGGAGGAATTTTTCGCAGCTCTGCCGTTCGCTCCGACGGGCGCACAGCGCCGCGCCATCATGGAAATTGCGGCGGACTGCGCCTCAGGCCGTCCGATGAACCGCCTCGTGCAGGGCGATGTCGGTTCGGGCAAGACCGTCGTTGCGGCCGCGCTTTGCGCGCTCGCGGCACAGAACGGCTGGCAGGCCGCCTTTATGGCGCCGACCGAGATCCTCGCCGCGCAGCATGCGGAAACCCTCTCGCCCATGCTCGGCAAGCTCGGTCTGACCTGCACGCTGCTGACCGGCTCGATGACCGCCGCGCAGAAACGTGCGGCGCTCGCCGCCATCGAAAGCGGAGCCGCGAACGTCGTGGTCGGCACGCACGCCCTCATCCAGCAAAGCGTCGTTTTTCACCGTCTCGGCGCGGTAATTGCGGACGAGCAGCACCGTTTCGGCGTCGCACAGCGCGCAGCGCTGTCCGCCAAGGGCGAGATGCCGCACGTGCTCGTCATGTCCGCGACACCCATCCCGCGCACGCTCGCGCTGATCATGTACGGCGACCTCGACGTATCCATTCTGGACGAGACGCCGCCCGGCAGAAGTCCGGTTGAGACCTACGCGGTAGGGGAGAATATGCGCCGCCGCATCACCGCCTTCATCGAGAAGCAGCTCGCCGCAGGCGGACAGGTTTATGTAGTCTGTCCTCTCGTCGAGGACGGGGATGGGGACAGCAGGCTCAAAAGCGCCGAGCAGCACGCGAAGGATCTTCAGGCGCAGCTGCCGCACCGCCGCGTAGCAGTACTGCACGGACGTATGAAAAACGCCGAAAAAGACGCAGTAATGCGTGATTTTGCGGCGCAAAAGTACGATATTCTGGTTGCGACGACGGTGATCGAGGTCGGCGTGGACGTACCGAACGCGAACCTCATGGTCGTCGAGGATGCAGACCGTTTCGGTCTGTCGCAGCTGCATCAGCTGCGCGGCCGCGTCGGCCGCGGTACGCGGCAGTCCTACTGCGTCTTTTTCGGCGCAGACAAGGGCGCGACCGCCCGGGAACGGCTGAAAATCCTCTGTAAGACGAATGATGGCTTTGAAATCGCGCGCGCCGACCTCTCTCAGCGCGGCCCCGGCGACTTTTTCGGCCGCCGTCAGCACGGTCTCCCGGCGCTGCACGTGGCGGACCTCTCCGCAGACCTCGCGCTCATGCAGAACGCACGCGAAGAAGCAGAGGCGCTGCTCGCAGCCGACCCGTCCCTCAGCGGCTGGCCTCTGCTGAAGGAGCGCGTTCACCGCATGTTTGCCGAGCGCGACGACGAAGCGTTTAACTGAAACAGGAGGAAGAAGTTTCCGCACGAGAATTTTCGGACAACTCGCGTTCTGCGAAGTCAGAATACAGCCTGTCGGAAAAACGGAGTTTTTCGACAGTAAAAAAAGCCCTCGTTTGCATTGCATCAAACGAGGGCTTTTACTGGATGATTTCCATAGATCCTCTTTTCTCAACGGGATACGCGCCGTTGTTTTGTATCAGAATTTCTATAGCATTATTATTTTTTTCGCATGGCCTTCAGTTTTTTCTTTCAACGTTCTGCGAAAGCTGTTGCCTTTGCCGGTGAGAGATCAAACTGCGGTTTTGGTTTTCTCCTGAAATAAGGGGAATGATCATCGTGACTTACGGCATTGGAGTTCGTCCTTTACATTTCATTTGACAGATGGTGTAATTATCCTGCTTTTTACGAGTCTCACCCGACTTGATGAATATCAATTCGAGTCTTACACTTTCAAACTTTATATAAATGGGAAAATGTGCGGCCGCATCAGTGTTGTTGTCTGCCTGCCGCCGAAAAAACGTATTGTTCTGCCGCTTTGATATCATCTCCGCGTGCTGCGTTCTTCCTGCTCCACCATGCTCATCAGCATGCCCATCGGCCATTGGGTGCGCAGTTATTCGGCATCTTGCAGGTATCAATCGGATACTGTTTTCTACCATTCGGCGCATCATTTGAGGTTTATGGCCTTTGTTCTTGTTTACGAACCTTACTTTCCCGCTGCCTCGATCCGTGTTCACCGTCAGTCGTCATTCCGGATATTCATAAAGGGGATCGCTTCCCCAAAGCTGCCGTGCGAACTTTGGTCAGAAACCGATCGCGCTTTTCAGGCGGTTCGTCCGTGTAGTCTGGAACCCGCGTTCTTTTTTAATAGCTATCACCTTGATCGTTTCGGTCACAGCGTCCTGGCGAGCCTCGTAAGCTTGCAGGATATTTCTTCTGTTACCATTGGACTCACCTCTTTCAAAAGATTTGGCTTTCGCCATCTGTTCAGAAAAGTTTCTGACGGGTGTCGCCCGGGCCTGTGAGATAGGACTTTCGGCTTTGGGTGTTTGCCCTTTCCTTTTCTGTGACCTAATAATATCATCAATTCTGCACAACGTCAAGCGTTTTTTGCATAGTTTTTCTTTGCATAATGCACTAAATATTCCGACCATTTTCGTTGTATTTTACTCTTTTCTTTGAAGCTGCAGTTTGCTATAATGATATTGTTGGGCGCTGTATAGACAGACGCCTGCATATCAAATATCCACGAAGTGCAGGGGAGCCGCTCGGCTCCCTTTTTTAAGGAGGCTGCAACATGAGTGTTTTCAGTTTTTACATGCCGACCCGGCTGTTTTTCGGCAGCGGCGCGGTGGGCAAGCTCTCGCGTGCGCGTCTGCCCGAGGGCCGCGGCCTGATCATCACGGGCGGCTCGTCCACGACAAAGCTCGGCTATGTGGCGAAGGTCGCCGGCATTCTGAAGGAAGCCGGTCATGAAACGCTCGTTTACGACAAGGTAAAGCCCAATCCGACCATCGAAGGCGTGCGCGAATGCGCGGCGCTCTGCCGCAGCGAGAAGATCGCGTTCATCGTCGGTCTGGGCGGCGGCTCGTCCATCGACACCGCGAAGGCCGTCGCGATCATGGCGACCAATGACGGCGACTGGTGGGACTACATCCACGGCGGCACGGGCGGCGGCAAACGCATGGCGAAGGACGGTCTGCCCCTTGTCGCGATCCCGACCACGGCCGGCACCGGCACTGAGGCCGACCCGTTCACCGTCATCACCAACGGCGAGGAAAAGATCGGCGGCGGCGGCGAAAAATGCTTCCCGGCGGTTTCGATCGTCGATCCGGACTTCATGATGACCGTTCCGCCGCATCTGACCGCATATCAGGGATTCGACGCCTTTTTCCATGCCGCAGAGGGCTATCTCGCGTCGACTTCGACGCCCATGAGCGATATGTTCGCGCTCCAGGCCATCGAGCTGATCGGCAGGTCGCTCGCAGCCGCCGTCAGGGACGGCTCGAACGCCGAGGCGCGCGCGGACGTTGCGCTCGCCAACACGCTTGCCGGTTTTGTCGAAACGCTGTCCAGCTGCACGGGCGAGCACGCCATCGAGCACGCGCTCAGCGCGTTCCATCCCGACCTGCCGCACGGCGCGGGCCTTATCATGATCTCGAACGCCTACTGGAAGCGCTTTGCCGAGGTCGCGGGCGCACGCATGGCGGCCATCGCGCGCGCGATGGGCAAGGCTGACGCGACCCGTCCCGAGGACTTCCTTGCGGCGCTCGCGGATATGCAGCAGGCCTGCGGCGTTGATACGCTGCGTCTCGCAGACTACGGCGTCAGGGAAGAGGACTGCGGAAAGATCGCGGAAAACGCCGTCGTTACGATGGGCGGTCTGTTCCGCGCCGACCCGCGCAGGCTCGAATCCGGCGAGATCGAGGACATCATCCGCGAATCCATCTGATCGTTATCGAAACCGCAGAGGGAATTCCCGTCCTTCTGCGGTTTCCTTCTGTCCACTCGGCGGTGCAGCGCACTTTTTCGCGTTAGAAACCGCTAATCCCGTTAGCTTTTGCTACTTTTTCGTTAGCATATGCTACTTTTCGCCGTTCTGACTTTCTTTGCGCGGACGGTTGTGCTAAAATTGGGAGAAATCCCGGAAACGGAGGTTCTGTCTCCATGCAGAACGTGTTATACTACTTCATCGCAGTCAGCGTGATCGGCGCTGTCGTCTGTATTTACGACAAACTCGCCGCGGCGCGAGGCTGGAAGCGCGTGCCCGAGCGCACGCTGTTTTTCTGGGCGCTCGTCGGCGGCGGCCCGGGCGTCTTCGCCTGCATGCTGCTCATCCGCCACAAAACCCTGCACCGCATTTTCATGCTCGGCATTCCCGCCGTTATGGTGCTCCAGGCTGCGATCCTCCTCGGGATACACCATATTTTACTTGCGAGGGGATTTTTATGACAAAGGCACTCATTCGCCTTTTTATCAAAAACGCGGAGGACACCCGCTCGGCCGCCGTGCGTGAACAGTACGGCATTCTTTCCGGCGCGGTGGGGCTTGCGTGCAATCTGTTCCTGTTCGCGCTCAAGCTGACCATCGGTCTGGTGACGGGCGCGATTTCCATTGCGGCGGACGCCTTTAACAACCTGTCCGACGGACTTTCCTGCATGATCTCCATCGTCGGCTTCAAGGTCGCAAACCGCGAACCGGACGAAAAGCATCCGTTCGGCTACGGCCGCACGGAGTACATCGCCGGCTTGATCGTTTCGTTCATCATCCTGCTGGTCGGCTTCGAATTCTTCAAAACGTCGCTCGACCGCATCATTCATCCGTCTGCTGTCGCGTTTTCCGCGCTTTTGACCGGCATTCTGGCGGTCTCCATGCTCGTCAAGCTGTGGATGGGGCTGTTCAACACCACGCTCGGCCGCCGCATCGACTCGCCGGTTCTCATCGCGGCCGGTCAGGACAGCCGCAACGACGTAATCACGACCTCGGTCGTCGTACTCGGCATGGTCGCGGGCCGCTTCACCCCGCTGCCGGTTGACGGCTATGTGGGCATTCTGGTCGCGGCGTTCATCATCTGGTCGGGCATCGGCATCGCGCGCGATACGGTAGCGCCTCTGCTCGGCGAGGCCGCCGATCCGGTCATGGCGAAGAATATCGAGCATATCGTTCTCGACTCCGAGCACATCGTCGGCGTTCACGACCTGATCGTTCACAACTACGGCGCAGGCCGCGCCCTTGCCTCTCTGCACGCCGAGGTACCGAGTGACAGCAATTTTGTCGCCGTACACGAGGAGATCGACGAGGCGGAGAAGCGCGTCTGGCAGCAGACCGGCGTTTATCTCGTCATCCATATGGACCCGATCGACGTCAACGACGAGCACATCAACGCGCTGCGCGAGCAGGTGGACGGCGTGCTGCGCGGCATCGACGAAAAGCTCTCCATGCACGATTTCCGCGTTGTGGACGGCGAGCGGCAGATCAATCTGATCTTTGATGTTGTCGTGCCGTTCAGCTACGACGATGAGGGCAAGCGCAGGCTGCTCATGACGATTTACGACGATCTCAAGGCGATCGACCAGCGGTTTAACCCGGTGGTGACGCTCGATCACGCGATGTGAGGTTTTCTGCCCCCTCGGGGCAGGGAAGTGATGGCCGCCGTCTGGCTGCCGGGGGATGGCCGCCGTCTGGCGGCGGAGACTGCCGGTGCCCACCGGCAGGGGCAAAAGGGGAAAGGACACCAATGGTTTCGGCCGTAGCCCACTATCCTCTTTCCCGCGTCTTGCGCGGATTAGATGAGTACTTTCCCCTCTTGACTCCCCTGACCTTCCTTTGGCCGTCGCATCGGAGATGCTTGGCTAAAAACGAAGGAGAGCACGGATTTTTGTCTGTGCTCTCCTTTTGCTTTATGCCGGGGAATTTTGCTGCCGTGATTTCAGCGCTATCAGTGCGCGGCCAGCCGGTGCAGATTGGATAATTTAGCGCTGCGAGTAGTTTGGGCTAGCAGCTCAAATAGCACAATGCGCAGCGTCTTTTATCTTCTTTAGTCCTTGTAGAATGCGCCGAAGCCCTTGTAGGCCATATAGAGGTCGAGCTTGGCGATGCACTCGAACGGAGCGTGCATGGACAGAACCGGAACGCCTGCATCTACGGTGTCGATGTTGCGGTTTGCGAGGTACATCGCGACCGTGCCGCCGCCGCCCTGATCGACGCGGCCGAGCTGACCGGTCTGCCAGATGATGCCGGCCTTATCGAAGATGCAGCGGATGCGCGCCATCAGCTCCGCCGTCGCGTCCGACGTGCCGGATTTGCCGCGTGCGCCGGTGTACTTGACGAGGGCAAAGCCGCAGTTTGCGCGCGCGTCGTTGCGCTTTTCGGAGACCTCCGGATAATTCGGGTCGAAGGCGTTGCACACATCGGCGGACAGGCAGACCGAGTTCTCAAAGCACTCGTCGAGCAGCACATCCTGTGCGCGGCACAGATCGCCCATAAAGGTCTCGAACGCGCGGGACTGCATGCCGGTCACGCCGTCCGAGCCGATCTCCTCCTTGTCCACGAGCAGGCAGACGCCGGTATGCGCGGGCGTTTCGGTCAGGTCGAACAGGGAAGTGGCCGCCGGATAGGAGCAGACGCGGTCATCATGGCCGTAGGCGCCGACAAACGAGCGGTCGAAACCGATGTCGCAGGCGCCAAACGCCGGCACGCAGCACAGCTCTGCGGACAGGAAATCCGCCTCGGTCATGCCGTATTCGCGATTGAGATGCTCCATTACGGCGAGCTTGATCTTTTCGCTGCACTTTTCGTCCACAGTCTCGCTCGGGACCGAGCCGACGAGGATATTGAGGCCCTCGCCCTTGACGATCTCGGTCGCCTTCCTGCTCATCTGATTTGCGGCGAGATGGGGGAGGAGGTCGGTGATGACGAATTTCGGGTCGCCCGGCTTGTCGCCTACGCGGACCTCGACGCGCTTGACCTCGCCCTTGTCGCAGACGCAGACAACGCCGCGCAGCTCGAGCGGAATGGTAGTCCACTGATACTTTTTAATGCCGCCGTAGTAATGGGTCTTGAAAAAGGCCATGCCGTTGTCCTCGTAGAGCGGCACGGTGCGGATGTCGACGCGCGGCGCATCCAGATGCGCCGCGGTCAAGCGGACGCCCTCAGCGAGGCTCTTCTCGCCGATCACGGCGAGCATGATGCCCTTGTGACGGTTGATGCGGTAGATCCTGTCGCCGGTCTTGAGGGTATCGTCGCGCGTCCATGCGCGGAAGCCCTTTGCCTCCGCCATGCGTGCGATCTCCTTCACGGCGTCGCGCTCGGTCTTGGCCTCATCGAGGAAGGTCTTGTAGCCCTCGGCGTAGGTCTGGATGCCCTGCCTGTCCGCCTCGGTCAGGCGGTCAAAGCCGGTCTTTTTGTCATAAAAAAGCTGTTCGGAAGTCATAGTTCATTCTCCTTTGCGAAAATCCGAATTACTTCATGAGAATTTGATATAAAGCATCGGTATCCCGATACAGTGTATCGAGATCGCCGTTGTTTTCGATGATATAGCCGCATTTTGCGCGGTAGAAGCTGTCCGGCGGCTGCGCGTCGATGCGCGCGCGGGCGGCCTCCTCCGGGAGATGGTCGCGCTCGATGATGCGCGAAACGCGCGTGTCATGCGGCGCGAGCACAGCGATGACCGCATCGCAGAAATCATCCGCGCCCGCCTCGAACAGCGTCGGCGCGTCGTACAGCACGACAGGGCAGGCGCTCTGCGCACGGATGGCCGCGAGCGACGCCGCACGGATATAAGGCGTAGTGATACGGTTGAGCTCCGCGAGCTTTTCCGGGTCGGAAAACACGATCTTCGCGAGCTTCGGCCGGTCGAGCGCACCGTTTTCGTCAGTCACGCCGCCGAACGCCGCGTCCAGTGCGTCCAGCATTGCGCGGTTTTCCGCACAGAGTCCGCGGTAGACCGCGTCCGCATCCACCCAGCCTGCACCGAGCGAGCGCATCCGCGCCGCAACCGTGCCCTTTCCCGTACCGCTGCCGCCGGTCAGTCCGATGATTTTCATTAGTTTCACTTCCTATTCATCGCGAAAAAAATCAGAATCGAGCCGTTTAACAACGTACTGTGTTTCAACAGAAACGCCGACATTATGTTCGATCATCAGTTTTGCCAAACGAATACCATCTACCAAAACAATATTATTCCGGCTTTGCGCATATTCTATCGCATCGTCCGAAAAACGTGCCGTAGTAATGAACAGACCGTGCACGGTTCCATTCGGTAATGCACCATAAAATTTCTGCAATTCCGGACGTCCAACGGCGGTATTTAAATCCCATCGTTTCGCCTGGATGTAAATTTTATCAAATCCCAACTTATCCTGACGAATGACACCGTCTATCCCGCCATCGCGTGATTGATGGTTCGTTTTACTCAATTCCAGCTCCGAAACGCCGTAGCCCATTTTTTCCAGAAGATGAGATACCAGCCATTCAAAAAAGGCAGGGGACTGCTCCATGATTTCACTAAGCAGTTCATCCGCCAGTTCTGCGTTCAGTTTTTCGACCGCCCTCGCGATCAGTTCATCCGGCGCTTCATCGGAAATATCCGGTTCGATGTTCTGTGATTTCTTCTCTGATTTTCTGTTCGAATTTTTCGATGCTTCAATATATTTCCGAAAGCTCTCATATCGCTTCAAAACATGATTGTCTATTTTCTCGAGTTTTTCAGCCAAAAGCTGCTTTCCAGCATCCGTAATATAGCAATATCCACGTTTTTCTGATCCGACTAGACCAGCCTTTTTCAAATATGTTTTAGACCAATGCACGCGGTCAAAGAACACTTTATTCGTTTTTTCCGGAAAGCGCTCCTCTAACTCCTCCGCTGTCAAGCCTTTCTTTTCCGCAATCTCTGCCCGTATATCTGAAATTTTATGTTCCTGTCCGTCCGACAGGGCATTCAAAAACTCGGCATACATCTCATCATACTTCGGAACGGCCATCGTTACACCTCAACAACCGAGAACCCCGCTGCTTTTTTAATCCGGTTTGCGACTGCCAGTCCCAGCCCTTCATCCGAAGGGCACTGCGCCCAGATCTGCCGCACGTCGGTATCGTCGAACGCGCGCAGACGGTCGAACACCTCGCGCGCCTGTGTGCCGAGGTCGTTCTCCGAGCCGAAGCATTCGACCACGCAGCCGGGGAAGCAGTCCCGGTATTCGTCGAAGCACATCACGCCGGTCTTTTCACCAATATGCTGCGCGATATACGCTGCGGTCTGTGCCGGGTCGCCGCGCACGACCGTTACCGGCGCTTTCGGCGCGTAATGGCGGTATTTCATGCCCGGAGCGGACACCTTTACGTCGTCTCCGATCTTCTCGTACAGCGCGCGGTCCACATCGACCTCGCCGAGCACCGAGCGCAGCTGTTCGAGCGTAATGCCGCCCGGACGCAGCAGGCGCGGCCGCTCGAGCGCGAGCGTGATGACCGTGCTCTCCACGCCGACGCCGCACGCGCCGCCGTCCAGCACCGCCGCGATCTTGCCATCCATGTCGCGCATGACGTGCGCGGCCGTCGTGGTCGAGGGGCGGCCCGAGGTATTCGCGGAGGGCGCGGCGAGCGGTACGCCGCTCTCGCGGATGAGTGCGCGCGCCATCGGGTGCGACGGCAGGCGAATGCCGACCGTATCAAGGCCGCACGAGACCTCGTCCGGGATGCAGCCGCCCTTGGGTACGATCATGGTCATCGGGCCGGGCCAGAACGCCTCGGCGAGCTGTTTTGCCTGCGGCGGCACGCTCGGGCACAGGTCATAGATCTGATCGAAATCCGCGATGTGCACGATGAGCGGATTGTCCTGCGGGCGGCCCTTGGCGAGGAATATCTTCTTCACCGCCTCGCCGTCCAGCGCGTTCGCCGCAAGGCCGTACACGGTCTCGGTCGGCATGCCGACCACCTCGCCCTGACGAATGAGCTCCGCCGCGGTCTTTATCGCGTTTTCGTCGTTTTCCGGGGTCAAAAGAGTTGTTTTCATGTATTTCCACTTCCATTTATGGTAGTATTTCAGTCTGTCGATAAAGTCCATTTGCCCGCGCCAAACAGCACTCGCGCGGCAGCGCGCATGAACACAGATCGTCGGCGAAACGTCAGTTTCGCGACAGTCTCACGCTTCGCTCTGCTGCCGCAGCTTTTCCGCCGTGTCCGCTGCGATGAGTGCGTCAAGGATCTCGTCCATGTCGCCGTTCAGGAACTGGTCGAGCTTGTAGATGGTCAGCTTGATGCGGTGGTCGGACACACGGTTTTCCGGGAAATTATAGGTGCGGATGCGCTCAGAGCGGTCGCCCGTGCCGACCTGACTTTTGCGGTCGGCCGCGATGGCGGCGCGCTGCTTTTCTACCTCGGCCTCATACAGGCGGCTTCTCAGCACGGACAGCGCCTTTTCCTTGTTTTTGTGCTGGCTGCGCTCGTCCTGACACTCGACAACGGTATTGGTCGGGATGTGCGTAACGCGGATAGCGGACGAGGTCTTGTTGATGTGCTGGCCGCCGGCGCCGGACGCACGGAACGTGTCGATGCGCAGATCCTTCGGATCGATATAGAAGTCAAGCTCCTCCGCTTCGGGCAGCACGGCCACCGTTGTGGTCGAGGTATGCACGCGGCCCTGACTCTCGGTCTCCGGCACGCGCTGAACGCGGTGTACGCCGCTCTCGAACTTGAGCCGCGAATACACGCGGTCGCCTGCGACGCGGAACACGATCTCTTTATAGCCGCCAAGCTCGGTCTCGGAACGGCTCATCACCTCGGTCTGCCAGCCGCGCCTGTCCGCGTACATCGTGTACATGCGGTACAGGTCGGCCGCAAACAGCGCGCTTTCCTCGCCGCCTGCGCCGCCGCGAATTTCGACATAGATGTTCTTCTCGTCGTTCGGGTCCTTGGGCAGAAGCAGGAGCTTGAGCTCTCCCTCAAGCCGCGCGATGTCGCTCTTGGCCTGCTGGAGCTCCTCCTGCGCAAGCTCCTTCATATCCGGGTCGGACAGCATTTCAGTCGCGTCAGCGAGCTGCTGCTGCGCCCGCTCGTATGCGCGATATGCTTCGACGATCGGCTCAAGCTCGTTCCTTTCACGCAGCAGCCGCGCCGCGCGGACAGGATCATCGTACAGATCCGGCGCGGACAGGCGCATTTCCAGCTCGTCGAGCCGCGCGGACAGCATTTTCAGTTTCTCAAACATAATCTATCTCCAAATCGTGCAATTCACCAGCGCCCGGTGAGCATCAGTCCCATAATGGAGCAGTACTCCCGGCAGCGCACCGCCGCCCACTGACCGGGGTGCGGTGTTTTCGCCGGTACGCCTGCATCGCCCAGACCGGCGTGTGCGAGCAGACGGCGCGCCCGGGCGAGATGGTAGTCATTCGTGATGACCGCGACCGCCGCGCCTTCGGGCAGCAGCTTTTTCGCGTTCGCGATATTCTCGATGGTCGTACTCGATGTATCCTCCAGAATCAGCCGCGCCGGGTCGGCGCCGTGCGCCGTCATGTAGTCCCGCATAGCCTCCGCCTCGGTGCGCGGCTCGTCGCCGCCCTGTCCGCCGCACAGGATGGCGCGGCTCTCCGGATTGGCATTCAGCACGCCGATCGCCGCGTCACAGCGCGCGGCAAGCGCCGCTGACGGCTGTCCGTCCGGATTGACGAGTGCGCCGAGCGTCAGGTAATAGTCCGCCTTTGGCGCGGCCGCCGGGTCGTTTTCCTCGAAATGTACCCCGATGATGCAGATCTGCACGAGCGCAAATGAGAGCACGAACAGGCTGAAAAGCACCTGCCCCACGCGCGCCAGCACGCGGCAGACCCTGTATTTCTCGCGTCCGCGCACCATCAGCCACTCCCCCGTGCAGCCGGCCGCGAGCGCGATCAGAAAGATGCCGCCGAACCGCGACGGCTTCCAGAACAGCTGCGGCGCGCCGCAGACCGCACACAGCACCGCAAGCCCTATCCATCCCTTTGCGTTTTTCACTGCATAGCCTCCAGTTCTGCCGCGACCGCTTCCCACTCGTCCATCTTCGCGGCAAGCTTTTCGTCGCAGGTCTCCTTTTCGGTCATCAGCTCGAGCAGGCGCGACGAGTCGGACGCCGCGTCCACCATCTGCTGCTCCAGTTCGCCCGACTGGGTCTCGAGCTGCGAGATCTCGCGCTCGAGCGTGCTCAGCTGCTTCTGAAGGTTTTTCGTACCGCCCGTGCGCTTCGGCTTTTCAGGCGGCTTCGGCACATCATCCAGCGTCGGGACAGCTGCCTTTTTCTTCTTCGGGACGGGTGCAGCCTCCGCCGCAGGCAGAGCGCCGCCGCCCTTTGCGCGCCAGTCGAGGAACGCGCTGTACGAGCCGATAAAGTCGATGAGACGGCCGTTTTCGAGGTACAGCACGCGCGTTGCAAAGCGCTCGACAAAGTAGCGGTCATGTGAGACGAACAGCAGCGTGCCGTCGAACGCCTCGACGGCCTCCTCGATCCATTCGCGCGAGGCGAGGTCAAGGTGGTTGGTCGGCTCATCGAGGATGAGCAGGTTGAGCGGATCGTACATCAGCTCGCACAGGCGCAGGCGGCTTTTCTCACCGCCGGACAGCATATCCACTGTTTTCATCTGCGTTTCGCCGATAAACTGGAACGAACCGAGACGGTTGCGCGCCACCTGCATGGAGACGTTCTTGTCGTAGATGAGCGTGTCGATGAGGTTGCGGTGCGGATTGGCGAAATGCACCTGCTGCGGCAGATAGGCCGGCTTGAGGCCGACGCCCTTGCGGATGACGCCGCTGTCCGGCGTCTCCTCGCCGAGCAGGATCTTGAGCATGGTGGTCTTGCCGGCGCCGTTCGCACCGAGCAGCGCGACGCGCTCGCGGTTGCGGATGTTGAACGATACGTCATGTAATATTTCTCGGCCGTCATAACTCTTTGTAATATCCCGTACCTTGAGCACTTCCTCGGTCTCGTAGTTCGGATCACCGAAGGTAACGGTCATTTTCTTGTCGGTTTTCGGCCGGTCTGTGACCTTCATGCGCGCAATGCGCTTTTCGATAGACGCCGCGCGCTTGGCCAGATGCTCGGTGCCGTGCTCATGCATGGAACGCGCGGTCGCTTCCAGACGTTTTTTTTCGGCCAGCTCGTGCTCGTGGTGCTTGAGCTGCTCCTCGCGACGGCGTTCCCGCTCGACCGCATAGTACGAGTAGTTGCCGTTGTAGAAATCGCAGGTGCAGTCGTGGATTTCGATGACACGGTCGCAGCACTGGTCGATGAACCAGCGGTCATGCGAAATGATCATGACCGTGCCGCGGTAGCTCTCCAGATAGCTGCCGAGCCAGTCCACCGCATCCATGTCGAGGTGGTTGGTCGGCTCGTCGAGCAGCAGCACGTCGGTCTGCTCGAGAATGATGCGCGCGAGGTTGATGCGCGTTTTTTCGCCGCCGGAGAGCAGACTGAACTTCTGCGAGCGCATCTCCTGCGGAATTTCCAGACCGTTGCACACGCGGTTGATCTCGTAATCGCGATTGTAGCCGCCGAGGATCTCGAGGCGGGTCTCGAGCTGCGCGTAGCGCTTGAGCAGAGAGGCATCGTCCGGCTTGCGCGTCATTTCTTCGGTCAGCTCGTCCATTGCTGCCGCGACCTCGTCGGATTCCTTGAACGCGAGCCGGAGGATGTCCTCCACCGTGCATTCGGGCGGGAAATCCGGCATCTGGTCGATGACGCCCGCCGTGCGGCCCTGTCCGAAGCCGACGTGGCCGCCGTCATACGGCAGACGTCCGGTCAGGATGTTGAGGAGCGTGGTTTTTCCGGCGCCGTTCGCGCCCAGAATGGCGACCTTCTCGCCCGGCTGTATGTCAAAGGAAATATCCTTCAAAATCAGGCGGTCGCCGTAGTATTTGGTCAGGTTCTGTACGGTAATATCAGCCACAGAGGGAAACCCCTTTCATTGCATTCTTATTCAGAATATATTATAGCACAGGATGCACGCAAATAGGAGATAAAAAGCAGGCAAAAAGCAAAAAAGACAGCCGCAATCAAGCAGCTGTCTTTCTCTTTTCGGTTTCAGGCGGAACTCAGCCCTCGTAATCGGCCTCGTTCTCCCAGTTGTGCCAGACGGCCTGAACGTCGTCGTTATCCTCGAGACCATCGAGCAGCTTGCGCATCTGGGCCATATCCTCTTCCTTCTCGAGGGTGATGTAGTTCTGCGGAACCATCTCGACCTGCGCCTCAACGAACTCGTAGCCGAGTTTCTCGAGCGCCTCGCGGACAGCAGAGAAGTCATCCGGCGCGGTGTAGATCTCGAAGGTCTCCTCGTCAGCGAGGAAGTCCTCTGCGCCTGCGTCGAGCGCCTGCATCATGACGGTATCCTCGTCGAGGTCGCCCTTCTCCATGATGATAACGCCCTTCTTGTCGAACTGCCAGGATACGCAGCCGGAAGCGCCCAGACCTGCACCGTACTTGTCGAACAGGTGGCGAACGTCTGCTACCGTGCGGTTCTTGTTGTCGGTCAGCGTCTCGACAACGACTGCAACGCCGCCTACGCCGTAGCCCTCGTAGTTGTTTGCCTCGTAATCGACCTGACCGTTCGCACCGGAGTATTTGTCGAGCGTGCGCTTGATGTTGTCGTTCGGCATGTTGTTTGCCTTTGCCTTTGCGATGCAGTCGCGCAGACGGGAGTTGAAGTCCGGGTTGGCCGAGCCGCCCTCCTTGATCGCGATCGCCATCTCACGGCCGATCTTGGTGAAGATTTTAGCCTTCTTTGCATCGTTTGCGCCCTTGCGCTTGGCGATGTTGTTCCATTTCGAATGTCCCGACATGTTAAATGTCCCTCTTTCTATCAGCAAATAATATTAAACAATAGTGCTGCGTCATAACACGCACAACAATTTTATCAGCTTTTGCGCATTTTCGCAACCCCTTGCCGTATATTTTTCGTCTCTTCCGTGCAGACTATGAGCGAAAACTCAAAGAAGAGGTGAAACACCGCTATGAAACAGAACCGTTATCAGGATAAGCAGAACCAGTCCCAGCAGAATCAGCAGGACCAGTCTCAGCAGAATTCCCAGAACAAAAAGAACGGCCAGCAGCAGGGCTGACCGCTCCGGCGGGTGAACGCAGCAGGCTGCGTTCACCCGCCTACTTATTTTTTATCGTTTTACCGCATGATGAGGTAGGCCGTGTACGCGACATACATCGCAGCCATCACCGCGCCCGGAAGGCGGCCGAGCTTGCCCTTGCGCGCCGGGAGGTAGAACACGACGCTGATGGCGATGAGGAACAGGCAGTCGATGATCGACGTTGCCTGCACCGGGATAGGCGTAATAACCGCAGAAACGCCGAGAATGAGCAGAATATTGAACAGATTGGAGCCGATTACATTGCCCATGGCGATCTCGTTCTGTCCCTTGCGCGCCGCGACGATCGAGGTGACCAGCTCGGGCAGGCTCGTGCCGATGGCGACGATGGTCAGACCGATGAGCGTTTCGCTCAGACCGAACATGCGCGCGATGCCGGTCGCGCCGTTCACCGCGAGCTGACCGCCGAGCACGATGCAGGCGAGGCCGAGCACGATATTGACCCAGATCATGACGGGCGATTTGGTCATTTCCGCCGCCTCTTCCGCCGCTTCCGCCTCCGCCGCTGCGAGCTGAGCGCGGTCGTTCAGCGCCGCCTTGATCTGGCGGCTGAGAATGACGGCAAAGATGACCAGCAGCACCGCGCCTTCCCAGCGCGCGATGACATGATCCGGCGCGATGGCGACGAGCAGCAGCACCGCCGCAAAAATGGACAGCGGCCAGTCGCGGCGCAGCAGCATCTTATCCATCACGAGCGGACAGATGACGGCAGAAAGGCCGGCGACAACGAGCAGATTGAACATGTTCGAGCCGACGACGTTGCCGACCGCGATCTCGTTCGCGCCCCGGAGCGCCGCCGTGACGCTGACTGCAAGCTCCGGCATGGACGTACCGAAGGCAACGATGGTCAGACCGACGAGCAGGGGCGAGACGCCCATTTTACGCGCGAGTGCGCTCGCGCCCTCGACGAATTTGTCCGCGCCCCACACGAGAAGCACGAAACCGATGACAAGCATGACAAATGACAGCATAAACAGTTCCTCCTGCTGTTAGAATACTGCGGACAGGCCGCAGATCGGGTAGAAATCACGCACCGCATAAAAAAAAGACCTTCATTGCACCCATGCGTGCAATAAAAGTCTCGCTGCTTGCGGTCCGGCACCGGGCGGTTTCCCGCCGGGGATGGCGTTGCCGACCACGCCGTGCGGCGTGAGCTACTCCCTCTTACCAGTCTATCATATGCGAAAAGCTGCGATTAGTCAAGCCGAACTTCTCAATATTTGCATATTCTTTACGGCGAGACCGGCGCGAAACCGCCGTTTTGCCGGTGATCTGTGTGCTGACGCACGGAAGCCGACGCCGGTGCTGAATCAATTTGACCGGCAGAGCGGGTTTTACCCCGTAATTTCAGAAAAATTCTTTACAAGGTCTCCGCAAAACGGTATACTATAAGATAGCTGAAAATACAGAAGAAGGAGCATTTATATGCTGCAGTTTGAAGAATACAAGGTGAAACTGAACAACCTCAAGCCGGAGATCGAAGGCCTCGACAAGGCGCTCGGCATCGAGCAGGCGAAGCGCGAGGTAGAGGAGCTCGAGATCAAGTCCTCCCAGCCCGGCTTCTGGGACAACCCGGAGGAGAGCCAGAAGATCGTCTCCCGCATGGGCTCGCTCAAGGGCAAGGTCGAGGCGTATGGCAGGATGTGCACGCTGTGCGACGACCTGCTGACCATCTGCGAGATGGCGATCGAGGAGGATGACGAGTCCATGCTCGAGGAGCTTGAGGCCGGCTTCAAGGAGCTCGAGGAGACCGTAGCGGAGCAGAAGCTCGGCACGCTGCTCACCGGTGAATACGACAGCCACAACGCCCTCGTGTCCTTCCATGCCGGCGCAGGCGGCACCGAGGCGCAGGACTGGTGCGCGATGCTGTACCGCATGTACACGCGCTGGGCAGAGCGCCACGGCTTTACCTACAAGATCATGGACTATCAGGACGGAGACACCGCCGGCATCAAGTCCGCCGACATCCTCATCGAGGGCGAGAACGCCTACGGCTTCCTCAAGGGCGAGAGCGGCGTGCATCGTCTGGTCCGCATCTCCCCGTTCGACGCATCCGGCCGCCGTCAGACCTCGTTCTCGGCTGTCGAGGTCGTGCCGGACATTCCGGATACCTCCGCGGACTTCGAGATCAAGCCGGACGACTACGAGATGCAGGTTTACCGTTCTTCCGGTGCAGGCGGCCAGCACATCAACAAGACCTCCTCTGCGGTCCGACTCATCCATAAGGCGACCGGCATTGTCGTTGCCTGCCAGACCGAGCGAAGCCAGCTCCAGAACAAGGAAAACTGTCTGCGCATGCTGCGCTCCAAGCTGGTCGAGATCAAGGAGCGCGAGCACCTCGAGAAGATCTCCGACATCAAGGGCGTTCAGCAGAAGATCGAATGGGGCAGCCAGATCCGCTCTTACGTTTTCATGCCGTACACCCTCGCGAAGGATACCCGTACCGGCTTCGAGAACGCGAACATCAACGCAGTCATGGACGGTGACATCGACGGCTTCATCAACGCCTACCTGTCTGCTCTCGCCACCGGTGTGTGGGAAGGCAGCAAGGGCGGCAATATGTAAGAGACTGTCGCGAAACTGACGTTTCGCCGACAATCTGTGTTCTGGCTTCGCAGAACACAAGTCGTCCGAAAGTTCCCATGCGGAAACTTTCTCCCTCTTAAAGTATCAAAACCGAGGTACACGCCCCCGGTTTTGATGAATTTGCTGCGCAAATTCTATTTTATGCGCGCTGACGCGCGAAAAACCCCACCGCACAGCGGTGGGGTTTTGTTTTGCTTTTTAGAAGATTACGACGGTCGAGCCGATCGGAACGTTATCGTAGATCCAGTTGACGTCGCTCTTCTGCATGCGGACGCAGCCGTGCGATACGGGGTAGCCGCTGCTGAAGTCGTATTCCCTGTCCGTATTCGGCGTGCACAGACGGGAATGGAACGCATAGCCGGTATCCGGATAGAAGCCCACGACCGGACGAACGGTATACGTGCTCGTGGTCCAGCCTGCCTTGAGCTTGTAGGTGACTCTGGTGACGCCGACCGGGGTCTCGGTACCCGATGCACCCGTGCCGACGACAAAGCTCTTTGTCAGCTTCCAGTTGCCCTTGGAGCCGGTAAAGACGTTAACGTGCTGATACGCGCGGTTGATCCAGACCAGATAGTTCGAATTGCTCGAATAGCCCTTGGCGTTGACCCAGGTCTCCTTCTCGTAGGCCTTGTAGTCGTTGTTGACCGCATACGAGGTCGTGTAGTTGCCGCGGTAGGTCGAGGAGACCAGATTGAGCACGCGTTTTACATCGCGCTGCTGATACCACTCGTTCGAATAGTTCTCGATCGGAACGGTCTTTTCCGCATAGATCTCCTCCGTCTCGCCCGTGGACGGGTTGACGTAGGTCAGCTTGAGACCGGTGGTGACCGAGGTCTTCATGTTCTTCGTGAAGGTGAAGTAGGTGGTATGTTTGGAGACCTTGCCGTTCGACAGCTCAAACTTGTCGTTTGTGAGGCCGGAGAGCGGCTTGCCGTCCTGATACCACTGTGCCTTGCAGATCTTCGTGCCGTCAACGCCCGAGAAGGTCGCCTGAGAAACGAGCGAGCCGCCCGCCGTAACCTTGGTCGGCACGCCGATATTGATCGTTACGTTCTTGATGCCGGCGTCGATATTATCGACCTTGCTGTCGCAGGCAAGCGTAACGTTGCAGCCTGCCGCGCGCAGCTCGAGCGAATTGGCCTTGCCTGTGCCGCCGATGGTCGAGCCGTAGCCTGCCGCGAGCAGGGAATCTACCGTGCTGTTGACCGAAAGGCGGGTATTCTTCGCGCTGCCCTCGATGCTGACTGCACCGACCGAGCCGCCGAGGTTGATCGTATTGCCGCGGCCCGTCACGGTCAGTGAGGTCGCGTCCATGCCGGACAGGTCGATAACGCGGTTGCTCGCGGTGATCTCGATGTTGTCCGCCTTGCCGTTGAAGGAGACATAGCCGCCGTCGCCTGCGATGACGAGGTTGCTCGTGCTTACCGTGTCTCCTAAGGTGATGGCCGCGCTGTCAGCCGGGTCTGCGGCGAGCGTGGACATGCCTGCCTGGCCGTCTGCGGTCAGGGTCACGTTGTCGCAGCCCTTGAGCACGATGCGGTTCGGCGTGGAAACATCGGACAGCTTGACGCTATGTACCGGAGCGGAGAAGATGACGTCACCCGTCAGATTGGAGACCGAAAGGTCGGTATCGCCCGAGACGATGCTGCCGCCAGCCGCGCCGGTGTACTCCGAGGAGATATTGCCTGCGATACGGGTGATCATGGTGACAAATTCCGCACGGGTCAGCTTTTTATTCGGTGCGAGCGTGGTCGCGGTATCGCCCTTGATGATGCCGCTCGCGACGAGAGCCGCCGCCGCCTGACGCTGGTCATCGGTCATGGAGCCGGTATCGGTGAAAATGCTCAGCTCGTCTGCGCCCGACTCCGCGCGGTCATAGACGAAGGCGCGCGCGATGTACACGAACGCCTCGGCACGGGTAGCGGCATTGCCGAAATTGCGGCTGTCGTTCGCGTCGATGAGGTTGAGATGGATGGCCTTGCCGAGCTCAGCGGTATACCACTGGTCCTGCTGCGAAGCGGCGAGAGAGGCCGTGCTGTCCTGCTGGGACGCGCCGAGCGCACGGTTGAGGATGGTCAGCGCCTCCGAGCCGCGCACCGGGTCGTTCGGCAGCATTTTGCCGTTCGAACCCTTGAGCAGGCCAAGCTCGATGCCCTTGCGGAGCGCAGACTCCGCCCAGTGACCCTTCATGTCCGCAAATTCGGTATCGGACGGAGCGGACGGGGTCTCGGCGCTGCCGTGACCGGTGTCGCCGGTGCTGTCCGTATCTCCGTCGCCGTCAAGCGGCGTGTCGCTTGCCGCCGGAGCGCTCGAAACGGTGAGCGTGACCGGAAGTGCGCCCGCGTTCAGCAGGAGCGCGTAGTTTTCCGCGACCTGCTCAGTAAAATTGTTCTCGATATTGACGCTGCTGCTGTCGATTTTGCTCGAAATGGTCGGAGAGGCGATGGTCTGTCCGTCCATTTTGATATACAGCTTTTTGTCGCTGTCGCGGTCCGCGATCGCGGCGGTCGCCTCCTTGAGGCTCTGGCGGCCCCTTGTCGTCAGCGTCAGCACGACGCAGCCGGTGCCGTCCTTGCTGCCCCTGGTGCTCGTGACCTGCTTGAGATCCTCGTTCGTCAGCCATACCTTGCCGTCCGCGTCGGACGCGGAAAAGGCCGCCGGCTGCACGAGATAATCTGCGAGATGGGAGACCTGCACGGAGGCCGGGAACTCGACGGTGATGGTCGAGCCGTCATCCGCCACGGTCAGCGTGTAATCCTTGTAGCCGAGCGCGTCCAGGCGGCTTTTGAAGATCTCCTTAACCGTATCGCCGTTCGCGCCGGTGAGCGTCTTGTCGGAGGCGAACACGAGCTTGAGGCTCTGCGCCTCGGCCGCCGTCGCGACGGCGGCATCCGCCGTACTGTCCGATGCGCCGCTTTCCGCCGCATAAGCAGGCGAAAGCAGCATTACAGCGGCTAAAACACCGCTTAGAATTTGCTTTTTCAATGGAACTATCCCCTTTTAATCTCCTGCCGCCGCTCTGACTCTTCCCTGACTTCGCGCCAGCATTCATACTGTTTTCTATTTTACGTTTCCGCCTTTGCATTGTCAAGCCATAGCAGGTTTCAATATCGAAACAAAAGGAGCACCTCTCAACCGAAAGGTGCTCTCGAATGCCGGAAAACAGATTTCCCGATATAATCTTATTCGCCGTCCGTCGTCTCTTCGGTGGTCTCAGCGGACTCCCCGGTGCTTTCCTCCGCCGTTTCGTCCTCTTCCTCCTTGTCCGTGCGGGCAATCGAGATGACCTTGACGTCCGCGCCGGTACGCATGACGATAACGCCCTGCGAGCCGCGTCCGCATTCACGGATCTCCTCGACGCCGGTGCGGATGATAACGCCGTCGTCGGTGATGATCATGACGTCGTTTTCGCTGTCAACAACCGCGATGCCTGCGACCAGACCGGTCTTTGCGGTCAGGCTGTGCAGCATGATGCCGCCGCCGCCGCGATGATGCACGGTGAATTCCTCGACCGGCGTGCGCTTGCCGTAGCCGTTTTCGGTGACGGAGAGCACATACGCGTCCTTGCGTGCACGCGCCGCGCCGATGACATAATCGCCGTCCGCGAGCTTGATGCCGCGCACGCCGGTTGCAGTACGGCCCATCGCGCGGACCTCGTTCTCGTCAAAGCAGATCGCCTTGCCGTTGTGGGTCGCGATGAGGATGTTCTGCTCGCCGTCGGTCAGTCGAACGTCGACCAGCGCGTCGTCCTCGTTGAGGCTCAGCGCGCGCAGACCTGCGCGGCGGATATTCTGAAGATCGGAGAGCACGATGCGTTTCGCAATGCCCTGACGGGTGACGAAGAACAGGAACTTATCGTCCGCAAACTCCTGAATCGGGAACATAGCGGTGATCTTTTCGCCGTTTTCCAGCTCCAGAAGGTTGACGATGTTCATGCCCTTTGCCGAACGGCCGGTCTCCGGGATCTGATAGCCCTTGAGCTTGTAGACCTTGCCGCGGTCGGAGAAGAACAGGATGGTGTCATGCGTGGACGCGGTGAAGATGTCCTTCGCGAAGTCCTCCTCGCGGGTGCTCATCGCGGAAACGCCGCGGCCGCCGCGGCGCTGCGCACGGTAGACCGAGGTCGGCTGACGCTTGATGTAGCCGAAGTGGGTGAGGGTATACGCGCAGTCCTGCTGCTCGATGAGGTCCTCGATGTCGATCTCGTCGGCCACATTTTCGATGCGCGTATGACGTTCGTCGCCGTATTTCTGCTTGATCTCCTGGAGCTCCTTCTTGACGACCGCGAGGATGTTCGCGTCGCACGAAAGGACATCCTCAAAGCCTGCGATGCGGCTTTCGAGGTCCTTGTACTCGTCGTTGATCTTCTCCTGCTCCAGACCGGACAGGCGGCCCAGACGCATGTCAACGATCGCCTGCGCCTGCGGCTCGTCGAGATGGAACTCGAAGTGCTCCGAGCCGTCCACGATGCCGAGCAGCGCGATCTGGTCGATCCAGAACGGCTCCGCCATCAGGTTTTCCTTGGCCTCCGCCTCGTTCTTAGACGCGCGGATGATGGCGATGATGCGGTCGATATTGTCGGTCGCGACCTTGAGGCCCTCCAGAATGTGCGCACGGTCGCGCGCCTTCTTGAGGTCGAAGCGCGTGCGGCGCTCGACAACGTCCTTCTGGAAGCCGATATACTGGTCGAGGATCTGGCGCAGGGTCAGCACGCGCGGCTGCAATTTGCCGCCCGCACCCGGTACGAGCGCGATATGGATCATCGAAATGGTGTCTTCCAGCTGAGAATAGGTGAAAAGCTGGTTGAGGATGACCTGCGCGTTCGCATCGCGGCGAACGTCCACGACGATCTGCATGCCCTCGCGGGAGGAATGGTCCTGGATGTTGGTGATGCCTTCCACGCGCTTGTCCTTGACCAGATTTGCCATCGACTCGACCAGACGGGCCTTGTTTACCATGTACGGGATCTCGGTAATGACGATCTGGCTCTTGCCGTTCGGCAGGTCTACGATCTCGGTCTTTGCGCGGACCTTGATCTTGCCGCGGCCGGTCGCATAGGCGGCGCGGATGCCGCTGCGGCCCATGATGACGCCGCCGGTCGGGAAGTCCGGGCCCTTGATGAACTGGCAGATCTCGTCCAGCTCAGCCTCGGGGTGGTCGATGACATAGCAGGTGCCGTCGATGACCTCGGAGAGGTTATGCGGCGGGATGTTGGTCGCCATGCCGACCGCGATGCCGGACGAGCCGTTTACCAGCAGGTTGGGGAAGCGGGACGGGAGCACGACCGGCTCCTGACGCTCCTCGTCAAAGTTCGGCTGGAAATCGACTGTGTTCTTCTTGATGTCCGCCAGCATGTAGTTTGCCAGTTTGGCCATGCGGGCCTCGGTGTAACGGTATGCTGCCGGAGGGTCGCCGTCCACAGAACCGAAGTTGCCGTGGCCGTCGATCAGCGGATAGTGCAGCGAGAACGGCTGCGCCATACGCACCATTGCGTCATAGACCGATGCGTCGCCGTGCGGATGATAGCGGCCGAGCACGTTACCGACGGTCGTTGCCGACTTGCGGTAGGGCTTGTCCGAGGTCAGACCGTCCTCGTACATAGCGTACAGGATGCGGCGGTGTACCGGCTTGAGGCCGTCGCGCACATCGGGCAGCGCGCGGCCGACAATAACGCTCATTGCATAGTCGATGTAGCTTTTCTTCATCTCGCGTTCGAGATCGACCTGCATGATTTTCTGCTGTTCGTATTCTTGACTCATTCTTTGCCTCCAGAATTGTTGGCTTTCTTTTGGGGCATCATCTGTTTTTCAGACGATGCTCTCGATGCGCGGATTTAACTTAAAGTGAATTGAGCAGCTCGTCTACCTGCTCCTCGGTCGTCGCCCAGCTCGTCGCCAGACGGATGACCGTATGCTCCGCGTCATATTTTTCTATAAAGCTGTATGCGACCTTGCCGCCGAGTTCGGGCAGCCTGCTGTTTTCGACGATGATAAACTGCTGATTGGTGGGGGAGTCGATCGCGAAGCGGTATCCCTTTGCCGCGAGACCGTCGCGCAGTTTGAGCGCGAGGCGCACCGCCGGTGCGCAGATCTTTTCATACAGGCCGTCGGTGAACAGGGCGTCGAACTGAACCGCGTTCAGGCGGCCCTTTGCGACCATCGCGCCGTGGCGCTTGACCATGGTCTCGAACTGGCGCGGCATATTGCCGTGCGTGAACACGACCGCCTCGCCGCACAGCGCGCCGCACTTGGTGCCGCCGATGTAGAACACATCGGTCAGCCGTGCGATGTCCGGGAGCGTCACGTCGGTATCTGCCGTCAGGCCGTAGCCGAGGCGCGCGCCGTCGAGGAAAAGCGGCAGATCGAATGCCTTGCACACGGCGGAAATGCGCTCCAGCTCGTTTTTCGTGTAAAGCGTGCCGTATTCGGACGGATGGGAGATATAGACCATGCCCGGGAATACCATGTGGTTATGGCTTTCGTCCGCGTAGAACGTCTCGATGTACTCACGCAGATCGTCCGCGTCCAGCTTGCCGTTCCTGTGCGGAACGGTCAGCACCTTGTGTCCGGTGCTCTCGATGGCGCCGGCCTCATGGGTGTTCACATGGCCGCAGGAGGACGCGACAACGCCTTCATACGGACGCAGCAGCGCGTCGATGACGACCATGTTGGTCTGCGTGCCGCCGGTGAGGAAGTAAACCTGTCCCTCCGGGCAGGCGCAGGCCGCCTTGATCTTCTCCGCAGCGGACGCGGTGATCTCGTCATTTCCATAGCCGGTGAGCGGCTGCATATTGGTCTCTGTCAGATGTTCCAGAACTTTGGGGTGTGCGCCGTAACCGTAATCGTTTACAAAAAACAGCATGACTTTTCTCCCTTAAACATCAAGATTCATGACATATTTCGCATTTCTTTCAATAAATTCGCGACGCGGCTCTACCTTTTCGCCCATCAGGAGCGCAAAGGTCTCATCGGCCGCCGCCGCATCCTCCATCGTGACCTGAAGCAGCGTGCGGTGCTCGGGGTCCATGGTGGTCTCCCAGAGCTGCTGCGGGTCCATCTCGCCGAGGCCCTTGTAGCGCTGTACGCGCACGCCGTCGCCCATTTCGTTGACGCAGTCGCGCTGCTGCTCCTCGGTGTAGGTATAGCGGACGTCCTTGCCCTTCTCGTTCTTGAACAGCGGCGGCTGCGCGATGAACACATGGCCGTGCTCGATCAGCGGACGCATGAAGCGGAAGAAGAACGTCAGAAGCAGGGTGCGGATATGGCTGCCGTCGACATCGGCATCGGCCATGAGGATGATCTTGCCGTAACGGAGCTTTGCGAGATCGAAATCGTCGCCGAAGCCCGCGCCGAAGGCGGTGATCATCGGGGTGAGCTTGTCGTTGCCGTAGACGCGGTCGAGACGCGCCTTTTCGACGTTCAGCATCTTGCCCCAGAGCGGCAGGATCGCCTGATGACGGCGGTCGCGGCCCTCCTTGGCGGAGCCGCCTGCGGAATCACCCTCGACGATGTAGATTTCAGTGTAGGTCGGGTCCTTTTCGATGCAGTCCGCCAGCTTGCCCGGCAGGGAAGCGGAATCAAGCGCAGACTTGCGGCGCGTCATTTCGCGCGCCTTCTTCGCAGCCTCGCGGGCACGCGCGGCGGTCTGCGCCTTCTCGATAATAGTGCGGGCCACCTGCGGATTTTCCTCGAAGAAGGTCATCAGCTTTTCGGAGACCATCGCGTCGACCAGCGCACGCATATCGCTGTTTCCGAGCTTGGTCTTGGTCTGGCCCTCGAACTGCGCCTCCTGTAATTTGACCGAGATGATAGCGGTCAGGCCCTCGCGGGCGTCCTCACCCTTGAAGGACTCGTCGTCCTTGAGCAGCTTGTATTTCTTGCCGTAGTCGTTCAGAACGCGGGTCAGCGCGGCCTTGAAGCCGGTCTCGTGCGTGCCGCCCTCGGTGGTATTGATATTGTTGGCGAAGGACAGCATCAGCTCGCTGTAGCTGTCGGTGTACTGCATGGCGACCTCGGCCATCGAGGTGTCGCGGCTGCCCTCCATGTAGATGACCTGCTCGTGCAGAGGGGTCTTGGTGCGGTTGAGATGCTCGACGAACTGACGGATGCCGCCCTCGTAGTGCATGACCTCCTCGACCGGCTCATCGTCGCGCTCGTCGCGCAGGGTGATCTTGAGGCCCGCGTTCAGGAACGCCTGCTCGCGCAGACGCTTTTCGAGCACATCGTACTCGTAGACCGTGGTCTCGAAGATCTCCGGGTCGGCGTGGAAGCGGATGGTCGTGCCGGTCTCGCTCTCGCACGGTGTATCGCGCATTTTTACGGTCGTCACGCCGCGCTCAAAGCGCATGTAGTGCTTGGTGTGACCGTCGCGGACCTCGGCCTCGAGCCAGTCGGACAGCGCGTTTACGACCGACGAGCCGACGCCGTGCAGACCGCCGGAGACCTTGTAGCCCGAGCCGTCGAACTTGCCGCCTGCGTGCAGCACAGTCAGAACGACCTCGAGCGTCGGAATGCCCATCTGCGGATGGATGCCGCAGGGAATGCCTCGGCCGTTATCCGTGACGCGGATGATGTCGCCCTTTTCGATCGTGACCTCGATGTGCGTGCAGTAGCCCGCGAGCGCCTCGTCGATCGAGTTGTCGACGATCTCATACACCAGATGATGCAGACCGCGCGCCGAGGTAGAGCCGATGTACATGCCCGGGCGCTTGCGGACGGCTTCCAGGCCCTCGAGGACCTGGATCTGGTTCTCGTCGTAGGTCTCTGTGACCTTCAGATCGAGCACTTCGTCCTTGATTTCAATCTCTTCACTCATATAAAAAAATTTCCTTTCGAAAATTGCGATAACAGAAAAATCGCGCATCAGCGCGCCATTTCATCGAAAAACGAGGTTTTTCAATATTTTTATATCGCGTATGCCTTTTCCGCTCTGCGCTGGAGCGCCTGCGGCGACAGCTGCGTCAGATACAGCGTCTCGCCAAGCGCACTTTCACACAGCACGGCCGCGCGCGGCAGATCGTCGTACAGCTCAATGATGCGCCCCTCGTCCTGAAGCCGCGAGAGCAGACGCTGCGTGCGGCCGGACACGGTTGCCGTATCCATATCAAAAACCGCTACGACATTCTGCAGCGGCACAATGTAATCCTGTCCGAGGTGTAAATACATGATATTCCTCCGGAATGATTATTTATTTTATTATACCAC
>ERZ1673722.478-NODE-478-length-52172-cov-21.547691_pt1 | contig 52172 bp, 55 predicted proteins | sample MGYA00580222_ERZ1673722 | MGnify/ENA primary metagenome ERZ1673722 (study PRJEB41218, sample SAMN15661750) | gut metagenome | host: Homo sapiens | place: Canada: London | collected 2015-08-20/2019-03-30 | study: EMG produced TPA metagenomics assembly of... | reverse complement strand
GTTTCCAGTATGTAGATTATACTATTAGGGATGGACATCCTGTAGAAACATATTCTACTAAGGGTAATGCAGGTATTAATCATGAATATTATAATGTGAGTCCTTATAATACAGTGATTGTGGATGGTCATTACTATTTACGTGCTTATTATAATAAGCATAAGGATTCATTGACTACATTCCGTATTGATCGTATTAGAAAGCTAGATAAGAGCCGTACATATTATTTTGATTTTGATGATGAAGAAAAAATGAGTGAATCATTGAAACAATCACTTGCGAAGTCAATGAATAGTTTCTTTGATGGTGATGAAATTACACTACATATTAAGTTTGATGGTGTACTTATTAGAGAAGTTGTATCACGTTTAGGAAAAGATATTACTATTAATAAAACTATTGCGCCAATAGAGAATGATCATCAATGGTATGAAACACGTGTTGAAGGAATCATCTTTAATACAGGTTTAATGAACTGGATTAGACAGTTTGGTCCAATGATTATTGTGGTAGGTCCGGAGAAGCTTAAAGGAGCTATTACAGATGGATTAGAAGAGAACTTAAGCTACTATAAAAAATAGGTGATAACTATGTATATATTACAATTAAGTCAAGGTGAGTTAAGTATCAATGTTGGCTTATTTCATACAATAGAAGAAGGCAGAAAGCTTATATCTCAATTAGCTGGATATCAGTATGAAGATATTGAAGGGTTTGAGTATGAGTACTTTGATCCTACTACTGTACCTGATTATGTAGAACTAGAATATAATGGTCATATTTTACCTTTTACTACATATATGTTTACTGGTGATGGAAGAGTAGATATTTATTGGAATGAGATAGTAGACTTATCTATACCAGGAAATGGAATGATTGAAGGATCTACAAGAGTGGATGCTTATTCTATTCCTAATAATGAACTTAAGGATTACATAGAGAAAAGAGAATATGACTATAGATGTGTTAAACAATACTTAGAATCTAAAGGATATGAGGTAGAGAGAGCTTATTTTGGTTCTGAAGATGGCGAAGCCATCTTATACAGAAATACAGATGAGTGGCATTTCTTGACACATATGGATCCTGAGTTTGTGGAATCTGAAGACATAATAAAAGACTTAGACATTTAGGTGTCTAGGTCTTTTTGTGTTATGGGATAAGATTATTAATTTGATCTTTTAAAGTCTTATAGTAACTACGACTAATAGGAATAGAAGTACCATCTACAAGAAGTGCTGAATCTTTTGTGATTTCCTGGACCATCTTTAAATTAATAATATAACTACGATGCGGCATAGCGAATGTTTCTCCTAAACGTTTAAGTAAATCTTCAAGCTTTTCAGATGTTGAATAAGTATGCGTAGGAGTCACAATGAAAGTTGTTCTTAATTTTCTCTCCATATAGAAGATATCCTTTAGTAGGATGTTAGATTCTTCTTTATTCCAGAATATCTTTAAAGAAGCTCTTCTCTCTTTATTTAATACTTCATATGCAAGTGATAAAGCATGTGGTAAATATTTCTGATAGTTCTTCTTAAGAATAAAATAGATATGAGTTGTATCATATACATCACTTACATAATTTTCATATAAAGTATATTTATTACATATAAAAAATGAACGACTTTTCTTCTAGCAGTAATGGGGGGATTTTGGTAGAATTTAGGTAAGGGGGATGATGATATGAGAAAGAAGAAGTTTATAATAGGTCTATCTATTATTGCAGTTATTACTCTTTATTTTGCATATCATCGCTTTGAAACATCTATTCCTGTAGAAATAGATGCACCCTATGGAATTACATGTACTACTTCTAGATCACGTATAGATGGTGATCATTATAGTCTATGTCTGCATATTAACTCATATAAGTTTAAAGAAGAATATATCAACATTCAGATTAAGACATATGATAAAAACAATAATTTACATGAATACAGTACAACCTATAAGATAGATAAAAAAATCCCATTTCAGTTCCATACAGATACAAAAGAAAACATTAAAAAAGTCGTTGTGAGCATTACACTCACAACGGCTTTTAAATTAGTCCTAAATGTTTAAATGCATTATAAAGTCCATCATCATTGACATCAGTCGTAATATAATCTGCTGCTTCTTTAATTTCAGGACCACCATTACCCATAGCGACATTATAAGCACAACATTCAAACATTGATAAATCAATCTTTGCATCGCCAAAAGAAATAGTATCCTTAAAATCAGCACCAAGATGTTCCATCAATACTTCAATCGCATGTCTCTTAGTAATACCAGTAGGTCCTAAATCACCATATAAGGCTACTTCACCCTTACCACCCCATGTATTCGCTACAAGAGTAGGAAATTCTATCTTAGAATCTAAATGATCCTGATAAGAACTTAAGATAAAGCTGATCTTATTCACATCATCTCTATATAAATCTTCACCCTGTAAATGAATAAATCCATCCATGAACGCTTTAGAAGATTCCTTTGCTTTCTCTAGGTCTGCTCCTTTACCCTGAGCATACTTAACCATTGTTTCAGGACCTTGTTCTAACATATAGTCATTGCAGTACATACCGCTATTGGCTTCTAAATAGAATCCTAAGTGTCTCTCATTACACCAATCTACAATATGTTTTACATCTTCCTTTGATAATCCTTGATGCATTACAACTTCATTATGGTCTTCTACATAAGCACCATTACCACCAACCATACCATCTAAATCACATAAATTACGCTGTAGTACTTCAGCTTTAGAACATCCAGTACAAATATATACCTTATGTCCATTTGCACGTGCCATGTCTACTGCCTTAGCTGCTGAAGCAGGTAACTTTGCTTCATAATCAATTAATGTACCATCTACATCTAGAAATATTATTTTACTCATATTTTCCTCCATTTATATATCTACATTATATAGGAAGGAGATGTGAACAGTACCAATCAATCAAATAATGAAAAAAATGAGGCTCGAATCGAGTCTCATCTTTATTTAGTCTTCATAGCTTAAGGCTTCAGGACCTTGTTCACCAGAAGAGATTCTTACGACATTCTCTACATTATAGATAAAGATCTTACCATCACCCATATGACCAGTGTATAGAACACTTCTTGCTGCATCTACAACTGTCTGTACAGGAATACTAGATACAACAATCTCAGCCTTTACCTTAGGCAATAACTGGATATCAACCTTAGCGCCTCTATAATAAGCAGTCTGTCCTTTTTGAACACCACAGCCTGATACTCTTGTCACTGTCATACCAGCAACACCAATATCGTTCATAGCAACTTTTAAAGCATCCATCTTTTCTGCCTTCGCAATAATGACAATCTTACTGATCTTACCTTCCCCGTTGACTGCAACAGTAGGAACAGCTTCTGTAACACTTAATTCAGGAGCAGAAACAGTTGCAGCAGTAGCACCAGTATAAGTTTCTGTTTCTAATGCGAAACCTGCATAAGCACTCTCTAAACCATGTTCAAGCTTATCAAGACCAGTGATTTCTTCTTCTTCAGTAACTCTAAGACCAACAGTATGCTTAATCACTATGAATGTAATAGTCATTAATACAGCAGTCCAAACACCAATACATAATAAGCCAAGTAACTGAGTACCTAATAACTTAAAGCCTCCTCCATAGAATAGACCTTGAGCCTTAGGCATTGTATCAGTACCGCAGGCAAATAATCCAACACAGATAGTACCAAGTAAACCATTACCAAAATGAACAGCGACAGCACCAACTGGATCATCAATATGTAATTTATAATCTAATAACCAAGTAAAGAAACAAACAGTAAATCCAGATAAAATACCAATAATACAAGCACCCATTACATTGACTGCATCACATCCAGCAGTAATTGCAACTAAACCTGCAAGTGAACCGTTTAAGCTCATAGCTACATCAGGTTTACCATATTTTAACCAAGTAAAGATCATTACAGTACATGTTGCAAGTGCTGGTGCAACAGTAGTAGTTGCAAAGATAGTTGCTAACTGTGTACCATTCTTAGCAGTAGCACCGTTAAATCCATACCAACCAAACCAAAGAATGAATACACCTAAAGCACCAATAGTTAGACTATGACCAGGAATACCATTTGGGCTTCCATCTTTATTAAACTTACCAATACGAGGACCAAGAATTTTAGCCCCAATTAAAGCAGTTAGACCACCAACGAAGTGAATAACTGCACTACCAGCGAAATCATGGAATCCCATTGCTGTTAACCAGCCATCGGGTCCCCAAACCCAATGAGCTTCAATAGGATAAACAATTAAAGAAATAACGAATGAGTATATACAATAACTTAAGAACTTAGTTCTTTCTGCCATTGCTCCAGATACGATAGTTGCTGCAGTTGCACAGAATACTAAGTTGAATACGAAGCTTGACCAATCGGTTGATGCAAAGTTAGTTAATGGACCATTTCCAAAACCAACCCAGCCAATAAATCCGTTAGCTACATCACTTCCACATAAGAAGCTATAACCTACAATAAGAAAAGCAACAGTTCCTAAGCAGAAATCTATCAAGTTCTTCATGATGATATTTCCGGCGTTCTTAGCACGGGTGAACCCTGCCTCAACCATTGCGAACCCTGCCTGCATAAAGAATACAAACGCGGCACCAATTAAATACCATATACCAAAAACTTCAGTTAAAACCTTTGCCATAAGCACTCCCCCTTTATCATGTTTATGTTTTCTTTTTACCTTTCTGGTATGACTGCATTATACGAATAGAAAACAGTCATGTCAATAAGAAATTATCATCATAACATTAAATTATCATGCATGTTTATCGGAATAAGCGAAAAAACAGACTATATATTCATGATAAAATGAATTATCGGAAGATAATAAAAAAATGTTATAAAATGATAAAAAATTATTAAATCATGCATAATTTTTATATTATGGCATAAAAAATGCGATAAAAAAGAAAATCATGGTATACTTTTTTAAAGGGTAATTATAAAAAAGGGAAAAGTTTTTTATCACATCCAGAAGAAGATATGGCTGCACGTATTGCTGTTGATCTTCTTTACTATGGATTAGTGAAACGTAATAAAGAGGAATATGCACAGAAGATTATTAATACAAGACGTATTATTCAAGAAATGGAAAAGTAGGTGTAAGTTATGGAAAAGATAGAAAAATGGATATCAAACAACAAGGATATCGAACAGGAATTAATACGACTGAGAAGACATTTTCATGAACATCCAGAAGTAGGTCATCCTCTTCCTCAGACGCAGGAATATATAGTGAAACTGCTTGAAATGTATGGTTATGAGAATATTATTGTGAATCCAGGAGGAAGTATTGAAATACTTGTAGGACCTCATGATAAGAAGATTCTTTTACTTAGAAGTGATATGGATGCATTACCTTTAGTAGAACATACAAACTTACCTTTTAAATCTATTAATGGATCTATGCATGCCTGTGGACATGATATGCATGCATCTATGATGTTGATGTGTGCCAAACTATTAAAACAGAATGAAAAGAAACTAAAAGGGCAGATCAAGATTGTTTTCCAGCCTCATGAAGAAGGACTAGTGGGTTGTAAGATGATGATTGAAGATGGGGTATTAAAGTATCCTCGTGTTGATGCTGCAGTAGGGTTACATGTTATGCCTGCAACAGAAGATAAGACAGGAACTATACGTACAATCCGTAAAGCGATGACAACAGCGTCTACAATCTTTGAAATTAATATTACAGGTAAGAGTTCACATGGTTCTATGCCAGAAAAAGGTATTGACGCACTGCGTGTGGCTGTTCATATATACCAGCAATTACAGGAAATCATTCCTAAAGAAATCAGCATGAGTCATGATGATGTACTTACAATTGGTATTATGAATGCAGGTAAAGCACATAATATTATTCCAGAAAAAGCCTATATGAAATGTTCTTTAAGAAGTTATCGTCCAGATGATCAGGAATATATTATGGGTAGAGTGAATGAGTTAGTTCAAAGTATTGCTTCTATGTATCATGCCCAGGCAGGTATCACAATTTTACAGCAGGCACCAAGTGTCTATAATGATCCTGCATTACTTAAATCTATTATGGATGTAGAAAAAGATGTATTTGGTGGTTATATCAAGAAGTTAGAACTTCCTCTTACTATCTCAGAAGACTTTGGCCATATTACTGCCAATGTACCTTCACTCTTTGTTACTCTTGCTGCAGGATGTAAACAGGATGGTTATATTTATGGTCTTCATAACAAAGCCACTATTTTTGATGAAGGCTGCTTAATGTATGGCCTGTATTTCTTATATAATGCTGCAATGAATTGGAATGTGAAGTACTAAATATCTTGCATTCACAAAAAGAGAACAGGTATAATATTTAACAATGATGAATGGGAGAAAATAAACGAAAATGAACAAGATTGATCAAAAAACAGTATATACGATTAAAGCACTTTGTGCAGATATGATTCAGAAAGCAAATTCAGGACATCCAGGACTTCCTTTAGGGGCTGCTGGGTTCACTCATGTATTATGGTCACAGGTATTAAACCATAGTGCAAAGCATCCTGAATGGATTAACAGAGACCGTTTTATTTTATCAGCAGGACATGGATCAAGCATGCTTTATAGCTTATTACATCTATATGGTTATGGCTTAACTATGGATGATTTAAAGCAGTTTAGACAGTTAGGTTCACTTACACCAGGACATCCAGAATATGGACATACAGTAGGTGTAGATGCCACTACAGGTCCACTAGGACAGGGCTTAGGCATGGCTGTTGGTATGGCAATGGGTCAGGCTCATTTAGCCACTGTATTTAATAAACCGGGTTATGATCTATTTGATCATTATGTTTATGCATTAGCTGGTGATGGATGTATGATGGAAGGTATTTCTTCAGAAGCATTATCACTTGCCGGTACACTTAAGTTAGAAAAGCTCATCATCTTATATGATTCAAACAACATTTCTATCGAAGGTAATACAAACATCACATTTACAGAAAATGTATCAGACAGAGTAAAGGCATTTGGTTTTGAAACATTAACTGTAGAAGATGGAGATAACTTAGATGAAGTACTTGCTGCATTAGAAAAAGCAAAAACTATTAAAGGTAAACCTAAGTTCATTGAAATCAAGACTACAATCGGTAAAGATAGTCCAAATGAAGGTTCAGAAAGCACTCATGGTGCACCACTTGGTGTAGACAACATCAAAGCACTTAAAGAAAAACTTGGTCTTCCACAGGAAGAATTCTATGTACCAGAAGAAGTATATGATTATCTAGCTTCTACACAAAAACGTGTAGATGATTTATATGATGCATGGACTTCTATGCAGGATAAATACTTTGAAGAATATCCAGAAATGAAGATTGTATGGGAACAGTATTTTAACCCTGACTTTGCAAGAATCTTCAAGGATAACCCATTATTCTGGGCTAATAAACATCACAATATTGCAACACGAGCTGCAAGTGGTGAAACAATGAACCTTATTAAGAACTTTGCCCCTAACTTCATTGGTGGTTCAGCTGACTTAGGACCTTCTAATAAGACAGTATTAAATGGCGAAGGTGAATTCAGTGCAGACAACTATGGTGGACGTAATATTCACTTTGGGGTAAGAGAACAGGCTATGGCTGCAGTAGGTAATGGTTTAATGTTGTATGGTGGATTAAAAGCATATGTGGCTACATTCTTTGTATTTAGTGACTATGTAAAACCTATGGCTCGTTTATCTTCATTAATGAAGCTTCCACTTACTTATGTATTTACTCATGACAGTATTGGTGTAGGGGAAGATGGACCAACACATGAACCAGTAGAACAGTTGACTATGCTTCGTGCAATGCCTAACATGTATGTATTTAGACCATGTGATGAATTTGAAACAAAAGCAGGCTGGTATGTCGCAATGAGTTCAAAAGAAACACCTACATCACTCATCCTTTCTAGACAGGACTTACCTAAGATGGTAGGAAGTAATAAAGGTGCCTTAAGAGGTGGTTATATTATTGATGATTGTATGAGTAAGCCAGATATCATCATCATTGCATCAGGTTCAGAAGTAGACTTAGCAGTCAAAGCTAAAGAACAATTAAAAGACCCTGACTTAAATATCAGAATCGTTTCTATGCCTTGTCAGGAATTATTTAGAGAACAGTCTGAAGAATACAAAGAATCTATTTTACCATCATGTGTAGAAAATAGAATTATTGTAGAAGCAGGAAGCCGTTTATCTTGGGGTGAATTCGCAGGATTCAAGGGCAAATATGTCACTATGGATACATTTGGTGCTTCAGGTAAGCCAGCAGACTTATTCAAGGAATTCCATTTAACTGTAGAAGATGTAATCAAAGCTATCAAAGAATTCTAAACAAATTCATTTTAGCCTCCTATAATAGTATTATAAGGAGGCTTTTTTTATGTGGATACTTTATGCATTTGGTTCTGCCTGTTTTGCAGGTCTCACTGCAGTACTTGCAAAATGTGGTATTGAACATACAAACTCTCATCTAGCCACTGCATTACGTACTATTGTCGTACTCATCTTTTCATGGATCATGGTAGGAATAGTTGGCTCATTTGATACAATCCATACAATCACCCATAAGACATTTCTATTCTTAATTCTTTCTGGAATATCTACTGGAGTGAGCTGGTTATGTTACTTTAAGGCGTTACAGCAAGGAAATATCAATAAAGTTACAGCTGTAGATAAGACAAGTGTTGTATTGACGATTATTCTTTCTCTTATATTCTTCAAAGAAAGTGTCACAGTATATAAGATCATAGGTACGATCATTCTTACAACAGGTACATATTTAATGGTAGAAAAGAAAGAAGATAATAAACAGACAAATAATGCCTGGTTACTTTATGCTGTGCTTTCAGTTATTTTTGCAAGTTTGACGACTATACTTGGTAAGATAGGAATCACAAATATTGAAAGTAACCTAGGAACAGCTATTCGTACAAGTGTTGTACTTATTATGAGCTGGATTGTGGTTTTTGCGACGCATAGTCAAATGAATATGAAGAGTATTCCTAAGAAAGAATATCTCTTTATTATGTTATCAGGCTTAGCTACAGGAGGATCCTGGTTATGCTTCTATCATGCCTTGCAAAGTGGACCAGCAAGTCTAGTTACTCCTATAGATAAGTTGAGTATTCTATTTACTGTATTATTCTCTTATCTTATTTTCCATGAGAAACTCTCTAAGAAATCATTACTTGGATTAATACTAATAGTATTTGGCACCTTGATTATGCTTCTCTAACAAACTCTAACATTTTTGTTCACAAACCTTCTCTATAGTGTCATTATAATTTTGTTAGTTAGGACTAATATAGGAGGAAAAGAATATGAAAGACTTATTTAAAAACAAATTATTATGGTCATTTGTAGGTGGTGTAGCCGCTACAGTGGCAGGTAGTAAGTTCGCAAAGAGTGACTGTGCAAGAAAAGCTGCAGTAAAATCAGTTGCGACTGGTATGCAGTTAAAGGATCAGACACTTGTATCATATGATACAATCGTAGAAGACGCAAAAGATATCTATGCTGAAGCTAAAAGCAAGAAAGAAGCAAAATAGGAAATAGTCATTTCCTATTTTTTAGGTGATAAGAGAATGTTAGAGTATCGTATAGTACATGACATACCAGGACGTATGAGAATACGTTATGGACGTTATCGCTTTTCTAGAAATAAGGCATTAGCCCTACATTTCGCATTATGTAAATGGGATATGGTTGAATCAGCTGATGTCAATGAAAGAACAGGTTCTATTTTGTTCACTTACAGTGTTGATCAAAGAGATGCTTTGATTGACAAAATCAACTCTTTAGATATCCCTCACTTTGATGACACACTCTATGAAAAACTCATTAAAGAAAACAAATATCTTATAGATTACCGTGATATCAATGATCAATACATTGGTAAATTCACCGCAATCATCGCAAGAAGATATGCTTCTAAATGGTTTTTACCATTACCATTACCAGTAAGAAACGTATTAACTATTTATCATACAATTCGTTATGTAAAAGAAGGACTTAATTCTCTTGTACATAAACGTATTGATGTACCAGTACTTGATGCCACACGTATCTCTGTTTCTTTATTATCAGGACAATGGGGTACAGCATGTAATATCATGTTCTTATTGAATATCTCTTCATTACTTGAAGACTATACAAAGAAAACAACATCATTAAAGCTTAAAGAAACATTGTCTGTCAATATTGATAAAGTATGGGTATTAGAAGAAGGAAAAGAAAAACAGATTCCTACTTCTCACTTGCAGAAAGAAGATATTGTAGTCGTACAGACAGGTTCTATGGTTCCAGTAGATGGTGAAGTAGTAAATGGTGAAGCCATGATTAATGAATCAAGCTTTACCGGTGAACCATTAAGTAAGATGGTTAAACAAGGAAGTTCTGTCTTTGCAGGTACTGTTGTAGAAGAAGGAAAGATTTATATCAAGGTAAGAAATTTACAATTAGAAAGCCGTATTAATAAGATTGTAGATATGATTGATACAAACGAATCATTGAAAGCAGGTATCTAATCAGGTGCTGAACATTTAGCTGATGCGATTGTACCTTATAGTTTTGTAGCTTTCTTTGGATTACTTCTTGCGACAAGAAATCTTACACGTGCTTCTTCTGTATTACTTGTAGATTATTCATGTGCAATTAAGCTTTCTACATCTATTTCTATTATTAGTGCAATGCAGGAAGCAGGACGCCATTCTGTTATGGTTAAGGTTGGTAAATACCTAGAAGCAATGGATCAGGCAGATACAATTGTCTTTGATAAAACAGGTACCCTTACAAATGCGCAGCCATTTGTACAGAAAGTGACACCAATAGGAAACTATACACGTGATGAAGTATTACGTATTGCAGCTTGTTTAGAGGAACATTTCCCACATAGTGTGGCTAATGCGATAGTAAAACAGGCATCATCTGAACAGTTGCATCATGAAGAAGAACATGCTGAAGTGAAGTATATTATTGCGCATGGTATTGCGACTATTTATCGTGATCAGCGTGCTATTATCGGTAGTGATCATTTTGTATTTGAAGATGAACATATTACTAAAACAGAAGAAATAGAAACACTCATCAATAACTTACAAAGTGAAGGTGCCAGTTCTTTGATATTCCTCGCAATAGGAGGAGAACTCGCAGGTATTATTTCTATTTATGATCCACTTAAACCAGAAGCAAAAGAAACTATTATGAATATTAGACGCAGTGGTTTTAAGAATATTATTATGTTGACAGGCGATAGTGAGAATGCAGCTAAGCATATTGCGGAAGAACTTAATATTGATGGTTACTTAGCAGGCGTATTACCTGAAGATAAAGCAAACCATGTCAAAAAATTAAGAGATGAAGGACATAAAGTTGTTATGGTAGGTGATGGTGTCAATGATACCCCAGCCTTATCTTGTGCAGATGTCTCTATCTCTTTACAGGATAGTTCAGATATTGCGAGAGAACTTGCAGATGTTACATTAACATCTTCTTCACTAGAAGAAATTGTGGTATTTAAACAATTATCAGCATTATTAATGAAACGTATAAAAAGTAACTATAGAAAAATAGTTACATTGAACACAGGATTGATTCTATTAGGTATGTTTGGTATCTTACCAGCAAGTACAACATCACTTATTCATAATGGTTCAACATTTGTCTTTGCGATGTCATCTTCTACATCATTATTAGAAAATTGATGTATAGCCCCTATTCTGGGGCTTTTTTATTTCCTGGGAAAAGAACATATGTCAACTCAAGTTTACATGATAGTTGGTGGAGGTAACTGATTTTTAGGACTACACTTGTAGAGGCACTATTCATAGAAAAGAATTGTACTATGCCATATATCCCCCTTCCTTTATGAACCGACATCTGAACAAGGAGATATATATGGCATAGTAGAGGGGAACAACTTTTACCCTATAAATTAGACAAGTATCTTAGAACCTTTACAATCTGATGAAAGATATTAAGAAAGTTGACATGCCCTAATGATATCGTGACTTCTCACACGATCCTGCACAAAATGGACATCAGCTATTCTCCTACCTAATGTACCAATAAATATCTTTTATGAGATATGCTCTCTAGTTATTATATCAACCACTTGTCACGCACTGCATAGAATGAATAGTTATGCCAATATGAGATATTGGGGTTATAGGTTATTTTACTTATTCTTTTTTTATGCTATTCAATCCAAGGAATCAGACATTTCTCGACTTCTTTCCACTCATAATAGGATTAAATGAAAAATACGGATACTCTCAATTTCCTAGAATACAGAAGATAAAAACCGGATAATGTAATAAAGCTTTCAATATGTAGTCAACATGTTCTTCTGTCACATCCTGCTTAATACCTATAATCCTGTCTCATATAAGACTTCCTGCTCATCGGAAGTCTTATTTTCTTTCTATTATTCAATAAAAAATGATTGGAGGGGTTTTATGAAAAAGAAAGGCATATTGGTTGTATTTATCGTTTTAATCAGTATAGTTACAATTACAGCAGTGAGATACTTAAGTACTGACCACACTGTATCTGACTGCTACTATACACAGATTCCTTGTAGTAATGTGAATAGAGAATCATGGCTCATCGATGATTATGGTCATAAACAACCTATTGGAAAAGAATATGTTCTTGTATCTTTTAATGCATTAGGAGAAAGAAAGCTTGTCACATTTATTAACACCTACTGTCCAGGAACTTACATTAAGTTAAAAACAAAAAAGAACGTAGTTACTGACCAAAGGATTGTATCAAAATCAGAAGTTCCTCAACGTGCTTTAAATCAAATAAAGTGCTATGGAACAACATAGAAAGGAAAAGAGATATGTATTATGAAGTGATTAGTTATATTATTGCCATTCTTTACATTGCATTTATGATTTTCTTCTTTTGTTCATCCATCTATCTCTTCATATTAATAGTGAAAGCTCTAAAGAAATATATTAACTCTAAAGATATAAGAGAAGAGAAGAAAATCAATGCGGAATCTTTAGGAGAAGCTCTTAAAGAAAATCGTTTGCGTTGTAATATGACTCAGGAATTTGTCGCAGAAACATTAGGAGTAAGTAGACAAGCTGTCTCTAAATGGGAGAATGGAACAAGTGAACCCAATACCACCAATCTAATAGCTTTATCAAGATTATATAAGATTGAAGCTGTAGATTTACTTGAATGTATACAAGAAAAAGAGCCTGTCTAATAATAGACAGGCCAGACAAAAAGGAAAATATATTATGAAAAAAACATTCTATAAGTATACTAATAAATTCCTGATATCAATGCAAATGAATAAAAAAAAACAAATAAAAAACTTTAATTGAAACCCCTTATAAATATTATGTTATACGAATAAAAAAGCCTGGCGAGATGAGCATCTCAATAGGCTTTTTTATTTAAGGAATGACTTAAGATTACTTAAGTTCCTCTATGATTATTGTAGAAAACTCTATACTTAATTTCAATAAAATTCAAAAAACTAGAAAAAATTATAGTTTCATAGAGAGATAGAATTGATCCACATAACTATGCGCAATCGCAATATTCAGTTCTTCTTTGTATTTACTATTGTTGATTGTTTCTACAAGTTCTTTATTTCTTTGATTCAACTGTTCAATCACTTCTTTACTAGGAATATGATTGGACTTAGAAGAATTATGACTCTTAGAAGTCAAAACAAGATTCCAGATATCATCACTATACATAAATGACCAAGGAATCACATGATCTACACTGATATCATCAGGCTGCAATTCTTTTCCTGTATAGAAATCAATCGGTTTATTCATATTTTCAAGTAATATGTTTTTATATTTAGTGAGATTATTTCTTCTGATCTGATTATCAGAGATACCTTTTACTTTAGATGTAATACGAGGAGCATTATTAAACTTCTCTAATAACTGTGCCCATTTGTAATTAAGTAATTGTGATAAAACAAAGCCATATTCTTTCAATAAGAGTACCTGTTCTTTATTGATTGAGATGTAGAGATACTCTTTATTAAGTACATAAAGATTCTTAGTTTCCTTATTCACATTCATAAAACGCCAAGATACATCATCTTTCAGCTTTCTTGCACATTTCTTCAATACACTCTTATAGAAGTCTTGTTCTTTAGTAAGTTCTTCTTCAGCTTTATCAAACCAGATAGGAATAGAAGACCCTGTTAATTCTTTATACTTGTCAATTAGTAAATCAACCTGTTGAACAATGATAGGTTTCTTTTTAATGTTAGATCCTTGTCTTAAGTTAAAGAAGAATGTCTGATTCCAGTAATACTTCACCATCTTATGAGCTACTGCATCAAAAGTAATTACATTGTTTTCTTCAATGTGATTAAGTGTATAAACATTCTCAAGAATAGCACGTCCCCAGGCTAACTTATATGTATTATCATTATTCATATACTCAATTACGTCAAGCCAATCCTGTATATACTTATTCATACGAATCCTCTACTTATTCTAGATAGATTTTCTTATCAAAGGCACCATTACTATGTGCCTTCTTTTATTTGATAGAAAGTACTTCTTGATGATCAATATGAAGTGTATTCTCTAATGCTTCTAATACTTCTAATACATCAGCTATCTCTTTCTTAATATCTTCACCTTCAGCATTCATTACTTCATGACATTCCTCCAATAACTTGCTTTTTAAACATTTGAGATACTCTTCATCATTGAGTATTCTTGTTGCACAAGTCTTATGATCATTTTCTATGATTTCAGGAATACGATCTCTAATTAGCTTGTTGTAGATATGCTTCATTGGAATCACCTCTTTACTAATCATACAACGAATAAAACAGATATAAAAGCATTGGTGATGATACGATCATCATCTTTTTAAATACGCGAAATTTACATCTTCTCTAATGGAAAGGAGATTCGTAGGGTGGGTATTGCTATCACGTTTACGTGATAGCGTATCCTCAAGTTACGAGGATGTAAAAAGTGTTTAAAAAGATTGATGAAGTGAGTAAGTTATCAGGAGTCAGTAAGCGTACATTACAATATTATGATGATGAAGGTATATTACCTGTGAAACGCTCTAAGAATAATTATAGACTCTATGATGATGAGACAATGGAGAGAACGTGGAAAATCTTATGGTACAAGGAAATGGGGTTTGATTTAAGAGAAATTAAATTGATTCTAGGAGGAGTGAAACAGGAAACTGTAGTAGAAGAGAAAGTAAATAAACTCAATAATACGATAAGAGTATTAGAGGAACAAAAGAAAGTGATAGAATATATAAAGAGATATTCTATTTCAGCAAAGAGTGAAGAGAATAATAAGACTTATAAAGATCAAATTAAACAAATAAGACAAGAACAAGGTATGTAGGAGGGAAGAACTTATGAAAATTAGTAAAATGATTGATGATGTCAAAGATGGTATTGATGAAGCAAGAGTGAAAGTAGTTAAAGCAGTTGATGATGCAGAGTTAGATAGGCGCGCTAAGGAACTAGGAGATGTTGCAGCAGGCAAAGCAAAAGAACTAGGAGATACTGCATCAGAAAAAGCCCATGATGTTGCAGTAAAGATGGATGAAATGAAACGTCAATGGGATTTGAAAAGACTGAAACCAATCTTCTCTGAAGATTTAAATGGTATGCAATATTCACGACTTGTGAGAATTGTAGAAAGAGATAAGAAGTTTGATATAGAAGTATGTAGAGGATCAATTGGATATTGGGCTACCTGTAAGGGTGAGAGATGGGTGAATATCTTTAAAGATTCAGTGAATAAGTTTGGGTTGAATTTCTATCCTTACGAAGAGGTTAATTTCTATTATGTAGATCCTACTGATAAAGATAACTATATTGTGCTAGATGAATATTTTGATCGTTTGAAGCAGGCTCGTGTGAATGAATTACAGAAGATTGCACAAGATTTAGGTGCAAAAAAATTCAGAGTTACATATATGAGAGAAAAATCTTCACTTATTAAGAAGAAGTGGAATGGAAAAGCAGACGGAAAAGCTAAAGATGGAGATGGTACAGTGTCAGTTGATGTTGATAAACTATCAAAACAATACGATAAAGTAGAGATTGAAGCTGAAAATAGTTTCCCAGGACATGAGCCAGCTGAACCTCATGTAAGATATCTGAAGTATGATCAAAATGTTCAAAACTTGATAGATATGCGTATGGATACTAAGGGACCTATAAACCATCAGACACTAAGTATTAAATTAAGCAGTACATCAGGTTTAAAAGAAAATGATGCTGCAAAGCTTGATATGATATTGAAAAGTTTGAAGATGGCTGGGAATACAACTGTATTAAGTGAAGTACAAAATGAAGAGAAAAGCATATTGTATTATGAAGTAGACTTTTAATATAAGGGACTTGGAATGATTTCCAGGTCCCTTTGTCTTATGGTATTTTCATATTCAAAACAACTCTTTTCATATGCTATAATGGTGTTAATCCTATGAATGCATACTTAAGAATAGATAGCTATACCTTTACAGAAAATCTAATAGCTGACTATATCTTACAAGATTCTGCAACAGCTAATATCCGTTTCTCAACCTACTAAAGAAGAAAAACAACAAGAAGTAGAGTGGAGTAGTATTCGCCTTTATTATGCTTGCTTCATTTGCTAGTTTTAGAGAAGGAGAAATTCTAATCACATTTATATTGGTTGCATATTGGGCAGCAGGCATATGAAGGTATTGCAGCTCAGAACAATATTTCAAATATAGCACATATAATTGGTGCAATAATAGGTTATGGATTAAACGTGAAAGCAAAATATGGACTGTATAGATAGCGACGCTTAGTTCAATGTGAAATGAAAGATGGTGTTAACGTGAAAAAAATAATCATACTGCTTCTTTGTTTGGTATTAGTAAGCTGCGGTACAACAAATAAATCAAAAAGTACAACTAAAGACATATTAGAAAATAGTTTCTTTGGAGTTAAGAAAAAGGTAAAAGAAAAGTTGATTTATAAAAAAGATACAAGTATTAATTCTTTTTTGAATAAATATAACGAAATTAATGATCCAGATATTACTAGTGATATGGTAAGTATGAAAAAACTTGAAGGAAAAGATTCGCCTAGTATAGTTGATATATCAAACGAGAAATTAGGGATATGGATACAACGTAAAAACATGTTTGGGAATAAAATGGCTGTTGCTATTCTAAATAATTCCGATAATGTGACTAATAACGATCTCAAAGAACAATTCCAAAAGTATTCAAAGGTATTTGATGATAGTTTAACTAATAAAGAAATAGATGAATATTGGGATAAAATGTTAAAGGGTAAGAATAGAGGAAAAAAGTTAAAAAACATAAAGGTAAAAAGAATTATATTCTATGGTAAAGTGATATATTTAATTCTTGAAGGGAAAATATAATTTTATAAGAATAATAAACAAAAAATCATAAGAAGGACAATGAAATAGGTTGAATCTTGGTAATCTTTTTAAGCACTGATTAAAATGATGTGAACAACTTAATTATGATGTTTTCTATAAAAAGTTGAAAACTGAATTTTTGACAGTATAAAATGGCAAGTATGGAAACCTCATGATTTCCAATCCCCCCTCTAGGGGATATTTTTATATACAAAACAACTCTTTCTATATGCTATAATAAGGTTAATCGGAGGTGATCTCATGAACGCATATTTAAGAATTAAAGAATACAATGATAGCTATACTGCAACAGAAAAGCTTATAGCTGAATACATACTAGAAAATGATATTTTACAGGATTCTGCACAGGCACTAGGTGAAAAGACAAATACCTCTGCAGCTGCTATTATTCGTTTCTCAAAGAAAATAGGTTTTAAAGGCTTCAGTGATTTAAAGATGAACTTAGCCCAATCTACTAAAGAAGAAGAAAAACAAGAAGTAGATCTCATCTTTGAACCAGAAGATAATATCGGTACACTAGTAGAAAAAGGCTGTAGATTAAACATGAATACAGTCTTAAAAACATACCAGTTAATAAACATAGATACACTAGAAGCATCTATAGACTTACTCAACAATGCTTCTACTATCTATCTCTTTGGTGTAGGTGGTTCATCAGTCATTGGTTTAGATATCTACCAAAAACTCATGCGTATAGGCAAGAAGGTGATCTATAACGCTGATTTACATGTACAGATGACCTTTGCCCAAAGCATGGATCAAAATGATGCAGCACTTATTATCAGTTACTCAGGTTCTACAACTGGTTTAGTAGATGTTGCTAGAGTGTTACATGAAAAACAAATACCATTTATCTCTATTACACAGATCAACTCTAATCCAATTTCTAAACTAAGTACCTACTCACTTAAAGTACCAAGTGAAGAAAAAGCCTTGCGTATTGGTGCAGTCTCTTCTCGTATCTCTTCATTTGTGATAACTGACTTATTGTACTATGGTGTATTTAAGAAGAACTTTGAAGAACATAAAAAGAATCTCATAGATTCTAAAGACAATGTCTCTATACTCAAAAAGTAGACTCATATTTCACTATGAGTCTTTTATTATAGAAATAACATTTCATTTATAATGAAATATACTTGAAATAATATTTCAACAAGTCTATAATGATATTGGAAGGAGGGAACAAGAATGAACTTAAATAACTTAGATACAGAACAGTCAAATCCTGATTCATTACATATAGATGAAATGTCTACGATAGATATTCTTACTACTATTAATAATGAAGATCAGAAGGTGGCTTTAGCTGTAAGAGACGTCTTACCGCAAATTGAAGATGCTGTTGACTGTATCTATCAACAGATGAGTCAAGGTGGCAGATTGATTTATATTGGTGCTGGTACATCAGGGAGATTAGGTGTACTAGATGCATCAGAATGTCCTCCTACCTATGGTGTTGATCCTCAACTTGTACAAGGATTAATCGCTGGTGGGAACATCGCACTCACAACTGCAATAGAAGGTGCAGAAGATTCTCAGGAACTCGCTGTAGAGGACTTAAAGAATATCCACTTAACAGACAAAGATGTTGTATGTGGTATTGCAGCATCAGGCAGAACACCTTATGTCATTGGCGGACTTCAATATGCGCGCACACTAGGATGCCAGACAGTTTCTATCTGTTGTGTTCACAATGGGGAAATATCAAAATACTCCCACTATCCAATTGAAGTAATTACAGGTGCAGAAGTCGTGACTGGCTCTACAAGAATGAAGGCAGGTACTGCACAAAAACTTGTCTTAAATATGCTTTCTACATCTGTAATGATCAAAAGAGGAAAGGTCTATAAAAACCTTATGGTTGATGTACAGCCTACCAATGAAAAACTTAAGATCAGAGCTGTTAACATTGTCTCACAATCTTTAGATTGTTCTGAAGAAGAATCAATCGCATTATTAACTAAATGTCACTACAATGTAAAGATTGCGATTCTATCTGGTTTAACAGGTAGAGATGAAAAAGAATGTGAAGAAGCTCTTCTTAAAAATAATGGAAATATAAGTAAAACTGTAAAAAGTAATCTATAGGAGGATATGAGATGAATAAGTACATTGTAAAAAATCAAAACAATAAACAAAACAAGAATGTCTTTGGTATAACGGATTATGATATCCCTATGTTTGGTTTCAAGAGTGCATTACTTATTCTTGTTTCTACAATGTTGTCCCTTCTCATCTGTGTCAATGGATTCACTTATCTCCACATCGACTTCAGACTCCCTAATGCACTAATTAGTGGTCTTGCATGTGGACTCAGTGTTGCTTATTCCCAGTATTTCATTGAAAGAAAAGAAGGATTATGTAAAAACTTTTGGCTTGTAACAGGTCTCTTCTCTTTGATGGCCTTTGTATTAATATTAATGATTAAATAATAGGAGATTAAATTATGTTCGATGCAATTACAAATGTCATTGAGGGTAAACTAGCGGGTCCATTAGAAAAACTCTCTAATCAAAGACATTTACGCGCGATCCGTGATGGTATTATTGCGACATTACCGATTATCATTGTTAGCTCATTATTAATGGTTGTTGCTTTTTCTTACAACCAGATGCCTGCAGACTGGGCACTCGCAAAATTCATTAAAGCAAATGCAGTCGCAATTCTTTTACCTTATAGAATGTCAATGTATATCATGACACTCTATGCTGTATTTGGTATTGGTTACTCTTTAGCTAAATCATATGATTTAGATGGTTTAAGTGGTGCAATTATGGCAGAACTTACATTCCTGCTTACAGTTGTACCAGCATCTATTCCAGATGTCACAGATTCAATCGCAGCTCTTGCCACTAAGAATGCTGAATTAAATGCATTTTTACAGCAGCTCCCATCTGGTTATGTTATTCCTGCAGAACACTTAGGTTCAGCAGGTATGTTTATTGGTATTATTTCTGCCTTTATTGGTGTAGAAGTATATCGTTTTACACAGGTGAAAGGATTAAAGATCACTATGCCTGCAGCTGTTCCACCTGCAGTCGCAAGATCATTTGAATCATTGACACCTACTATTATCATTATCTTAGGTATTTCTACACTCACTATGTGGTTAGGTGTAGATGTTCACAGCATTGTAGGTGACCTTATTAAACCTTTAGTCAATGCGACTGATACATTACCTTCTACATTACTCATTATTTTCTTAATCATGTTCTTCTGGTCATTTGGTATTCATGGTGACTCTATTGTCAGCTCGCTTGCTAGACCAATCTGGTTAATTCTATTAGATCAGAATACTGCAGCAGTTGCAGCAGGTAAGACTGCCACTCATATTGGTGTAGAACCGTTCTTACAGTGGTTTGTCCATATTGGTGGTTCTGGTGCTACTTTAGGACTTGCGATTCTATTCTGTTTTGCAGCTAAGAGTAAATATGGTAAAACACTCGGTAGAACAACTATCCTTCCTTCACTGTTCAATATCAATGAACCAATGATCTTTGGTGCACCAATCGTATTAAATCCAATGTTGTTAATTCCATTTATCTTAGTCCCATTAGTTCTTGCAACTATTGCTTGGATTGCAACAGCTATGCATTTAGTAAACTGTGCAGTCACTATTGCCCCTTGGACACTTCCTGGCCCAATTGGTGCATATCTTGCATGTGGTGGTGACTGGAGAGCAGCAGTATTAAGTATTGTACTAATTATACTTTCAGTTATTATGTATTATCCATTCTTTAAGATGTATGATAATAAATTATTAGAAGAAGAAAAGGCAAACGAAGCATCTGAAAATTAAGAGGTAACAGAAATGTTGTATATAGGTATAGATGGCGGAGGTACAAAAACAAAGATGGTTCTTTTTGATGAGAACGGAATACGTTTAAAAGAACTAATACTTCCTACAGTACATGTTTTAACTCAGCCACAAGATCAATCTATTGAAATATTAAGAGATGGTGTCAATCAGCTAGATCCTGATCATACTGCCATTATTGGTGCAGGACTTGCAGGATATGGCCAACAGAAAGAACTAAGAGACAAAATAGAATATATATGTAAAGAAGCATTTGGAAATCGACCTTTTGTCGTAGAAAGTGATGTAAGAATTGCGATAGAAGGTGCGTTAGATGGGCATGATGGCATTGTGGTCATTGCAGGAACAGGCAGTATTGCCTTATCACTTAAGAATAATAAGCTCACACGTTGTGGAGGCTGGGGTTATCAATTAGGAGATGAAGGCAGTGCTTATTGGATTGCGAAGAAGATGTTTAATACATTCTGTAAAGAAATAGATGGCAGACTAGAAAAGACAGCTCTTTATGATCTTGTTATGGAAGAATGTCATCTAGATATTGATTATGATATTATCACATTTATGAATCATCTAAATCGTACATCTACTGCATCCTATGCTTATATCAATGGATTAGCTGCCAATCAGGGAGATCCTTATGCGATAGAAATATATAAACAGACAGCATTAGAAATTCGTTCACTTATACAAACACTTTTAAAACAACATGATTCAACACCTCGTATTTCTTATATTGGAGGTGTATTTGATCATGCTTCTCACTATATTCTACCTGTTTTGAATGAAACAATAGATTATCTTATTTCACCTATCCATACACCGGAATATGGTGCTTACAAGCTTGCGAAGAAACTAGGGTGAAAACCTTAGTTTTTTTAATAAAGGAGGAAACTATGAAAAAGACAAAAGATATATTATGGGGTGGAGCCACTGCCAGCAGCCAGTATGAAGGTGGCTATAAAGAAGGCGGTAAAGGCTTAGATACACAAGATTGTAGACCCTATCTAAAAAGAACATCTGATGCGACAACATCTACAAGATTACTTACACAAGATATTATTGATGAAGCAAAGAAATGTGAAGGAATAGGACACTACCCATTTAGACAGGGTAGTGATGGTTACCATCATATTGATGAAGATATTGCCTTACTTAAAGAATTAGGTATTGATATCTATCGTTTCTCAATCAGCTGGGCAAGACTTTATCCTCATGGAGATGAAGAAACACCTAATGAAGAGGGAATTAAGTTCTATGATCATATCTTCAAAGAAGTACATAAAGCAGGTATGAAGATCTTTCTCACAATGAATCATTATGCTGTTCCATTATACCTAGTAGAACATTATGGTGGATGGACAAATAGAAAACTGATTGAATTCTATGAAAGATTTGCGACAGTTGTATTTGAAAACTGGGGAGAATATATTGATTACTTCCTCCCATTTAATGAAATAAATGCTGGATACTTTAGTCCTTATAATGGTGTAGGATTAGTAAAAGAAAAGGATCAGCCTTATAATCAGACACTCGTATTCCAGTCATTACATCATCAATTTGTAGCAAGTGCTAAGACAATTAAGATTGCGAAAAAACTCTCTCCAAAGAGTCAATCAGGCTGTATGGTGGCATGTTTCTGTTATTATCCACTTACATCTACTCCAGAAGATAACTTAAAAGCAGTCAGAGATGAAGAAATCCATCAGTGGTTTGCGATAGATATACTAGCGAATGGTCATTATCCAAGCTATATGGATCGTTTCTTTAGAGAAAATGATATTCATCTAACTGTTACAGAAGAAGATTCAGAATTACTTAAAAAATATACATGTGACTTTGTCAGCTTCTCATATTATTCAAGTTCTATCGCAACATGTAAGGAAGATGGTCAACAGACTGCGGGTAATCTCGTTGTATCTACAAAGAACCCTCATCTTAAGGCAAGTGACTGGGGATGGCAGATTGATCCTGTAGGACTAAGAATCATGTTGAACAAGATGTATGATAGAACACAGAAACCTGTCTTTATATGTGAAAATGGACTTGGCGCACATGATATTATGGAAGATGGTTTGATTCATGATCCATATAGAATAGATTATCTTGAACAGCACTTTAAACAAATTGATGAAGCGATTGATGATGGTGTAGACGTTATTGGCTATATCATGTGGGGTGTGATTGATATCGTTTCTGCAGGAAGCTGTGAAATGGAGAAACGTTATGGCGTTGTTTATGTGGACGCCAATAATCTAGGTCAGGGTACTTATAAGAGATATAAGAAGGATAGTTTTAAGTGGTACCATGACTTTATTGAAAATAAGCATAAACAATTCAACTAAGGAATTCTTTTTAGTATGATAGACATATGGAGGATTTCATATGACTTATATCGGACACTATCAATCTCCTCTAGGAGATATACTTATTGCGACAGATGAAATAGGTGTATATGGCTTATGGTTTGAGAATCAGAAGTATTATGCATCAGGATTAAAAGAACCTTATGAAGAAAAAGATACAGAACTTATTCTAAAAGTAAAAAAATGGCTTGATCTCTATTTTAAGAAAGAACAGCCACCTATTGATTTTCCTCTTCACTTCATAGGTACAGATTTCCAAAAAGAAGTATGGGAAATTTTATGTGATATTCCTTATGGCCATACAATGACTTATGGAGAAATAGCAAATATATTAGCACAAAGAAGAGGTGTTAAAAGATTCTCTGCACAGGCAGTAGGAGGAGCAGTAGGACATAATAGAATAAGTATCATAGTGCCTTGTCATAGAGTATTAGGAAGTAATGGAAGCTTAACAGGTTATGCAGGTGGTATTGATAGAAAAGAAGCGTTATTAAAATTAGAAGCACAATAAAGGGGCACCATCAGGTGCCCCTCGTTCTTAATCAAAATCAAACTTATCTGCATTCTTTTCTTTAAAGATTTCAAACAGTTCATTAAGTAGTGCTTCATCATCTACTGAACGATAGTTTTCTTCATCAGAATCATCCTCTGATTCTTCACATTTCAAGATCACTACCTCATCTGATTCTTCATCTACTGGCAATAAAACAACATATGTTTCTTCATTATGTTCAATTAAATCAAGATATTCAAACTCTAATTCATTTCCATCATTATCATTCAATACGACAATATTATCCATTAGTCATCCCTCTTACTATATTCTTCACCATATTTCACAAGACGATCAAATTTCTTCTGGTTCTCTTCATTTTCAAAAGTAATCTTCTTTATAGCGTTCAACTTATAAATAGCTTCAGTACTTTCTTCGAATACTTCATCCTCATACTCGTGTTGCCATTTAGCATTATCCTTATCGATAAGATAAGCCCTCTGTTTACCTTCAACTAAGGCTTCTACATAATCTTCAGCTGCTTCACCAATTTCATGATTATTAAATGAATCTTCTTTATGTTCATACTTGCTTAGATATTTAAGTTCAGTATCTACATAACGAGTATAGATTTCTGTAGTGAGTTCTGCATCATTTTCTTCTATTTTCCATCTTTCTTCTAATGCTGTTTTAAAATCCTTATAGAATGCTTCATCAATTGATTGTTCTGTTTGTGTTGGTGTATCAGTTTGTTTAGTAGGATTACTCTGTCCTGTATCCTTATTATTGTTGGCACATGCACTTAAACCAAACACTACCATACACGATAATAATAATTTAAATAGTTTCTTCATAGTGAAACCTCCTTTCATATTAATTATATAGGAAAATGATTTCTAATTGTGAAATAATGCATCATAAAAAATAAATAAGTATAGTATTGAGCTTAAAGCGTGCTTTAAAGATAGAATAGGCAAGAAGGGGGGGAATTATGGCTAAAAGAATTAATCCATTAGAAGGATCATTATGGGATAAGATCCTTGCATTCGCATTACCTTTAGCAGCTACAAGTATTATTCAGCAGTTATTCAATTCCTGTGATGTAGCGACTGTAGGACAGTTTTCAGTAAGTCATTCACTAGCGGCAGTAGGGAGTACGGCCCCAATCACTAATCTATTTATCACAATCTTTGTAGGTTTCTCAGTAGGAGCTAATGTGATTATTTCACGTTTCTTAGGAGCACAAAGAGAAGATAGAGCCAATCAGGCCATACATACAGCACTTGTATTATCTATTATTACTGGTTTTATTGTATCTATTATTGGAGAAATCATTGCTCGTCCATTATTAGAACTCATGTCTACACCAACAGAAGTACTACCTCTTGCAGTACTCTACTTAAGAGTATGTTTTATAGGAATGTTCTTCTTAACTATCTATAACTTTGAATCTGCCATACTAAGAGCGGGTGGAGATACCAAAAGATCACTCTACTGTTTAATTGTTTCAGGTACTATTAATGTTGTATTGAATCTAGTATTTGTCATTTTATTTAAGCTAGATGTCGCAGGTGTAGCCTTGGCTACTACGAATGCTGATGCAACTAGTTCTTTATTACTCTTTAGAATTCTGTATAAAGAAGAAGGCGCTTTGCAGGTTAGATTAGACAATATGAAGATGGAATGGGTCTATACAAAAGAAATACTTATTATAGGTATTCCTGCTGCAATACAAAGAATGTTGTTCAATATTTCTAATATTATTATTCAATTAGCTATTAATAGCTTAGGTGCTGATATTGTTGCAGCATCTACTGTTGCCTTGAACTTTGAAATGTATTCTTATTTCTTAGTTACAGGATTTGCTCAGGCAGCTATTATCTTTACATCACAAAACTATGGCGCAAAGAACTATAAAAGATGTATCCAGTCTATTAGATGGTGTATGTTACTTGGTGCACTTTTTACAGGTGCTATCAGTGCACTCTTCGTATCATTCTCACCAGTCCTAGCAGGAATTTTTACATCAGATCCTGCCATTGTGAAAATAGCCTGTATCCGTATTTCTATTGTAGTCACATTTGAAGTACTCAATATGACTATAGAAATCATGTCAGGTGCACTCAGAGGACTAGGAAATCCAATGATCTCTACAGTACTCTGTATCATCTTCACATGTGCATTAAGACTTGCCTGGATCTTTATTGCCTTCGCAAGAATCCATACATTCCAGTCAGTGTTAGTTGTCTACCCAATCAGCTGGGCAGTGACTTCTGCATCCATTGTGATTGCCTATTTAGTTGTAAAAAAGAAAAAACTCACGAATGTCTAAGCCGGTTCTCTGGCTTTTCTTTTGGGCTTCTTTTTCACTTGTATTTACAATATAATTAATATTAGGAGGGGAAAGTGTGAAACAACATAATACATTTACACTTAAAGATTTCATTATTAGGGCAGTCACTGAATATTGTGTTACTCTCATTATATTCTGTTTATTTATCTTTAAAGTGATTCCGGGCTGTTCGTTACTACAATCTAAGCTTGTATTATTCTTGCTTACAGTACTTAGCTTTGGACTCATCTACTTTAAAAGGATGATAGAAGAAACTACTTAAGCATTGCGACAAACGTACTCATACCTTTTGGTATCTATACAACACTTGCCTATATGATACTTCTTCCTATACCGCTAGGAATAGTATGGGTATTACTTATTGGTCTTGATTTAGTTTATGTAGGATTTTATTTCTATAAAGTAAAAAGAAGAAACTATAACTCACTCTTAGAAAAATCACAGCTTGTGATTGGTTTAGCTTCTCTCTTATCACTTGTCATTGTATTAAGTTTTACTTTGTTTGGTTCTTCTATCATTCAATCATCTACAAATATTACAAATAATACAGATGTCTATATGAGAAAATATGATGAAAAATCACTTAAAAACTTACATAACTGGTCTAAACTCACACGTAAAGAGAAGCTCAATACATTGCAGACTATATGTAATAACAAAAGAGACTATCTCGGTATATCTGCAAGAATCAAAGTAGGGGCTGGAAGTCACTTAACACATGCCTGTTGTCAGTATAATAATAAATCAAAAGAAATTACTTTTGATATCAGTCAATTAGATCATGCATCTTCTACAACTCTACTAGAGGCATTGCTTCATAGTTCATATCATGCTTATGAATATGCCCTTGTAGAATCTTATGACACAATGAGCAGTGATTATAGTAAGTTGTTTGACTATCGTATCATTGACACTTATAAGAAAGAATTCTCTACCAAAGTTACAAATAAGGCAAAATACTACAATCAGATCAACGAATCTAATGCAAGATCTTATGCTACAGATGCCCTGCAAGACTATCAAAATAAGTTAAAAAAATAGAAAACACATAAAATGAACAATACAGGATTGTATTGTTCATTTTTTGTATATACGTCCTTTACAATTTAAAATATTGTACAGAATTTAGTACAATCTATTATCAAAGTGATAAAAAGTTACTAAAAAATAGACACACATGTTTAGAATTTAGTAAATACAGTAATAAAAATGAGAATTGTCACTAAAATACAAAAATTTGTGTGAAATTATGTTGACAGTATACAATTTTTAGACTAAACTAATCACCATAGTAGAAAACAAATACTACAGGAGGAGAATATATGAAAACAGGTAAAACAGTAAAAGTATTGCTTACCGCTGCAACTGCTGCAGGAATGTTAGCTGGCTGTGGTTCTAAGACAGATACTGATACATTCAGATTTGCAAGTGAATTAGATATCCAGGGTATGGATTCTACAGTTGTTGATGATGGTATGTCATTCAACGCAGTTCACGCTATTACAGATGGTTTAACAGCCGTTAACGAAAAAGGTAAGACTGCACCTGCTATTGCTAAGAGCTGGGATGTAAGTGATGATGGTAAGACTTATACATTCCACTTAAGAAATGCAAAGTGGTCAAATGGTGATAAGGTTACTGCAAATGACTTCGTTTATTCTTGGCGTAAGATCATCAAAAATGCTGGTAACTATGCCTATATGTTAGGCAGCGGAGGTGCTTCAGTTAAGAACGCAGATGCACTTATGGAATTAGGTGCTAATGCAACTGATGAACAGATGGCTACTCTTGGTGTTACAGCTAAAGATGATCAGACTTTAGTAGTAGAACTTGAAAACAAAGTTCCATATTTCACAGACTTAATGGCATTCCCATGCTACTTCCCACAGAACGAAAAGTTCGTTGAAAAATGTGGTAAGAACTATGGTACTAAGCCAGAATACACATTATCTAATGGTGCTTATAAGATGACTAAGTGGGTTAAGGGAAACAAAGCAACATTCACTAAGAACGATAAGTACTATGATGCGAAAACAGTAGCAACTAAGAATCTTGAAATGTACTTAGTACAGGATCCTAAGACTGCTGCACAGAACTTCGATAATGGTAAAGTTGACTATGCAAGAATCAACTCTACATTAGTAGATAAGTATAAAGGTAAAGATACATTCACTACTTTCAATGAAGGTTACTTATTCTACTTACAGTTAAACTTCAAGAACGACACTGTTGCTAATAAGAACGTAAGAGAAGCTTTAGCTTATGCAATCAATAGAAAAGATTTATGTGAAAACGTATTAAAAGATGGTTCTAAAGGAGCGACTGGTTTCATTCCATCTCAGTTATCTACTAGCCCAGCTGGTAAAGACTTCCGTGATGATGCAGATAAATATGTAAGCTATGATCAGAAGAAAGCTCAGGAGTATTTAGATGCAGCTAAGAAAGAATTAGGTACAGATACAATCACTATTGATTTATTATATGGTACTGATGAATCACCAATGGATACTATGGCTGAATACTTACAGGGTTCATTCTCTAAGTTAAAAGGCTTAAAGGTAAACATGGTTGCAACTGTTAAGAAAGATAGAATCTATAACAGAGAAGCAAATGGTAACTTCCAGGTTGTATGTACTCGTTGGGGACCAGACTACGCAGATCCTACAACTTACTTAAACTTAGCTTTAACTGATAACTCAAACAACTATGGTAAATATGCTAATGCTAAGTTTGATGCATTAATGGAACAGATCCAGAAAGAATCAGATTTAACTAAGCGTTGGGATTTAATGATCCAGGCTGAAAAAGTTATGATGGAAGATATGGCTTATATCCCAGTGTTCGAAAAGGGTGCTGCAGCATTAAAGGCTAAGAACGTAAAAGGATTGGTAGTGGTACCAGTAGGAACTCCATATACTTTCAAATATGTTAAATTAAAATAACCTCTGCTTTGTGTCAAAACAGAGTGGCCTAGGAGATAGCAGAAATGCTGTCTCCTTTTTTTTGTGTGTTTTGATTAAACATTTACGATATTTCTGATATTACTAAAATGCAATGAAATTTTAATATATTTACAAATAAAATGTACAAAACGATTGACTATATCTGACGTAAAGCGTAAACTACACAATTGTTAACATTAATAATAAATTTTGGAGGGAAAATTAATGAAAACAGGTAAAACAGTAAAGGTATTGCTTGCATTAACTACTGCTGCAGGTATGCTTGCTGGCTGTGGTTCTAAGACAGATACTGATACATTCAGATTTGCGAATGATACAGATATCGTTGGTATGGATAGCACAGTCGTTGATGATGCAATGTCTTTCAATGCAATCACTGCCATCACAGACGGTTTAACAACTGTTGATGTGAAGGGCAACACAATCCCTGGTATCGCTAAGAGCTGGGATGTAAGCAACAATGGATTAACTTATACTTTCCATTTAAGAGATGCTAAATGGGCTAATGGTGATGATGTTACTGCGCAGGACTTCGTATACTCATGGCACAGAATCATCAAGAATGCAGGTAACTACGCTTATATGTTAGGTAGCGAAGGTGCTTCAATTAAGAATGCTGATTCTTTAATTGATTTAGGTACTACTGCAACTGATGAACAGTTAAACACACTTGGTATTAAAGCAACTGATGACAAGACTGTTGTCGTTGATCTTGAAAAGAATGTTCCATATTTTGTAGGTTTAATGTCATTCCCATGTTATTTCCCACAGAACCAGAAGTTCGTTGAAAAATGTGGTAAGAACTATGCAACTAAGCCTGAATATATTTTAGGTAATGGTGCTTATAAGATGACTAAGTGGATCAAGGGTAACAAGGCTACATTCACTAAGAATGATAAGTACTATGATGCAAAGTCTGTTAAGACTAAGAACTTAGAAATGTACTTAGTACAGGATCCTAAGACTGCTGCTCAGAACTTCGATAATGGTAAAGTTGATTATGCTACAATCAATTCTACATTAGTAGATAAGTATAAAGGTAAAGATACTTTCAAGGCTATCAGAGAAGGATATCTTGCTTACTTAATCTGTAACTTCAAAGCAGATACTACCGCAAACAAAAACTTAAGACATGCATTATCTTATGCAATCAATAGAAAAGATTTATGTGATAACATCTTAAAAGATGGTTCACAGCCAGCTACTGGTTTTGTACCAGCTCAGTTATGTAAGAGCCCTTCAGGTAAGGATTTCCGTGAAGAATCTGGTAAATATACAGACTATGATGTAAAGAAAGCACAGGAATACTTAGATGCTGCTAAGAAAGAATTAGGTACTGATACAATCACAGTTGATTTATTATATGGTACTGATGAATCTCCAATGGATACTTTCGCAGAATACTTACAGGGTTCATTTACTAAGTTAAAGGGCTTAAAAGTTAACATGGTAGCTACTGTTAAGAAAGACAGAATCTATAACAGAGAAGCAAGTGGTAACTTCCAGATTGCCTGCACTCGTTGGGCTCCAGACTATGCTGATCCAACTACTTTCTTAAACGTTCTTGCAAGCAGTAACTCAAACAACTATGGTAAATGGGAAAATGCGCAGTACAACTCATTATTAAAACAGGCTCAAAATGAAACTGACGTAAATAAACGTTGGAATGAATTGCTTGAAGCTGAAAAAGTAATGATGGACGATATGCCAAATATTCCAGTTGTTCAAACTGGTACAGCTGCATTACAGGCTAAGAACGTTAAGGGATTAGTTCATAATACAGTAAGTACTCCATACGTATTCAAATATGTAACACTTAAATAACATACAAAGAGGCAGGCAACTGCCTCTTTTATATTGATAATTCATGCTATACACTTTAGTATTAATAATAAGGAAGTGATAGAATGAGAAATAAGAATATATTCACAATACCTAATATATTATCTATGTTCAGATTGTTGCTGTTGCCGGTAATTGTATATATGTATATAAACCAAAAGGATTATGTCTTAACAGGAATATTATTGGTTATATCAGGCCTGTCTGATTTGTTAGATGGATATATAGCTCGCACATTTAATATGATGAGTGATCTAGGTAAAATACTTGATCCTGTAGCGGATAAAGCAACCCAAGCAGTAGTACTTCTATGTCTTATGACACGCTTTAGATGGCTTGTTATTCCTTTCATATGCATTCTTATTAAAGAACTGTTTATGAGTTGTATTGGTATGGTTGTTATTAAAAAAACAGGAGAAGTAAATGGGGCAGTGTGGCATGGTAAAGTTGCTACATGCATGTTAGATTTTATGATTATTGTGCATATTGTCTTCTATAAGATTTCCTATACTTTTTCTATTGTTCTTACAATTATCTCTACACTTCTTATTCTTCTATCATTCTATCTATATGCAAAAGAGAATATCAACATACTAAAAAAGGTGGGTTAAATCCCACCTTTTAGCTTCTTACTTTGAAATATGTTGCTGAAGTATCCTTTAAAGCGTCTTCTAAATCTTTAAGTTCTACTTTATCAGTAATATAAATATGATCTTCACCAAATGAATAGTATTCATCATAATTTAAATTGAGTGGCTGTTCACTTCTTACATAATACTTAGAAGATGTAATAGGATAGACGTTTTCAGTATAATCATAATCATGTGTCCATACATCTTTCTTAGCTGTCTTAATAATATCAGCCACTACAGCACTTGCAGTGACATAACGTCCTGCACCCTTACCATAGAATAATACGTTTTCTAGATAATCACATGTAATTTCTACTACATTATAAGCATCCATGACATTACCTACAATTTCACTCATTGGAACGAGAGTAGGAGATACATCAATACCTAAACCATTTTCTAGTTTTTTACTCATCGCAATCAACTTAATTCTATAACCAAGCTTCTTTGCATAATCCATATCTTTCTTAGTGACATTACGAATACCAGTACATTTGATCTTATCAAAATCAAAGAATGTACCAAAAGCATTCATAGTAAGAATATAGATTTTATGTGCTGCATCATAACCATCTAAATCTAGTGCAGCATTGGCTTCTACATAACCAAGATTCTGAGCAATCTTCAATGCTTCCTCAAAATCAAGATTATCTCTTTCCATTAAAGTGAGAATGAAGTTGGTTGTACCATTTAAGATACCTTCAACCTTATTAATATTGTTTGCTACTAGATCTTCCTTAGCAGGTACAACAACTGGAATACCTCCACCAACACTTGCTTCATAATAAAGGTTGACACCATTTTCTCTGGCAACAGTAAAGAGTTCTTTCGCATCATGGGCAATAAGAGCTTTATTTGCAGTTACTACATGCTTCTTCTTATTTAATGCATCTAAGATGATCTTCTTTGCGATAGTAGTACCACCAATAAGTTCTACTACAACATCCACATCTTCATCATTGATGACTTCATGATAATCCTGTGTATAAATAATACCATCAGGAAGGTCTACATCCTCAAGTGCACAACCGTACTTAACGACTACTTCTTCCCCAATTGTTTTTTCGAGTCTTTCTTTTTCTTTTGTAAGAATATCTACAGTTCCGAAACCAACAGTTCCTAGACCAATAACACCAATAATCATTTAAAATTCCTCCCCAATAGTATTAGAATTGTATAAAATTTACCATATTCATATAATGCTGTCAATTATCCATGAGTTAAAATTTGTATAATATGCGATAAATATTAGAATATTTAGAAATTAAACAAAAAAAGAGGAATTAATCCTCTTTTAAAATATCCTGAATAGCTTCACTTAAGCTTTCTACAACCTTTTCAGCTTTATCTTTAAGTTCATTTGGGGCATAAGTAAATGTATAACCATGTTTGACACTATCTAATAAAGGAAGATCATTCCATGAATCTCCTATACCATATACATTACTCTCATTAATATTAAAATAATCTACAACATGATTAACTCCTGTTCCCTTAGAACATCCTACACCACATACATCCACATGATTTTTATTCTGGAATGCCGCACATGTATCACTATAATATTCATTAATATAATCCATGGCCTTTTTCGCATCCTCTAAATCCCCTTCAGGAAAATGAAATGAGAATGCGTCTGAATCATTAAATGTAAGTTCATCCAAAGAATCAATAGTAATTCCCCAGCTTTCATCTTCTGGACGATACATATAAATCTCATCCTTATATACAATAGACATATGTACAGGAATCGCTTCTGAGATTTCTCTTACTATATTCATAGGAATTGATTTCTCAAAAATGATTTCTTCTTTCTTATTAAAGATCACACCACCACTTAAAGTAATATAGAAATCAAAGTCTATCTCAGTTAATGGATGCTCTCTATCCCCACCAAAAGGATATTTAATTCCTTCTAACTGTCTTCCTGTACATAATCCAAATAGATTTCCCTGTTTCTGGAATGTACGAATCGCTTCTACATCTTCCTTGTGTACACCATCACTAAAAAATAATGTATTATCAAAATCACTCGCCAAAATTTTCATCTTTTTCTCTCCTATATATATATATATAAGAATAAGGAAAATAGATAAAAAAAGCCATAGTAAAGTGACATAAAACGCTTACATTAAACAAAGGTGGATATTTGTTTATTGTTGCATTCATACGATAGGTGTATAACTAATGCAGAAAATAGGTATGAAATAAATGACTTATGGTCATATTGCCTATTTCCTAAAAAAGATATCCATTATGTTCGTTATTTCACAAAAAAACATGTTAACGCTTTACAAAATTAAGAGTATAATGGATTCATCAACCATGATACATATACATTTGATATGTCTGAATATGTCTGTTTGATATAGATGACGCTTTTTTATCACGATGAATTGTTTTTGGTTGAATTTTAAAATTTTTAGGAGTATTATCCTAGAGAATCAAAAAGAAGGAGGTATGTGGATTGGATAAAATGATTCTTGATATCATAGCTGTAGACCACAGATGTGCTCAGGCTGTAAAAGATGCCAAAAAGAAGAGACAGGATACAACTGCAGATATGAACAGTAAGAAGAAGGAAATCTACGATTCTTTCGTTAAAGAGTATCAGGTTACACTTGATGCAAAGAAGAAAGAGTTACAGGAAAGAATTGACGCAACAAAGAAGAAGAATGAAGAGGATTACAATTCTTCTGTTGAGAAGATCACCAGCCTTTATGAAGCCCACAAGGAGGAGTGGGTTGCATCTATCGTAGACAGATGTAAAGAAGTTTAGAGGTGAGATTATGAGTTTTTCATCTAATGCAGTTCTTGCTAAAGCAAGATCTATGTATGGTAAACATCTCACTCCTGAAAGCTATGATGAACTTTTAAAGAAAAGAACTGTCAACGATGTTGTCAGTTACTTAAAGAGTGAAACAGCATATGGTCCTATTCTTGAAGGTTTGAAAGAAACAAACATTCATAGAGGACAGTTGGAATCACTTCTTGATGAAGAGGAATTCTTACGTGCTATAAGATTGATTCATTATGCACCTAAGGGTGACCAGAAGTTTTATCAGCTAGGTATTATTAGACGTGAAATAGCTGTACTATTGAGTAAAGTACGTTTATTCAATAGTGATGAAACATTGAATTCTGAATTAGATATACCTTCATACCTACCTCGTTATTCAACGTTTGATCTTTATGGCTTGTTAAGTATTGAGGATTATCCATCATTATTAAGATATATGGAGAAAACACGTTATTACCATATATTACAGAAATATATGCCTGTAGATGATGAGAAGATCGATACAAACATGATGGAACTTGATTTCAAACGTGCTTACTATAAGTTATTCGTTGAAACAGTGAAATCTACATTTAAAGGTAAAAAACAGAAGGATCTACTTACTATGATCTATACTCAGATTGAGTTAGAAAATATTACGAAGATCTATAGATTTAAACGATTCTTTAATTCTAAGCCTGAACAAATCAAGAAACAGTTGATCTTGGATTACTCACGTATTCCACAATCAGTAATGAATGAATTGATTGAAACAAAAGATGCAGAGGAGTTCTTAAAAAAGCTTGCTTCATCACCTTACAAGTTATATGTGGATGATCAGGAATTCGTTTATATTGAATACTATACAGATAAAATCAAATATAATCTTGCAAAGAGATATATGAGATTTACTACAGATGCTGCCATGGTTTACATGACATATCTGATTGTATTCGAAAATGAAGTTGAAAATCTAAAACATATCATTGAAGGTTTAAGATATGGTGAAGAGGCTGAAAAAATAGCCCAGCTGCTTATCTACTAGGGGGAATAACATGGCAATAGAAGAAATGGAATTGCTGGACATGACCTTTGATAAGAAATACTTAAAAGAGGTTCTATGTCAGTTAAAAGAAACAAAGTATTTTTATCCTCAGCCAGCTACAAAGATTGTAAATAACGTTAAAGATGTATTTACAATGACACCTGATGAGGATTATAAGAACATGCTTGATGAATTAAAAGAGCTTGCTGAACATGTAAAGCTTGATACATCAAGTGTAAAAGAAGGATCTATTCATTTCGCAAAAGAAGATTATCGTAAGGCACTCGATGATGTGACAAAAGAAGTAAAGCAATATCTTGATATTAAAGAAGAATTTGTGACTGAACGTGGACAGAACCAGGCTGCTTATGAAATCCTAGAAGGTCTTTCTAATACAGAATTAAATATGGATGAGGTTAAAGAATGCGAATATATGGAAGCAAGATTTGGCCGTATTCCTAGAAGAAACAAAGACAAACTTGACTACTATAGAGGACAGTCAATTATGTTCTTAGATCTTGGTGAAGATGCTAAAAGTGTTTATTGTCTCTATATGACAACTAAGGCAGCTATCTTAAAGGTAGATAACATCTTCCAGTCAGTTGGCTTTGAAGAAATTGAAATTCCTGATTTCGTTCATGGTAGAATGGAAGACGCAAAGAAGGAATTACTAGAAGAAATTGAAAGTATGAATGCTTCTATTCGTAAAGCAGACAGCCGTTTAGAAGGTATTAGAGATGCACATGAAGAAGAATTATTAAAGATGTTTGCTGATCTTACTTTTGCTGCTAGAATTGAAGAATTCAAAGTGTTTGTTGTTGATTATCAATCTAAATATGCTATCTATGGATTTGTACCTGTAAGAGTCGCTAAAGATATTAAGAAGGCTTTTGAAAAGTACAACGTAGAATATCAGGACTTGCCTGCAGATATTTATGGTGATCAACAGATTATTGCACCAACACTTACTAATAACTATCCATGGGCTAAACCATTTGAAGCGATCTCTAAAGTTAAACAGAGTGATCATGTGGATACTACTTTAGCAACTGCAGTACTATTTATCTTAGTATTTGCATTAATGCTAGGTGATATTGGTTTAGGTGTTGTGCTTGTATTACTTGGATTACTTATGAGAAAGAAAACTTCAGGAAAGATGATTAATGTTCTTGGTATTGCATCTTTTGTGGGAGGTTTAATTTATGGTGATGCTTTCTATAGTATTCATCTTTATCCATCAGTAATCCCTGTTGCAGATGCATTTAGTTATCAGCGCTTCATTAATGCGATTCTCTTACTTATTGTAGGACAGTTCTGCATTGGTAAAGTAAAAGCTATCTATAACGAACAATCAATGATTAATAAGGTATTCTCTATCAAGGGTGTCGTTGGCATCGTCATGGGACTTGCAGTAGCTGCTTATGTTGCAATTGCTGTAGATACAACTTGGCATGTCTCTTATTTACCATTAGTTGTTGTACTTGTATTAGGCATTGTATTGAACTTCATTAAGAAAGCGCTCGATAAGAAACAATAGAAGGGAGGATACTATGGCTATCTCAAAACTGCAGCTCGTTGAGATAGAATTCCCTGAAACAATGAGTGATGAAGTATTATCTAAGCTTGTTGATTCAGAAAAATTTCATCCAGAGCCAGCATCAAAGTTTGTGGATTCAGTAAGAGGTCTTAAGGTCATGAATAAGGATAATCCTTATGCTGATTTATTAGGACGTATGGATGAAGCAACTGAAAAGTATGGTATTCATATCAATACATCAGAAAAGCCTCAGATCATCAATATTGTAGAAGCAGATGATTACTTCTGCGAATGTCTTGATGAAGCAAACAAAATCTCACGTGTTAAAAATGAATTACAGGTTATGATTGATGAAAACAATCAGGCCAAAAAGTACTTGAAATATATGAAGGATCTCGATATAGACTTCGATGACCTTTTCTCAAGCGAATATATTCAGGTTAGATTTGGTAAGTTACCTACAATGAATCTTGATAAGTTATCTTATTATGATTCACAGGAATTCTTATTTAAATCAATCTATCAGGATGCAAAGACATGTTATTGTTTCTATATAACATCTCCTTCTAATGCTCCTGAAATAGATAACATATTCTCTTCATTATTCTTTGAACGTATTCATATTCCTGAATTCCTTCATGGAACTCCAGGTGAATCATTAGAAATTATTGAAGAAGAGAATGCAACTGCAGAAGCCTCTATCAAGCAATGTGATGGTAAATTAAGAGATTTATTCAGTAAAAAAGAAAAAGATTTATCAATCATTTATGCTTCATGTCAGGAACTTAATAAGACAAGTGAAGCACAGAGATATGTCGTGGTATTTGGAAACAATGCTGCTATCTATGGTTTCTGTGATAAACATTATGCACACTCTTTAAAAGAAGAACTTGAACAGATGGACAAGGTGCATGTTGAAATCAAACCAGCAATGGGAGATTCAAGACTTTATCCACCTACAAAACTCAAGAGCAACTGGTTCTCAAGACCATTCAAGATGTTCGTTGAGATGTATGGTGTTCCATCTTACACAGACTTTGACCCAACAAATTTCGTTGCGGTAACATATACATTCTTATTCGGTATGATGTTCGCCGATGTTGGTCAAGGTATCCTGCTTTCAATCATTGGTTTCCTTGCTTATAAATTAAAAGGCATGAAGCTTGGTGAAGTAGGTATGCGTATTGGTATTTCATCTGCAATATTTGGTGTAATCTTTGGTTCAGTATTTGGATCAGAAGAAATCCTCGTTCCATTCTTTGCACCAATGGCATCTGAAAATACTATGACGCTATTAGGTGTTGCAATTGGTGTAGGTGTATGTTTAATCATCATCTCAATCCTATTCAATATCTATTTAAATTTAAAGAAGAAACATTGGGGAGAATTATTATTCTCTCAAAATGGTGTCGCTGGTTTAATATTCTATGTTGCAGTATTAGTACTCGCAATGAATATGTTATTAAACCTTGGCTTAAATATCCCAATGGGTATCTATGTCGCAATCTTTATCATTGCCCCACTTGTAATGATCTTCTTAAAAGAACCTCTTACTTACAAACTTGAAGGTAAGAAGATGTTCCCACATGGATTTGGTAACTTCTTTACTGAATCATTCTTCGAGATGATCGAAGTATTGTTGACATTTGTTGCCAACACTATGTCATTCCTACGTGTCGGCGGTTTCGTCTTATCACACGCTGGTATGATGCTTGTTGTTTACACACTAGCTGAAATGGTTGGTGGATTCGGTTATATTATCGTTCTAATTATTGGTAACGCATTTGTAATGTGTCTAGAAGGATTAATTGTCGGTATCCAGGTATTACGTCTTGAATTCTATGAATTATTCAGTCGTTACTATGAAGGTAATGGTAAACCATTTGTATCTATGAAAGAAAGTCTAGAATAACGGAGGAAGAAAAAATGACTACTATCTTAACATTCATTATCCCTGCATTAATTGTTGTATTATTATCTTTACCACTAGTAAATGTATTCAAAGGTAAAGTTACTGCTAAGAGCGCTAAAATGCGTCTTGGTACTCATATCTGTGGTTTCTTTGGTGCTGTAGCACTTGTATTATTCCTTACATATGCAAATAGCCCAGTATTAGCTGCTGGTGCTGACAAGATGACTGGTTCTATCGCTCAGGGTCTTGGTTTCATTGGTGCTGCTCTTGCAACTGGTTTATCTGCTCTTGGTGCTGGTATTGCCGTAGCTGCTGCTGCTCCTGCTGCAATTGGTGCATTCTCTGAAAATGCTGAAAACTTCGGTAAATCATTGATCTTCGTTGCCTTAGGTGAAGGTGTTGCCATCTATGGTCTATTAATCTCAATCTTAATTATCAACACACTATAGGAGATTACTATGAAGTTCTTTCTGATCAGTGATAATATCGATACCCTCACTGGTCTAAGACTCGTGGGTATTGAAGGCAAAGTTGTTCATACCCGTCATGATTTCTTAAGCTTACTTGAAAATAAGATGAGAGATCCTGAAATCGCAATTATCTTGGTCACTACTAAGTTAATTGAACTTTGTCCTGATATTATCTCAGAAATTAAATTAAAACAGCCAAAGCCTCTTATTACAGAGATTCCTGACCGTCATGGACACTCTAAGATTGGTGAAGCCATCGATGGTTATGTCTCTGAGGCAATAGGCGTTAAGCTATAGGAGAGTATACAATGGAAGAAAATCAAGAAGTATTTCTCTCAATGAAGAATGAGATTGAAAAACAGTCTCAAAGAGAAGTCGATGCAATCATGGCTGAAGTAAAGAAGATGGAAGAAGAAGCTTATTCTTCTATGCGTGCTGAAGCTAAGAAAGATGCAGATTTAAGACTTAAACAGGAATTAGATGAAATGCAGTCAGAATCAGCTGCAGAAATTTCTGAATCCCATGTTGAGAGACAGAAAAAGCTTATTAATAAACGTGATGAGTATGTGGCTACAATCTTCAAGAATGCGAGAGAAGAATTAGTCGCATTTACAAAAACACCTGAATACAAAGAATTCATGGTCAACAAGGCTAAGAAACTTGCAGGTGATTATATGCCTCATTCAGTTATTTATGTAAAAGAAGAAGACTTAGGTCTTGCTGATGATTTAAAAGCTGCTTATGGTGATGCTGAAGTGAAAGCTGGAGATATCACTATTGGTGGTTTAATTGTTGAAAACACAGAAAGTTCTATTGTTCATGATGAAACATTAGAATTCGCATTAAAGAATCAGAAAGAATGGTTCAACCAGCATTCTGGTTTAATCATTAATAAATAAAAGAAGGGGGATAAACAAGTTGAAAGAAAATTTAATTTATTCAATCAACGGCCCGGTTGTTAAAGTAAAAGATACAGATGCCTTTTCAATGCTTGAAATGGTGTATGTAGGTAACAGTAAATTAATGGGTGAAGTTATCTCTATTACTAAAGAATTTACTACTATCCAGGTTTATGAAACAACTACAGGTCTTAAACCAGGTGAACCAGTATTCCCAACAGGTCAGCCTATTTCTGTAACACTTGGTCCTGGTATCTTAAGAAATATTTATGATGGTATTGAAAGACCACTAGAAGAAATCGCAAAAGAAAGTGGTGCTTTCATTCCTACAGGTAGTGCTGTAGAACCACTAGATACAAAGAAATTATGGGATGTCACTTTAACTGTTAAAGTAGGTGACCATGTTGAAGGTGGTACTGTATATGCCAAGATTCCTGAAACAGACATGATCGAACATAGATGTATGGTTATGCCAGGTATGTCAGGTACAGTTACTGAAGTAAAAGAAAATGGTCAGTATACAATCAATGATGTAGTTATGGTCTTCACTGATGATGAAGGTGTAGCTCATGAATGTACATTAACTCAGAAATGGCCAATCAAGACACCTCGTCCAGTCAACAAACGTTTACCTATCAGTATGCCACTAGTTACTGGTCAGCGTGTTATCGATACATTGTTCCCTATCGCAAAAGGTGGAACAGCTGCAATCCCAGGAGGATTCGGTACTGGTAAGACAATGACTCAGCATCAGCTTGCTAAATGGTGTGATGCCGATATTATCGTCTATGTAGGTTGCGGTGAACGTGGTAACGAAATGACTCAGGTTCTTGAAGAATTCCGTGAACTCGTTGACCCTAAGAGTGGTAAGCCATTAGTAGACAGAACTGTCCTCATTGCGAATACATCTAACATGCCAGTTGCTGCCCGTGAAGCATCTATTTATACAGGTGTAACACTTGCTGAATATTATCGTGACATGGGTTACCATGTTGCTATCATGGCTGACTCAACATCTCGTTGGGCTGAAGCCTTAAGAGAAATCTCTGGTCGTCTTGAAGAAATGCCAGCAGAAGAAGGTTTCCCAGCTTACTTACCTTCTAGATTATCTCAGTTCTATGAAAGAGCTGGTTATATGGAGAACTTAAATAACACAAATGGTTCAGTTACAATCATCGGTGCCGTATCTCCACAGGGTTCTGACTTCTCAGAACCAGTTACTCAGAATACTAAACGTTTCGTACGTACATTCTGGGCTCTTGATAAAGCATTAGCTTATGCAAGACACTATTTCGCTATCAACTGGAACTTATCTTATTCAGAATATATTCCAGATCTTGAAAGATGGTATTCAAAGAATGTTGATCCTAAATTCATGAGAGATAGACAGGAATTAGCTTCTATTCTTGCAGAAGAAACTAAATTAATGGAAATCGTACAGTTAATGGGTTCTGACGTTTTACCAGATGATCAGAAGCTTGTTATTGAAGTAGCCAGAGTAGTTCGTGTAGGTTACTTACAGCAGAACGCTTTCCATAAAGATGATACTTATGTACCACTTGAAAAACAGCTTAAGATGATGGAAGTAATCCTTTACTTAAATAACCGTTGTCAGCAGGTTGTTGCTCAGGGTAAACCTATTCGTACAATCATTGAAACAGGTATCTTCGATGAAGTTGTTAAGATGAAATATGATGTACCTAATAATGATTTAAGTAAATTTGATTATTATTATAAGAAGATTGATGCAATTTGTGCATCTATTGACTAAGGAGGGGTAACATGGCACTTCAATATGTAGGTTTAAGTGAAATTAATGGACCACTCGTCGTATTAGATCACGTTAAAGATGCATCTTATGATGAAATGGTTGAACTACAGTTAAAAGATGGTTCAACACGTTCTGGTCGTATTGTAGAAATTGAAGGTGAAAGAGTTGTTGTTCAGGTATTTGAAGGAACTAACGCTTTATCACTTGCGAATACTAAGACAAGACTATTAGGTCATCCAATGGAATTACCATTATCAATGGAAATGCTTGGCCGTGTCTTCTCTGGTGCAGGTAGACCAATTGATGGTCTTGGAGATATTTATGCTGAAAAGAGTGCTGATATCAATGGTCAGCCTCTTAACCCAGTTTCTCGTGTATATCCAAGAAACTATATCAACACAGGTATTTCTTCTATTGACTGTCTAATGACTCTAATTAGAGGTCAGAAGCTACCAATCTTCTCAGGTTCTGGTTTACCTCATAACCAGTTAGCTGTACAGATTGTAAAACAGGCTAAAATTGCCGATGAAGCAGGACAAGGCTTCGCTGTTGTCTTTGCTGCAATGGGTGTTACTAATGATGTAGCTAACTACTTCAGAAGATCATTCGAAGAAGCAGGGGTTATGCAGAGAGTAGTTATGTTCATGAATTTATCTAATGACCCAATCATCGAACGTATCTTAACACCTCGTTGTGCATTAACTGCTGCTGAATATCTAGCATTTGAACATGATATGCATGTTCTTGTAATTTATACTGATGTTACTTCTTATTGTGAAGCATTACGTGAATTCTCTTCAAGTAAAGGTGAAATCCCAGGTCGTAAAGGTTATCCAGGTTATCTTTATTCTGACCTTGCTTCATTATATGAAAGAGCTGGTATTGCAAAGGGCGCTAAGGGTTCTGTTACACAGATTCCAATCCTTACAATGCCTAACAACGATATTACACACCCAGTTCCTGACTTAACTGGTTACATCACAGAAGGACAGATTACTCTTGATCCTGAATTAAATGCGACTGGTATTTATCCACCAGTTGGTGTTCTTCCATCACTTTCAAGACTTATGAAGGATGGTATCGGTGAAGGCTTTACAAGAGCTGACCACCAGGATGTTGCCAACCAGTTATTTGCATGTTATGCCCATGTACAGGATGTTAAGTCATTAACATCAGTTATCGGTGAAGATGAATTATCAGAAGCTGATAAGAAATATATGGAATTTGGTCGTCTTTTCGAGCAGCACTTCCTTAATCAGGGATTCGATACAAATAGATCTATCGAAGAAACCCTAGACCTTGGATGGTTACTATTATCAGTTCTTCCAAAGAATACATTGGACCGTATTGATAATGCTGTTGTAGATAAATTCTATGATCATGAAAAAGCAGTCAAAGAATTTAATTTACACGAAGATGTAGTCATCAAAGAATTGAAAGACGCTGTAACTAATGGCTAATCAGGTTGTCCCTACTAAAGGGAATTTGATGGCAACCAAGAAGTCTCTTGAACTTGCTAGACTTGGTTATGACCTGCTCGATAAGAAAAGAAATGTCTTAATTAAAGAAATGATGTCATTACTTGATGATGTAAAAGAAATCCGTGATGACATCACTGATTCTTATGATCGTGCTTATGCAGCATTACGTGAAGCAAATGAATCTTTAGGTATTATTTCTGATGTTGTAGAAGGTGTACCTATTGATGAAGGTATTAGTGTTAAGTATCGTTCAGTTATGGGTGTAGAATTACCTAAGATTGAATATGAGAAAACACCATTAAAAGTTGGTTATGGTTTTGAACGTGCGAACTCTAAGGTAGATTATGCTTATATCTGTTTCTATCATGTAAAAGAAATGACAGTAAAGCTTGCAGAAGTAGAAAACTCTGTATATCGTCTAGCGAATAATATTCGTAAGACACAAAAGCGTGCTAACGCATTACAGAACATCTCTATCCCTCGTTTTGAAGCGACTGTAAAGATGATTACAGAAGCCTTGGATGAAAAGGACAGAGAAGAATTCTCAAGACAGAAAGTTATTAAAGCACAAAAGAATAGACAAGAAGCTGCAAAAAGAAAGGCATAACTGGTACCTCGTGTACCAGTTTTTTTATGCATTATAAAAGGATTGAGCATTAGCTTTTGACCTCTGCTTTTCAAGATAGTTATGATTTTGAAGAGAGTGATTATGGAGAACTTGAAATTGCAGCAACATTCCATTACATTGTCTACAATGCAATGTCTATTAAAGAAATCAAAGCGTTTCTTTTAGCAAATAATTTATAATGATTAAGAAAATATTCGCTTTGTGCAGTATAAATAAGTAGAGCTCAAAGTGAGGTGTATGTAATTATGAAATGTGTGAAAAACTTAAAAAACATGATATCAAGTCGGTTGAATCATTTGCTGTACAAAGCTATAATGAGTTTGAAAATTATGGATCATTTAAATTTTTAAATGGAGGGATACAGCATGACAGCAAAGATAGCAATTGTTGATAAACCAATAAAAGCTGATATCACTGATGTGGCAGATTGGTTCTTATTAAAAGGGAATATGTCAAACAAAAAGATTCAGAAGCTTTGTTATTATGCACAGGCATGGAGTTTAACACTTTTGGATCAGGATATAGCTAGTCATTCTGAATTTGAAGCATGGGTACATGGTCCAGTAAATCGTACTTTATACCAAGTATATGATGGCTATGGCTGGCACGAATTAAAGATTACTAATCGTGAAGAAACTATGGCTAGAATGGAAAAACTGTTCACTCCAGAGCAGGTTGAAGTATTAGAAGCAGTCTGGGATACTTATGGAGAGTATGGGGCTGATCAATTAGAGGCTTTAACCCATACAGAACTCCCATGGTTAGAACAAAGAACAGGTTTAGGAGAATTTGAAAGTAGTCATAATGTGATTTCTTCTACTACTATGAAGGAATACTATAAATCTATTGAAGTGAACTAAATGGGCAAAAGAAAATTAACTGATATTAGCAAAATTAAAGATGAAAAGATTGTTTTGACAAACCAATCGGCTAATCTAAATAATCATCCGGAAATTAATTTTAAATATTTGTGGAAACGCAATGTATGTTGTTTTAACGGCTTAAGTAAGTATAATGGCAAACACAAGGAAGAAAAAGTATTTGATCAATTACAGAAATTTTTATTTGAAGTGGATCAATGTTTAAATGGTAAATGTCTTAATGCTGATGTAAATGGTTCATTAAATATTTTGCGTAAAAGTAATGTTGTGTCCCTTGTGGGGCTATACAGTAGAGGCGAGGTGGACACGCCTGTAAGAATAAGGATTGCCTAGCAATAGGTGGAAACTTAAATATCAAACTTCTTAAAAAGAACCGTTAGGCCCTCTGAAGCCCATTACTTTTAGGTGATGGGTAGTTCACATTGTTTCAAATATAGACACTGCGGATATTTTGAAAGTAATAGAGTTTCATGGATTGACTCCGACAGATGTATTTACATCAGAGGATGCTAGAGCGTGTAAGCCAAGGAAAGAACTGTTTGAGTTTGCATTGAGAACTACGGGACTGAAGGCTGATGAAGTAATCCATATTGGAGATTCTTTGTGTAGTGACGTTAAGGGTGCTTCGTCAGTTGGCATTAATGCTTTGTGGCTAAACAGATTTGGTAAACAGATTCCTAATGGAGTAGAAAGTATAGCAAGTTTACTATGTGCTTTAGATAAAAATCTTCAGTCTGATAATAGATTCTGACTGTAGAATATGGGAAAGAAATTAGGATATTACATACGGATTGAGGTGGAGGTTATTATGGAGTATAGAGAAGTACAACGAATTGCAAAGACAACTATTGAATATGCAAAGACCATAATAAAGCCTGGAATGAATTTGTTACATTTAAGAAAATTATGTGAGCAGAAAATGTTAGAATTAGGGGCAGATTCTTTCTGGTATTGGGATATTGGAGCCTTTGTATTTGCAGGAGATGAAACTACGGTATCGGTATCCGGAAAACATTATGTTACAAGTAATAGGATTATTACAGAAAACGATATTGTGACAATTGATTTAAGCCCTCAGTGTGGAAATATCTGGGGAGACTATGCCAGAACAATAATACTTGAAAATGGTGTGGTAGTAGATAGATGTAAAGTTTCCAATGAAGAGTGGAAAAACGGCTTGGCAATGGAAGACAGACTGCACCATGAATTAGCGGAGTTTGTGAGCAAAGAAACAACATTTGAAGAACTCTATTATCATATTAATGAGATTATTTTGAAGGAAGGTTTCGTTAATCTCGATTTTTTGGGAAACTTAGGGCATTCAATTGTGAAAGATAAGGATGAACGTGTATATATAGAAAAGGGTAATACTCAAAAGATAAGTGATGTAGAATATTTTACTTTTGAACCGCATATAAGCATTCCTGATTCAAGCTATGGATATAAGAAAGAAAATATTTATTATTTTCAGAATGGGAAACTGGTTGAATTATAAAACTCGCACCAATGGTGCGAGAAATGGAGAAGTGCATGGGAAAGAATGAAATTGTGGGATATGAACCACTTATGGATGATTGAAAAGATTTGATCCATAAAAAGCAGTATCAGGTTCTGAAATCAATCAATTCAGAAACTGTAAATTTGTATTGGGAAATTGGAGAAGAAATTTATAGACAGCAGGAAGAAAATGATTGGGGAAAATCAATTGTTCAAGTACTCTCAACAGAATTGCAAAAAAAGTTTCCCGGAGCAAAGGGATATTCAGCAGCCAATCTGTGGCGAATGCGTAATTTTTATTTAACTTACCGTGATTCTGAAAAACTCGCACCATTGGTGCGAGAAATTAGCTGGAGCAATAACATCATTATTATGGAAAAGTGTAAGGATGTTTTGCAAAGGGAATTTTACATTCAGATGGTGAAAAGATATGGATGGACAAAACGCATCTTAACTAATTTTATCGAAGCACAGACCTATGAGAAATATTTGTTGAATCAGACGAATTTTGATTTAACGCTTTCGGTAGAGCAAAGTGTACAGGCTAAGCTTGCGGTAAAAGATGAATATATATTTGATTTTGCGGAATTGTCACCTGAATACGCTGAACACGAATTAGAAATGCAATTGGTAAATAACATAAGAGCGTTTTTGATAGAAATGGGTGGAGATTATACATTCATCGGAAATCAATATCATCTGATGGCAGGAAGCAGAGATTTGTATATTGATTTATTACTTTTTCATAGAAGGTTGAGAAGTCTGATAGCCATAGAGTTGAAAATAGGTGAATTTGAAGCAGAATATGCCGGAAAGATGCAGTTGTATTTGACAACGTTGGACGAGCAGCTCAAATTGCCAGATGAGAATCCGTCAATCGGAATTATTATTTGCAAGAGTAAGGATAAAACTTATGTAGAGTATGCGTTGAAGAATATTAATGCTCCGATAGGTGTGGCTACATATCAGTTAAGAAATACGTTACCGGAAGCGATGAAAGCAATGTTGCCAGAGCCGGAGGAGATTGTTAAGAGGTTGAGGATATTCGAAGAGACATAGTTCAATTATTGGAAATATAACTAGAAATTGAGACGGTTATGTGATTAGTATATATAAAGAATAATAGAAGAGGAAATTACAAAGGATGTTATAAATTAGTAGCGAAAAACCCATAGGCTTGCCTATGGGATGAAAGCCACATAATTTTTACTTGAGTTAAGCATAAGGGTAAGTTTAATAAGAAAAAACGTTTTGGCAGGTCTATGAAGAACAGATGTCCTTCTGGGTTTCAAGCTGCTGTAGAACAGAAATTCAAGATATCAGGTGGTATATATATTGAAGTATCTAATGATTACAGAGCAAGTCAATATGACCATACTGTTGATGACTATGTTAAAAAGAGACTATCTGATCGAATGTATAAGCTGCAAGATGGTACTGAGGCACAAAGAGACTGGTATTCATCATTCCTATTATACTGTTACGATTACAGAACCCAAGATACAGATAAAAACAAATGTATTTCTGAATTTGATAAGTGTTACAGCAAAAAAAAGCTCTAATCGAATGGATTAAGGTTAACGAGATCAAGGTATTAAATAGCGGAATTAAGATAGCGTAAAACATATTCAGGGAGATTGACTATACTTCCTTACGAAAGTAGAAATTTACCGTTAATGTGGTCGTTGGACTGCTTGGTAATGAAAGTTCTGATTCAAATAGATTTACACTTGTAACTCCAAAGTCTGAAAATGATGTACGATTACAAGCTACACTTGGCAATCAGAACCCCACGGGCTTGCCCGTGGGAGTAGTCAGTTACCATTATCCTAAATTATCGGCTGAAAATTTTATTTGTCATTATTTGAAGAAGCGTTTAGATAAAGTGTTTAAGATTGAATATGAAAGTAGAAGTAAGATTATTAACTTGCTCTTTAACACAATACCAGCACTAAAGAACATGAACGATTTTGTAATAATCCGATCGGATTTTAATTCATGATTTTCATTTCTGAGGTTTGAGATAATCTGCTATGACTTTTCTCTGTAGAAGGGTTTTCCTCTGTCACTACCTTATTACATTGAGGACATACTAATCTTCTCTTTTTAAGTATTAGAAAAGTGTTCTTGCCTCTTATCATGTTATGCATGACTTTACATTTTCTATAGTCCTTAATATTCATTCTACTGCCGCATTCTGGACAGGAGATAATGGTTCTCTTAAGTGTGATATAATAAAGAGAAGTTTGTCTTATTTGGAGTGGACTGTGGCAGTGTATTCTATGTGTTAGCATTCGATCCAGGACATGATTTTGATAAACGAGCCTAACTCACTGAGTTAGACTTTTTTACAATTCCCTTACATTATATGAAAAATTGAAGATTTTTTTAAATATATAGTTATAATGGAACGTTGGAGGGAACAACATGAAAAAGAACAGCTATATGTATCATGCTGGTACATCATTTTTCTTTTATTTTGCATTTGCCTGTTACAATGCAATGCTTGCTTTATATTTAAGTGATATTCATTTTAATGCTCAACAGATATCACTCATTACTTCATCAGCACCACTATTTTCAATCTTTGCTCAGCCTTATCTAGGAACATTGGCAGACCGCTTCCGTTCACCTAGAAAGGTATCTTTAGTAGCATTATTTATTACAGTAGTAATGAATGTTATCTTTATGTTCTCACATCAGCTAATTATTCTATTAATTACTAGTGCGACTATTCTTGCCTTATTTAATGCAGTGACACCATTAACGGACAGAATTGGTGTTTCTTCACCTTATGACTTTGGTAAGATCAGATTATGGGGTTCTGTTGGTTATGCCATTAGTGCTCAGTTATGTGGTTTAGTTTATGATGTGATTGCACCTATTTCTATCTTTGTTATTTTCCTCTTTGGTACAATAACAGTTCTTATCTGTATTCTAAGAGTCAATGATCCAGAAGAAGTGCAGACTGAAATAAAAGTAGAATATAGCTCAAAAGAAGCCTATAAGAGCCTCTTTAAGAATAAGCAGTACATTATATTCCTATTAATCTCTTTCTTCTTCTGGGGCGCTTGTACAGCTAATTTCACTTATATCTCAGTATTTATTAAATCAGTAGGTGGAACAGCATCCATGGTAGGTACATACCAGTTATTTGCGACATTATTTGAAGTACCTGCAATACTTGCAACTGATTTTATTATTAAGAAGTTCTCATATAAACATATCATGCTCTTTGCATGTGCCATGTCTATAGTCAACTTTGTCTGGTATGCAACATTACCTAATCCAAATTTAATTGTGGCAGTATTTGTATTCAAAGGCCTATCTACTATTCTCTTTACTATGATTACAGTAAGATTAATCATGGAAATTGTAGAAGATAAGTATGTCTCTACAGCTTTTGGCTTACAGGCAACAGTAGGTAGAGGAATTGGTGCTGCAGTCGTACAGTTAATTGGTGGAAAACTGATTGATAGCTTCTCTACAATGACACCATTCTATTTGTTTTTATCCGTATTAATTGTAACCGCTTTAGCATTATCCTTAACATTTAAAGAAAAACATGCTTAATACCATAATTCTTACAACATTATTAAATAATTCTTAATCAAAAAAGAGTTGATATATTCAACTCTTTTTTATATTTCTTAAAAATTTCTTAAGAAAGTTCTTTATTTTTTTGTACAGAGTGATATAATAGTCATTGTCGTAAAGAAAGGGAGTGGATTACATGGATAAGAAAACTAAAGAAGTTGTAGATTTCATGCTAGATCGTATTAAAACTCAGAAGACAATGTTTATTCCAGTAGTCGCTATTTCAGCATTTGCATTAGTAGGTTATGCAGCAGCTGATAGAACAGCACCTATTGTTCATTCAAATAAGCTTGAAGTACCATTCGGAACAGAATTAAAAGCAAGTGATTTCACTGTATCAGATAATAGAGATACAGTAAGTGTTATTAAAACTGAAATTAATGATACTTCTTATCAGAAGGATCAGATTGGAACTTATAAAGTTAATGTTACTGTAAAGGATGCATTTAACAACGAAACAACTAAAGAAGTTGAAGTTAAAGTTGTTGATACAGAAGCACCTGCATTAGAATCAGTAAATAATGATGGTTATGTAATCGATGTTGAAGCAAACGGCAACAATGATTTAAAACAGTACATCAAAGCAACTGATAATGTAGATGGTGATGTTTCTGATTTCATTACTTTCGATCGTGGCTTAGATACATCTGTTTTAGGTGAACAGGTAATCCATGCAACTGTTGAAGATAACACAGGTAATAAAGCAGAAAAAGACTTTACATTCAATGTTGGCGATACAATTGCGCCAGAAATGAATTTAAAGAATGGTAGTATCACTGTTAACTATGGTGATGGTTTCGATATTCACAATTATGTTGATATTAAGGATAACTATGATGTGAACCCTACAGTTAATGTAGAAGGTAATGTAGATACTAGAAATCTAACTGATTCACAGCCAATCAAGGTAACTGCAACAGATAGTTCTGGAAACCAGACTTCAAATGATTATGAAGTAAAAGTTGCAGATATGGCTGGACCAGCAATTACATTAAAGAGCGATAATGTAGATGTGAAGTATGGTACTTCATTTGATCCTAAATCAAACTTAGCATCAGCTATCGATAACTTAGATGGTGATGTAACAGGTAAAGTAGAAATTACTGGAACTGTTAATACAAACAAAGCTGGCGCTTATCGTGTTTATTACAGAGTTACTGATAATGCTGGTAATAGATCTGAAACAAGTGCAAAGATCAATGTATCTGCTGCACCAGTAGTACAAGTAAAAACTAACAACAAGAACTACAAGAGCAACAAAGGCGTAAGCTATAACTTTGGTGGTCTTGGCGGAGGCGCTGCACAAGGTGGTATCGTTGGAACAGCACGTTCAAGACTCGGCTGTGCATATCGTATGGGTGCTTCTGGACCAACAGTATTTGACTGTTCAGGATTCACTTCTTGGGTATATAGTCAGAATGGTAAATCATTACCTAGAACTGCAGCAGCTCAGTATAGTGGAACTTCAAGAGTATCGAAGGATGGCTTAACAGCTGGTGACTTAGTATTCTTCGCTGGAACTTATAAATCAGGTATTTCTCATGTAGGTATTTATATTGGTGGCGGACAGTTCATCCATGCTGCAAACTCTAAGACAGGTGTAGTTGTTTCTTCATTAAATAGTGGATATTATTCTGCACACTATGCAGGAGCAGGTAGAAGATAAGAAGGTTAAAAATAACCTTCTTTTTTTTAGTGTGCCGGGCATGGCACTAATTCAGTCGGAGATAAACCGACCACAGG
>ERZ1673722.453-NODE-453-length-54155-cov-26.592606_pt1 | contig 54155 bp, 55 predicted proteins | sample MGYA00580222_ERZ1673722 | MGnify/ENA primary metagenome ERZ1673722 (study PRJEB41218, sample SAMN15661750) | gut metagenome | host: Homo sapiens | place: Canada: London | collected 2015-08-20/2019-03-30 | study: EMG produced TPA metagenomics assembly of... | reverse complement strand
TTGGATATTTCTTTAAATGAACTGCTCAATGGGAAATATATAACGGAGGATAAAATCATGGAAACAACAGAAAAGAGCCTAAAGAATACAATTAATTATAGTAAGAACATGCTTGTACAAGAGAAAAGAAAGATTTCTATTGGTATTATGATTTTTGGCGCATTTCTATGTTTTGCTGCATTTGCGATATTAGATAAGGAAAGCAGCTGGTGCTGTATTTACTCTATTGTAGGTATTATAGTATTTGTTTATGGGTTATCAAAAGAGTTGAAGAGAAATAGATTATTAATAAGTAGTGGAGTATTTGTTGCAATATTATGTGGATTTATGTTGATGGATTATGTAGGTGTTATAACTTCTCATAGACCTCCTATCTATGTATATATGATTAAGACTTCTAATGTGACAACCTACTACAACCCATTCTATAATGTTTATAGAATCAATAAGAACACACCTAATGAGTATTATATTGTAGATAGCGCAAAGAAATATACAGAAGATACTGTTCCTACAACTGTATTTAACAAACCGTTGAGTGGCATACACAATATTAAAAAGTATAAGAATCCATATATTGGTAATAATTCCAATATAGGAAATTTATTAAATAGTCTTCCTTTGCATGAATACGGTTATGTTTTTCAAATTGATTCTAAAAATCAAGGACTCACTGTGAACTACAATGCGACAGACTGGTATCATAATGAGGATCTTTATATCAATAAGGGCCTAATCTATAATTCTGTGTCTATCTTCTCTTTAATTGATAATGTACAATCTATTCAGTATAACTTTAGTGGAAGTACCTACACTACTACTAGAAAGATGATTGAAGAGAATTATCCACATTTTGAACAAGTAAAAGAGAGTGAGAAGAACTTTAATCAGTACTTAGAGAATAAGATAAATGATGATGAATTTACAAGAAGTATATTCAATAAGATATTTGTGAAGAAGGGTTTATAAGAGGGGTTAAGCCCTCTTTTTAAATACCGTGTATTACACTAAAGTAAACAACACCATTTTCAAAAAAAGTTAGTCTTTATAATTTTTCATGTATGCTCTCATCCTCATTACAGTGAATTCCATCATATTTTACAATTTCATTCCTTCACATTTTTAATTTTCATTCCATCATATTTCCATTTTCTATTCCTCCACATTTTCTGTTTTCATTCCATCACATTTTCAAAAAATATAAAATAAAAAGCACATCTCTTGCATGAGATATGCCTAATATTAATACATAGATTTATTTATTCTTCATATGAGGGATTTTTGTTTCGGTTCTCTCATTTGCGGAAATAAGTTGTTCTAACGGGCATTAGAGCCGTTTGAATAGGCTTAAAAACAACTTTTTCGGACTTGTTTACAGCAATTTGGCACTCTAATGATGTATGTTTTGATGTAAATGATGTAAGTCGAACTATGAAACCCGGCAATTCTCCACTGATACTTATTATATTCATCTGCTGCCTGAAAGTCAACCCGCAAGCCACCCCCATTATAAATGTATATAAAATAAAGAGAGCATACTTTCCGAAACGGATTGTATGCTCTCTGCCTATTCGATTGTTACTGTGCCTTGAAATAATTATCAAGTCCTTTGAACTCTGATGTTTTCAATTCTTTAGTAACATCGGTGTAGATATTCAGCGTGGTTGAAATATCCGTATGTCCGAGTGCGTCCTGAATGACCTTTATATTAACTCCGGCTTCGCACATTCTCGTTGTGAATGTATGTCTGAGTGAATGGCAACTAAAATGGGGCAAAAGTACTTCGGGTTCTTCTGACTTTTCAAACTGCTCATCGTTGCAGTCACGAATAATACGGCGGATTGCTTTATTCAAGGTTGCTTGGTGCTGAGCCTGTCCAAAACGATTGATAAAGATAAAGTCTGAGTATCCGTCTATCGTAACTTCGCAATGAATGTCCAAGTCTTTCTGTTTCTGCTTTTCAAGCTCAAATGCTTCTTTGACAAAATCAAGCATTGGTACTTGTCTCATACTTGCAGGAGTCTTAGTCGTATTCACATTGAAATAGCAGCCTTTTTTGCTTCCTTCGGTACGGTGGTCATAATATACAAGCGTATGATTTACATCAATCATTCCGCTTTCCATATCTATATCGCACCATCTCAAGCCTGTTACCTCGCCGACACGCAATCCCGTTCCTATCATAACCGCAAAAACGGGATACCAATGCTCGTAAACCGGATGTGTTTTAAGGTAATCAAGGAACAAATCTTGCTCAGGTCTTGTCAAAGCTCGACGCTTCTCTGACTGGAAAGCGTGAGACTTTTTCAGTTCTCTCAACACATTGTCCGAGGGATTGTTTCTGATGTAATCGTCATCAACCGCTATCTGCAATATTTGATGTAGGACAGTATGAATACTGTCAATCGTGGAGACTTTCAAATTCCTTTCATCGGCAAGGTAGTTGTAGTATTTCTTAACATCTGACTTTCTTAAAGTTGATACTCGTTTGTTACCAATAACAGGTCGTACAAAGGTGTTGTATAGATACTTGTAATTCTCAAGGGTATTGTTTTTCAACCCCCTTTTCAAATTGAGCCAAAGGTCAAACAAATCATTAACCGTGGTATATCGAGCTTCGGTTTTTATGCCGTCGCATTTATCCTTCAAGATATTCTTCTCTTTTTCACGCAGGTCAGCTAAGGTCTTGGCATATATAAAACGCCTTTTTAACTGTCCGTCCATCCAACTAAATTGATAAGTACCGTTTTTTCTCTGAACCTCTCCGGTTTTTAAGACTGTTCTTGATTTATCTTTTCGCTTTTCAGCCATTACTCCATCCCTCCTAAATTCTATTGTGTGTTTCCGTATATCTATCGAGTTTTTCTCTTATGATGTGGATTTTGTTTCCCATCCATATTGCAAAGGGACAACCCGATGTGTTTGATAGCTCACGAAGCTTTCTTCGTGCAATGCCGGAATACTCTGAAGCTTCCTCAATCGTCAGCCATTGTCTTTCCCATATTGGAATTTCATTTGTTTTTGAAGTAAGCTTCTCTTGATATGCCTTTACTTCACGATTCAATGTTTCATCCTCATTCGACAAAATCAAGTTTTGTAATGTATTCATCAAAAGCCCTCCTTTTTATCAGTCTGCGATGTCCTAAACGAAGGACAAACGGACAATCATTTTGATTTATCATTTTCAAAAGTCCTGCTCTGCTTATACCCGAATACTCAACAGCTTCATCTATCGTCAGGTTTGCTTTATACCGTATCGGCACATCAAAACCCTGACCGACTGTCTTTCTTGTATCGTCCATTTTTCAAGCACCTCCTTGCGGTTATATCGAATACATTTCAGCGAGATACTTATCCAGTTTCTCACGCTTGATTAGTCGTTTTGCTCCATTCCAAAGAATAAACGGACAGTATTCAGAGTCTGACATTTCCCTTAATTTCTGCGAGCCGATACCGCTATAAGCTGCGGCTTCTTCTACCGTCAGGTTTGTTTTATGCCATATCGGCACATCAAATTTTGTATCTGCCATTTCTGATGAACCTCCTTGTTTTTGATATTCATATCATAATTCAAAGTTGGCGATAAGCCTATTATGCGAATAGACCTATCGCACACTTGACAATCAGACTATATGGAACTCATATTTTCAAGGTACTCATCGAGCTGCTGCCTTTTTATTAAACGCTTTGTTCCGTTCCAAAGGACAAACGGACAATCTTCGGATTCGGTCATCTTTCTCAGCTTCTTTACTCCGATACCGCAATAGGCTGCTGCTTCGTCCACCGTAAGATTTGTCTTTTTCCATATCGGAATATTAATCTTATTTTTCATAGTTTCCACTCTTACCCTTACGAACGGAACTTCTCTCGGTCACAACATAGTCCCAACCGGCTTTATCACATTTGTCGCAACGGTCTTTTTCCTTTGCGAACGGGTCAAGGCGACGCACGATATAATTAGGATTGTTAATATATTCACTCAGGCACTTAGGGCAGAGGCAACGGATATTTTCTTCCTTTTCTTTTTTATAAATCCAAAGCCCGAAAGTCTTTTTGAGCATTGTATTTATCCGTCTGATAAGTTGCTCATCATCAACTGTTCCGATATAGTCTTTCAAATCTTCTTTATTGACCGTCTGAACCTGCTCCAACAGCACCATTGACGGCTTCTTCAATCCGAAATCTTCACCAAGCAGAATGTGTGACGGCAAGTATCTTTTCTTGATAACGCTTGTAACGGCTGCTACGATAATAGTTGGTGCGTTCTTGTTGTAATCATCTGCCTGTATTACAAGCACCGGTCTTTCTCCGCTTTGAATTGAGCCGGTTCTGTTTCCAAAATCGTAGTAAAATAAATCTCCACGGCAAATTGTTCTTTCTTTCATATGTAAAACCTCACATTTTTTAGTTTTGAAGTGTCATTCGTGTCCGGAATTAAATAACCCCTTCACTCATTTGGACAAAGGGGGTCAAAATGCACACCCAAAATCAGAGGTTTTCATAATATTTTTTGAAATTCTTAATTGCAGCAGCTATGGATTTATCTACGGCACTGTAATTTACACCTTCTTCTTGTGCAATTTTTCTTGAACTCAGCCCCATAAGAACAACCTTGCACAATCTTTCCTTTTGAATAGGTTTCATCATCTCCAAGACTTTTCTGACTTTTGCTATCTCCATTCGGCGGAGTTGCTCTTTTTCTATTTCAAGCTGTTCTTCTTCCGCTTGTTCAAAAGGGTCAGCGAAAGGCGTAATCAGTTCCCGGTGGAACTGTTCTGAAATATCATCTTCATATCCGTAAACATCAAGTGTCCTTTTTGCTCGCTTTTCGTATTTGTCATCGTTTCTATCTGACTCGTTTATCACTTCACCTTGAGCCATAGAAAGTAAAACAAAAGGCGTGTATCTTTTAATGATGTCGGGATATTTTTTCCGAAGCTTTTTTTCGGTAAGTTCGGTAACAACCGCCCACTTCTCTTTGCCTGTATAATTTGTGTATTCATAACGCAAGTTTATGAGCTTGCAGTCCTTTGCAAATAATTCTTCCTGTTCGGTTAATGTAAGTTTTGTCATTGTCGTAATCTCCTTGAATTTGAATTTTTGAATTTGGTTTGAAATCAAAAATTCGGAGATTACGGGTATTCGGCGATATACGCCAACCACTTATATGTCACGGTTTTGCTCCTTTCGGAGCGACAAAAAAGCCGGACACCAAGAACTTAGGATATTTCTATCCCGCAATTCTCAGCGTCCGGCAATTTGATGACTCAAGAGCTTTCGCTCAAGGACTCGTGGCTCGGTACATCTGTCCGATATTTAATTGTTCGCTCGATTATTTTACTCTTACTAATCTGTACTTTACATTGCCCCTGCGCAGAGAAAGGTCAACTTCTACTACTTTGTGGCAGTTTGGGCATTTCAATTCAATTACTCCGGTGGTCATAGTAACCTTATCAAAGATACGCCAACCGCAGTGCTTGCACCTTACGATTATCTTTTGCTCTAAGTTATTCATATGCTACATCCCTCCGGGTAAATATTGATAATGTCAAAAGGATTATCGAGGTATTCCTTTTTGAGCAATCCAAGTTGTTTCATTCTGATAGCCAATGCCTTTTTAGAACAGCCTAAAAAATCGGCAAGTGCTTCAAATCTCTTATATACTTCCGGCGAGTAAATCTTATTCAGACATTCGATTTTATCTCCAAGATTGAAAAGAAACATTCCTTGCTTGATAAGGTTTTCCGGTAATAAAATAGCTGCTCCAAGTGTATTTGCCTGCCATTCTTCCCAATCAGATATAGGCTTGTTTCTTTCGGAGTTTGCCTTGTAGTAATGTACTCCTGAAGATTTCTGCGTTACCCCGTAATCGTTCGGAAAGAGCGTTTTGAAAATTTGATGACTACCCTCGTGCATAAGGGTGAAGTTTTTTCTTCCTCTCAGCTTGTTATCAAAAGCCAAGTCTTTTTCTACAAGGACAGTCTTACCGTCTAAAAAGAAAAAAGCCTCATTATCGTCATCTTCAAGAACTTGTACTCCAAGCTCTGTAAAGGAAGTCATTCCGAGAATACTGCCGTCGTAAGATAAATGTTGATACTCGACCGTAAGTCCGAGAACCTTTTCTAACAGTAGTTCCGGGTCAATCCTATATATTTTTGTGTTACGGACATCGGGAAGTTCCATATACGCTTTAACATATTTGGCAGCTATGGCTTCGATGTCAAATCTCGATAAGTGCTTCAAATCACAAAACCTCCTATCATCAGGTTTTTGCTTCAACAAACCACTTCCCGTTTTCTTCATCAAACAGAAATGTGGGCTTGCCGCAAATCTGCACCGTGTAGCGAATACCGGTTCCGCCTACCTTGGTAGAAGCGGCTCTGCATTTTTGGATAACACGGTCTATTTCATATTTTTCACCATTTTCAAACTTGATGAAACAAGGACGAGCCGTTCCATCAGGTCTGTGTGTAACATTTACTTCAACATATACTTTTCGTCTTTCGGATTCCATTTTTATACCTCATAATTTCTCAAAGTCAAAACTAATCTTCCAAAATGCCGGTATCCTGTAATACTCTTGTCCGAAACCTTGTACTTAGGTCGTTCATCTCCGGCAGTATTGATGTAACAGGAAAGGCTTCCTTTCTTAAAACGCTTTTTTCTGTCAAAGAAAAGAAACATCCCCTCATATATCCCGTAATCGGTAAAATGGTTTCCGCCGTCCGCACGAAAGATAACAATATCTTCACTGCACCCCTGCATAAAACAAGCGGGCATTCTTACATAAGCCATAACCTCTTTTTCATCAATCACATTAAGACCTCCTTAACCCACCATACCTGTCGGCATAGTGATTTCGGCTTTTTCCGGTGGTAGCCGCAAGTTCTGACACAGAACTCCATTCCTTATGCTGTCCTTTCCGAAACGCCTTCTGATTTCTTCAACACACTTTTCCATTCGCTCTAATTTGTCCTGCTTTGCGGCATCCATAAACATATCTATTTGACGGGGCGTGTCCTGTGGAATTAGATTTATGGCTTGTACCGTTACAGAACGGATAGGGTGAAGCCACCCATATCTCTTTTCAAAGAGTTGAAAAGCAGTCTTTGCAATAACCATCGGAGACTGTGTAGGAAGTGCTATCTTCGTTTGCCATTGCCTTGTATCAAGTGTATTGTCTCTAATATGAATTGCGACACCTTCCGCACTCAATCCGTGAACACGGAGTTTGTGTCCGATGTCTTGGGTCAATTCGAGAAACACGGGCCACACCTGCTCCGGTTTCTCTAAGTCTGCTACCGTAGTTATACCGTGTCCTACACTTTTAATCGGAGAAACAAAGTCTTTCTTTGCAACAAGGGAAAGGTCGTTGCCGTTAGCATAATTCCATAATGCGTCTCCGTTTTTTCCTAACCTTTGGCGTAAGAATTCAGGGTCGGTATTAGCCAAATCCCCGATAGTTCGTATATAGTAGCTGTCAAGCACACGCTGCGTTGCCCGTCCTACACCGAGCAAATCAGCGGCAGGAAGTTTCCAAATTTGTTCTCTGAATGTATCCTTTGCTATTACAGTAACTGCGTCCGGCTTTTTCATATCCGAACCGAGTTTCGCAAATATCTTATTAAAGGAAACACCAACGGAAATCGTTAATCCGAGTTCAAACTTCATTGTCTCACGAATTTCATTTGCCACCTTTTCCGGCGAGCCGAAAATCTTCTCTGTCCCACTAATATCCAACCAACACTCATCCATACCATACGGTTCAACTTGGTCTGTATATCGCTCATATACGCTTCTTGCGAGCTTTGAGTATTTTATGTACTCCTCATAATGTGGCGGTACTACTACCAAATCTTTGCACTTCTGTTTGGCTTGCCATACTGCATCGCCCGTTTTGACATCAAATGCTTTTGCCTTGTAATTCTTCGCAAGCACAATACCGTGTCGTTCTTCGACCGAACCGCAAACAGCAATAGGATACTTCTTTAATGTGGGGTCGAGCATACATTCAACGCTGGCATAAAAATTATTCATATCGCAATGAAGTATGTTTCGCATTATTTCAGAACCCCCTTGACTTTTTAGGAAGTTTAATGTAAACTATATGTAGTTCAACTTCCTGTTTCTTATTATACGCAGTTCAAGTACAAATGTCAAGAGGTAACAAGAAGTTAAACTACAAATTCTTAATTAAGGAGTGAACGCAAAGATGACATTCGGTGAAAAAGTCAAAGCCGGAAGAACTAAACTCGGTCTTACTCAGGAAGAGTTGGCTAATAAAATAGGCGTTACCGTTCGTGTAATCTGTTCTTATGAAAAAGATAAATCCCGTCCAAGAGGAATGGAAAGATATAAAGCATTGGCAGAAGCCCTCGGCGAAAATGTAAACTATCTGCTTTCGGAAGATGACGCATTTATCGCTGAGGTTGAAGATAAATATGGACGCAGAGGGGCAAAGCAGGCTCAGGAATTACTCGCAGAAGTAACCGGTCTGTTTGCCGGCGGCGAATTGGCTGACGAAGATATGCGTGAGATGGTTGACGCTATTCAGGAAGCATATCTTATTGCCAAAAAGAACAATAAAAAATACACCCCGAAGAAATATCGCAAAGACGAGCAATCCTCGAAGTGAAACTAAGTCCGCTTTATGGGACAGTATTTAGTTTATACTTTATTATAGGGTAAATATCAGGTACAATTATCCTACAAGGAGGTGAGCCGAATTGGGATATTACACTACGGCTGAGATTGTAAAAATCGTAAACAGGCTCATTGACCGCTGTGGCACTCGCAACCCTTACCGGGTGGCAAAAGAGCTTGGCATAAATATCATCTATCGGAACTTCGACAAACAGCGTGGAGCATATAAGGTCATATTAAAGAACCGCTTTATCTTTCTCAAAAACGGTATGCACCCTGTCGTGGAACAGATAGTACTGTGGCACGAAATCGGTCACGATATTCTTCATAGGCAAGAAGCTGTTGCGGCAGGTGGTTTCAAAGAATTTAATATATTCGATATGCGAGAAAACCGTATGGAGTATGAAGCAAATATCTTTGCTTCTCAGGCTTCGCTGCCTGATGACACCATTTTGGAGTACATTGAAAACGGCTACGACATTCAGCAAATTGCACGAGCAATGAGTTCTGACATCAACCTGATTGCTTTGAAAGTAGATACGCTCATAGCGCAAGGCTACCAACTTCGGAAGCAAGACCACCGAAACGACTTTCTTAAATACAATCATAAAATATAAGACCGTCAAGTCTCATTTGAGATCTGACGGTCTTTTTTATGTCCTTAAATTCCGCTCTTTCTTGGGAACAGCGTAAGTTAGAAGAAATCGTGCAGATTACCATGGGGCAGTCACCAGATGGTAGTACTTATTCTAATGAACCTAGTGACTATATTCTTATCCAAGGAAATGCTGATTTATTAAACGGTTGGGTTTCACCTCGTATTTGGACTACTCAAATTACTAAGAAAGCAGATGCTGGTGATTTGATAATGAGCGTTCGTGCTCCAGCTGGTTCTATGGGGAAAACGGCTTATGATGCGGTTATTGGGCGTGGCGTAGCCGCAATTAAAGGAAATGAGTTTATATATCAGTTGCTTGTAAAAATGGATGAAGTAGGCTATTGGAAGACATTTTCGTGTGGTTCTACATTTGAATCTCTTAGTTCAGATACTATTAAAAATGCTAAAGTTAATGTTACTTTGATTGCTGAACAGACGCAAATTGGATTGTTTTTAAATCAATTAGATAGCCTTATCACCCTTCATCAGTGTGAGTTCCAAATAGTTAGTAAACGAAGAAAAGCCCGCCTACGAAGGCGAGCTTTTGGGTTTACGGTAATATTTGCTTTGATTGTTTTATGAGCGTATCTAACACCTCATAAATTCTATCTCTATCTTCAGGAGTGAGTTTTTCAAGTTTCTCATTCAACATTGAGTTTTTAACAGTGTATCCGGTATCCAAAACTTCACTCAAAACCATATCAGCAGATACGCCCAATGCATTGAGTATCTTTATAAATGTTTCAAGTGATGGGATTTTCTCGCCTCTTTCTACCATACCGATATAGTTAGTAGTCAATCCTGCTTTCTCCGCTAAATCTTCTTGGCGTAATTTTTTCATCAGTCGATATTTTCTGACGTTCTTGCCGATTGTAGCGAGTTTCATCTCATCACCCCCTTGGTATGTTTCTATCACTAATAGTATAGATTGCGTTAATCCAAACATACACACACCATTTGGAAGTAATAATAACTAATAGTGATGATTTTTTAACTTTTTTATGCTATACTGTATTAAACACGGGGTGATGGTATAGTATGAGTAAAGAAAATACGGCTGTATTTATAGGGCATAATGAATGCTATGGGGTAACAAGCGAGCAGATAAAAGAAGCTATTGTTTCACTTATAGATAAAGGTGTAACTGAGTTTTTGAGTGGCGGACAAGGCGGATTTGACCGATTATGCGGTCGCTGCGTTTACGAATTAAAAAAAGAGTATCCACATATAAGCAATTATCTCGTTATTCCTTATCTGTCATTCAATGTGTATAACAGTGAACTGTTCGATTCGATAATATATCCCGATGATTTTGAAAAATATCACTTCAAAGCCGCCATTCCTGCAAGGAATAAGTTTATGGTGGATAATGCAAGCTACGCTATATGCTTTGTTAATCACGGATGGGGCGGAGCTGCAAAGACTTATGAAAGAGCAAAGAAGAAAGGCTTGAATATCATCAATTTCGGAAATTATGATTTTGAAAGTTAATATGTACTCGATGGCTACTCAAATGAGCAGCCATCTTTTTTAATACGCCGGGATACCGTATCCGTATATACTGCTGCTACCGACTGCGTATTGTCTTTGTCTGCAAGCATCACCGGAATTACCCTCAACGGTATAAACAATTCCGTTCTCGCATTTTTGCACAATGCCTGTGTGGTCGGTTTCTCCGTCGCCCTCCCAGTCAAAGAAAATGATTGTTCCGGGTGCAGGCTCGTAATTACGGTCTGCCCATTGCCCTCGGTCTTTGAACCATTGAGCGCCGTTCACACAACCGGCATATTTCGGAATAATACCGGCGTCAATATATCCGCACTCATTAGCACACCAAGAAACAAAGCAAGCACACCATTCCACACGGGAGTCAAATCCGTACCAAGACCAGTAAGGCTGACCTCCGACATTTCCGACCTGCGACAAGGCAACAGATACGATTTGGTCATCACTGTAACCGATACCGTAAAGGACTTGCGACCATAGCTGATTGTTTTCATCTTTCAAAAGCTCGGCAAGATAATCTTTTTGCTCCTCATTAAAACCATAGGCAGTCGCCATCTCATCTACGGTTTTATGGGATACAGTAATATATAGGAATGTCTCGGTTACGGTGGTTTCCGTCTCTACGATATTTCCGTGTCCGTCGTCGCTTTCTTCGATTTCGGTATGAGACTTTGTTTCGGTTCGGGAAGAAATACTGTTCATCTCCCAAAAAATATCCGACAACAGTTGCTTCTTAGTATCGTCAACCGTGGCAACCTCCATCGGATTATCGGCATTTGTATTCACTTTAACGGAATAGACCGCAAGAACATCTTTCCATACAGCTCTGCTACCGCTCATTTCAAGAACATCATAACTTACGGAGTTCTTTTCTTGTTCTAATCGGTCATCGTATTCTTGATTGATTTCTTGCACAACAGTCTGCATTGACATTCCTGTACCGGAATCTTCCCCTGAAAAGAAAATGCCATAAACTGAACCGGCAATTAACCCTACAAGACATAATACTATAATCACAACAACGGCGACCCAACCTCCGGCTGCTATTGCAGCGACAAGACTTTTCACTGCTGCTATAATCGCCTTTACTGCGGCAACGGTAGCTTTGGCTGCTGCTTTTACAGCAGTTGCCGTTGCTTTGGCGGTTGCCTTAGCCGCCTGTGCCGCTTTCTGCGAAGTCTTAACCGTGGCTTGTGCTGTTTTCTGTGCGGCTTTCGCTGTCTGTTGGCTTGTTTTTATCGCCGCTTTTGCAGTCTGCTCGGCGGTCTTAACGGATTTCTGCGTTGTTTTTGCAGCTTCTTTCCCGGCAAATTTAATTGTTTTCTTGCCCGAATAAGTTGCCGATTGCTTAATTGTCTTTTCAGCCGTATCAACAGTCTTAATCGCAGAATTGGTATTCTGTGCGGTCTGCTTTCTCAATGACTGCTCGGCTCGCTGCTGCTTAAAACGCTGAAAGCCGTCTTTTGCAGATTGAATATTCCGTTTGGTTTCTCTGACACCTTTTCGACCGGCTTTATCAAATGCGTAAACAGCATCGTGGAAGATTTCATCAACACCGGATTGCACTTTGTCGGCGGCATATTCTTCTGCCGTGTTTTCATTGGCATTGACAGAGCGTTCCGCTTTCTCTTTTGTGGCGATATATGCCTCTTTCATTTTCTGACCGGCAACGGTTGCTTTATCCAAGGTCTTTATCGTGCCTTTGACGGTATCTCTTGTCTTTATATCAGCCACGCTGAACCTCCTTTCTAAGCCGGTTGAATAACTCTTTTGAATTTTGTCGAGCTGTCGGCAATAAACTCGTTAATCAATCGGCTTTCTGCTTTTGTTTCGGGATAAGCGGTTATAGAGATTGTCTTTGCGTTCCAGTCAAGGGTGTAGCTGTCGCTTGCAACATTCGTAATGTGGTGCTGTGCAAGAAAATCTCGCAAACGCTTCATTTCTTCAAGGTCATCGGACATAATCACATTCACATAGGTTCTGTCCTTTGACATTTTCTCGTTGATAAAGCAAGCGAGAGAACACCCTACACCACCGGCAACGGCAACAACAAGCATAGCCAGTTCATTATCAGCCGAAACAACACGCTTTGTTATCCAAAAATAAATGAAGTCGGATATGATAACCGCAATGCCTGCAAGTATCCACCGACTTCTCTGTACCAATATTGTTTTTGTTGTACTTAGGGCATTGTCCGCAACCTTAGCCGCAAACAATACTGCTAAATTTATGAAACTAATCATACAAGGTTCATTCCTCCTTATTCGGCTATTTTCTTTGCAACAACAACCATTCTTCCGTTGTTACGGGAATACTCACAGGTGGAAAGCGTAATCAATTTGTCGCCGTATTCTGCGGTTACTCCCGTATCATACAAGGCAAGTTCTTTGCATTTGGTGATATAGGCATTAAATTCATCTCCCGTATCTGCGTTGATGAACTGATAGTATTTGAAACTTTCGGGACTGTCGGTATATACCACCGTCTTAAATGCAGCGATAATCTCATAGTCGCATTTCTCGGTTAAAGTATCGAAGCTAATAGTCTTATGGCTTTCCCAAAAAGACTTATCTGTGTACTTCATTAGCCCCGAAAACATTGAACTGTCCTTCATATTATGACCGTAGATAATGAGGTTGTCCGACGGAATATCCACATCGCAGTTTTCCTGAATATAAGGGCAACCGTAGTCGGTATACGCCTTGTCGAAGCCGTGTTTCAAATAGAAATTCGGATTATCCTTTGACTGCATAACAGGATAATTGATTTTGGTGTCCTCAATCTTTATCCACCCCACCATATCGTTGTTTTGCAGATATAAATCCTGATAGTCCGACAAGAACGACTTGTCTTGCGAATACGTCATTGTATCTTTTTCGGTATCTGTTTTCTCAACGGTTTCAATCAAATTATCGTACATCTCCGCCTGTTTTTTGGAGTCGATATAGTGCTTGATAAGAAAGCCGGAACTGACGGCAAACAAAATGCTGAAAGCACAGATTAAAGCAATATAGATTTTATTTTTCATAAGCGTTTCCTTTCTGAGTAAAAAATGAGGCAAGGGTTATGCACCCTCGCCCGGTTTGGTTGTCATTAACTTGTAGAGCTTTGTATTCTTCGGGAATTTATTCGCAAACGGCACAAGCGAACTACCCACTTTAATAAGTCCGTGTCCTGCGTCAACATTTGTGATATACGAAAGCTGGCGGTCGGAAATATTAAGGAGTTTTGCAAGTTCCAAACGGTCGGTAGAAGCCTGATTGAGCATAATCAAGAACTCGCTGTTTGCAAGCATTGTTCTTGCGGTGTGGCTCTGTAAAAGGTCATCTACATTCTGTGTAATGCCGGTAGCGAAAGCTCCGTATTTTCTTACACGCTTCCAAAGAGTAAACAGGAAGTTTGCGGAATACTCGTGCTGGAACAAAAGATAGATTTCATCAATGAAGATAAAGGTTTGTTTGCCTTTTGCTCTGTTCTGTGTAATGCGGTTCAAAATACTGTCGAGAACGACAAGCATACCGATAGGCATAAGCTGCTTGCCAAGGTCAAGAATATCATAGCAGATAAGGCGATTGTGCGTATCCACATTGGTCGGCTTTGCAAATGTGTTGAGTGAGCCATTAGTGAACAGCTCAATGGCAAGAGCAATCTCTTTAGCTTCCGGCTCGTCCTGTTTCAATAGTTCTGCTCGGAAGTCCTGCAAAGTAGGAACAGTACCGGTATAACCTCTTTGCTGATAATCTCGGTACACACTTGCGGTACAACGGTCAATAATAGACTTCTGCTTTGCTCCGAGATTTGTTCCGCCTATAAGTTGCTCGCAAAGTGACATAATGAACTCAGATTTGAGAATTACCGGGTTTGCGCCGTCGCCGTATTCCTTGTTCATATCCATAGCGTTAATATGGCTCTGCGAAGTAGCGGAAATATTGATAATCTCGCCACCGAGAGCCTTAACAAGCTGTGAGTATTCTCGCTCCGGGTCGATAATAATAACATCGGCGTCGGAAGAAAGAATGATATTTTCAATCTCACCCTTTGCCGCAAAGGACTTACCGCCACCGGATACGCCGAGGATAAAGGAGTTACCGTTGAGTAGCTGTCTGCGGTCGGCGATAATCATATTTTTGCTGATTACATTCTGACCGTAGTAAATACCGTTTTCGTGGTAAATATCCTGAACCTTGAAAGGGATAAAGACTGCAAGGCTTTCGGTTGTAAGTGTTCTGAATGCGTCAATCTTGCGTGTACCAAACGGCATTGCAGTATTCAGTCCGTCCGGCTGTTGATATTTCAAAACGGCAAACTGACACAAGTTCTGTCTTGCTACCGTAAGCAAAGCTTCGGTGTCATCATCAAGCTGCTTCTTGCTGTCCGCAGTATGAACCAGCGTGAGTACAGCGAACATCATTCGCTGATCACGAGTGGTGAGGTCATCAAGGAACTCTTTCATTTCCTTTTTCTGCTGTTCCATATCATACGGAACGGTAGCGGAAAAGTTGTTGTTTTGATTTTGCTTTCTCTGCCAGTTGGTGATATTGGTTTCCACACCGAGAAGTCGGCTTTCCGCTTCTCTTACCGCTTCATCTGTCGGCACAGGCACAATATCAATGGACATCATAAGGTTACGGTTCAAGTCGGTAAGGTCAGTTACCATACTGTCCTTGATATACGAAGCGTACTCACGAAGAAAAAGAACTCGTCCGTAACGGTCGCCCATCTTGAAATAGTCCTTTTCAAACTCCATTGTGTCGGGGCAAACATAGTCCTTAAAATCGTGTCCTTTCTTTCGGGTTTCCTTAATATCAAAGTGATATGCGGTTTCTTCTCCCACACGGAAGAAGTCGTGAACGATACGAAGTCGTTCATCTGTTTCAAGTTCTACGCATTTGCTTCCGAGCCTTGAAAAATGAGCAATCAAATCCGCACCCACACGGGCAAAATATGTTCTTGCGTCCTCAACGCTCTTTTTGTTGATAGAGATAGTAACATACTTATCCTGAACGATGGCGTTTGCACCGGTTGCCTTATCAAGAAGCATTTTGTTATATTCTTCTCTGTAAACATCAAGGTCATCTCCGGTTTCGGGAATAAGGATTGTTTTTTCAAAATCCAAACGGTTAAGCCGTCTGTTGTTGATTGTCAGTTTTGTAGTAGCACCGCTGTCGAGAGAATTGAGAAGTTCCGAATATTCAAGGAACATTGCTTCTTTATCTTCACGACTTGCAACGGCATAGTTAATATCCGTGAACTTAAAAGACTTCGAATATTTGTCCTTTCCAACACGGAAAATGCCGTCATCATAAATAGCGGTAATAGGGATACAATCCTGTACGCCCTTTGGAACTACAAACTTTTCTTTATCCTGTTTTAACAGGTTTGTAAGGGTTTTAATCATTGTTCTTGTATGCCTCCTTCTGTTTTTGTTCGATTGTCGGTTTCATAAGTTCGTAGTAGGTGTTCGTAGAGTGAAACACCAACTTCTTAGGCATAAGAAATTCGGACTTAATCCACGCCCATATAAACTTCTCGGCAGTCATTCCGTTGTATTTCACAAAGCCGAGAGCCGCAAAAGGTGCTGCTCCCAAAATACAAACCCACGATACCGTTTCTGTTCCGAAATGCGGTTTAAGTAAGAAGTACAATCCTACCGCCACTCCGCAAGCAAGAACAGAAAAAATGAACTGTCTGAGCGACAGTCCAAAGAACATTGATTCCGTGTAATTTCGTATTTCTCTGTTAATCTTAACTTCCATTAAATTTTCCTTTCTCTGCGGTTATCGGCAGTATAGATACAGGTATCTGCAAGACAAACTCGCTCTCCTTTTCTTTTACCGCCGTTATATACGCAGTTTTTGCATTTGCGGTCAGGCTGAATATACTTCTGCCGACCTGTTCTGTTTTTGTTTTTCATTCAGTCAAAACCTCCGATTACAAGCCCATCATTTCACGGATAATACGGTCGCTCATCTTAACCGCACCCACAAGTACAAGCATATTGAATACGAGTTCTCCGATATATGCCCACACCTGAGTAACGGCTGCTGCATTTGCGTCAACCACCGGCGGTGTAGAAGCAAATAGGGAGAATATGATACAAGCAAGTACAATTACCGCACCTTCAAGCAGAACGGCACAGTAGCTTTTAATAAAGCTCTTACCGACATTCTGCGACGGTTCTCCGGCAAAGGTTGAAAGCGGTATCGGAGCGAGAGCCGTGTACATATACAGTTTGAAAAATCGTCCGTACACCGTCATTATCATAATGAAAGAGAGAACTGTGATAAACAGTCCGCCGATAAGTGTTACAGCCCATAACGGAATACTTTCAAAAAATCCGCACTCCTCAATGGTGGTTATCATTTCGGATGGCAGTGTCGTTTGATTCGGTGTACCAAATCCTGCTGATGTCATTATGGTTGAAATTGTACCTTGTACGATATTAAACAAAGCGAGCATAAGCTCCAAGCCGTAGGTTATAACACCTTTGGCAATGGCAAAACGGATAAACAATTTTAATGCGTGTTCCGGTTTCTTTACTTCGGTAAAACTTCCGCAAGTGCGAACTACACCGACAACAAAGAACAAAACAAGCAAAGCAAGTCCGATAGCCTGAACCGCACCGTTGATTGTTACCATCACATTCCAAATGCTTCCGCCTTTGAAGTCCTGCGGTGAAGTGGTAAGCAGTTGCCATATTTCCGATAACTTGCTGTTCCAAGTGTCGAGGGCATTTTGTAGGTTTTGAACTACCCAGTTATCACTCATCTGTTTGCACCTCCTTAAAGATTAAGGGGCATACCCAAAATCGGATATGCCCCTTTGATAACTGTGTTCTTTTAACCGGCAATGAGGTTAAGAATTTCCTTTGCAAAGGTAATAATGATACCGCCGGCAAGGGTCAAGAAACCGTTTGCACGCTGAGACGGGTCGTGAGATTTCAAAGAAAGTCCGACCTGAACGATACCAAAGCCGAGCAAAATCATACCGATTGCACGAATAAGTCCGAAGATGAAGTCAGACAGGTTATTTACCACGGTAATCGGGTCGTTAGCGGCAAAAGCGGTAACGCTCATACCGAAAACAAGGGTTGCTGCTGTAACAACAGCGCAGTAAGTATGAAAGCCTTTCTTAACCTTTCCGGTCATAGGCAATCTCTGAGTGGTTTTCTTTTCGTTGTTCTTATTGAAATTAGTCATTGTAAATTCCTCCGTTAATATATGTTTTTATTTACTTCAAAGTCCTCATCGGACAGAAGTTCGTAAGTGGTTTCTCCGTAGTTTTCCTCCGGTAACTCATTCGGGTTAAGAGAAAGAACAGAGATAGACGAATGCTTGACGGTAACTTCTCCGTGTTTGTAAGCCGAAGCTTTACCGTCTGTGGTAAGCGCTACATTTGGGTGTTTCAAAATATCGTATTTGAAATCCATAACCGGGCGTTCTCCACGAATAAACAGAATGGCATATTGGTTATCAAGCATACGCACCTCATCGGGAGTAAGTAACTCTCTACCTGAAATTTGGTAATTGGTTGAGTAGTTTCCGCTTCGTCCCGAACTCTTACCGTATGTGTTGGTATCAATGGTTTCCTTGCCGAGAAGTTCAGACACATATTTATGAGTGCTTTGCTCGTTGCCGCCGAGATATAGGAACTCATCGCAGTTGCCCACAATGCTTTCCCATTGTTTTTCAAACAAGGCTTTTAGCTGTGCTAAGTTCTGCAAGATGATACTTACAGAAACCCCACGGGAACGCATAACCGACAATATCTTGTCGAAATCATCGGGCAGGCTCACATTGGCGAACTCGTCCATAAGAAAATGAACAGGAACGGGAAGCGAGCCGCCGTGGATATGGTCAGCAGCATAAAACAACTGCTGAAACAGCTGTGTGTAAAGAATAGATACCAAGAAATTAAAGCTGGAGTCGTTGTCCGGTATCAAAGCAAACAGAGCAACCTTTTTTTCTCCAAGCGACGGCAAGTCAAGCTCATCTGTCGTGGTTAAAGAAGCAAGACTTTCAAGGTTGAACTTTTCCAATCTTGCCGCAAGAGTTATTTGTATGGACTTTAATGTTTTTGCCGCACCGGAATGATAGGAACGGTAATATTTAAGAGCAATATGGTCGGGATTTTTCATTTCAAGCTCGGCAAACAATTCGTCGAGGGGAGAAGGTCTTGTATCTTCCTCGTCCTCAATCGAACCGGCTCTTAGCATTTCCATAACCATTGCGAAGTTTTGTTCTTCTTCCGGTGCTTCATAGTGCAAATAGAACACCAAAGCAAGCAACAGCATTGAAGCGGAAGTGTCCCAAAATGGGTCTTGGGACTGACTGCCCTTTGGAGTGGTACTCTTGAAAAGGTTCGTCACGAGTTTTTGCACATCATTATCATTCTGCAAATAGACAAATGGGTTATAGCAATGGCTTTTTTCCATTGAAATCAAATCAAGAACACGAACTTCATAACCTTTACTTTCAAGAAGCTTTCCTGTGTCCCTCAGAATTTCGCCTTTTGGGTCAAGAATAACAAACGATGTGTTGCATTGCATTAAATTAGGTTTACAGTAAAATCTTGTCTTACCTGCACCCGAACCACCACATACAAGTGTGTTTAGATTTCTTCGATGTTTCTTTGCATTAAGCCCGATACAAACATTTTGCGTCATCAGTTTGTTTGCGGAATCCGGCGACTGTCTGTATTTCTTATTTACGGCTCTTGCGTTGCCCCATTTAGCAGAGCCGTGTTCTTCACGCCTTCGGTAATTTCTCTGTGTTGAGAAGTAAATTCCAAGACCGAGTCCGTAACAGAGAAGCAAAACGAGGACAGTTTTTAAGCTGTCCTCGCAAACTTCAATATGGAACGGTTTGTTAAAAGCCGACAAAAGGCTTGGCAGAATTTCCGGCAATCCACCTTTTACAGAGGGTGCAATCAAAAGTGCCAGCCATACGACCGGGATAATACCGATAACGGAAAGAATAACAGCAGTCTGCCTTTCGTTATCTCGATTCACAAGAGCGTTCCTTTTCGATAACTTTGAACTTTTTCTTTGGGGCAGTTCCGACCTTAATGATAAGGTCATCGACAGCGTCGGTGGATTTACCCTCGTTCATCAAGTCCGTTTTTTCATCGTTGAGAGAACGGATAATAATGCCGTGTTCGTAATCATCCAACGCTATATGATACATTTCTTCTTTCACCATAATCTAACCTCTTATCTTTCATAGTCTTTTGAGCGAGCCTGCTTTTTCTTGTAAAGCTCATCGGAAACACGGGAATGAATATCCGCCATCGCATTTCTCGTTTTGGAAAGTTCATAGCGAATATCCTTTGGTTCTTTGTTAGCGAGCTTATCCGGAATACGGTTGATGGCAAAATTCTGCGTATCAATACCGTACTTTTTGCAAAGCATATATCCGATACATACCGCCTGAAAGCCCATATCGGAACGGCTGTAACTGTCGCTGTTGATAGAAAGCTGTGCGTGACCAAGTTCCTGTGCTACGCACTGTGCAACCGCTACGCTGTCGCCCACATCACGCTTAACATACAAGGTCTGTTCCTCGTTGTTATAGAATGCTGCCATATTCGGATACGGCAGGTCGTCTGCCGCTTCCACATTGACAGGAGAAGAATCAAGCATTGTGGTAATGAGTGCTTTAGGGTCACGGTTGACTGTCGGCGCAGGCGGTCGTTTGCCATTTGTCTGAGATACATCAAAGACCTTTTTCACATTGTAGGAAATTCCGGTTGTACCGTCACGCTTTGCATATTCAACAGGTTCAAGAATAGAAATGCTCTTAGCACCTTTCGTGATTTTGATGTTGTCTTTGCTCCAATCGTCAAAGTTTTTAAGCTGACTTGCTTCGGGCAGCTGCTTAAAAATGAGGAGAGCGTTGACAGCAGAGTATCTGTCAAGTCGGCTCTGCGTATCAAGAAAAGCCTTGAACTTTTCAGGACTTGCAACAATCCCCGTTGCGGTTTCATCAGCCATTTGATAAACGGCTTCTTTTTCTTTTCTCATCTTCTCGGCATATTCTTCTTTGGAAAGTCTCGGTCGCTGACCGCCTGCCTTTGCAGGAGTAAAATTGTTTGTCATTATAATTACCTCTCTTTCGATTTCTTAGGTTTGTTTTTCGGCTGTTTGTGTACCGTTTGCTTTGGTGCAGAGTTACTCTTTGTCTTATCGACTTCCGGCTCTTTGCGTTCCGATTCTTTCTGTTGCTTGGACTGAGCCTTATATCGGTCGAGCTTTTCTTTGACCGACGGCTTTTTCTGTCCGTCGCTTACAGCACCCTTGTCAGTTCGCATATCTGCCGGCTCTGAGTTTTGCCTTGACGGAGGGTTTTTGTCCGTCTTGGCGACTGTGGGGTTTGATTGCGAGTACCCGTCTTTCTGAATTGGTTTTCGGGTTGCTTCCTCGGTAATGATTTCGTTTTTGGTTTTTGTCGGCTTGTCCTTTTCTAAGGCTTCTCGTTTTTCAACCGCTTTCTGCGACTCCGTAACGATGGCAGCCTTATCAACCTTACCGAGTTCAAATCTCTCAACGATACGCTGAATTTTGGAAGCGTCCTCCGCACGAGCAATAATATCAATCGGCACACTATCGCCCTTTGTGTTTTTATCCCTTAACACGCAGTAAAGAACGCCGTAGCGTTTTGCCTGTTCGGTGAATTTCTTTAAGTCCTTATTCGGAATAGAAAACACTTTCAACTCTTTGCCCGATTTAATCATATTGGTAAGACGGGCTTTACCTCTTGTCTTGTTCGCCTGCGTTGCTTCCTGCTTTAACACGGAAGCGAGAAGAATAGCAATATTCTTTGCAGCCGAACCGGTTAGTTTAGCAGCAACTTCAAAGCCTTCAAGAGATAATCTTACGACCTGTTCTGCTGCGTCACCTGAATTTGTCATTTCGGTTTTGCTCCTTTCTTTCTTGTTTTTCTTCGTAGGCTCTTACCGTTTCAAGATTGGCTTCAATAACCTTTGACCTTTCGGCAATGTCATCACAAAGACCGACCTCTTTACGGAGAGTCCACAATTTGCCGGTGATTGTTGAAATCTGTTCTTTGACCTTTGACAGCTCATCATCACTCAATTTTTTTCTTAACTGTTTTCGCAGGTGCGTTCTGTCGTCAGTCAAAGTTTTGATTTGCGACAACACCGACTCTTTATATGAGAAAAGCTGTTCGTCCGTAGAAATATTTTCTCGTCCGAGCAGCCTTGTCTCCTGTGTGATTTTATCCAGCTTCAATAAATCTTCTTTGAGAAGGTAATGAAGCCTTGCGGTATTTTGTTTTTTGTATTTAGGCAGATAACCGAGCTTGTAGCAGTAATGCAGATACAGCCCATACAGTCCGCCGACCTTTTTTATTTTGTGTTCTCTTGTAGGCAGTCGGTACTGTCTGATGACTACCGTCTGATTTGTAAACGGCATTAAGCGTACGCCTTGATTTTCAGTAAGCCTACGCTTGATTGCTTCTTCGGTGTAATCTTCACCGAGATTTTTAAGCCTTATCGGTTTTTTGTATCCTTTCGGCACAATCGTCCAATACTTACGGCTTTCACTCAAACAATGCTCATAACCCATTTGAGTCAGTGCATAATCAAGACTTTTAAGGTTCGTGCTGTGAGCAATCGCTTCGTCTATGGCTTGACGAGTCATTGAGTATCGAGTCGGCATTCCGGCTTGTTCCTGTTTGTAATAGTAGGATGATTGCTTACTGCGATTTGGATTTGGATTATAATAAAGTCCGTACTTTTCGCAAATTTTATCTGCAACCAAGCGAAACTTGAACCACGCTTTTTCGTCGCCCCATAATCTCTTACCGTCCACAAAGGAAACTGAGTTGATTACATAGTGGCAATGCAAATGCTTTGTGTTCAAATGCGTAGTTACTACCGCTTGAAATCTTTTGCCCCAAACTTCGTTTACAAACTCCATTCCGATTTTCTGTGCAAGCTCCGGCGAAATATCTTGTTCCTTAAAACTCAGGTATCCGTGGTAGGCTTGTATGCCTTCTTCTTTACCGTATGCCTGTTTAACCGATACAAATTGGTCACGGGCTGTAAGCGGATTGCAGTTGATACCTTCAACGAAAAATTCACGCTCGGTTTTTTCTTCGTCCTTTGCGTAAGCCAACACATCACGGAGTGCTTGATACTGTTCCTCGGTGTAATTATCTGCCGCCGTTTTTGCGGGATTGGCTGCGTAATCAATAACCTGACCGAGCCTTGAAGTGACTGCCCACAACTTACTTACTGCCATTTCATATCGCTCTCATTGGGTCTGAGAAAAACTCGTTCAACATCTGCCTGAAACTTGTGCCAACGCTCCGCTTCTTTTTTAAGCTGCGTTGCGTCTGCAAAGCCGAGCGTGTTTGCTTTTGCGGCAAGCTGATTGATGTTGTTACCGATTGCGGAAAGTTCACGCATAACATCGTAAAACCTTTCGTCGGGCTTTTCTCTCGGCTCGTAACCACGGAGAAGCAAACGGATAAGTCCGGCTTCACTAAGGCAAGCCTTCTTTGCTTTTTTCTGCAAGTCCTGTGCTTCATCACGGCTGAGCCTAACAATCTTCTGAATGTTTCTTTTTCTCATTTTCTTTGTCATCCTTTCTTGAAATAAAATAGTGCCTGTCCTTATTTATTTGAAACAGGCACATAAAAGTAACTCCGAAAAAACCGCCGATGATTAAACCGGCGACTGTTAATACTATCTCTCGCAAAATTTCTCTCCTTTCTCTTTGGGGTATTAGGGGCAACCCCTAACGAGTTTTACCGTTTGGAAACCTGTGGTTATCCAAATGGTCTGCTCGCTAAGTTTGCTAAGTTTGTGCAGACTCGTAGGGTTGCCCCGGAGATTGTCTCTTTATCTCTCCATATCCTTTGATACCGGCTTATACGCTTTCGCTACAATGCCGTTATCTGTTTGATAAAAACGCTCCGGATACTTGAATTTCTCCTCATACTTTTTCATCAAATCCTTTGGCATACTGAGAAGTTTCTCCGACTCAATCGGTGCATAGGCAATGAAAAACTTGCCGGCAATAATGTCCAGCATTTCACGATTGTTCTCGTCTTTCACATAGCACTTTTCAATCTTCCAACCGTCCTTTCCACCGTATTCATCAGCCATATATGCTTCCAGTCGCACATTTTTATCCGAGCCGTCAAGGGAAGAAGCATAGATAGAGTATCCACCCATACCTTCGATGAAAGCCTTATTGTTACTGCCGACAACATAGGTTCGTTCTTCCTCTGTATAAGATTTGTCGAAGCTGTCAGCTGTAAAAACAATATATCCGACAGTATGACTTCTATCTTTTTCTGCCTGCCGCAAATAGGCTTTCAACTGCTGATAACTCATCTCAACATTTTCAGGTTCGGAATAAATTGCCCTGTTGAGTTCAGCACCGTTCATCTTGCCTTCTTCGTTGCAAATGATTGCAACCTCATCATCAAACGGCATATATTCCTCAATATATCCGCCTACGGTTTCCTGCATTGCTTCCAGCGTATCCTCAATTTCAATAAGCTTCGGATACCTGCCCGGTTCAATAAGAATGACAGAAATCTTTTCAGAGGTTTCAACCTTTTCAAAGGTATCCTCATCAATGTTTAGTGCAAGTGAGCTGCCGTTTTCCCACCTCATATGGATTTGACCTGCGTCGTCAACGAACTTAACCGTTCCTTTCAAACCATAAGGCATTTGGTTTTCGCCTTGCATTTCTTGAAGGATAATCTGCGTTCCCTCCGGGTACATTTCTCTGATTCTTTCAACATTCATCTTTCAAAACTCCTTTCGTGCTTCTTTGATATTCCTAACTTGACACAAAGAAAGTCGTTGACATCTTTTCCGCACTTGGGCGGATCGTCAACGACTTCATACTTATCCGTAAGAATAGTTTGCAACGCCTTGGTTGCTTTTCTTCCGGCAATATCATTGTCCAAATGGAGAATGATACGCTTAATTGACTTGTCTTTTTCAAGCAATTTTCTAACCGTAACAGGCACTTTCGAGTCCCCGATATTTTGCTTTGGCGAGTACACCCCGGCAAGAGAAATAAGATTAAACTGTCGCCAATTCTTTCCCTCCAACTTCATCAAAGTTGCATAGGAGAGTAGGTCAATGGCACATTCAAACAAATGAACCTCGCCGGTGTTTTCGGCAGTAAGACGGAAAGAATATTGCTTTTTGCTACCGGTGCAGTCGCCCATAAGTCTTGATTGATTTGTGGCTCTGTAAGCTGCATACTTTGGTTTATTGCTTTCGTCGTAGCCGATAAAAACAACATTGTGATACGGCAGCGATTCAATTACCAGTTCCTTTTCCAAGCAGTAATTGATGATTTCGTAATCAATGCCACGCCCGAAAAGATATTCAAATACCACATCCGTAGTGGGACTTCTTTCGGGGAGTAGCAACGGTTGATTATTATAGCTTTTTGTGTTTTCGGGTATCGGAGACCTTACTGAACTATTACCCATAATGGTCTGAACCGCTTCAACGAAGTCCATTCCACGAACTTTTATAAGGTAATCGAGGGCAGATTTGCCCCCGATACCTCTTGACCACCACATCCATTTTCCGTTTGAAATTTTCAAGCTGTCGTGGGTTCTTGTGGTATAGGTGTTGTTTGAATACTTCACAAGCTCGTTCGGTTCATACTCTCTGAGATAGGTCAATAAGTCCATTCGCTTGGCTTCGGTTATGACCTCCGGTGCGATATATGGCATATAAACCACCTCGCTTTACACAAGGAAGTCGATTACCTTATCGCTTATCTCATCACAATAAGCGAGCTTCGCAATCAGCAAAAGAACATCGGTGACCGGACACTTAACATCATTCCAAAAAAGCCAAGCAATTTCCGCAAGGTCTTCCTCCTCATAAAGAGCGATAATGTCAGCCTGTGAAAAATCGGTTTGAATGCAGATGTCAATGAGTTCTTCATAGAAACTGAGTTTAGCAATTCTGAGATTGATTTCCGCCTTATTAGCCGGAATTTTTTCGTTTTCCAGTTCGTGATAAGCATTACTTAATCGACGAACAACGCACATCTGTGGTGCGTTAAACGGATTGATTTCCTCGTTTCCGAAAAAGAAATCTACCGTCAAGTCCTTTTCTTTCATATTATCTTTCATAAGTTTTCTCCTTTCGTGTAGTCGGCACTTCGCCCTCATCAGGCTCGCCACCGACAATTTCATTTTCTGTTTTGTCCATATTGAGCAGGATATTGAGTTCATCAAGTCTTGCAAGTTTAGTCCTCAATTTGTCCTCTTGGATAAACGGTTTTTGGACTTCTTTCTTTGCAGTTTCAAATTGAGCTTTAGTGTTTTCAAGTTCGCTTTCGGCAAAGGTTAAACTCTCCGCAAACTTCTCAATGCCGTTGTCAATACGAGTGATGTTGCCGTGTGCGTCGTCGCCGAGCGTAATGTTTTTGCTTGTCGCACCTTTAATCCTAACCTCGTAGCTGCGCTCTGTGGTGTTGAAAAGAAGTTCCGTTTCAAATCCTCTGTACTTGCCGAGAGGAATAGGGTCGGGGCTGTTCATCTGCTTGCAGGCTTTAATGATTGCTTTGCCGGCTTCTGCTTTTTCGGAATAAAAAACACCCTTAACCTCCATACCGATAAAGCGGTCATCTGTTGGTTTCGGGTGCTGCTTCGCAGTTTCCACATCTGCTTTTAAGCCGTTTATGCGGTTTTCAAGAGAAGTGATACGCTGCGGGTAATATTTGATTATCTTATCTTCCAAAGCGTATTTTTCAGAAAGAAAATTGGATTTTAACAGTTTCAACTTTTGTACCTGAATATCTAAATCCATCTTCTCTTTGATATACGGATTGCCGGTTGCAAGCATTTTAATCTCGGCATAAGAAAGTGCGGTTTCGTCAATATCTTCCGCACTTCTGACCGGAGATTTGCTCGTCATAATCTGACTTGCAAACTTTTGCTTGCCCTCTACAAGCTGATAGAGATATGCGTCAAAGGTCTGTTCCGTAACATAGCGGTAAATATCTACTTCCGGGTTTGAGTTGCCTTGACGGATAATGCGACCGCTGCGTTGCTCCAAATCTGCTGGTCTCCACGGACAATCAACATCGTGAAGTGCGATAAGCCTGTCCTGAACATTCGTCCCGGCTCCCATCTTTTGAGTAGAACCGAGTAGCACTCTGACTTCGCCTTTGCGTGTCTTTTGGAATAACTCCTTTTTCTTAACATCGGTGTCTGCTTCGTGGATAAAGCGAACTTCACTTTCGGGAATGCCTCGCTCAATCAACTTCTTTCTGATGTCGTTATACACCGAAAAAGTACCGTCGTTCTTTGGCGTTGATAGGTCGCAGAACACAAGCTGCGCTGATTTCTTGTCTGTTGTTTCTTCCCAAATGCGATAGATGTTGTCAACGCAGGCATTGATTTTGCTGCCCTCATAATCGGGTAACATATCATTGAGCATACGCTGGTCAAGTGCCAACTTTCTGCCGTCGTTTGTGATTTTAAGCATATTGTCAACGCTTGAATCCACACCGCCGCTGCGAACTTTCTCGGCTCGCTCTGCAAGAGAGGCAACCATTTCTTTCTGCATTTCAGACGGCTTGACCGCTACATTGTGAAAGTGTGCTTCGGGTACAGGCAATGCCAACATATCCGCTGTTTTAATGTCCGCAACCTCTTTGAACATTGCCATAAGTTCTGGTAAGTTGTAGAACTTTGCAAATCGTGTTTTTGCTCTGTATCCCGTACCCTCCGGTGTAAGTTCAACTGCTGTTACAGTTTCTCCAAAGGTACTTGCCCACGAGTCGAAGTGCTGTAAGTTGTTTTTTACGAGCGTGTTGTACTGCAAGTATCGCTGAATAGTATAGAGTTCCACCATACTGTTTGAGATAGGAGTACCGGTTGCAAATACCGTTCCTCGACCGCCTGTAAGTTCATCAAGGTATCTGCACTTCATAAACAGGTCGGAAGATTTCTGTGCTTCTGTCTGTGCGATACCGCCCACATTACGCATTTTGGTATAAAGATAGAGGTTCTTGTAGTAATGACTCTCGTCAATAAAGAGCCTGTCCACACCGAGTTCTTCAAAGGTTACCACATCGTCTTTACGGCTTTGGTCGTTGAGTTTTTGCAGTTTCAACTTCACAGCCTTTTTCGACTTTTCAAGCTGCTTAATAGAGAAGTTTTCTCCACGGTTTTTCTTTAAGTCGATAATGCCGTCAGTCAATTCCTGAAGCTGTTGCTCTAAGATTGCCCTTTGCCTTTCAACAGACATAGGTATCTTTTCAAACTGACTGTGACCGATAATAACTGCGTCATAATCTCCAGTTGCAATCCTGCCACAGAACTTTTTACGATTCTTCGTTTCAAAATCTTTCTTCGTTGCAACAAGAATATTAGCCGCAGGATAGAGTTGTAAGAACTCGGCTGCCCATTGTTCCGTCAAATGATTCGGGACTACGAACAGCGACTTGTTGCAAAGTCCTAAACGCTTTGACTCCATAGCGGCTGATACCATCTCGAAAGTCTTGCCTGCACCGACTGCGTGTGCAAGCAGCGTATTTCCGCCGTAAAGAATATGTGCTACCGCATTTTTCTGATGTTCACGCAGTTCAATTTCGGGGTTCATACCGTTAAAAGTAATATGACTTCCGTCATACTCACGGGGTCTTATGCTGTTGAACTTTTCGTTATACATCTTCGTGAGTTTTTCTCGGCGGGTAGGGTCAGCCCATACCCAATCTTGGAAGCCTTGCTTGATAAGTTCCTGCTTTGCCTGTGCGATTGCCGTTTCTTTTTTATTAAGAACGGCTTTTTTCTTACCGTCCTCATCTTCGATATAGTCAAAGATACGGACATCTTTCAGGTTCAGCGTTTCCTCGATTATCTTGTATGCGTTAATACGGGAAGTGCCGTAAGTGCTGTACGCTTTCACATTGGAACGGTCATAACTTTTGCCCTCGATGTTCCATTCGCCGGTATATTGAGAGTAGTGTACTTTGATGTTCCATTGTGCATAGCGTGGAGTATCGAGAAATTCAAACATAAACTTCTCAAAGATTTCGGGCGGTATCCAAGTTGCACCGAGCCTTACGGATATTTCGCTTGCGGTCAAGTCTTTCGGCTGAACTTTTTCCAGAGCCTCTACATTGATTTTGTAATCTTCGGGATAAACCTCGGCAGACTTTTTGGCTGTAATAAGTTTTTCTCGGACATTTCCCGAAAGGTACTCATCTGCCATCAAATACTTTTGCTCGGTTACATTTCCATAACCATAAAGCGGGTTTAAGAATATGACGCCCTTTAAGTCGGAGAATAATTCTTCTTCGCTTTTGCCTGTAAGCTCACGCATATATGCCATATCAACGGTTGCTTTCTCTCCCATAGATACGGCAAGCGCTTCGTCCGCCGTATCAACCTCCGTTATTGGTTTATGCGGTTTGATTGTACGCTTAAAGAACATATCTGCCTTGCGTTCAAGTTCACCGTTTTCGTTGATAACTTCAAGTGCGGAAAGTAGGGCAAAGGAACTGTCATCACCGAATGCCGACACATTGGCTCTGCTGTTAATCAGTCCGTATTTCTTTGTATAACCGTCATAAAGGCTGTTGAGTTTTGACTGCTCGGCTTTGATTTCTTCGTCGGGATAATCTTCGGTTTGAAGTTCAATCAGGTTGCGGACACAATCTCTTATCGCAACCATACCCTTAATGCGGTTTTCGGCTGTTGCCGATACCTCAACAGGCGACATACGAGAGTTCTCACGGAAATAGATTTTATCGTCAACAATCGTGTATGAGAAGTTTCTCACATTCGGGTCTGCCGGGATAGAATTATCTTCTTCCTCAAGTTCATCTTCCACTTCGTAATCGGAAATTTCTCCGTGTATATTCGCTACCGCTTCCGATAACAATTCGGATAAATCTGCATTTTCAAACGGTACGCAGGTTACTTCTTCTCCAAAGCGACCGCTTACTGTTTTCATTTCGCCCAGTATCATTTCAGGATGCTCTACAAAATATGAGTTCATCGTGATACCATTTTCATTCGTGCCAAGCTGTACCCAGTCAGGTACAATATCAATGAGCCTGTCACGCTTTTGCAAGAACAAAATATCCGATACGACCTCTGTTCCGGCATTGCCCTTAAAAGTAACATTCGGCAGTCTGATTGCTCCGAGAAGTTCTGCTCTTTGAGCAATATATTTTCTGACCGATGAATTGGTTTTATCCATTGTGCCTTTGCTCGTAACAAGAGCCATTACACCGCCGGGTCTTAACTTATCCAAAGACTTGGCAAAGAAATAGTCGTGAATAAGGAAGTTGTACTTATCGTATCTCTTGTCTGTCACCTTGAAATCGCCGAACGGCACATTGCCGATAACTCCGTCAAAGAAACTGTCGGGAACATTGACTTCTTCAAATCCTTGTGCCGCTATTGAGGATTTCTGATAAAGCTGCTGTGCAATACCTGCCGAAACGGTATCAAGTTCAACGCCGTAAACTTTTGCGTTCTCCATTGATTTTGGCAGCATACCGATAAAATTACCGATACCGCAGGACGGCTCTAACAAATTGCCCTCACGAAATCCCATCTGTTCCATTGCTTTGTATATGGCATTGATAACTGCTGGAGGGGTATAAAAGGCGGTCAAGGTGCTTTCTCTTGCCGAAGCGTATTCTTCGGGTGAAAGCAAAGTGTAAAGCTCTACAAACTCATCTGCCCACGCAGAATTATTCTCGTCAAAGGCTTCGGGCAAACCGCCCCAACCGACATATTTAGATAAGACAAGTTGTTCTTCGGGTGTAGCAAATCTGTTTTCAAACTCACATTCTTTGAGTACCTTTATTGCTTCTGTATTTCTGCGAAAGCGTTCTTTCTTGCCGACTTGTTCAACTGGATTAGAACGCAAATCAAAATTGTTTCACTCTGCCATCGGCACATCAGGGTGCAGGTCAAAACTTTTTACCTTTTCTTTTTTCTTCTGTTCCCAAGCAGGAACAATCGGCTCAGGTTCTTTATCGTAACCGTTTCCGATACGAATGCCCTCGTTATACATCTCATCGTAGCTGTCAAAACCGTTTTGAACGGCTACAATTTCTCGGTAGTCCTCAATCGGAACTTTACCGATATTGGTTGCTACCATATCGCTTCTTTCGGCATTTTCAAGGAGTGCTTCCATTGTGGCAGAAGTGCAGCCGGTTAAATCCGGTGTCTGTTTGAAAGCATTATCTGCTTCTTCAAACCATTCCGTACCTACATCGGCAAGAGTTTGATTTGCGATACTGCCGAGATAATCAAAGAAGTCATCTGCCGATTTGTGGCTTTGTGCCGCTTCTCTAATTTCATCAAAAGAGAGTTCGTTAGTAACATACTGACCGCCGGCATTGCTGTCGGGGTTGAAGTACATCCAAGTAACGCTTTCTTGCTCTCGGTTAATGAAAAAGGCATCTTCATAATCTGTTTTCTGTTCGGTTTCGGTATCGTTTTGAGCGATATTTTCGCCTGTATCTGCTTTTTCTGCGGCAGGTAATACCGTTACTCTCAGGTGTTCGTTCATTGGATTTTCACGCACTTTACGGTCAAATTCCGAACGCTCAAACTCTTTGTTAAATAACGGCATTTCGGTATCATAAAGCATTACTCTCTCATCATCAAAAGATAAGATTTCGTATTCCGAAGCACCGATATATACTGTATCGCCAAGATGATATTCATAGCGTGCTTCCGTTTCTACATCGTTGTTTTCAGTTTCGGGTGGGGCAGAAGAAAGTATTTCACGATTTCTTTGCTGCTCTGCAAGTTCTGCTCGCCGTTCTTCTTGTTTTTCAAGCCACTTTGGATACTGCTCCTTTTCTTTTGGATTGAGGTATCTGTCCATACGGATAAGTTCTCCGATACGCTTTTCAACCTGATTCCATTTAAGAGTGAGTTTAGGTGCGCCGTTTCCAAATCCTTTTGAAAGGGTTATGCCTTTTCCGTCGTGGTTTTCATCAATACCTGCACCGATAATAACAGGATATGAACCGCCCCAACCGTATTCGTTTTTGAGAAAATCTGCATTTTCCTTTGCGGATAGGCTCTTTTCAAACTGCTCATAGATACGCATTTTGCCTTCCGATACTCCGCTTCCACGGGTTAGAACTGCGTCAATAACTTCCTGAGAAAAAGTAAAGGCAGAGGTTTTCTTTTCCTCTGCCTGACTGCTTTCTATTAAAGATAACTGACTGTCTGTTGACGGTAACGGCTTTATCTCATCGGACAATTCTCCTAAAAGCCTCATTGCCTCAAAATGCTGTGCAATTACACCCCAGTCGTAGTAGCTTTGAGCCGTTCTGTTGTTATAACTTCCTTCCCACAAATGAAGAACATTCTGAAATGTCTTATAGCCTACCGTTCTGCCGTCCTTTAATGTGAGTTCGGTATAGTCATTATTGAAAATACTCTTAACATATTCAGTCCTATCAGAATTGTTTGTGTTTCTTTCAAAGAAGTCTTTGATTTCTTCTTTTGAAGCGGACAGGTGTGGGGTAGTGCCGAGTATTTCTCTGATTGTATCGTCTCCGCCGAAAAACGGCAGGCTCTTGTCCTCGTGTTCTCTGTCGTAATACTCTAATTGAATATTACCTGTTCCTTCACGATTTCCTGTGCTGAATTCCTGATGTTGTTCATCAAGCGAACCCATTTCATCATATCGTTCGCTTTCATCTGCTCCGTCAGTCCCTCTTTCTGTGCCATCTGTCTGACCAAGGTTTCCTCCAACTCGGTCGCTCTCTGCTGAACTTCCGCCAAGTGCTGAGTAAGCGTCCCTTTCGTCAAAAGATTGTAATACAGGATTTTGTGATGTTCTTTCAGATAAGTTTTCCTCATCCTCGACCATTTGCCGAGAGTCACTTCCGACTGTTCGGGCAGAGTCAGGTTCGGAAGATTGTAGTCTCCCACCATCGTGTATGTGATTTCGTTCATCGTTTTGGCTCCTTTCGTCTTTGTTATCTTTATTGTAATCAAATTGCCTTTGCTCATCAATTATGCGATTTTCTCTGTCCAATGCCATTACGGTTTTGGATATTTCGGAAAGTCCCATTTCTGCAATATCGCTTGTGGCAATGCCGAGAGCATTAAGCGTGTCCTGTGTATTAAAGTTTGTTACATCACGAAAATCGTCGGCTTCAAAGTATTCTTCTGCATTGATACCGAGCCTTGACATCATCATATATGCCACGCTGTTTGTAACAACCTTTTTGTAAAGGCTTGCAATCATATCCTCGCTGAGTTCTTCAAGAAAACTGTCCTCACTAATATACACAAGGTCATTCAGATAGTCGGGAAGATTATCCTCGGCAGCATTTTGTGCGGCACTCATTACAGCATTACTCAAACTACTCTTGTTTTCAAGCTCACCGAATGTGCTTTCAAGCGTTTCAATAACACTTGCGTCATATTCATCTCTCATATTCCAAAGCGGAACAGGACGAGAGTATCTGCTTTCGTGTGTATCGGATATATCGAAGTAGTGGGTAAGCCTTTGTCTGCTTCTGTCTGCGTCCTCAAACACGGCAATGCCTTTTGCGCCTTTATTTACCCAACGACCGAAAGAAGTATTCCATCTTTCAATTTCAAGTACCGCCGTTGCATCCGGTCGCTGTGCAAAGATTAACAGTTGCTCGTCAAATCGCAGTTTGTAGTTTCTGCAAGCCGACTCCAAAAACTTCTGCCAGCTTTGCGGATTTGAAACAACCGTCTTGCAAGTTCTGTCATACAGTTCGGATATGAGTTCGTATTTCCTCGCCATTTATTTGCACCTCCTTATCGTGATTTTTCTTTGCCTTTTGCAAACTTCATATTTTCTTTTGCGGCTGGTTCTACGGTATGACCGTTTCTCTCGCAAAGCTCAGCAAATTCGCAGATGTGATAGAGATTTGTACCAACCTCTAAATGATAGTCGTCGATATATCTGCAAGTTCTCTCCATTGTTTTGCCATCGCTGAGTTTAATGGTTATTTTTTCGCCGTCCGCAATGCGAAACTGCTCTTTAAAGTGGGAGTCGATGAAACGAATGCCACGCTCTGCGTCTTTCAAGTGGCTGTTTAGCCATTCCTTCTGATAGCAATAGCAGTACAAATTGTACTCGCCCTTATTTGGGTTAAGTCTCATCAGATAGCTGAACTTATCCGTATCAAGGCGAATACCGTGATGATTGAGTTCATCATTAAAAGAGCTGTCCGGTGTGGAATAGCAATAAGATGACATTGCTTTTCTATCGGCTAAAACATCGCCGTTACGCAATTCATTTATCACATCATCAAATTCAGCCTTAAATTCATCGGTTTTTAAGTCTTTTCTGAAATCGTTCCAAGTCGTCCAAAACTCGTTACCGGTAGAACCGAAGTCCGCTCTCAAATATCCGATAAGACCGGTCTGCATAGAGAGCTGCTGACTTTGGCTGAATGTGTATTTACGCTCTGCTTCGGTCAATACTCTGTAATCCATATTCATCACCTCGCTTGTTCGTTTGATTGTCTTTGCTTTGGAATAGAAAAGCCATATACTTCGGCAATCTCATCGCCGAGCCTTTTGGTAACTCGTGTGATGTCGGCTCTTGTAACTTTTCCGTTATAGATTTTATCTTGCAGATTTTCAATCTGCGTATCGGTAACACCATCTTTGAATACACGGTACAGATAACAGTTTGCACCGTCGTGATGAACGGCATTGGCTCGAAGGTCGCCGTACTTGTCCACATACCATTCGGTATAATCGGTATCGGAATAAAGGCAATCCTTTATATTGCCGGAATCAATCATTTTGTATCCCGTCACTCTGCCGTTCCATCTGCCAAGGTCGCCGATAACGATAATCGGTTGTGAAAACTGAATATCGAGATTTCGCCTTTCATCGGAAAGGTAATCGTCATTTGCTTCAACCATATACTCATATAGCTTGTTTTCGTCGTTAGGGTCATCATCTAAACCGTTGATTTCAAGGTATTCCTTATAACTGTCACGCCAGTCATCAGCTTCAAGGTTCATATTGCTCCAAATAATATGACGGTCACTCTGTTCCCGTCTGCTCATCAGCACCACCTCCCAAATAAGAGAACAGCTTATTAACTTTGGTCTGCTTCTGAAGCTCAATAATCAAGCTCATATCCGGAATGGTGATACCCGGAATTTTAAGTATGCTTTCCATATCAAGCTGCTGCAATTTCTTTTCCGTATTGCAACCTGCGTCAAACAGTTTCGTAAGAAGCTTTGTTTTCTGCTGAAAAGTGAATTTCTCTTTCATTATTTGTCCTCCTTATCGTTATTTACGATTTTGCATAGGTTCGATACATATGCTCACAACGCTTTCGTCCTCTCTGAACTTCAGGACTGGGCGCAAGTTCGGGGTGTGAAGCCTGAAGCTTTGCTCGTGACCTTCTGACACTCTCGAAATGTGGTAAATGCAGTTCTTTATAGCAATTCATAATCACCGCAAAAGGCAAACCGCCTATATCTTGATTTTCATACCGTTGATAACAACGATTACAAACGAGAAGATAAAGTTTCATATCGTCGTTTCGTGCGTCTGTATTCTCTTTGAGAATAGTTAGCACTTGGTTTTCTATCGTATTGGGATTATTCATTTCATTCCTCCAAAAAAATATGGGCGGAGTTTTTTATGCTCCGCCCACTGTGTTTTTCCTTATTTCTTTCTGTTTTTAATCTGCAAGAAGATAAAGCCGCCGACAATAAAGGCGACCAATACAACTGCTACGATTGTTTTAGCGTCCATTACTCATCGTCCTCCTTTTTCTTTTTTCTGAGTGCAGCAAAGACTGTTCCCGCAATTCCGAGAGCAGAAAGCCCTGCAAGCACAGTCCACAAGCCGACCTTGCTGTTATCTCCGGTCTTAGGTGTATCCCTGAGAACATTATGCATTTCCACAACGGTGGTAGAGCCAACCTTTACGCTTGCTTTTTTATCGGCAGGTAAAACATATCCGGCAGAAACACTGTCGCCGACTTCCGATACGGTATATTCGCCGATACGAAGTCCCTCAATAAAAATTTCGCCGTTTTTATCGGTTGTGAAGCTGCGGTCATAACCGTTTTCTCCGGTTACTCTGAAAGTGAAGCCCTCAACCTTACCGTCAGAAGATGTCTTTTTGATTTTAAGGTTGCCTTTCATTGCCTGATTGATAAAGCCGACTCCTGCTTTGTTTTCAACATTGTAGGTGGTTTCATCATTCTCAATAAAGACGGAATAAACACCCTTATCAAGTTCAAAACCGTCCGGTGCTTTGGTTTCTCTTACAAGATATTTTCCGTAGAGAAGTTCTTTCATCTCGTAGATACCTGTTGAGGTTTCTTTAAGATTTCCGATAAGTTCATCGCCGTCGTCAAGTTTGCCATCGCCGTTTACATCTCTGTAAACTTCAAAGGTTGCACCTGTAAGTTTGTTATCGGGATAATCTGCGTCAACTTTGGTAAGCTGAATGTTACCGTGAATATACTCATTGGCAATTTCAACTTCAATGACCTGTTCGTTTTTAGAAATATTGACCTCGTAGGAAGTATCGTCAAGGACAAATCCTGTCGGAGCTTCAATCTCTCTTACAATCCACTGTCCATAAGGAACTTTTGCAAAAGAAAAACTGCCGTCCTTTTCAGATGTGGCAGTCATAATAGCGTGTTCTTTTGTAAATTCGGATTCATCTGCTTTGAAGATGCCGATTAAAGCACCTCCAAGGGCTTCTCCATTCTCGTCAATCTTCTTACCGGATACAGAACCGTAGATGAGTTTATTCTCAATCGGCTTACCGTCATTTACTTTGATTTCAACAATTTCGGTGTCCTGACCGGCATACTCAAATGTGAACGGATACTGTGTATCAGAAAGGATATAATGCTCGTCCGTGGCAATTTCCTTGATATAGTAACTGCCAAACGGAAGGTCTGTATTCGCAATCGCCGTTCCGTTTTCATCAAGCGTGATAATCTCAATCAAACCCTCTGCCGGAATGACTGTGCCGCTTGAAGATACAATATCTTCTTTAGCGTATAGTCCGAAGCTGATGTTTTTGATTTCATCATTCGTACCGATACCAAAGGTGTCATTCTGTTCAAGCACCTTTTCAAGAGAAATCTTTACTTTCTGTCTCTCGTTATAGAAGCTGGTTACGGTTTCTGTTACGGCTACATCCTGACCTGCATAAGTGAGTTCAACCGAATGTTTTTCGTTATTGATAACCATACCGTTAGGTGCTTTGATTTCTACTACCGTGTATTTTCCGAGATAGAGTTCCTTGCTCTTGGCAAAACCTTCATCATCGGTTGTCACGGTATCAACCACATCACCCTTGTGATAACGAAGTGTGCCGTCCGGTGTGATAATATCTTCATCGGCTGTGATTTCATAAACCGCACCTGCAAGTCCTTTGACTGTATATACCGGCTGATAAATCACATCTTTATCTTTCTCGCCAAAAACATTCACACCAAAGAACACCTCGCCGGTTTTCTCAACGGAAATTGTGCCTTTCTGAGCCATATTCGGCTTATCCACCTTAATCAATGTGATACCGCCTTCCTGTGTGGAGTTTTCTTCCGTTACATCAAAAGGAACAGGAGTACTGTCGAGTACATACCCATAGGGCGCTTGAACCTCAACAAGTGAATAACCTTTGCCGTACTCAAGTTTTTCGGGAGTTACAAGCTGTCCGTCTGCGTCGGTGTAGAAAGTGTTGATAGTTGTCGGTGTAGGATAAGTAAATGTCATACTTACTTTGTTTCCGGCAGGGTCATAGATTTGGAAGCCTGCACCTGCATACGGAATTGTCTTGCCTGTTTCTGCATCAACCTTTACCACCTTGATATAGCTTTCAAAGTTTGCGTTGTTGATGAGATAACGGTAGGTCTGTCCGTCCTGAGAAATGAAAACATCAAAGTCTTTCATAAACTCACGACCTTCCCAACCTTTGGTCTGATGAACGGTATATACGCCGTAAGGCATATCCTTTGTCTGAGCAAAACCGTTCTCATCACAGACAACAGTATCTCGTTCATCTTCTTCTGCTGCTTCAAAACTTCCGGAAGATTTAAGATAGATTTCAAAAGTTGCACCGCTTTCAGGTGTTTCAATCTTTGTTTCACCGTCATCGGTGTGTTTGATAATAGCGATATTTCCTTTCATAACCTGTTCGGTAACATCGTTAGAAACAAGGTTGTGTTCAATCGTAAAGAGCTTTGGTTCTGCGCCTACCTTGTGTACTGTCTTATCAAGAAGATAGCCCTCGGACGGTGTGATTTCTCTTACTGTCCAGTCGCTGTCGCAGACATATTCTTTTGTGGTCAACTGTCCGTCGCTGTCGGTTACATACTTATCCACAAGTGTTTCGCCTTTGTAGATACCGTAAACAGCACCGGAAAGTTTAGCGTCACCCTGAGCAGTGCCTTCTTCTCGGTCGCTCTTTGTTACAGTTACGCTGAACTTTTTAAGAATATTGGTAAAGTCTCGGTTTGTAACCTCATTCCATTTAATCGGTGCAGTCTGCTTTTCCGGAACAACATAACGGATTGCTGTATCCACTTCTTCGAGCGTATATGGTGTGCTTCCGCTGATAAGTACATCTTTGAATGTTGCAACACCATTTTTGTCAGTAACCGCATATTCATCAACGGCAATGCCTGCAAGGGAAGTACCGTAAAGGTGGAATTTCACACCCTCCACAAGATTATCTTCTGAGGACTTAATGACCTGAAGATTACCTCTTTTGAGAACATTGTTGAAGTTTACGGTTGCCACCTGACCTGCAACAATGGTTACTCTGTGAACCTCCTGCGGGACATATTTATCAATGGACTGTTCCGTTACGGTATATACGCCGGGCATAAGATTATCAAGCTGAAACTTACCGCCGTTTGCTGTGGTAACAGTCTGATTAACTCCGTTGCCTGTGATAGTGAATTTGATACCGTCAACCTTTCCGTCCTCGCTGGTTTTTACAATCTTGCAAGAACCGTAGCTGACTTTCATTTTTACAAAGCCACTTACAGGGTCGCTGACATTCTGACTGTACGAAACGACATCTTGAATACCGTTACCGGGAGAGTTTTTACCGTCCGTCCAAACAACAATGCCCTTGCGAGTGCCGTTTGTTTTGGTTGCGGTAATTGTAAATTCCTTACTCGGAGCTTTTGTCATTGAAACAGTCAACTTATTTCCGCTTTTAGAAAAAGTCACGCCGTCAATATTGGCAGAAAACTCATAATTGCCAAGCACACCGTTTGAGTCTGTAAGAGTAGTAACATACTTGCTTCCGTCCCATTTAAGTTCATTCACCTTTGCAGAGCCGCTTGACTTAGTACAGAAACTCGGCACTTTTGTGTGCTTCTGTACGCTTTCCGACATACTGTTGTAGTAAGCCATAATACGGCTATAAAGGGGATGACCTTTTTGAATGTGGTCGAGAATAGCGTCATAACTGCCGGGCGACTTATGATTAAAACTTTCATCTCTTTCGCCGACAATGGTTTCCCAAATCAGGAGCTGTGTTGCGATTGCGTGTGAAAGTTTATCTGCGTCATCGCTGTTCTGCGACTTCCAACTTGTGCTAATGCTGCCGCAATATCCGTACTGCAAAATACGACCGATATTAAGTCGAATATCATCGCCGGAAATTGTGCCGTTAGAGCCAAGGTTATTGAAATAATCCTCGTTTTTCTCGGTAAGAGTATCTCCGGTATGCTGACCCGTGCCCGGCTCGATACAGTAAGCAATATTCCCCGAATACGAACCCATTGCTCTGAGTGAATCAGTGCTTATTGCGTGAGAGTACCAACCGTTCATAAATTTGAGTTCACCGTGACCCCACTTACCGTTGTTATTTGTATCTCCGCTACGGGGAAGTTGCATAATATACACATCGGACTTCGTGCCCGAAGCGGCATAGGCAGTTGTCCCGATATTTGCAAATACACCGAGACTGAGAACCGCAGCCATTACAAGCGATACAGCTCTCTTGAATTTCGTTTTTACCATTTGGTTTTCCTCCTTAAAATGAAAGAACGCACCGATTATCAGTGCGTTCAATTCTGTGTTTGATTTAGTTTTAGCAATATCCGATGTAGATTTCATATTCCGTATCGGATACCTTTTCAGTCCATACCCATACTGCTGTAAAGTCCTCAACATTTTTGTATCTGTTCAGCCTGCTTTTAATGTCGTCTTTTATGCCTGTTCGTCTGCTATTTGCTGTAATGGGATTGTCCCAACATTCCGTTGCTGTACTGTCCAACTCCAAGCCGATACTTTGAGCATAGCTCTTTGCATAACTCACATATTCGCTTACATCAAAAGTCTGCTTTGGCGGCTCTGTGGGTTTCGGTTCTTTTGGCTTTTCAGTCGGCTTTGGTATAGCGGATGTCGGTTTCTTTGACTGCTCCGTATGTTTTTCGGAAACAGTCGGTGTGTTTGTCCGCTTTGACGGTTCTGCTTTCGGTTTTTCAGAACTTTTTTCTTCCGCCGGTTTTGACTGAACATTGCTGATAGCCTTACTTTCATCAACTTTTCTGCTTTCGTCAGTCGTATTCGGTGTTTTTTCCTGAACAACCGTACTTTCCTGTTCGTTTAATGTTTCTTCCTGAGATTGCGTTTCAGTATTACCAGCCGGAAAAGAAGTCTCTGTTTTCGTTTCATTTTTTGCGGCTTCTTTGGCTGTGTTACTGCTGCAACCAACAAGTAAAATCATAAAACAAGCAATCATACAAGCGGTTAATCTCTTTTTCATAGCATATCGCTCCTTTCGCCTTAATCGTACTCAATTAGGCAAAAAACATCAAAGGTGCGAATAGCCGAACTTTTTATCGTAGCAGACATTTTACTTTCGTTTCAAATGTGCGAACCCTTTATTAGATAGCTATATGTTAGTTGAGATAGATATATTTAAGGGAGATAGAATATATCTTTTCAGCAGGTAAACAGTAGGTTATAGGGGGTAGAGTGTGAGAAGGGGGAGTAATAAAAGCGGCTATCTGCTGTCACGCTCTGCCCGTTGCCTGAGGTACTTGTTGTAATGCTCCAATGCCTTGCACACAAAATCCTCTGTTTGGCTGATTGGGATATTCTTTGGGATGAGCTGTCGCACTCTATCGCCCCTCAACACAATCTTCTCTTTCTGGTTTGGCTTTTCCTCCGACATAATGGCTTGGATAGCTTCGGTTGTGAGTTTGCCCTCATCGAAAAACTTTCTCATACGGATAGTCTGGTCGTGAGAGGGAGTTGCGTCGTTCATATCAATCTCGTCAACTACATCACGCTGACAATCTTCGTCAAGATACGACAATTCAACCGCCGGTCGCATTTTAATTCGACCTTCATCGACAAATTCAAGCAATTCGGGAACAAGGTTTGTAAGGCGGACATACCTGTGTATCTGTCTTTCACTATCTACAACTTCATCTGCAATTTGAGACACCGACAACTTCTTGCCCACTGGGCGAGAAGTTAAATCTGTTCGCTGTCCTTGTCTTTTCATTGCGTCCAAACGCATTTTGTAGGCAAAGGCTTTTTCAGAGGGAAGTATCTGCGACCTTTGGAAATTACTTTCAACCATTAAAATTGTGGCTTCATCTCGATTAAGGTCAACAACCTCACATCTTAGCGTTTCAAAACCGGCAAGTTCACTTGCTCGTTTTCGTCTGTGACCGGATACGAGTTCATATCTTCCGTCCTCTTTCTGCCTTACCGTTGCCGGTGTAATCACTCCACGCTCCTTGATACTCTCGACAAGCTGTTGCATATCTTCATCGTCCCTGACCTTGAACGGGTGGTCTGGAAAATCGTCAATCAGCTCTAATGGAATATCTCGGATTTTAGAAAGTCTTTCTTCCTCTCTCTGTGCCTGCGTTGTAAAAAGGTCATCGAGCCTCGTGAGAGTGAAGTCGCTCTTTCTTCCTGCCATCTGCTAACACCTCCTTCGTAAATTCGGTGTATGCCTTAGACACCGTACTGTTTGGCTCATAAGCAAAAATGCTCTTGCCTTTGGAAGAAGTTTCTGCGGCTTTTACAGCAATCGGAATAGATGTGCGATACAGCTTAATCTGATTTCCGAAATTCTCCCGCAACGCTTCCACCGTACTTTTGGCGAGGTTTGTGCGGTTATCCACCAAAGTGAGAAGCATACCGTCTATCTTAATATCCTGATTGATATACTTCTTGACTTTTGAAATGGTCTGCACAAGCTGGGTCATACCCTTAGCCGGCAAATACTGTGCCTGCACCGGAATAATCACGCTGTCTACCGCAGATAGAGCATTGAGTGTTACCATACTCAGAGAAGGCATACAGTCAATCAAGACAAAATCGTATCTGTCTTTGACCTGACTTAAATAATTCCTCAAAGTGGTTTCTCTGCTCATAGCATTCATTAGGTTATATTCCATCGCCGAAAGTTCAAGGTTCGCCGGTAAAAGGTCAACGCCTTCCTCGTGATGCAGAATACCGTCTGTCGGGTCATTCATCGTTTCACTAATTACATCTGTAAGTTTCGTTGCAAGCGTGATACCCAAGTTATCCGTATCTCTCCAACCGAGACAGGTGGTTAAATCTCCCTGTGGGTCTGCGTCAATGAGCAAGACTTTCTTACCCTGCATTGCAAGACCAACACCAAGATTAACCGTTGTCGTTGTCTTTCCGACTCCGCCTTTTTGATTGCATATGGCAATCGTTTTGCAGTTTGACACCTCTTGCGTCCTCCTTTCGATTTATTCATAGCCAATAAAAACGGCTATGTACTTGACCGTTTCATTTCCTAAACGGTCGTGGCAATATTTATTCTCAATATCCCTTGCCAAGCATATCGCTTTCGGGAAGTCATTAAGGAACAGACTGCTTATCTGTATCATAGGAATCTAACCTCTGCCGGGTACTCCGCCAGCTCCGTAGAGAAGTATCATTATCTTTCTGACCGTCATCGCCATATCGGTTGCAATCCGATACTCATAGCAGGAGTTCTCGCTGTTCTGAAATTTTCAGAAGTTTCGGCGTACCTACTAAAGTGGCTATCATCAGAATTAAAGTCTTAACGACCTGTGTATTCAGTTGTCAAAGAACAAGTGAAAAGGCTTCCGTTTTCATCATCAGGAATTAACCCCTTCACTCATTGCACAAAAGGCTTCATTTTGGACACCCAAAATCGCTGCTTTTCCGAAAAATTTCAAAAAATTTTTGACAACAAAAAAAGCCGCCTGTTTCAGTTAAAAAACAGACGGCATAAATGCTTGAAATTATTTGATTTTCAGTTTCTTTTTCTTTGCGGACAGCACTTTCAGAAGAACTTCATCTACTGCGTCGGTGTATCTTCCTTGTACTATGAGATTATTTTTCAGATTGATAAGCGACTGTATCACTCTGCTTTGCTCATCATCGGTTAGGTAAATGTGATATTTCTTTTCTCTCATCGGCTGTTCCTCCAGTTCTTAAATATTTTCCTGATTATCTTAATATCTTCTTCTGTATCGGAAGATATAAATATATGTACGCTCTGAAATGCCGCTTTGATACGCTGTGCATATTCGGGTTCCGCTTCGTTTGGATTCATCGGCAACTTAATGAGTTTGATTCTACGTTGTTTACAGAGATGTTCCTTTAGTATGTCTATCTTCTCCGAGTCCGTATTCACTTGAATGGCAACCTGCTCCAGTGGGATATATACATCAAGTGGAATGCCGAATAACCTGTCAGAGCCAAGTTCAACTTTCAATCCTTTCAAATTGGCATAATAACTGATTGCAAGAGCCGGGAACAACGACAGATACTCCTGCTCACATATTCTGCACCCTTTTCCGAAAACAGTACGCTCGTTTATCTTCATACTCCAAGAATGACCGTATCTGCATTTCCACCACGCTCTCTTTGCCGAATTTCTTGAAACTTCCGTCGGCTTCAACTTATTTAATTCATAATCCCATTCTGTCAGAAGCTGCTTATCCGTCGTAGCCAAATCATTGTATCCGGCAAGGACTTCTCTCTCTGCACAAACAGGGCAGACCGTTCCTTTCACACGAGCATTGATAACCGACTTCCACTCGTTACCGCATCTCTTGCAATGCCACCATACATTTTTCCTCGACTTTGCATTGACTTCATCCGGTTGCAGAGGATAGTTTTTCTCTGACCATTCTTTGGCTATCTGTGGGTGTGTACTTTTTAGGTCATTCTTGCCTTTTATAAATATATAGCCACTGCAACAGGGGCATTTACTGCCACCAGAACGAGTAGAGATAAGCGTATTCCACTCATAACCGCAGGTCTTACACTTCCACCAAGCTTTGCTGTTTGCAAACGCCGTAACTTCGGTGGGCTTCTTTTCGTTTCTATCAGACCATTCGTCTACTACATACGGAAATACTGTCGCAAGGTCATTAAATCCTTCAAGCACTTTGTTATGGGAGCAGTACGGGCAACCTGTTCTATTGATTGTTCTGCTCTTTACAGTGGCTATCCATTCGTGTCCTAATTTACACTTCCATATCACTTTCTTGTGTGAGCCGATAGATACCTCTGTCGGTTTGATTTCATTTTCCTCTGACCACTCTGAAGCTAATTCCGGCTTCAATGTACTTAAATCGTTAATGCCTGCAACTACTCTTGCACCGGAGCATATAGGGCATTTCTCGCCGTTGGAACGAGCCTTTACGCTTGTTTCCCATTCGTGACCGCAAGCACCTTTCCACCATACTTTCTTATTCGAGCCGAAAGTCACACTGTCTGGTGTCAGCGGTAAATTCCTGTCCGACCATTCTGCAATCAGTTCGGGATGTACTGCCGCTAAACTGTTACTCATATCAAAACCTCCACTTCCTCTGTGATTAAAGTATATGAAGTTTCGGCTTTTTCTTGTAGTTTGCGAATATCAGTAAAAATAAAAAAGCCCTTTGAGAAAAGGATTTCTCCTCTCTCAAAGGGTAAATAGACACACTAAAATTTTATTTATTCATGCGGCTCACAATCCAATCACTTGTAATACTTTCTGCTTCCGCACATTCACCATAATCCAATTCTGCTAAATCACCCATTGTTTCATCAATACTCAAAACGGATGCTAATGAAATCACTCTTGCATCTTCTTCCTTATGAATTCCACCACATAGGAACTGCCAATATCCATCTTCATCATGAGAAACATATAATATAGGTTTATTTTCCTCTAATACATGACAGCAAGTAAAGCACGCCGTATTAGGAGCATCTGAAAATGGAAATTTTTTATTTCTCATTCACAACACCTCCAACATTCGATTTGTATTTCATTCAGAAAATGGGCAACTCCGATTGGAATTGCCCACTCATTGCACTAATTATGCGATTTTTAAGGCTCTGCACCGTTTCAAGCACCATTTGGTGTAAATTTGGTGTATTTGTGTATTTTCAGAGCTTTTTCACAAATGAAGTACATCCCGTTTTGTAGGGTAAAACGGTACTTCTTAGTAGAGCTTTGCACCTGCCGGAATATGGTCATCTACCATAAGCAGATGGAGCTTTTCTTCGCCTTCTTCTTCGTGTACTGCACTCAGAAGCATACCGCAAGAATCAATGCCCATCATTGCTCTTGGGGGAAGATTTGTGATTGCGATAAGTGTCTTACCAACCAGTTCTTCCGGCTCATAATATGCGTGAATACCGCTTAAAATGGTTCTATCTGTGCCTGTTCCGTCATCAAGAGTGAACTGAAGGAGTTTCTTTGACTTCGGTACTGCAACACACTCTTTAACCTTTACAGCCCTGAAATCAGACTTTGAGAATGTATCAAAATCAACATCTTCTTCAAACAATGGCTCAACCTTTACCTTAGAAAAATCAATTTTCTCAGGCTCTGAATTTGGTGTAGAAACCTCTTTAGAACTTACACCATTTTCGGATTTTACACCACCGAGGGTCTTCATTGTGGGGAATAAGATAACTTCACGGATAGTTTCCTGACCAGTTAATAACATAACTAATCTATCAATACCCATACCCATACCACCAGTTGGTGGAAGACCGTATTCAAGGGCTTCTACATAGTCCATATCCATTTCGTTGGCTTCATCGTTACCTAATTCTTTTTCTTTTAACTGATTTGCGAATCTTTCATACTGATCATCTGGATCATTTAATTCTGTGAATGCATTTGCATATTCGTTACCACAGATGAATAATTCGAATCTCTGAGTAAAACGAGGATCCTGTAAGTTCTTCTTTGCGAGTGGAGAGATTTCAATTGGATGACCATATACGAATGTTGGTTCTACAATTGTTTCTTCTACATACTTTTCAAAGAATGCATTGACAATATGACCATATGCAAAGTGTGGTTCTACTTCAATACCATGTTCTTCAGCAAGTTTCTTAGCTTCTTCAATAGTCTTCTGTTCCCCAAAGTCAACACCAGTCTTTTCCTTGATTGCATTAACCATAGAGATTCTCTTGAATCCAGGTGCTAATGAAATAGAATAACCTTTGTATTCTACATCATAAGTACCATTGACAGTCATTGCGGCATTCGCAATGATACCTTCTGTTAAGTCCATCATACCTTCAAGGTCAGAGAATGCTTTATATACTTCGATAGTAGTGAATTCTGGGTTATGAGTTCTGTCCATACCTTCATTTCTGAATAAACGACCGATTTCATAAACGGCATCCATACCACCTACGATTAATCTCTTAAGGTTTAATTCTGTTGCGATTCTTAAGTAGAAATCTTTATCTAATGCATTGAAATGAGTGATGAAAGGCTTTGCTGCAGCACCACCAAGAATAGAGTTCATGATTGGTGTTTCTACTTCTGTGTATCCTTTATCATCTAAATAATGCTGGATTGAACGAACAATCTTAGGTCTCATGAAGGCTACTTTACGGGCTTCATCATTCATGATTAAGTCAACATATCTTCTTCTGAAACGTTCTTCAGTATCTGTTAAACCATGGAACTTTTCTGGTAAAGGTCTTAAAGCCTTAGTAAGGTGTGTATACTTTTCTACTCTTACAGTTAATTCACCAGTATGAGTCATGAATACTTCACCATCAATACCGATAATATCACCTAAATCGCTCTTCTTAACTAATTCATAAACATCTTCACCAACAGTATCTTTCTTGATATATAACTGGATTTTTCCATCTCTATCAAGAAGGTTCATGAAGCATACTTTACCTTTTCTTCTCTTTGCAACAATACGACCCGCAATACTTACAGCTGGTTTGCTTTCTTCTAATTCTTCTGCAGTCTTATCGCTATAGTTCTTTCTAATGTCTGAAGTATAAGCAGTCACATCAAATCTCTGTCCAAATGGGTCAATTCCAAGATCTTTAAGTTCCTGTAACTTCTGTCTTCTTACTAATTCCTGATCAGTAAACTTTCTTTCTTCCATGTGTGTTCTCCTTCTTTAGAATATAAAAACTCTCATCCGCTAGGGACGAGAGTTAACCGTGGTACCACCCTTATTCATCTACATAAGTAGACCTCATTAAGCCTTAACGCGGCAACACGTTATTTTATCACGTTAGATCCAAAATACAGCTCCCAGTCTTTATTCATATCAACTTCCCCATTCCTTTACACCAGCCAGGAATTCTCTCTGCGTTCCATCGATATTACTCTTCTGTTCATAGCTTTTACTCAAGTATTATAGACAATAAATAAATATGTTGTCAAGGTCATTTTATCAGCCTTATTCAATCTAATTTGTCTATAGACGTTTTTCAAATCCACCAAGGATTTCTGAATCCTCACTAATAGTCACAAATGCCTGTGGATCAATATCATATACAATCTTCTTAAATGTTTTCACTTCATATTTATTGATTGCACAATAAAGAATATATTGATCATTTTCTGTATAAGCACCCTTACCCATCCAGTAAGTCACACCTCTACCAGTCTTTTCCATAATCACATTCTTCATATCTTTTTCTTTAGTGAAGATTAATGCTATCACATTGATGTTCTGATAATGGATATGGTCGCTAATGAAATACAATACAAATACAAAGATAATAGAATACAGTGTAGTCTGTAAATCAAAGATAAATGCACAGCAAGTTAAAATAACAGCATTCAAACTCATTGATAACTTCCCTACTGAGAATCCTGGTTTAGTCTTAGATAAGCACACACCCGCAATATCAATACCACCTGCACTACCACTACCCTTGAGGGCAAGTCCTACACCAACGCCACACATAATAGCCCCAAAGATACAGTTAGATAACATATCGGGCATGATTGGATGTGTTAAGTTAGGTAAGAAAGATAATGTGATGGTCTGTACAACAACACTCATACCTGTTTTAACACAGAATTCTCTGTTCAAGATTCTATACCCCATAATAAATAATGGAATATTAATCATGAAGTTGATGATCCCTACAATGTTCATTGATTTAGGGATTGGTAGAAGTTTTCTTACAAAAACTTCGATAATCTGTGATGTACCAATTACACCTCCAAAGTTCAAGCCATTAGGTGTTACAAACAACCAGATTCCTAAAGATAATAAAATACTTCCAGCAATGACTTCGCCATACTTTTCTAGATTTTCCCTCATAGCGTCCCTCTTTCTTCTCATATCATAGAGTATTAAAACAAATAAAAGAATGCCTTTCAAGCATTCTTTAGTAAATTCCATATTCTATAAATAGATTCGCAATAGACTCAATGATATAGAGAACAGGCACCTGTGTTGCTGAACTATAAAAGTCACCATTTTTAGTACTTGGCATATAATACGTAAGAGCTAAATCAGACATCTTTGCAGCTGTTGAAGAGGCACTATTGGTAATCACAATAATCTTAATATCATATTTTTTTAAGTCTTTGATACGATCGATGATTTCTCTTGTTTCTCCTGAAACTGTGAAGAAAAGAGCACAGTCATTTTGATCATACATCCCCCTAAAACGGCTACTGAAGTCTCCACTATACATGGTACGTTTTCCCTTACGATTAAATAAAGAAGCCGCAAACTTCGCAATCGCATCACTTAGGCCAATGCCAGAACAGATCACCTCATGACTGTTCACAATTATTTCAGCAGCTTGATGAATAAGATCATCAAACTCTTTATTGTCTACACGATTAAAATAATCGAGAATATAATTTAAAGCACGTTTGTTTTGAATAGGTTTATCTTCCTGATCCAGTTTCATTTCTGCTTTCCATTCTAAGAATCCTTCATAACCAAGTTTTTTAGCTACTCTTGTAATCATAGAAGAAGATACATGAAGATCTGTAGACAAATCTTTAAGTTTCATATGAATCACTTCATTACGATGAGAAATGATGTAGTTGAAAATATCTAATTCCAAATCACTTAATTGATTCATTTGATCTACCGTAACCATAAAATACCTCCAAAAGGTATTTTATCATACTTTATGCAAATCTCTTTTTCATTTTCTTATTCTGTTTCTTATTTTTCTTTTCAATACTCAACAACATATTCTTGTAGTCTTCTGACTTAATGTCTACAACAAGTGTATGTGAGACAATATCATGTAATGATTTCTTAGACTTTAAGACAATTACTAGTATTCCAGATAATATAGTAATAACGAGTCCTACTTTATTCCAGATAGAGGCAATATTGTATCCAGTTAATACATTGACTAACTGATGAAACATATTACTACATGTATAAATACTTCCTTCTACTAAGAAGATCATAATAACCTGTCTGATGATCAGTTGTTTCACATTCACTTCTTGATAGTTGTCATTCACAATCTTCAATCCTAATAGTTTTTTACCTACAGTCTGTCCTTTCCAGATTATAGGTAATACTACATAGTACACAAATGCAACTGAAAGTGAAAGAACACCCGCAATCACTTGATAATATCCCTTAAATATAGATAACTGCTGAGGAATATAGACAGCATCCTTATGAAGAGACATATATAACAGAATAAGAGGAAGTGATGATAAGACACTTCCTAAATACCAATCAATACCATAAGCGATTATACGTTTGATATAACCTGTTTTATTCACAGGTTCATTTCTTAATTTATTCCACATCTTATCATCTTCCTTTATTAATTTAAGTGCTGATATAAAGCACCGATTAAGTTCGCATCATTACGATATTCACAAACTACGATTTCTGGTGGTAATGTGCTTGCATAACATGAATTATAGATTTCATCAAAGTTCTTTTTGATAAGTTCTAATAGTAATGGCTGTGCACTAATACCTCCACCAATCGCCACTTTTTCACAATCAAAGATCTGATTGATGTTGTAAATCTGTACTGCAGTTTCTAAACAGAACTGATTTAATCCTTTTAAAACAGCTTCATTTCCATTATTTGCCATTTCAAAGATTTCTTCACCTGTAAAATGTTCTTCTGTTTCTAATGCTTCCTGGATATGTAATAATAATCCATTGATTCCATTACTTGCATACCAAGATGTATCACCATCATATGGCTTATGGTAATCAGTGATGATATTAGAAAATTCACCTGCACCAAATCTACATCCACTTAATACCTTATGATCCTTAATTAAAGCACCACCAATAGCTGTGCCAAGAATCACTACAGCGCCGTCCTGAATATCCTGAAGACTACCAAAACCTAGTTCTGCATTAGCGGCACATTTTGCATCATTACCAATTGTGACTCTTACACCACAACGCTCAGATAGTAATTCTGCCATATTTATATCATGATTATAAGCTAAAGCACCACCAGTGTAACAATAACCCTTATCAGGATCAATTCTTCCTGGCATACTCATCGCAATACCAGATACATCAGAATATGTATTATAAAGAGATTGAACGCTATTTACAAATGAATCAAGGCAATCTAAGGGAGTAGGCACCTTACCTCTTTCATATATATTCTTTTCTGCATCCATTACTGCATATTTAATAGCACTGCCGCCAACATCTAGAACTAAGTATTTTTTCATAATTTTTCTCCGTTACTTTCTATTACTTTCTTATACCAGTCAAAGGAATCCTTCTTACTTCTTGCAAGTGTTCCCTGACCTGCATTATCTTTATCTACATAAATGAAACCATAACGTTTCTTCATTTCACCCGTACCAAAGCTAACACAGTCAATACATCCCCAAACAGTATAACCTAATAAGTCTACACCATCAATATCTACTGCATTTTTCATTTCTTCGATATGCGCTTTAAGGTAATCAATACGGTACTGGTCATGTACTTTTCCATCTACCATCTGGTCCACTGCACCGAAGCCATTTTCTACAATAAATAGAGGAAGGTTATAACGGTCATACATCCAGTTTAAGCTATATCTTAAACCTTTCGCATCAATTGGCCATCCCCACTCAGTCTTTGAAATATATGGGTTATCACATAAATCTGTTTCTTCATTATAGTCAAGGTTGACATCTCCATCACCCTTAACCGCAAATGACATATAATAACTAAATCCAATATAATCTACTGTACCCTGAGGAAGAACAGCTAAGTCTTCTTCAGTAATATCTAGATTGAAGTTCTTTCTTTCAAAGAAAGACTTCATATAACCTGGATAACGTCCTCTTGCATGAACATCCATATACCAGAAACGCTTATGGTTAGCACCTACTGCCTTCAACATATCATCTGGATTACATGAGTAAGGATAAATAGGTGTCATCGCAATCATGCAGCCAATCATCATAGAAGGATCAATAGCATGTCCTTCTTTAATAGCCATCGCACTTGCAACAAGCTCATAATGTGCTGCCTGATAAACAGTACGTTCTTTGTCTTCACCTTCTTCAAATATAATACCTGAGTTAGTAAATACAGCTACGTCTGCTTCATAGTTCGCCTGGTTGTTGATTTCATTGAATGTCATCCAGTATTTAACTTTATTGTGGTATCTTTCGAAACATACTTTTGCGAATCTTACAAAGAATGTAATCATCTTTCTGTTTCTCCATCCACCATATTTTTCTACTAAATGATAAGGCATTTCAAAGTGTGATAATGTGATAACTGGCTGAATACCATTCTTTAATAGTTCATCAAACATATCATCATAGAACTTTAAACCTTCTTCATTTGGTGTTTCTTCATCTCCCATTGGGAAGATTCTTGCCCAGGAAATAGATGTTCTAAAACATTTAAATCCCATTTCTTTAAATAAAGCGATATCTTCCTTATAGTGGTGATAGAAATCAATTGCTGTATGATTTGGGTAGAACTGATCAGGTTCAATTGTTTTAGTGATCTTTCTACGAGTAGTGGCAGAACCAACTGTCATCATATCTGAGACATTTGGTCCTTTACCACCTTCATTAAATCCACCTTCTACCTGATGTGCAGCAACTGCTCCACCCCATAAGAAGTCTTTACGCATTGTTTTCTCCTGCTTCTTCTGCTTCTTTCTTGATAGCGGCTCTTGTGCTTGCTGCAACAAATGGTAAGTAAATTAAAGTACTTACGACAAAGCAAAGAATACCTATAACTAGTGCCATAATGTTGTTAGCACCTGATCCTAAGAATGGTGTTAAGAATCCTGGAGTTGTCCAAGCAACTTGATAAGCAACTGGTGGGATGATCTTAATCACACATACACAGAAATAACCAATGAGGTTACATACGATTGGTGCTAAGATGAATGGAATAACATACATTGGGTTCATAACGATTGGTAAACCGAACATGATTGGTTCGTTGATGTTGAATAGTCCTGGAACTAATGACATCTTACAAATAGAGAATTCACCCTTATTCTTTCTACCTACGATAAACATAGCGGCAATTAAACCAAGTGTAGCACCTGATCCTCCACCATTACCAAATGCATCGTTGATTGAACCCCAGTTAACTGGATAAGGTGCACCCCATGCTGAACCATGAGCTGCAACATAAGCTAAGTTTGCGTTTCCCTGTTCTGTGAAGATAACTGAACGTAATGCATTTAAAGTGTTAGGACCATGGATACCTACAATCCATAACATCTGCTGTACTAATACGAATACGATGATTGTACCCATAGAGCTTCCAAGAGATGTTAATGGAGCCTGGATAGCGTTATAAACAACAACCTGAATACCTTCAGGAGTAATCATTGAGAATAAGTAGTTTAATACACCCATGATGGCAAGTACTAACATCATTGGGATTAATAAGTTAAATGACTGTGCTACTGCAGGTGGTACCATTTCTGGCATCTTGATTCTTAACTTTTCATTTCTACCAAAACGAGTTAGTAATTCTGTAGTTAATAGACCTACTAATAATGCAACGAATAATCCCTGTGCACCAAAGTAAGTAGTTGTTAAACCAGTTCCTGCATTCTTACCTGCAAATGCCTGCGCAGCAGGATAAAGAATAAAGAAAGATGAAAGAGATGTAATACCACATAATACTTTATCTCCACCCATTTCCTGAGCTAACTGATAAGCCACTAAGAATGCGATGATGATTGATAAGATATTAGTTGTACCATTGATAACAGAACTTAAAACAGCCTGATACTGAGCTAGGTTTGGAATTAAATCACCTAAGTGAAGTAATTTTGCGATGAATCCTGTAGGATCTAATAATACATAGTTAATAAGTAAAACCATTGAACCACCCATTGTGAGTGGGAATGATAAAGTGAACGCATCACGCACGGCTGCCACATGGCGCTGACCATTGATTTTTGCAGCTAATGGTACGAAGTAGCGTTCCATAAAGCTTTGAATTGCTTCCATTTTGTTTCTCCTCTTCTTATTTCATTCGGCCGATGTTGAAAACGTTTTCGTTTTCCGCAATTGATTCTATCAGAGGATTACAAATAAAAAAAGAGCTTGAAGCCCTTCTTGAATAGTATGCATTATCTGCAAAATGTTTCACTATTGTAACGTATTGTGACACATATGCAATGTCATATTAGAAAGTATTTCAATAATACTTAATGCAGGTACCTGAGTTGTATGGGAAGAAAGTTCATTTCTTACATCATTAATATAATAGCTGATATGATAATCACTCATTTTTGCGAGTGTATTATCGTCTGATGCAGTAATTGTGATTAAAGTACTGCCTGCTGCTTTATAAGCATTGGCTTTTCTAATAAGTTCTACAGTATCTCCTGAGATAGACAACATAACGACAACTATATCAGTACCATCCATGGATACCTTCTGGTATGGATCTGTTAAGGCAGCACTAAAGAAACCATTACCAGAAAAGCGTCTTGCTGCATATTCTGCAATCTTAGCTGAATCTCCCATACCATCAAAAATAATCATATTCGCATCACCTAGTATATAAGCAACTTCTTTGAATAAATCTTGATAATAAGGAGTATTGAACTTCTTTTTGAATACCCATAATCTACAGGTAACGATTTAAGAGAAGTGTGGAGCAGA
>ERZ1673722.426-NODE-426-length-56086-cov-10.680730_pt1 | contig 56086 bp, 53 predicted proteins | sample MGYA00580222_ERZ1673722 | MGnify/ENA primary metagenome ERZ1673722 (study PRJEB41218, sample SAMN15661750) | gut metagenome | host: Homo sapiens | place: Canada: London | collected 2015-08-20/2019-03-30 | study: EMG produced TPA metagenomics assembly of... | reverse complement strand
ACGATGCTGCCCAGTACGCCGATATCGTCATGCCGGGCCTCGGTGAAGGCCGGATTCTGACCGGTCGGGAAAGCGAACAGGACATCGCCCGGTATTACCTGGAACGGGGCGTCCAGACTGTCGTCATTAAGCTCGGCGGCAGCAACGGTACCTATGTTCGGACGGCGAAGGAAGAATTGTACGTCTCCAGCTATCATGTGAAACACATTGTCGATACGGTCGGTGCCGGAGACGGCTTTGCTGTCGGTTTTACCAGTGGCCTTCTGGACGGCTTGAATTTGGAAGATGCTGCCCGCAGGGGCGCCGCTATCGGGGCCATGGCCATTCAGGTTGCCGGAGATAATGAAGGCCTGCCGACGAGAGAAAAACTGAAAGTCTTCCAGGCCAGCCATTCGTAATCGATTCGTGTGTGTGAAAGGAGTTCATCCAGATGGATAAGATAGAAGTCGTCAATAAAATTAAAGAAATCGGTGTCGTTGCCGTCATTCGCGGCAACAACCCGGAAGAAGCCGTTGCCATGTCGGAAGCCTGCATTAAAGGCGGCGTCACGGCCATTGAATTGGCATTCACGACGCCGCGGGCTCATGAAGCCATTCGGGAACTGGCTAAGAAATATGCCGATAATCCCGACGTCATCATCGGTGCCGGCACGGTCCTTGACGCCGTTACGGCCCGTATTGCTATCCTTGAAGGAGCTGAATTCATCGTGTCGCCGGCCCTCGACGTCGAAACAATCAAACTGTGCAACCGCTACCGCGTAGCTGTTATGCCGGGGACGACGACCCTTAAAGACGTCGTAACAGCCCTTGAATGCGGCGCTGACATCATTAAAATCTTCCCGGGTGAGGTTGTAGGCATGAAGGCTATTAAAGCCATCCACGGTCCCTTACCGCAGGCACCGCTCATGCCGACGGGCGGCGTTAACGTCGATAACGCCGGTGAATGGATCAAAGCCGGCTGCGTAGCTGTCGGTGCCGGCGGAGCCTTGACGGGCGGCGGTAAGACGGCTGCAGAAATCACGGAAACGGCGAAGAAATTCATCGTTGCCGTCAAAGCCGTACGCGTTTAACCTTATATTCTTGTCAAAATGCGAAACACCTCGAAGCGTTGTCTTCGAGGTGTTTTTTGCGTGACGTTTTTGGGGAGGCGTTGTTTGTCATTCAAGGGCTGAAGCACATCTTAAACGACATAGTAATACTCTCTGGTGGAGGATCTGACGCCGTTAAACTCTGTTCGGGGCTTATTCGGCTATAAAAGGTATATACGGCGTCTCAGAGGCGATTGGGAAAATATTGGGCAACGGCGACGAAAGGATATAGCCGGTGAAGTCGCTGCCGGAGGAGTTGTGACCGGTAGTGGGAAGGGGATGCTGAAATCACGGAAACAGATAAAATTCATCATATCTTTTTAAGGCCGTGTGAGAAGAATGAAAAAATATTTTCACTACGGAACACTCTTTCGGAAGAATGTTGAAAGAATGTTTTTATATGCATAAAATTGGCAAAATTAGGCATATTATGTATTTTTATTCATAAATTTGCGGAGAAAAAGCTAAAATAGCGGAAAATATTTTATTCGGAGCAAACAAAATGATGTACTGAAAAATCATTTCATCCTTCCTTTTTATTCATTTTAGTCAAAATTATTGAAAATAAAGTACTAGAATGGTAGGATGTAATCACGATAAAAATGAAGATGACCGAAAAGACAATAAGAACAAGAAAATTATCTCAGTTTATTTTTTGGAGGGGTTGACGTATGAAAAAGATATTCCGTGGACACAGAGAAACGAAGGACAAGCTTACATTACAGCCAAGCGATCGACTTCCGGGTATGGAAGGCATCATCGGGGCCAAGTCTGTTTACTGGTTATGGGATTCAATCAACTGCGCGTGCGAAGCGGTATAAAGGAGGTTTTATCGATGCTTCATTTAAATCGCCGGAGCTTCCTGACGGATAAGGAAAAATGGGAAGAAAAGGGCTTTCAATTATATTCATTCGATGACAGCCGGGTAACGCAAGAAACAATCGGTCATCCTACCTGGCTTCATGTTGGCGGAGGCAACATTTTCAGAGCCTTTGTGGCACCGTTACAGCAGCAATTAATCGAAATGGGCGAAGAAAGTACCGGTATTATTGTAACTACGACGCATAATATGGCCGTTATTGATTCCGTGTATCGCCCTTATGATAATGTAAGTGTGGCCGTAACCATGCATCAAGATGGCCGATTTGATAAGAATATTATCGGGAATATTGTGGAATCGGTGGCTTGTACACGGTCACGACAGGCCGATTGGGAACGGATGCAGGCTATTTTTACGGCACCATCCCTTCAAATTGTCAGCTTCACGATTACCGAAAAGGGATATAAACTGATAGATTATAATGGCAATTATTTTCCGGATGTAGCCCATGATCTCGCCAACGGACCTGAATCCACGGAAAGCGGGATGGGGAATTTAGCGGCCCTGACCTATGCCAGATATAAGCATGGAGAATATCCCATGGCCTTCCTGAGCTTGGACAATTGCTCTCATAACGGGGACGTTATTAAAAAGGTGATTCACACCTTTGCCGATGAATGGGTGAAACATGAATTAGTGGAAGCAGATTTTATTACCTATATAGACGAAAAAATCTCCTACCCGTACAGCATGATTGATAAAATTGTTCCCTCGTATTCGGAAACCGTTCAAAAGCATCTGCAAGAATGTGAATTTAAGAACAATCAAGTGATTTCGGCAGGGAATAGTCAGTACGCGGCGGTTGTTAATGCGGAAGCCGCTCAATATTTAGTAGTAGAAGATGACTTCCCCAATGGCCGGCCGGCATTAGAAAAAGTTGGCGTTATTTTTACGGATCGAGAAACGGTTAATAAAGTTGAACGCATGAAGGTCGGCACTTGTTTGAACCCCTTGCATACGACATTGGCCGTTTACGGTTGTTTGCTTGGCTATACCTTAGTTGCCGACGAAATGAAAGATGCGGAACTTACGCGGTTGATTGAACGAATCGGCTATGATGAAGGCCTTAAGGTCGTCGTTGACCCGGGGGTTATCAACCCGAAAGCGTTTATCACTGAATTGTTGGAGAAACGCCTTCCCAATCCTAACGTTCCGGATACGCCGCAGCGTATCGCGGCGGACACGTCACAAAAGGTGGGCGTTCGCTTTGGCGAAACGATCAAAGCTTACGGAGATAAGGCCAAGACCTTGGAATATATCCCCTTAGCCATCGCCGGTTGGTGCCGCTATCTGCTGGGCGTCGATGATCGGGGAAATGTCTTTGAACTTAGTCCCGATCCGCTGCTCCAGGATCTGCAGGCCTTTTTGCAGGGTGTCGTGTTGGGAGACGGTTCGTCTGCAAAAGGAAAGTTAAAACCGATTCTTTCTAATTCAGATATTTTTGGTAGTGACCTTTATGAAGTCGGCCTTGGTGAAAAAATTGAAGCTTATTTCGAGGAACTCATTGTCGGGCCGGGTGCAGTACGGAATACATTGAAGAGATATATAATGAAATAGTACTTGGAGGGTTTATCATGGAACATATTCTACCTGTTATATGGGTAATCGTCGCGATTGGGTTACTTTTATTTATGACCGTAAAACTGAATGTCCACAGCATGCTGGCCTTGTTGCTGGTTGCCATTTTCGTTGCCTTTATGGAAGGTATGGATCCGAATGATTTGGTTCAAACCATCACCAAGGGGGCCGGCAGCACCTTTGGCGGTGTTGGTCTGATTGTCGTCCTCGGTGCCGCCTTAGGTCAGTTAATGACCGATTGCGGGGCCTCTAAAAAAATTGCCGATAAGATGGTCGCTAGTTGCGGGCTGCGAACCTTGAAATGGGGGGTTATGCTTGTCGGGGTCATCTTTGGGATTTCGATGTTCTTTGAAGTCGGTTTCATGGTTGTTGTTCCCTTAGTTGTCAGTATTGCCAGGGAAGCTAAGATTCCTTATATGTATTTGATTATTCCAGTATTAGCTGGTGTTGCTCAAGGGCATAGTGTTTTTCCGCCCCAGCCCGGTCCGGTAGCCTTAGTGGATGCCTTTGGTGCCGACAGCGGGATGGTTTATCTCTTGGGGATCGTTGTCGTCGTCCCTTCGGTTATTTGTGCCGGCATCATTTTACCCCGTTTTTTGAGCGGGTTAGATAAATTAGCCGCGCCGAATTTGGGGAATATTAATGAAACAGCCCTTCGTGATTACCGACTTCCTTCCTTTGGGGTATGCTTACTGGTTCCCTTGCTGCCGGCTGTATTTATGATTGGGAATACCATTATTCGTCATTTTGTCGCCAATGATACCTTTATTTTTAAGGCCTTTGGATTTTTAGGAAGCCCGAATATCAGCTTGTTGGTGGCTGTCCTTGTGGCCATGTATGTTTTTGGTATCCGTGCGGGACGCACGATTTCTGAAACATCGGTTACCATTACGTCTGCCATGAAAGGGATCTCTTCGGTTATCATGATTATTGGTGCAGGCGGCGTTTTAAAACAAGTTATTGTAGATGCCGGGGTTGGCCAGCATATTGCCGCTGCGGCTGCCGGTACCTCTATATCCCCGTTGATTTTAGCCTACGTCATTACCGTAATCATTCGCTGGGCTACGGGACAAGGTGCGGTAGCTGCTATTACGGCAGCCGGGATTGTTGCGCCGTTAATTCCGGTGTTTAATGTCAATCCGACGCTGCTCATGTTGGCCACGGCTGTTGGGAGTAATACGATCACTATGCCGAATGATGCTGCTTTTTGGATGATGAAGGAAACCTTTAATTTGACTATGGGACAAACCTTTAAGACATGGGGCTTATTGGAACTGGTAAACTCTACGAGTGGTTTGGCCGTCGTATTCCTCTTGACTTTATTTATCTGATAGTAAGATGTACACGGATATCTGAACATCTCGGCTCTTAGGTCAAGGCGGCTTTCCGGCTACGTTTGCTTGGCAGATCATCTTTGTTCCGAAGCAGAAGCACGAGTTTGAAGGGAATCGTATTTTTGTTATGAATCTCGAAGCCTTTGCGGGACGTGCTGCTCCGGATGTGATGATTGGCCGCATACTGAAATACCTATAAGCACAAAAGGTGCCGGGACTGTATGTTTTGACAGTCTCGGCTTATCTCACAGAGACGTCAAACTGAACGGGCAAAATTTCTCCGTAGGCGCATGATTTACTGCTTTACGAAGATTGTTTAAACAAGCTTACGAAATAAATTTTAATGGCATAATAACGCCATTTATGGCAGGTGAATAATGTTAAACCTATTTATCTTAGAAAATTTATTGTTGGGAAACCGTATAGAATGCCTTTCCATTTTTAATTAGCCTATACTATTTCTGGTGGATTTATGGTAAGATGAATTTGAGAATGGGGAAATATAGATGTTAGGAATGATGGAGTGGCTATGGATAAGTTGATTTTAATTGAAAAAGAGCCTCAGGAAACGGTGAGGGAATATGCTTACCGCGTGTTGTACCAAAATATAATGACTTTGAAACTGCCGCCGGGAACGGCCATGTCTGAACAGGAGCTATCCGGAATCTTGCAGGTGAGCCGGACGCCGGTTCGCGAAGCCTTTATCCGACTGGCGCAAAAGGGGCTGCTGGAAGTATTGCCCCAGCGAGGAACTTTTGTATCAAAAATCCATACTGGACAGTTGGCTGAATTTCGCTTTTTTAGGGTGACTTTAGAACGAGCGATTGTAGAATTGGCTTGCCGGGAGTTTTTGGATCCTTGGCGGACGAAGTTGGAGTTTTGTATCTTTGAGCAGGGCAAATTCGTAGCCAACGGCAATGCCGAAAGTTTTTTTAAGAGTGACAATACCTTGCACTCGCTGCTCTATGAAGGCTGCGGTAAGCCCCATATCTGGCAAGTAGTCCAAGACTCAAACCTCGACTATGCCCGGGCTCGTGTTTTAAATATCAGCGATGGCTATGCAGCCGAGCAAATGGAGCTCCTCTATGAACAGCATAAGATTATTGTACAGGCCGTATTCGATAAAAATGTAAAAGCCGCTCAAGACATGATGACCAAGCACATCAACAAGGTCATGGTCGACGTAGCGGTATTGAAAAAAGAATATCCCGAATACTTCGGATAAAAAAATTCCGTATACTTGAGTATACGGAATTTTTTATGTTCTGAAACTTTCACGTTCAATGAGTTCGGCATTGAACTCGGTTCGAATGGGGACGGCGTCAGCCCCCTTGGTGGTTAATTCAGTTACGATATTGACGGCAGCTGTGCATAAGTTTGTTAGTTTGTTGTCCAGGCTGGTGAGGGTCGGTGTGGCGCATTCAGCTAGAATAGAGTTGTTGCAGCCGACGACGGGGATGTTTAGCCCGTGGCGCAGGGCTGCTCGCTGTGCCCCGACGGCAAAGATGTCATCGGCTGTAATGATGGCGTCGAAGTCGATGTGTTCAGCGACTAAGCGGTCAATCAAGGCTTCTGTATCCGTAAGGGTTTTGGGAATCTGTTGAATCAACTCAGTGCGATGAGGCAGCTGTAAATCTTTGATTCCCAGGCGAAAGCCGTCTAACTTATGGCGGCCGCTGTAGGTGAGCGAATTATAGATATAGAGGATATGTTTACAGCCCTTCTTGGCCAGGGCTGCGACGACATCTTTCATGCCGTCTTTTTCATTACAGACGACGCTGTACATACGGGGCTGATGATAGTCACTGTTGATGGTGATGACCGGGATTTGACGGGCCGTTTCACAGAGCAGCCTCACATCCGACTCCGATGAAAAAGGCGTGCCGATGGTGATGATGGCATCGACGTGTTTTCCTGCCATGTCGGAGATATACTTGCCGTTATGGCCGTTATCGCTGCCGGTGTTGGACAGCATGACATCAAAGTGATGCTGCCTGAGGCCGTCTTCCAAAAGGGACACGGCATGGGCATAGAAGATATCGGCGACGTCGGTACAGATGACGCCGATGATTTTCATGGAATCCAGGCCCAATCCGCGGGCAAAGGGGTTGGGCTTATAACCCATTTCTTTCATCACCAGAAGTACCTTGGCCCGTGTTTTTTCGCTGACTCGGCTGCTGCCGTTGAGGACGCGGGAAACCGTGGCGATGGAAACATGGCATTTTTGCGCGATGTCGTAAATCGTGATATTCATAGCAATCGATCCTCTTTATGTAAAAATCTGGGGTACTTACATTATAACACATTTCTTTCTTAGTAAATCAATAGGGATATGGATAAAATATGTAAGAGCTTAACTGGAATGAATGTGGATAACCTGTTTGAATTTAAAACGAAAAGTATTTATTTGGGAAGGAAAATACGGAATACATGATAAAAAAGCATTGTAGAACTTAATTTTTTCAAAAACCATACAGAAAAATCATACGTCATTGACACTGAAGGCATGCTATGATATCCTTTCGGTAAAGATAAGTGTAAGAGCTTACAATAAATTTTCAGTTGACCGACAGCATTCGACGCCGGGTATTGGAAGGAGACATATAATAATGAAACAATTTATGGACAAGGATTTCTTACTGGAAACAGATACGGCAAAGCATTTATTTCATGATTATGCAGCAAAGATGCCGATTATCGACTATCACTGTCACATCTCTCCGCAAGAAATCGCTGAAGATCACCACTTCCGCAGCATTACCGAAGTATGGCTCGGCGGTGACCATTACAAATGGCGTATCATCCGTGCCAACGGTACTCCCGAAGAAAAAGTCACCGGTGAAACGTCGACAGACTTGGAAAAATTTGTGGAATATGCGAAAGCGCTTTCTCGTTCGATCGGTAACCCTCTTTACCATTGGAGTCACTTAGAATTACAGCGCTATTTCGGAATTACCGAACCGCTGACGGAAAAGAATGCTGAAGATATTTTCAACCGCTGCAATGCAAAGCTTCAGGAAAAATGTATGGGCGTCCAGGGCTTGATTGAACAGTCCAACGTCAAAGTTATCTGCACGACCGATGATCCGGCCGACGATTTGAAATGGCATCAGAAATTGAGAGACGAAAAGACTTGCAGCGCTAAGGTATATCCGGCTATGCGTCCGGACAAACTGATGAACGTCGATAAAGACGGCTACGCAGATTACATGGCTCGCCTCGGCAAAGCTGCCGGCGTCGATATCAAGAATTTTGCCGACCTTCGCCAAGCCATGGATAAACGAATCGCCTTCTTTGAAGAAATGGGCTGCCGCGCTACGGACCATGCCTTAGAATATGTTTTCTGCCGTGAAGCTGATGAAAAGACGATCGATGCCATCATGGCCAAAGCTTTGAACGGCGAAGCTGTCAGCAAAGAAGAAATGGAAGCCTATAAGACGGCTGTTCTGACCTACCTTGCCGGTGAATATCACAAACGCGGCTGGGCTATGCAGATTCATTTTGCAACCCTGCGCGACCTCAACTCGGAAATGTATCGTAAACTCGGACCTGATACGGGTTATGACAGCATTGCAGAAGGCAACTGCTGCAAAGGCCTTATTGCCCTCTTAGATCACCTCAATGAACTCCATATTTTACCGAAGACGATCCTTTACTCGGGCAACCCCAATGACAATGCCATGATTGCTACGATTATCGGCGCTTTCCAGGGCGCTGGCGTTCGCGGCAAGATTCAGCAGGGTGCTCCCTGGTGGTTCAATGATACTAAACAGGGCATGATCGACCAGATGACCGGTATTGCCGATGAATCTGTCTTTGGCAACATCCTGGGTATGCTGACTGACTCCCGCTCCTTCTTGTCCTACGCACGCCATGAATATTATCGCCGCATTCTCTGCAACTGGATCGGTAATCTCGTCGAAAACGGTGAATATCCGAACGATGAAGACGCACTTCGCCAGTTAGTCGAAGATATCAGCTTTAACAACGCAGCTAACTATTTTCAATTTCAGATGTAAACGAGGGTAAACGATGAAAAATGTAAGTGAATTCCATCAGAAACAACAGCATCCTGTACGGATCTTACAGTTTGGAGAAGGTAATTTCCTGCGCGCCTTCGTCGACTATGCCGTCGACGTAGCTAACGAGGAAAACGGTTTTGACGGCAGCGTAGCTGTCGTCATGCCCCGCTCGGGCAAGACCGACCGTTATTCCAAGCAAAATGACATATACACGGTATGCTTGAGAGGTCAGCAGCACGGCAAAGTCTGCAAGGAAAACCGCGTCATTACGTCGGTGAAGACCGTAATCAGCGCCCGCGATGAATACGACGCCTTCATGGCTTTGGCTCAGGAAGAGGCTCTCGAATTCGTCGTATCCAATACGACGGAAGCCGGCATCGTCTGTGATGCCAATGATAAATTCGAAGACTGCCCGCCGACGACCTTCCCGGCTAAACTGACCAAGTTCCTCTATGAACGGTATACCTTCTATAAAGGTGCTGCGGACAAAGGCCTTATCATGCTGCCGACGGAATTGAACGATAATAACGGTAAACTCCTTCAGGACTGCGTCACCAAGTATGCAGAAAATTGGGGCTTGGAACAAGGTTTCCTCACCTGGTTGTCCCAGAGCTGCCGCTTCGTCGATACCCTCGTCGACCGTATCGTCGTCGGGTACCCGGAAGACTCGATCGATAAGATCCAGGCTGAACTGGGCTATGAAGACGCTCTCCTCGACCAGGCTGAACCTTTTTCCCTGTGGGTCATCGGAGATTCAACCCTGGCCGACCGCCTGCCGTTAAACTCGAGTAAATTCCACGTTGAATTTACCGATAACATCCAGGCCTTCAAGGAACAAAAAGTACGTATCCTCAACGGGGCCCATACGTCGATGGTCCTCGGTGCGTACCTTGCCGGCCTCGACTACGTCGGTCAGTGTATGGAAGACCCGATTATCCGCAAATCCCTGGACCAGACGGTCTTCGATGAAATCGTACCGACCGTTGATTTACCGGAAGAAAAGGCCGTTGCCTTTGCCCGAGCCGTCTACGAACGGTTTGAAAATCCCTTCGTAAAACACGCCCTCTTGGCGATTTCCCTGAACTCCATTTCGAAGTGGAGAGCCCGGATCCTGCCGACCTTTAAGGACAGCCTGGCAGCGACGGGAAAACTGCCGAAGTTCCTGACTTATTCTTTGGCAGCCCTCCTGGCCTTCTACCGGACGACGGAAGCCGGCGACCAATGCCTCATCGGGTCCCGGGCCGGCAATACCTATGAAATCCACGATGATGAAGATAAATTAGCTTTCATTAAAGATCATGCAGCCCTTGCTACAGCCGATTATGTCAAAGCCGTCCTCGGACAGGCCGATTGGTGGGGCGAAGATCTGAATGCTGTTGACGGCCTTACCGCTGCTGTAACGGCCCATATGGACCGCATGGCTGAGGTAGGCGTCAAAGCGCATCTTGCTGAATTGACTGCATAAGGAGATTATGATGAACGTATTTCAGATACACGCTGATGATAATGTAGCCGTCGCTGTCGACGCTGTTGCCAAGGGCAGCAGCGTTACCGTCGGCGGAGCGTCTTTCACCGTCTGTCAGGACATCCCGGCAGGCCATAAGATCGCCATCAAGGATATTAAACAAGGTGAAGATGTCGTAAAATACGGCTTCCCTATCGGGACCGCTAAAATGGATATCCCTCAAGGTTCCTGGGTCCATACCCATAACGTCCAAAGTAAACTGGGCGACCTCCTGGATTACACCTACGAACCGGAAAAGGCCCAGCGTCCGCCTTTGGAAAGTGAAAAAAAATACGAATTCCTCGGATATAAACGGACGGATGGTCAGGCCGGTATCCGCAATGAAGTATGGATCATTCCGACCGTCGGCTGCGTCAACAACATTGCCCGAGCTATTGAAAATGCGGCCCAGGTCTATAAGACGGACAACATCGACGGCATCTATTCGTACAGTCATCCTCATGGCTGCTCCCAGCTCGGCGACGACCAGCTCCATACCCAGAAGGTATTAAGTGGTCTTATTCACAATCCTAATGCCGGCGCCGTCCTGGTCCTGGGCCTTGGCTGTGAAAACAACCAGATCAGCCTGATGAAGGACGTCATCGGCGACTACGATCCGGACAGGGTCAAGTTCCTCATCTGCCAGGACGTAGAAGATGAAATCGAAGCCGGCACGGCGATTGTCAAAGAACTGTGCGACTATGCGGCTAAGTCCCACCGGGAACCGTGCGATGCCTCCCTGCTTACGATCGGCCTGAAGTGCGGTGGATCCGACGGTTTTTCGGGCATCACGGCCAATCCCCTGGTCGGTGAAATCTCGAACCGTCTCATCGCAGCCGGCGGCACGTCGATCCTGACGGAAGTGCCGGAAATGTTCGGTGCTGAAACGCTGCTCATGAACCGGGCTCGGAACGAAGAAGTCTTTGATAAGACCGTAGCGCTGGTAAACAACTTTAAAGAATACTTCATGAATTACGGCGAAAAGATCAATGAAAATCCGTCACCGGGCAATAAGGCCGGTGGGATTACGACCTTGGAAGATAAATCCCTGGGCTGCGTACAAAAAGGCGGTCAGGCCTTGGTAGAAGATGTCCTCTCTTACGGCGATCGTGTTTCCAAGAAAGGCCTGAACCTCTTGCAGGCTCCAGGCAACGACTTGGTAGCGGCCAATGCCTTAGCCGCAGCCGGCGCTCACATGGTCCTCTTTACGACGGGACGGGGAACGCCTTTTGCTTGTCCGGTACCGACGATTAAGATTTCCAGCAACAGCAAACTGGCCGAATTCAAAAAGAATTGGATCGATTTCAATGCCGGTACGATTGCTGAAGGGGAATCGCGGGAAGCTGCGGCGGACCGCCTGTTCCAATACATCCTCGATGTAGCGTCGGGACGTATTTTGGCAAAATCGGAAGACCTTGATAAACACGAACTGGCTATATTTAAAAACGGTGTTACCTTATAAGGAGGGAGTGCAATGAGCACACAAGAAGGAACCTTGCCGAAGCCGAACGCTCCGGTTGAAGGGCAGACAGCCAAAGACGGTCATGTAAAACTGTCATGGCGTGAAAAGATTTGTTACGGGTTTGGTGACTTTGGCAACGGTTTTATGTTTGACCTCGGACAGGCCTATTTGACGAAATACTGGATCGACGTTTGCACCATCCCGGCTGCGGCGGTTGCCGGTATCTTCGCCTTTACCAAAATCTTCGACGCCTTTATGGACCCGATTGCCGGCTCCGTTATCGACGGCCGCAAGAACATCGGTCCTCGCGGCAAGTTCCGTCCGGTCATGATGTTTTCTGCCGTCATCCTGGCTATCTTAACGGTCATCACTTTTACCATGCCGGAAATATCGGCAACAGGTAAAATCATCTTTGCTTACGGTGCTTACATGGCTTGGGGGCTCGTTTACTCGTTTACTAATATTCCCTATTCCTCCCTGGCCAGTGTTATGACTCGAGACGTTGAAGAACGAAGTCAGATGGCTACGACGCGTCAGGCCGGTTCCATCGGGGCTCAGCTCATCACCGGCATGGCTTTCGTCCCGATCGTCATGATGTTTGCTTCGCCTCACCACGGTTTCTTTATCGCCGCGGCTGTCATGTCCATCGTCGGTGTCATCGGTTTTGCTATTTGCTATCTTAACTGCCGTGAACACGTTCCTGTTAAGCGTAATACAGCTAATGAACAGAAAGCCAAAGCTTCCGACTATGTTAAACTCGTGTTTACTAACAAACCGCTCTTATGCATCATTTTAATGACCTTGTTTACGATTTCGGCTATGAATACCAATAACCAGATGATGATCTTCTTCTGTCAGTATAACTTAGGTTACATGGGCTTCCAGCCGATTGTAAACGGCATCATGATGGGCTGCTCCGTTATCGGTATCCTGCTCATCCCGAAACTGGTTAAAAAATTCGGCAAGAAGAAGACGGCTATCGGCGGCTTGCTCATAGGCTGTGCGGCAGACCTTCTCAACTTCGTCATCCCGACTAACATTTACTCGTTCATCGTTTTGGTTACCATCGGCTACGTTGCCTTGGCTATTCCTAACGGTGTTACCTGGGCCTTTGTTTCCGACGTCATCGACTACAGTGAATGGCACAACGGTATCCGTAAAGAAGGCATCACCTATGCTGCTTTCAACTTTTCCCGTAAAATCGCACAGGCCCTGGCTGCTGTCGTAAGTTCCGGTATCCTGGTCATGACGGGTTACGTTGCCAATGCCGTACAGAGCGAAATGACCCTCTTGGGCATTAAAGCGGCTATGACCTTGTACCCCGGCGTTGCCCTCGGTATTGCTGCAATCATCTTGTACTTCTTCTACGGTTTGACGGATGATAAATTTAAACAAATCGCTGAAGATTTGAATAATGGTAAATGGGAACACGGTACCATTGAATAAGGAGGCTTTCACATGAAAGATCAGAACTGCGGTTACTGCGTCAAAGGCGAACCGCTGGCTAAGTTTGGCATCTACGTCTGTGATTTATCGGTCAGTATGTTAGTTTTATTCAAAGAACAAAGCCATCCCGGCCGCTGCATCGTCGCTTATAAAGATCATGTCAGCGAAATGACGGAATTGAGCGATGAAGAAAGAAATGCTTTCTTTGCCGATGTTGCACGGGCTTCGAAGGCCATTCATGCAGCTTTTCATCCGGACAAAGTAAACTATGGTGCTTATGCCGATTCAGGACATCACTTGCATATCCACTTAGTTCCCAAGTATAAAGATGAATTCGAATGGAACGGCACCTTTGTCATGAATCCCGACCGCGTTTACTTGACAGATGCAGACTATGAAGATATGATTGATAAAATAAAGAAACAATTGTAAAACTAAGTAACCGGGGACTGTCTGCTGCGACAGTCCCGTCTTATCTCATGGAGGAATCAAAATGAAGAATGTGCTTACTATTGGTGAAGCGATGGGCTTGCTCATCGCTGAAGAAAAGGGTCCCTTGGAATCGGTCGAACATTTTTCCCGCCACGTCTGCGGGGCTGAATTGAACTATGCCGTCGGTATGGCTCGTTTGGGAAATAATGTATCGTATATCTCCAAGGTCGGGATCGATCCCTTTGGCCGCTGCATCGTCAATTTTCTGAAAGAAAATAATATTCACGAACAGTACGTATGGACCGATGATGATCATATGACGGGCTTCCAGATGAAAGAAAAAGTTGCCGAAGGAGATCCTTTCGTAGCCAATATCCGCAAGCATACGGCATTCTCTCATTTTCAACCGGCTGACTTAGCCGGTATCGACTGGGCCGGCGTCGATCACCTTCATGTGACGGGGATTCCCCTGGCTTTGTCGGAATCGTGTCGGGAAACGATTTATACGCTTATGATGCGGGCTCACAGCAAGGGCGTGCGCATTTCCTTCGACCCTAACCTGCGCCCTATGCTCTGGAAATCAGAGGAAGCCATGGCTCGGGTCATCAACGATGCTGCCCAGTACGCCGATATCGTCATGCCGGGCCTCGGTGAAGGCCGGATCCTGACCGGCCGGGAAAGCGAACAGGACATCGCCCGGTATTACCTGGAACGCGGCGTCCAGACCGTCGTCATCAAGCTCGGCGGCAGCAACGGGACCTATGTTCGGACGGAAAATGAAGAATTGTACGTCCCCAGCTATCATGTGGAACACATCGTCGATACCGTCGGTGCCGGAGACGGCTTTGCCGTAGGCTTTACCAGCGGTCTCCTCGATGGGTTAACCTTGGAAGAGTCTGCCCGCAGAGGGGCTGCTATCGGGGCCATGGCCATTCAGGTTGCCGGAGACAACGAAGGGCTGCCGACGAGAGAAAAATTGGAAGCATTTCAGCAAAGCCATTCGTAATAGTCGTATAGAGATATCTTTTTGAGCGTGTGAGAGGAGTTTACACCATGGACAAAATCGAAGTCGTCAATAAAATTAAAGAAATCGGTGTCGTCGCCGTCATTCGCGGCAACAACCCGGAAGAAGCTGTAGCCATGTCCGAAGCCTGCATTAAAGGCGGTGTCATGGCCATTGAATTGGCATTCACGACGCCGCGGGCTCATGAAGCCATTCGGGAACTGGCTAAGAAATATGCCGATAATCCCGACGTCGTCATCGGTGCCGGCACGGTCCTCGACGCGGTCACGGCCCGTATTGCCATCCTCGAAGGAGCAGAATTCATCGTGTCGCCGGCCCTCGACGTCGAAACGATCAAGTTGTGCAACCGCTACCGTGTAGCGGTCATGCCGGGGACGACGACCTTGAAAGACGTCGTAACAGCCCTTGAATGCGGTGCAGACGTCGTCAAGATCTTCCCGGGCGAAGTCGTTGGCATGAAGGCCATTAAAGCCATCCACGGTCCCTTGCCGCAGGCCCCGCTCATGCCGACGGGCGGCGTTAACGTCGACAACGCCGGTGAATGGATCAAGGCCGGCTGCGTCGCTGTCGGAGCCGGCGGAGCCCTGACGGGCGGCGGCAAAACGGCCGATGAAATTACGGAAACGGCGAAGAAATTCATCGCTGCCGTCAAAGCCGTACGCGCTTAAATCTGTATTCCTGTTAAACATACGAAAGCCTCGGAGATTCGTCTCCGAGGCTTTTTTTCTCCTTGAGGCAATGATACTTTTTGCGGAAGCTTCTTCTTTATCGCCTAAAGAGCGATGGAGCGATCTTGCAGCCTCTGATTAGGTCTTTGCATCGCCTGCCTCGATATAGTTATGATTAAACGTTGCAACCGCTGCCACGTTGCCGTCATGCCGGGGGCGACAACCTTGAAAGACGTTGCAACCGCTTTTTAGTGCGGCGCTGCCCCCGTTAAAACCTTCCTCGATGTCCCGTGTGTTAGTCGCACGGTCATCCACGTCCTTTTCGGGCTTTTCCGCAGCATTTCGATTTTTGTGAGCTCCGAAATGATCGGCCCCTCTTTCCGGATCCGAATTCTTGCTTCTGGTAATTCGTCGTTTTTCGTGTTTTATCGCCGGACTGGGACGATTTCGTGGCAACACAAATTTTTTATAGACGTTTACACCAGCCAAAATTAGTTTAAACCCCACCTTTGTTTACACAATAAATGGCTTAGTGAAACTGATTATCTAAATTTAAATAGTAGTAAATAAATTTAATTTGGTTTATTTAAAATGGGAGGGGTTTTAATCGCCTATATTGTAACCGTTGACATTACTTTTTAAATCGACTAGGATATAGTTGTAAGTTTATTGGTTATAACTAAAGATGTGCTATTTTTCTTAGGAGGTACTATTATGGATAAGAAACTCATCGACTTTATGGTTACGAAAACTCAGGAATTAGTGGCAGCACCCAGCTGCAGCCCTGCCTTGAAAAAAGCGGCCCAGGAATGGCTTGATGCTGCTGATAAAGAGGCAGCGACTCCGGCCTATGTTGAAGCCTTGAAGCAAGGCGTATCGACGATTGATGAACTCCTCGGCTTTGCCGGATCGGATACGGCTGCGAAGGTTTTGGGGGCAGATGCTGCTGCTCAGCTCTTGGATCATGCCAAAGATCTTAAAGCCAGTGGGGCTAAGTTCTGTGACTGCCCGGCCTGCACGCCTTCTTTGGCCATTCTCCGTGAAGTGGGGGCTCTTTAAGGATGCAGATTTCCAGTCGCCTTACGATGGCTGTCCACACCTTGCTGTGCATTGCATATTTTGAAAAGACCGAAAAAGTGACCAGCAGTTTCATTGCTTCCAGTGTCGGTACCAATCCGGTCATTATTCGGAACCTGCTTACCCAGTTAAAGGCGGCCGAATTTATTGACGTCAAGCGAGGAGCCGGAGGGGCTACGTTGAAAAAGCCCTTGGAGAACATCAGTTTATACGACGTTTACCATGCCGTTGACTGCATCCCCAGCGATTCTCTGTTTCATTTTCATGAGCACCCCAGTCCCCAATGCCCTGTCGGTAAAACCATCCACCTCAGCCTCGACGATAAGTTGAGTCAGGTACAGCAAGCGATGGAAGAGCAAATGCGCCGCATTTCGCTGGCTGATATGGCCGGGACGATGGCAAAGGCTATTGACAAGCAATGTTGATTTGGTAAAGGGAGGGCAACATGGTTCGACTCATCCTATTTCTTCTGGCTCGCCATAATCTGTGGCTTCGTCCTTTATCGTGGTTTACTCGCTTTGGTCACGGCCTGTTTATCCTCTATGGCTTGGGGGCCTGGTTTTGCCCTAAAAACGAGAAGGAACAACGGAAAGAACGGAAAACGCTGCTTTATTGCTTGTTTTCGGTCATTCTCGCCTCATCTGTTTCGTGGTTCATTGGTAAACTGTGGTATCGGCCGAGGCCTTTTGCTCGCGGTAAAGGGGCTGCTTTAGTTAAACATAAGGCTAATGCCTCTTTTCCCAGCAACCATGCTATGAATAGTATGGCCGTCGCCATTATGCTGCTTTTACGACGAAACCTTTGGGGGCTTCCGGCCTTGGCCTTGTCCGTCATTTTAGGCGTTTCTCGTGTCCTCTGCCGCCTTCATTACGTCAGCGATGTCCTTGGAGGATTCGTCTTAGGGGCCGGCTCCGGTTATGCCGTTTACCGGAGTAAACGATGTTCACAACTGGCCGACAGACTCCTCTATGGCTGGCATATATTTACGTATTTGCTGCGTGTGTTGTTGAGACGATGAAAGAAGACTGTGCATTTGGGCTTTACCCGATGCACAGTTTTTTTGTGCGCCGACGATTTTTGTGAATAATATAGAACAAATTGCCACCATAAAGAGACATTTCTATGCTATACTGAGGAATAGCGAGAGTAAAACTCAAAATGATTCGAGAAAGGTGGTCTTGCATATGAAGCATACCAAGGTAATGGCAGCAGTTCTCTGCTTGTTGATGACCGGCGGGACGGTTTTTGCTGCCGATGGAACCATGACATCGCCAGTGTCGGTAGATGCGACGGCTTCGGCGACCCGGGCTAAGGCCGAGTCCTCTGTCAATGCTGTTTACAGCCTTGATCTGGATACGACAAAATACGAAAAGAAGACGATGACTGTCGACGGCAAGAAAGTGGCTTTTCGGGCCTATGAAAACCGCGTTTACGTAGCTCATCCTGTCGATACGACCTACCAATCGATGAATATTTACGTCCCTGAAGGTTATTTTAAGGGGAAGACAATCAACGGCTATACGGCTAAAACGGCTCCGATTTTTATGCCTAACACCGTCGGCGGCTATATGCCGGGCGAACCGGGGACCCCATCGGAAAAGGATCGCATGACCGGTGGTGCCAACGCCATTCTCACCGCCTTGTCTAAGGGCTATGTCGTGGCCGCTCCCGGAGCGCGGGGACGGACCAGTCAAGGTACTGATGGAACCTATACCGGTAAGGCGCCGGCCCTCATCGTCGACATGAAGGCTGCCGTCCGCTACGTACGCCATAATGCCGGTCGTTTACCCGGTGATACGGAAAAAATCATCTCCAATGGGACCAGTGCCGGCGGTGCCTTGTCTTCCCTTATGGGTGCGACGGGGAACAGTTCCGATTATGAACCGTATTTAAAGGCCCTTGGTGCTGCCAATGAACGGGATGATATCTATGCGTCCAGTGTTTACTGCCCCATTACCGACCTCGACCACGCTGATATGGCTTATGAATGGATGTTTAATGGGGTAAACACCTATCACCAGAGTAAGGGCGGCATGATGCCTCCTATGGCACCGGGGGATGCTCCTAAAGAATCGGGGGGAGCGGCCAAGGTCTCTGTGGCTGTTATGAATCGCCCTGATAATGCGCCTATGGAGGCGACGACAGGGACTGAGATGACGGCAGCCCAGCAGCAGGTTTCTAAAGAGTTGAAAGCAGCCTACCCCGATTACATTAACGGACTGCACCTTGTCGATAAAGACGGAAAAGCATTGACCCTTGATGAAAATGGACAGGGGTCCTTTGCAGAATACATTAAATCGATTTACATGGCGTCTGCTCAGACGGCGCTGGACCAGGGAATCGATTTATCATCTAAATCGTGGCTGACGATTAAAGACGGGAAGGTTGTCGATATGGATTTAGCCGGTTATGCCCGTGACGTCACGCGGTTAAAGGCGGCTCCGGCTTTCGACGCTTTGGACTTGAGCTCCGGAGAAAATCAGGAATTTGGGACGGCATCGATTGATAAACAACACTTTACGGATTACGGGGAAATTCATTCCTTATCGACGGCCACGACGGCGGATAAGGCCATCGTAAAATTGCTTAACCCATTGAATTATATCGGCAAGTCCCATGTTCAGACGGCTAAATATTGGCGTATCCGTCACGGCGAAGCCGATCGGGACACGGCTATTGCCGTTCCGGCTGTCCTTGCACTCAGGCTGCAGCAGGCCGGATATGAAGTAGACTTTGCTTCTCCTTGGGGACAAGGCCACGGCGGTGATTATGACCTGGCAGAACTCTTCGCCTGGATGGATAAAGTCGGCCATAAAGGGTTATAATAAGATAGTTTAAACAAAAAGCATTGCCTCAGGATGGACTTGGGGCAATGCTTTTTGGCTACCATAAATTGTCTTCTTCATTAAACGTCCAAGTAAACGGCTTGGAGATGACGGTCATATCGGACCGGCCTTCGATATCTTCCAAGCAGGATAGGGAGCACTCGATTTCTTCCAGCTTCAGGGTATTCTTAATGCGCACGACCTTGGCTTTATTGGGGTCCGTCAGGAAGGCATGGGCCATGGCCATTTCGATGGCATCTTTGTCGCTGTTGCCGTAAAGAGGCAGCAAGGCCATGCGGAATGATTTGGCCGTAATGCAATTGGTGTAAACGGAGGCAAAATCCATCTTGTTGACGAAACGGTAACTGACGATGTCAGCCATGCCGCAGCCCGAGCCGTTTCCGTGAGAGGCATCGGTAATGTCGAGGATGACGATTCGTTCGATGTCCGGAGCCAGTGAACGAAAGGCTTCTTCTTGGCTGAATCGTTCCGTCCGCCCGGTGATGTTGGGATCCATCCCGGTGCCGCTGATTTCCTTGCCGATTTCATCGACGATGAGGACATCGATGTGAGGCAGCTTCAAGCGCGGCATTTGTTCTTTTGCCAGGGCCTGCAGGGCGGCGTCTCGTTCGAAAAATTTATCCGTAGGGATGACTTCCAAGGCGGCGATGTCGTCGCTGGGACTCTGAACCATGCCGACGGAAAAGACGACGTTTACCTTGTTTAAGAATACCTTGGCTACCCGTTCCAAGTTGGGACCAAAGGTATCGTAACCGCGTCCGTGGAAGGCCGAAGCTCCTTTGTGTTTCCCGCAGCCGATACAAATCATCTTCAAGAGACCCGATTCGTGCTTGTATTTAAAGTGGGTGTGAGGTTTAATCTTGTTAAACAAAATGATGCCGTCGGCTTCATAGGCATTCTTGTCGCAGTAAATTGGAAAGCCATCGTCCAAGGTGGCAACGGTGACGACGTCCATGGTCGATAATACCGGAACGCCGAGGTACTCCTCGTTGATTCCGAATTGGGCCAGATGGGCTTTTTGGCCTTCTGCTGTGGCTCCGGCATGACTGCCCATGGCGGGGAAGACAAAGGGGGTTGCCTTCCAGTCCTTGAGCTGATCGCAGAGGACCTTCATAAGCTCTTTATAATGCGGGAGGCCGCGGCTTCCCGCCGTAATGCCGATGCGTTTTCCCTCCAAGGATCTAATGGTTGTCTCATCGAGAGAGTGGAGCTGCTCCTTTAATCGGCCAATGGGATCGGCCAGGTTCTGTGACGGGAAGCTTTGCCGGACTTTTATCATTTCGGGAATGATGATGCCTTCAGTTAAGGACTGTTTATCAAGTTTGGGAAAGTACAAAGAAAAGACCTCCTTCTGGTGAATCAATAATGGGTTGGAATGCTTGCTTTTATTATACGCGATTGCTCAAAAATATACAAAAAAAAGTCCTCGCTGCGAAGACGATGATCGAAGCGAGGATTTTTTTAGAAAAACTTTTTTAATTTCTAACAGAAATTTAATACACCGTATATCTTACTTACTTGTTCGAACCGTTTTCCGGCGTGAACTTGGTGATGAAGATGTGACGGATGAAGATGACGATCATGGCAATGAAGGCGATGAGCCCGAGAATATCGGCTGTCGACTGGAAGTCTTTGCCAACCAAAGCCAAGGGGTTTTCGCTGCCGCCGGAGGTGACAGAGATGACGATGAGCAGGGCGATGATGACGCCCATGAGGCTTTCGCCGACGATGAGACCGGAAGCAAAGAGGACGCCGCGGTGGTTGCAGGCTTCAACATCTTCTTCTTCATGGCCCGGGCTGCGGCGAGCGGCACGAGCTTTCAAGGAACGATTGACGAAGTAGCCCATAACGGAGCCGATGACCAAAGGAATTTCAAGGGTAGGCGGTAAGTAAATGCCCATACCGATTGCCAGGGGCGGTAAGGCCAGGGCTTTCGTGTTTTTCGTTAACAGTAAATCGATGATGATGGCAACGATGCCGACGCCGACGCCGAAGAGAATGTAATTCCAGTCGAGGCTGGCGCTGAAGATACCTTGGGCAATGGTCGTCATCAAGGTTGCCTGCGGAGCTGCCAGGGCCTGAGTCGGATCCATGCCGGCACGGGGCAGTGCACCGGTAAAGCCGTAAGCCTGATACAAGAGGTTCAGGACCGGAGCGATGGCGATAGCGCCGACGATAGAGCCCAAGATGAGGGCGACCTGCTGTTTCCACGGTGTAGCACCGACGATGTAGCCGGTCTTGAGGTCCTGCAGGTTATCGTTGGAGATCGCAGCGATACTGACGATAACACTGGTGATGAAGATGGCCAATGCCGTTGCAAACTGGGTTCCCTGAAGGGTTTCAAAGACACCGGCTGAAGAGCCGAGGCCGAGGACAACTAAGGACGAGATGATGATGCCGAGAATGCCGATACCGGAGATCGGGCTGGCGGACGTGCCGATCAAACCGGCCATGTACCCGCAGGCAGCGGCGACGAAGAAGCCCATGAGGATGGCGACTAAGATGCCGATGACGATGAACATGAGGGTGACCGATAAGGACAGACCGGCGTTGCTTACGAAGTTATAGAAGGTGATGAACAGCCCGATAAGGATAGCCAGGAATACGAGGCCGACCGATTTCGGCGTCATATCGATATCCGTGTGGTGGAGCATTTTCTTTTCTTCCGTGTCGTTGGCGCGAAGGGCGTCGATCGACATTTTAATGCCGTCGACGACCGGTTTTGCCAAGCGGATTAAGGTCCAGACGGCGGCGATACCGATACAACCGGCACCGATGAAGCGGACTTTTTGAGCCCAAATTGTCTGGGCAAAAGCAGCTGCCGATTGGCCTTCAGCCGGCGTCAGCATCGAAGTCAGATAGGGAACGAAGACGTACCAGGACAAGAGGGTACCGACTAAGATCGCGATACCGCTGGTGATGCCGATGAGGTAGCCGGCGCCGAGAAGGGCCGTTGAAAAACCGAGCGGAATCTGGGTGACGGCTTTGCCGAAGTGGAGCCAGTAGCTGAATTCCGAGGAGAGGACGTGGAAGCCGTTGGAGCAAAGGCTGAACAGGCCGGCCAGGGCAGTACCGCCGACGATGTCTTTCATGCCCGTTTCCTTTTTAGCTCCCGCTGTACCATCCGCTTCTTCTTTGCGGATTTCGCTGCCGACTTTTAAGATTTCAGCAGCAGCTCGGCCTTCCGGATAGGGCAGGTCGCTGTTAACGACCATGGCACGGCGGAGGGGAATCGTAAATAAGACCCCGAGAGAACCGCCGCAGGCGCAGAGCAGTAACGTTTCCATGAAGGGGAATCCTTGCCAGTATCCCAACATGAGCAAGCCCGGCAGAATGAAAATGATTGCAGATAAGGTGCCGGCAGCTGATGCCTGCGTCTGTACCATGTTGTTTTCCAAAATGTTGGAATCTTTGAACATGCGCAGGATTGCCATGGAGATGACTGCAGCCGGAATGGACGAGGAGAACGTCAGACCGACTTTTAAGCCCAAGTATACGTTGGATGCCGTGAAGATAACGGTAATCAAGGCCCCGAGAATCATCCCGCGGGCGGTTAATTCCGGCATACTTGGGTAGTTCACAGTCAAGTTTGATTGTGGTTTCATAGAAAAACCTCCCAAATAAGAATTAATGAGTACAAAAATGTACTAACACAATAACAATTATATTATACTCATTTTTTGTGCATTCGTCATATATCAAAATGTACACTGGACACGGAAATTAGCTTGTATAATTACTTTTTCGCAATTTATATTCTATATTATGGAATTGTAGCTTGAAAAGGGCCGTCGTGGTATAATAAAAGGCGATTACACAAGTAGAAAGCTACTTTTGAAGGGAGCGTCATACTATGCATGATAATGAAATTATTGAAGGCATTATTGCCGAATTTAAAGGACTCGCCAAACATCCGCGTCCGTCTCATCATGAAAAAGCCGTCAGCGATTACATCGTAAGTCGCCTTCGTGAATTAGGCGTTACCGACGTCATTCAAGATGACGTTTACAATATCGTTGCCAATGTTCCGGCCAGCAAAGGCTGCGAATCCTGGCCGATTACGGTCCTTCAGGGCCATATGGATATGGTCTGCGTCGCCAAACCGGGCGTCGACTTCGACCCCTTGACGAGTGAAATTAAATTAGTCCGTGAAGGCAATATCCTCCGTGCCGACGGTACCAGCCTCGGTGCCGATGACGGCATTGCTGTCGCCCTGTCGCTATACCTCATTCAGCAGGACATTCAGCACGGACCGCTTCGTCTCATCTTTACGATTGATGAAGAAACGGGCATGACCGGGGCTATGAATTTGGACCCGAAACACGTTCAGGACGTAAAGTATATCATCAACTGTGACTCTGAAGATATCGGCATGCTCGGCGTCGGTTCGGCCGGCAGCGTCCATACCCACTTCAACCGCCCCATCCATTGGCAGGCACCGAAGGGTAAACAGGCGTTTACTATTGAAGCCAAAGACTTTGTCGGCGGCCATTCCGGCGAAACGATCAACCGCGGCAAGAGCAACGCCATCAAAGCCCTGAGTTTGGCCCTGCGCCGAATTGAACAGGCCGGTGTCGTTTATACCCTGGCCTCCATTGAAGGCGGCGTTGCAGCCAATGCCATTCCTTCCCAGGCAGCGGCTGTCATTGTAACGGCTGACGAACAGGCCGAATCGTCCATTAAACAGGCGGTTCAGGAAGAACAGGCCCAGATTGCTGAAGTATACGGCAGTGTGGAATCGAAGGCTCACTTCGTCGTAACGGCAGCCGATGTACCGGCTAAAACCTTTGCTGAAGAGGACACCAAGGCTGTTGTAAACCTGCTTAACGTCCTTCACTGCGGCGTCTTTGCCATGAATCAGATGCTGCCCAAACTGCCGGATTTATCGGCCAACATTGGGACGATTCGAACGGAAGAAGACGTCGTCGCCATTCAGTACTTCCCGAGGGCATCGTCTGACGGCCGTTTACGTGAATTTGCCCTGACCCTGCCCGTTTTTGCAGAGCTTACGGGCTGCACTATTGACTTGGCTACGCCGGAACCGGCTTGGGCCGAAAATCCCAAGAGTAAACTCGTTCCCTTGTTTGCCGACGTATACCGTGAAGAAGCCGGCAGAGAACCCCGCATTGAAGCCATGCACGGCGGCCTTGAAACGGGCTACCTCTTTTCCATGAACCAGAATCTCGATATCATTTCCGTCGGTCCGACGACGCACGACATCCACAGTGCCGACGAATCGGTCGAACTCGATACAGTAGCGCTCTTGACCCGCATCGTTGCTAAGGCTCTGGGAAAACTCGACAAGTAATCGATTGATGTAAACTGAATTTAAACGTACCCGCCTTACGGGATTGTCCTGTAAGGCGGGTATTTTTATATCTGTATGAGGTCGTGCAAGGTATCGCCCAAGGCGTCTAAGTTGACGGGCAGGCGATTGAGGGGAATGGCTCCGTAGCCGATGAGAATCTGGTGCTGCGGGCTGTCGTCAGGATCGGCCCAGTAGGGTCTCAGCGAGTAAACGCCGACTTCATTTTGTCGGAAGCGGCGGAGAATTTCTGTTTCTGTACAATCCGTACGGAGTTCGAGGACGAAGTGCATGCCGCCGCCTCCTCCGTGGATGCGGACTCCTTGGGGAAAGTTTTCTTCTAAGTAGCTGCGGATCAAAGCGTGCTTTTTACGAAAATCATTTCGCAGGGCGTTTACTTGCTTTTCATACTCGCCGCTCTCCATGAAGTCGGTCATGGCCAGCTGAAGGAGAGAAGGCACGGGAGAACTGTAGAAGGGATACTCCGCAGCAAAATCGATAGACAGAGCCGGGGGCAGGACGACATAGGCCAGGCGGATGTCCGGAGCCATCGTTTTGGAGAAGGTTCCCAAATAAAAAGTGCGGCCATAGGTATCGATGGATTGGAGCGACGGAATGGGCTGCTCTTCATAGCGAAGTTCACTGTCATAGTCATCTTCAATGATGTAATGGCCGCCCTTTTCGGCCAGCTGCAGCAGTTCCAATCGATGCTTGATGGGCATGATTTGCCCTAAGGGAAACTGGTGGGACGGCGTGATGCTGATTAAAGACGGCGGGAGGCCTTGTAAGGACGGAAGATCGATTCCCCCGGGTCCGACCGGGACGTAGTGCATGGTATAGTCCTTGTGAGAAAAAACGTCGCGCGTACCGCGATAGCCTGGATTTTCCATGGCAAATTCGTATTTTTCAGGAGGCATGAGTTGTGTGATCAGACTTAAAGAATGGTGGTGGCCGCTGGTTATGATGACCTGTTCCGGGCGGCAGCGGACGCCGCGGAAACGTTTCAGATGCCGGCAAAGCCATTGCCGAAGAACGAACAGCCCTTCCGGCGGCTCATAGAGGAGGGTATTCCGATTTTCAAGATCGGCCAGGGCATTGTTTAAGGAATGGCGAAAGGCTCGGTTTCGATAGACGTTGCGGTCGATACCTCCGTAGCGGAAATCATAATGAGGCGGGCGTTTTTCGACAGGCGGCGTGAACGGTTCCGCTATTTTCGATTCATACGACTGGGGCGGCAGGGCTTCGACGTAGAATCCGGAGCCGCGCGTGCTGTAGATATAGCCTTCTAATTCCAGTTGACGATAGGCCGTAATGACCGTATTGCGGGAAATTTCGTACTCTTGGGCCAGCTTGCGAGTGGCCGTAAGTGCGCTGCCGGCAGTCAGTTCACCGGATAAGATTTGCTGTTTCAGGCCTTCGTAAAGTTGCTTGTATAGGGACTGAGAACTCTTTTTATCGATGAGCAGCATCGGGGGCCTCCTTTTAGTGGAATTGGATCTATAAAATAGACGTGAATTGAATCTTTTTTAGGATCTCTTTTTCTGTTAGTATACAGACATGCAAGAGAGCTTGCAAGATACAGTGCGACAGAAAAGGAGAATACGACTATGTTTATAGAAAAATTTTATGACTGCTTGAAACACGACGGCATTGTAGCCGTAGCCACGGCATCGAAAGAAGGCAAGGCTCATGTAGTGAATACGTGGAATAAATACATCATCGTTACAGACGATGAAAAGCTGCTCATTCCCTGCTATGGTTTCCGTAAGACCGAGAGGAACATCGGTGAAAATCCTTACGTTGAAATTACTCTGGGAAGTCCGGACATCATGGGCTACAAGAGTATGGGGACGGGGTTCCTCCTTATCGGGACGGCTGAATTCCTGTCGTCAGGGCCGCTTTTCGAAGAAATGCACGACAAGTGCGATTTTGCCAATCGAGTCATGGTCTTTACGCCGGAAAAATGCACCCAGATGATCTGATGTAAAGATATTTACACGACGTTTATTCTTCAATGGCGTGCGTGTTTTTATGAAAGCTTCAGATTATCAATGTTATTTTAACCATAAGAAAGCCCTCAAAAGCGGCCAGTGCATGGCTGCCTTTGAGGGCTTGTTGTTTTTGCAACGGTTTTATTCGGTCATATTTGATATAATAGGACTGTATATAATAAGGGGGAATGAACATGAGTAAAACCCATATTGATGAATTGGTGTCTCCCGATTATTTTAATCGGAAAGAGTGTGAAGGCTGCGGCTGCTGCATCAGTATCTGTCCGTACGACGCCTTGTCCATGGAAACCTGTGCCGACGGGGTTGAACGGCCTCGTGTCGATATGACCAAGTGCCTTCGCTGCAATCGCTGCGTCGATGCCTGTGAAATTTACAAGTGCTATGGCCCGACTTCGGAAGCGATATGATTCGCCGTTATTCGCGGCCGAATAAATACTTTGTGTCGTAGCTTAAATCCATATACTGGGCAATGGTCTCGTCGTCGAACCCGTATTCTTCCGACTTGCGAGTCAATTTGCCCCACTTCATCTGCATCTTTTTCTTAGGTGGCAAGGGTTCTTCGTATTCGATGCGAAGTTCCTGCGCTTCTTGGGAGCGGTCCTGTACCTTTACGAATAAGCCCTTATCAAAGGTCAACTCGTAGATTTTGCGGAAGGCATGGGGAAGCTGGAAGCCGAAGGGGACGAAGTATTTATCGATGAAGCCGTTGGCAATCAAGATGGAGCCGCTGTAATCGATGATGTGTTCGAGGTCGTATTTCAGGTCGCCGGCCGGAGAATGAAAGGCTTCAGGCAGAACGCCGTCGATAGCCGGGGGCTCCATGCCGTTGTTGTTGGTCAAGAGCTTGTGAAGGGTCAGCATTTTTTCGTCGTTAAATCCGAAGACGGCTGTATATCCGCGCAGGCACGCTTCGTTATACATGATGGGATGAAGGCCGAAATCTTCGATATTAAAGAAGTCGTCGACCTTTTCGATGGCGACAATGCTGAGTTTGAAGGTGGCAAAATCGAAGCCGTCAAAAAATTGAGCGCGCATGATAAGTCTCCTTATTCGACAAAGATGGGCGTGTTGTTTTCAAAGCGGACGATTCTGGCTAAGGATTCCACACGGAAACCGGCTTTTTCAAGGGTTTCCCGACCGGTCTGGAAGGTCTTTTCGACGACGATGCCGATGCCTTCAACGGTGCAGCCGGCCTGAGCCGCAATCTGCGTAAGACCGACGGCTGCGGCGCCGCTGGCCAAAAAGTCGTCGATGATGAGAACCGATTCCCCTGCACGGAGATAGTCTTTACAGACCGTTGCCGTGTACTCTTCTTCTTTCGTATAAGAGTAAATTTTTGCCGTATACTGTTCACCCTTGGTGAGCAGTGATTTTTTTTTGCGGGCAAAGACGACCGGGCAATTGTTCATGGCAAGGGATGCCGCATAAGCGACGGCAATGCCTGAAGATTCAATGGTGATGATGCGGTCGATGTGAACATCCTTGAAACGGCGGGCAAATTCCTGGCCGACATGATTGATAAGAGCCGTGTCGATTTGCTGATTCAAAAAGCTGTCGATCTTTAAGATACGATTGTCAATAACCAGACCGTCTTGTAAAATTCGCTGTTTCAATTCTTCCATTACTTCCGAGTCCTCCCTGGTGATGAGAAATGGTCAACCTTGTCTACTATAATAGTACTAGTCTAATACGATTTCATAGGCAAGTCAACCAAATTCTAAGTTTACTTATGGATTTAAAACGGGTATACTAGGGATGTCTAATGATAAGTATCTATCTTTGAGGGAGGTTATGACATGCAGTCTATCCGACGTTTGTATGTTGCCAAGAAAGGTATTTTTGCTGATGAGGCAAAGCGATTACTCACTGATTTACAGGAAAACCTGTTGATAAAGGGGTTAACTGATATTCACATTTTCCACCGCTACGACGTATCCGGTCTCGATGATGCGGCTTTTGAAGCGGCTAAAAATATGATCTTCTCGGAACCGCCTGTCGATGCCGTTTACGATACACTGCCGACTCGTGAAGGCGATACGGTCCTGGCTGTCGAATACCTGCCCGGTCAATATGACCAGCGTGCTGATTCAGCCGTTCAGTGCCTGCAGATGCTGACCATGAAAAATGACAGCCTCGTTCGGACGGCACAGGTCATCGTCCTGTCCGGCGACTTATCGGCTGAAGACATTGATGCTGTCAAGCACTACTGCATCAACCCCGTCGAAGCCCGTGAAGCTTCGTTGGAACCGGCTGAATCGTTGGAACTTGCTTGGGAAAAACCGGCTGACGTTCCGACTGTCGACGGTTTTATCTCCATGGATGATGAAGCTTTGACCGACCTTTCGACACAGATGGGGCTGGCTATGAGTTTCGATGACTTGAAATTCGTCCAGACCTACTTCCGCGATGAAGAAAAACGGAATCCGACGATTACCGAAATCCGGGTCATCGATACCTACTGGTCGGACCACTGCCGTCACACGACGTTCATGACCGAACTCACCGATGTTTCATTTGAAAAAGGTACCTTTACGGCTCCTATACAGCGGGCTTATGAATCCTATAAGACGACGCGGGAAAACCTGAACCGCCAGAAACCTCAAACCCTCATGGATATGGCGACCATCGCTGTCAAGGAACTGAAAGCGGCCGGTAAACTCGATAATCTCGACGAATCGGAAGAAATCAATGCCTGCACGATCATCATACCCGTCGATGTCGACGGCGTCGAAGAAGAATGGCTGCTCTTATTTAAAAACGAAACCCATAACCACCCGACTGAAATCGAACCGTTCGGCGGTGCTGCAACCTGCCTTGGCGGTTGTATTCGCGACCCCTTGAGCGGCCGTTCCTATGTCTATCAGGCTATGCGCGTAACCGGCGCCGGCGATCCCCGTCAGGCTGTCCAGGATACACTGGTCGGCAAACTGCCGCAGCGCAAACTGACGACAGGCGCTGCCAAGGGTTACAGCTCGTATGGCAATCAGATCGGCCTGGCTACGGGTGAAGTCAAGGAATACTACAACCCGGGATTCGTCGCCAAACGTATGGAAATCGGTGCCGTCCTCGGTGCGGCTCCGCGGAAGAACGTCGTTCGCGAAGAACCCCTTCCCGGCGATATCATCATTCTCCTCGGCGGCAAGACCGGCCGTGACGGCTGCGGCGGCGCTACGGGTTCTTCCAAGAAACATACCGTTGAATCCTTGGAAACCTGCGGTGCTGAAGTCCAAAAAGGGAACGCCCTGACTGAACGAAAGATTCAGCGCATGTTCCGCCGCCAGGAAGTTACGACGCTTATCAAGCGCTGCAATGACTTTGGCGCCGGCGGCGTTTCCGTTGCTATCGGCGAATTGACGGACGGCCTCGACATCAACCTCGATAAAGTTCCAAAAAAATACGAAGGTCTCGACGGAACGGAATTGGCTATTTCTGAATCTCAGGAACGAATGGCCGTCGTCGTAGCCCCGGAAAATGTCGATAAATTCATGAAATATGCTGCTGAAGAAAATCTGGAAGCGACGATTGTCGCCGTGGCTACCGATACGAAACGGCTGGTCATGCATTGGCGCGATCAGAACGTCGTCAATATTACCCGTGCCTTCCTCGATACCAACGGCGTTACTCAGCGGCGCAAGGCTTTGGTCACGGCACCGGAAGATAAGGATTTCTTCAAGGCACCGGATGTAAAAGACGTCGCTAAGACCTGGCTCGATACGATGGGCACCTTGAACATCGCCTCCGAACAAGGCCTGGCCGAACGCTTTGACAGCACCATCGGGGCTCGCACGGTCCTCATGCCTTTCGGCGGTAAATATCAGAAGACGCCGGTCGAAGGGATGGTCGCTAAGATTCCCGTAGAACACGGGAATACGACGACGGCCAGCATTTTCACCCACGGCTACGATCCGGACCTCGCTATTTGGAGCCCCTTCCACGGCGCTCTCTATGCCGTCATCCAGTCCATTGCTAAACTCGTTGCCCTCGGCGGCGACCGTAAGAAAGTATACCTTACGATGCAGGAATTCTTCCAAAGCCTGGGCAAAAATGAAACGGCCTGGGGCCAGCCGGTCAGCGCCCTCCTCGGTGCCTTCGTCGCTCAGCAGGTCATGGAAGTCGCCGCCATCGGCGGTAAGGACAGCATGAGCGGTACCTTTGAACACCTCACCGTTCCGCCGACCCTCGTTTCTTTCGCCATTGCTCCGGAACATACCGATCATATCGTATCGCCGGAATTTAAGGCTTCTGACGATGCCGTCCTCCTCTTCGATTTGCCGCGTGACGGCGAAGGGATGCCGGACTTCGATATCTTTAAACAGCATTGTGACTTCCTCCATCAAGCCGTCATTGACGGTAAGGTCAAAGCTATGCATGCCGTCGGTCAAGGCGGTATCGCAGCAGCTGTCGCTCAGATGGCCTTTGGCAACCGAATCGGATTCGACGTCGATGCAGACTTTGCTGTACAGGAACTGTTTAACCTCCGTTACGGCGCCCTCTTAGTTGAAACCGACAGTGCGACGGCTGCCGCATGGAGTAAACGCGATCAGGTCAGCCTGGTCGGTACGACGACCACGTCGGCAAATATCAAGGCCGACGGCGTAACGATTGCCTTGAGTGACCTTCAGGAAGCTTGGGAAAAACCGCTGAATCAGATTTTCCCGATTAAAGATAAGGATGGCCAAGGCGACGCCGAACTGCCCTTGTTTACGACCTATGGTCCTCGCCGCAGTGAAGCCTTTGGCGCTCCGCACGTCTTTATTCCCGTTTGCCCGGGAACGAACTGTGAATATGACTCGGCAGCTGCCTTTGAACGGGCCGGCGCAACGACAGATGTCATGGTCCTTCGCAATAACACGCCGCAGGACTTGGCCGAATCGATTGAAGAAATGGCAAAACGCATGGCCAAAGCACAGATCATCATGTTCCCCGGCGGCTTCAGTGCCGGTGACGAACCGGAAGGTTCGGGCAAGTTCATTGCCACCTTGTTCCGGAATCCGGCCCTGTCCGAAGCCCTCGAAAGTCTCTTGTATCAGCGCGATGGCTTAGCCCTCGGCATCTGCAACGGCTTCCAGGCTCTGATTAAACTCGGCCTTCTGCCCTATGGCAAGATTCAGCCTTTGAAGGCCGACAGCCCGACCTTGACGTACAACTCCATCGGCCGTCACCTGTCCCGTATGGTCGACACCAAAGTCGTTTCGGTCATGAGTCCTTGGTTCAGCAGCTGTAAAGCCGGTGATATTCACACCGTCGCTATTTCCCATGGGGAAGGCCGCTTTATTGCGACGCCGGAACAGATTCGTGAACTCGCCGCCAAAGGCCAGATTGCAACGCAGTACGTCGACCTTTCCGGCAAAGCTTCTTATGAAAGCGAATACAACCCGAATCAGTCGGTCCTGGCCGTGGAAGGCATTACCAGTCCTGACGGTCGTGTCCTCGGCAAGATGGCTCATACGGAACGGTTCAGCGCCGACGATGTCTTTAAAAACATTGACGGCAATAAGCTCCAACCCATCTTCACATCCGGCGTAAACTACTTTAAATAAAATGTAACCGAAGACAGTCTTTCCTGCTTTTGACGGCGGAAAGACTGTCTTTTTTCTTGCATTCCGTATAGGTCTGTGATATAATTAAAAAGCTTGATTTGTGTCAAGCTCCTAACCCTTCTTCGGGAAGGGTCATATGTCCAAAAGAGGAGGTGATTTCGTGAACAAGTACGAAGTCATGTTTATTGCACGACCGGTCGAAGAAGCAGAAGTAGATCCCATCGTTGAATTGGTATCGAACCTTCTTACCAAGAACGGCTGCAGTATCGAAAAGGTAGATCGTTGGGGGAAACGCCATCTGGCATACCCTGTTAAGAAACAGGCTGATGGCTACTACGTTTTGATTAACTTTGAAGGCGAACCTGAAGTCATCAAAGAAATCGACCGTGTCATCAAGATCCACGATACTATTCTGAAACACTTGATCGTCAAGATCGACGAATAACCGGAGGCGCAAAGGTATGAACTCAGTACAATTATTAGGGAATTTGGCTCGGGACCCGGAAATCCGTTTTACGAAGACCGGACGGGCTGTCGCTATGTTTACCGTTGCCTGCACGCGGTCGTATGTTCCGACCGGCAGTTCAGAACCGCGGGAATTAACTGATTTTATTCCTTGTGTTGCTTGGGGTAATTTGGCGGAAAACTGTGGCAATAACTTAACCAAAGGCAGCCGTGTCTTCGTTCAAGGCCGTATCTCGGTCCGTTCTTATGACGGCCAGGATGGTCAGAAACGGTATCGCACGGAAGTCGTTTGCGACTTTGTTGCCCAGACAATGGGATCAGAACATCAGCAAGCTGCTGCTCCGGCACAGCCTGCCAGTGTAGCGCAGCCGAAACCGGCTGCTGCCGGTGCCGGCTTTGACAGCATGGGCTCCAGCACGGATGAAGAAATCCCATTCTAAAAGGTCAGACACGCCCCTTCTAATTCTTGAAGGAGGAAACTATACATGAGAAGAGATCGCTCGAGAAAACCGAGAAGAAAAGTATGCAGCTTCTGCGTTGATCATGCTGAACTGATCGATTACAAAGATACTGCAAAGCTTCGCCGTTTCACAACAGAACGCGGTAAAATCTTGCCGCGCCGTATTTCCGGCGTTTGCGCTAAACATCAGCGTAAACTGACTGTTGCTATCAAACGCGCACGTGCTATCGCACTCTTGCCGTACACGGCTGAATAATATAAAAGACTGTCGCTGAGCGACAGTCTTTTTTTTGCGATTAAATTTTCTTTCCGTTTACATAACGGGCGACGATGTTGCGGTCGTCACCGTCGTAAATGAATTGCTGAAGCTTTTCAAAGGGGGTCCGTTCCAGTCCTTCGATATCATCGTCCATGTGGATGACTAAGGCGTCAAAATTGAAGCCTGTTTCGAAACTGCCTGTATTTCCATAAAAACGGCCGGGGCCCTTCGTGGCCAAGTACAAGCCTTCACCGATGGTGAGGGCTTTTTCTGACGGATGATTCAGTGAATAGAGCTTTGAAATTTCGATGGTCAAGGCGATTTGCTTGTTCATGGCCGGGGTATGGCCGGCGGCGACGTCACTGGCAATGGTGCAGGTCAATCCCTTCGTAAGATTTTCGCGGAGGGGCATGATGCCGCTGGTCAGATTGGCATTGGACTGGGCACAGTGGGTCAAGTAAACGTCTTTTTCTTTGAGTAAACGCTTTTCTTCGTCAGACAGATAGATGGCATGAGCCATCAGTGTTTTATGTGGGCGAAGCAGCCCGAAGGCATCGTAGACACTAGTATACGACGGAAGGTCCGGATGCAGTTCTTTGACCCAAGCGACTTCGTGACGGTTCTCTGACAGGTGGGACTGGACGGGAAGATCGTATGTTTCGCAGAGGCGGCCGAGGCCGGTCATCAGCTTTTCTGTCGTCGACGGGACGAATCTCGGCGTTGCGATGAAGCGAATACGGTCCAATTCTTCGCGGCTGCGGAGGACGAGCTCTTCCGTATCAGCTAACGAGCGTTCTGTATCTTCCGTTAGATAGTCCGGGCTGTTTCTGTCCATGTTTACTTTCCCGACGTAACCTTTTAAACCCATATCTTCGGCAATGCGCATGAGTTTCCAAGTGGCATCCTTATGAATGGTGGCAAAGGCCGAAAAACATAGAGTTCCTTCGGCTTTTAAACGCGACAAGAAGGCACGGTAAACACGGGCAGCAAAGTCCGTGTCGGAAAAGCGGCCTTCCGTGGGGGAGGTATAGTTTTCCAGCCAAGGCAGGAGCTCTTCGTCAAAGCCCAAGCCGCGGTTGATGTACTGCGGCGCATGGATGTGGAGGTCGATAAAGGCCGGGATGATGATGTCCTTTCCGTAATCGACGACCGATGAAGGGGCTGCATGAGCCGGAAGGTCTTGGAAAAATCCCAGGACCTTACCGCCTTCGACTTGGATATATTGATTTTCAAGGATGATGAATTCTGCTTGCGATGGGGTATAGAGAAAATTTCCTTTTAGAAACATGTAAACTCCTTTTTTGCTTGTTTACTCCGGAACGTAGACCGATAAGAAGGATGGAAGAACCTTGATATCGAGGGGAAAAGACGGGCCCGAATCTCCGTCCATATTGGTCGAAAGGGGATGGTCGCTCAGAAGTTCAATGCGAACTTCTTCCAAGGCTTTTAAGGTCATCAATTCCGAGGTCAAGGGCTGTCCGGATAAAAATTCCGGAATGACCTTGATTAAATCCAGGTAGTTGAAATCTTTAAAGATTCCCAGCCAAATCTTTCCGTCATCGACTCGCGCCTGGGGTGCCAGATTGCGGAAACTGCCGACAGAGTTGGTCAGCATGGCGACGATGAGGGGCGAACGGTAGACAGAGGAACCTTCCGGCGTCGTGATTTTAAATAAAGATGTTTCATGGGCCTGCATGGCTTTGATGCCGGTCAGAAAATAAGCCAACGGGCCGAGGCGGGTCTTCTGCTCGATAGATACGTGGCCCACGGCTTCGGGCATGATTCCGGTGGCAATGGTATTGATGAAGTAGCGGTCATTGGCTTTTGCAATATCGACTTTGACGGTCTTGCAGCGCGGCAGGATATCAATAGCGACTTCCGGGTGGAGGGGGATGTTTAAGGCCCTGGCCAAGTCGTTGATGGTTCCCAAGGGAATGAATCCGAAGTCGATCGGTTTATTGGCCTGGGCCAGTCCGTTTATCGTTTCGTTGAGGGTTCCGTCTCCGCCCATGGAAAAGACGGCATCGAATCCGATCAGGGCAGCTTCCTTTGCCCATAGGGTGGCGTCTCCTGCCTGCTCTGTTTCTCGTAATTCCACGTCGTCGAACATGCTCTCCAACTGGCGTCTTAAATTTTCTTTGTGGTATTTTGCTCTCTCACGCCCTGCTGTAGGGTTGATGATTAACATACACCGTTTCAACTTGCTTCTACTCCTTACCTTGTAAATTCTTCTCGAAATGCATGATGCAATTACTATTATAACGAGAAAAAAGCCGTTCGTGAAGGTGGCGGACAAGGATTTGTCTGAATTTTGTCGAAGTCTTTCTTTAGATAGGTTTCCGCTTAGTATTTTTCAGAAAAGGAGTAAGGTCTTATGAATTTTGATGGTACTGTCTACCCTTATGGATCTCATCGAGAGGTGGTTTACGGCCGCCGGGGCATGGTCTGCACGTCTCAGCATTTGGCTGCCCAGTCCGGCCTCGATATGTTGAAACGAGGCGGGAACGCCGTTGATGCGGCTTTGGCGACGGCCATTTGCCTGACCGTTTTGGAACCGACCAGCAATGGTTTGGGGAGCGATGCTTTTGCCCTCCTTTGGATGGATGGAAAGTTGCACGGTATCAATGGCAGTGGTTGGTCTCCGGCAGCCCTGACGCGAGACCGATTAGTGGCTGAAGGCTATGAGGAAATGCCACTGCGCGGCTGGTATCCGGTCATGGTGCCCGGTGCACCTGCGACGTGGGCCGAAGTGCATCGCCGTTTTGGGAAACTTCCGTTTAATGAATTATTTGAACCGGCCATCACCTACGCTCGGGAAGGGTTTGTGGTCATGCCTAATTTGGCGGCCATGCTGGCTTACAGTGCCGACGCCTTTCGAGCTTATCGGGAGGATCCTCTTTTTCGCCCCTTGTTTGATACCTTCTTTCCCCGAGGAAGGACGCTCCAAGCAGGAGATATCCTGACACTGCCGGAGCTTGCGAACTCGTTGGAACTCCTGCGCGACAGTCATTGCCGCTCCCTTTATGAAGGCGAACTGGCTCAAGATATAGTTCGCTGGTCCATCGAAACAGGCGGCCTTCTTCGCGACGCTGATTTGTCGGAATACCGCCCCTGGTGGGTAGATCCGATTCACACCGACTATCGGGGCTATGATGTATGGGAAATCCCGCCCAACGGACACGGATTAGTCGTCCTCATGGCACTCAATATTGTAAAGGGGTTTACTTTTGATAAACAACGAGACAATGCCGAATCGATTCATCGTCAGATCGAAGCCATGAAATTGGCTTTTGTCGACGGAAGAAAGTACATTGCCGATCCGCGGTTTATGAAGACGGCCGTTTCCGACTGGTTGTCTGATTCGTATGCCGAAAAGCGTCGGAGCATCATTCGCGATCAAGCCTTGATGCCGGAGGCCATCGATGTAAACTCCGGGGGTACCGTTTACTTATGCAGTGCCGACGGTGACGGCAATATGGTGTCTTTCATCCAAAGCAATTACAATGGCTTCGGTTCGGGCATCGTCATTCCGGGGCGCGGTATTTCTCTCAATGACAGAGGGCATAATTTCTTCATGGACACAGCCAGTGACAACTGTCTCGGCCCGAGAAAAAAATCGTACCACACGATCATTCCCGGCTTCTTGACGAAAGATGGGAAGGCCGTCGGTCCTTTCGGTGTCATGGGAGCCTTTATGCAGCCCCAGGGACAGCTGCAAGTCTTGCTGAATACCATTGACTATCACCTTAACCCACAGGCGGCCCTTGATGCGCCTCGTTGGCAGTGGGTCGGCGGCAAAACGATTGAAGTCGAGCCGGACATGCCGCAGGATGTCATCGATGGACTGCGGGCACGGGGCCATGATATCATCGTCAAAGGCGATATTCAGACCTATGGCCGGGGGCAGATCATTTGGCGCAGTGAAGCGGGCGTGCTGGTCGGGGGAACGGAGCCTCGGGCGGATGGGGCCGTGGCTGCCTGGTAAAGGGCCTTCCTTTTCTTCTCGTCTAAAATATGATAGGATGGAGAAAACAAAAGGAGGTATTATTCCCCAATGAAACCGATGAAACCAAAACTTTCCTTGTTAGACACGGCACCGACGCCGCTCCAGTATTTATCCGGCTTGTCACAGGAGTTATTTCGCGAAATATACATTAAACGCGATGATTTAACGCCCTTTGGCGGCGGCGGTAACAAGCTGCGCAAATTAGAGTATTTGATGATTGAAGCTTTGAATGCTCAGGCCACGACCATCGTTACCGTCGGAGCACCCCAGACCAACCACGGCCGGTTGACAGCGGCTATAGCGGCCAAATTCGGTCTGCACTGCATCATCGTTGCCGTCGGAGAACCCGAGGCGGAATTGAGCGGCAACTTGTTCTTAGACGGTATCTTTGGCGCCCGTGTCGTCTTAAAGCGAGATGACGGGCGAGACCACGACGTACAGCTCGAAGAAACGGTCAAGAAGGTCATCGAAGCTGAAGTAAAGAAAGGTGAACAAGTTTACTTCATTCCCATGGGCGGCAGCGATACGACGGGCCTTCTCGGTTATATGGACTGCGCGCGCGAGCTCGATGCCCAGGCTAAAGAACAGCAAATCAGCGGGGCTACGGTCTACGTTCCCGTCGGCAGTATGGGCACTTACCTCGGCTTGTACTGCGGGCTTAAATCGATCGAATCTGATTTAAAACTGATCGGCATTGCCGTCATGCCCTTTGATATGGAAAAATTAAAGGCCTACTTTACGCAGGCCAAAGAAGAATACGGATTTAATTTTGAGGGTGACTTCCACGTCGAAACGGGATATATCGGAAAAGGTTACAATGAACCGGAACCGAGGATTCGGGAAGCCATTTACACCATGGCCCGCCATGAAGGAATTTTGCTCGATCCCTGCTATACGGGGAAGATGTTTGCCGGTGTCCTGTCGATGATTAAGGAAAAGAAAATCAAGTTGGGACGCCAAGTCATCTTGCTCCATACCGGCGGTATGCCCGGCCTGTATGCAGCGCCTCATCGGGAAAAAATCGAACGGGACGTGAAAGATCAGATCCAAGTCATAAAATAAGGACAAGAAAACTCTTAGAAAAACAGGTGCTGCAGGATGAAGTAGGATAAGGCACCCATGACAGCTGTGCAGGGGATGGTCATGACCCAGGCCGTGACCATCTGACGGGCGACGCTCCAGTGGACGGCTTTAACTCGCTGGGCCGACCCGACGCCCATGATGGAGCCGGAAACGACGTGCGTCGTCGATACGGGCAGGTGCAGCAAGGTTGCTGAAAAGATGACGACAGCTGAGTTTAAGTCAGCTGCAAAGCCGTGGACGGGGTGCATCTTAAAAATCTTGCCGCCGACGGTGCGGATGATTTTCCAACCGCCGACACTCGTCCCCAAGGCCATGGCCAGGGCGCAGAGGAATTTTACCAGGTCAGGGACTTCCAAGCTGGTGATAAAACCGCCGGATACCAGGGCCAGGGTGATGATACCCATCGATTTCTGGGCGTCGTTGGAACCGTGAGAAAAGGCCATCAGGGCCGCTGATACGACTTGCAGCCGGTTGGCAACCAGGTTTACTTTGGCCGGTTTAAAGGAATGGCAGACCATGAAGATGATCTTCATGATGATGAAGCCCGTAATGATAGCCGAGATAGGCGAGATGATGAGGGATAAGACGATTTTTAAGATCCCGAAGCCGTTGAGGGCCGCTGCTCCGGCAGAAACCATGATGGCACCGATCATGCCTCCGATGAGGGCGTGAGACGAGCTGGACGGCATGCCGACCCACCAAGTCAGGAGGTTCCAGATAATAGCGCCTACGAGGCCGGCAATGATGATCATTTCATTGATCAAGGTCGGCGAAACGACGATATCTCCGCCAATCGTCTTGGCGACGCCCGTCGAAATCATGGCGCCTAGGAAGTTTAAAATCGCAGTGCCGATGATGGCGACACCGGGCCGAATGGCTCGCGTCGATACGCAGGTGGCAATGGCGTTGGCCGTATCGTGGAAACCATTGATAAAGTCAAAAACAAGGGCCAGGATGACGACCATGATGATGAGCGACGTATCAAGCATACTTCATGGTCACCTCTTTAACGGTATTTGCCAGGGTTTCGACGTTGTCCGAAGCTTCTTCCAGCGTCCCCAGGATGTCTTTCCAGCGGATGACGTTGAGCAGGTCTTTTTCTTCACCGCTGAACAGGCGGGAAATTTCCTGTCTGTAAAGATGGTCGATTTCCGATTCCAGTCGGTTTAAGCGTTCGGCATGGCGCATGAGGTTAGCTTGGTTGCGGTCGATGTCTTTTAAGAGGGAGAAAATCTTATTCATTTCTTCCCCCATGAGGACCAGCTGCTCGGTCATGGTAACGGCGGCGTCCGGAGCTGTGGTAACGTGGTACATACTGGTACGCATTAAAGCTCCCTGAAGAGAGTCGATGCTGTTTTCGAGCTGGCAGGTCAATTTATAGAAATCTTCGCGGTCGATTGGTGTGATGAAAACGCGGGACAACTTGAAGATGATATCTTGATTGGTTTTTGATGATTCATGTTCTAATTTCACGATTTCTTTTAAATGAAGTGAAATCGTGGAAACGTCTTGCATAACTTCATGAGCGATGACAGCGCCGCGATGGAAATTTTGGGCATTGGCTACGAGATAATCGAAGAATTCTTCGTGCTTATTGCTGATACTGAACATAGTTATTCCTCCTATACAGACATGAAAAACATTATATAAGGGATATATCAGTGTTTTGCAAAGAATATGTAAAGAATAGGTAAAATATAATGATGCGCTTTGATTTTTTTGCGGCGATGGTATAATGGAGTCATTGCTATTATTTTATAACGGTACTGCCATATACGGTCGTGGAATACGGCTCGCGATGGTGCTGATTTATTCTGAACATGAGGTGACTTTTACAAATGAATGAAGAACGAACCGCACAGATTCATCCCGTCGACGAAATGCTGCCGACTGGCCAACTGTTTGCTTATGGGCTGCAGCACGTCCTGGCGATGTATGCCGGTGCCGTTGCCGTACCTATCATTGTAGCCCAGGCTTTGCACCTGTCGCCGATGGAATTGGTCCACCTGATCAATGCTGATTTGTTTTCCTGCGGGATTGCGACCTTGATCCAGACACTGGGTTTTTGGAAAGTCGGGGCGCGCATTCCCATGATTCAAGGCGTTACCTTTGCCTCGGTCACACCGATGATCCTTATCGGGGCTGAACACGGCATTACGGCGATTTATGGGGCCATCATCATTGCCGGTTTGTTTACTTTCTTGATTGCTCCGTTTTTTAGCCGATTCATTCGATTTTTCCCGCCCGTTGTTACGGGGACTATCATTACGATTATTGGGATTACCCTTCTGCCTGTCGCTGTAAACTGGATGGGCGGTGGGAATCCAAAGGCGCCTGATTTTGCCTCGCCGATGAATTTATTCCTCGCTTTCATTACTTTGGTTATTATCATTGCCATTTATCGCGGCGGCAAAGGCTTTTTGAGCAACGTATCCGTCTTGTTAGGCCTTATCGGAGGTACGATTATTGCCATGGCGTTAGGGCAGACTGATTTTTCGGAAGTCGGAAACGCTTCCTGGTTTGGTCTGGTTACGCCCTTTTCCTTTGGCCTTCCGACCTTTGACATCGGCTCCATCTTATCGATGATGGTCGTCATGATCGTCACTATGGTAGAAACGACGGGCGACTGCATCGCTATCGGGTCGATCGTAGGCACTCCTATCGGACGTGACCGTTTGTCCCGCTGCCTTCGGGCTGACGGCTTGTCGACGGTCATCGGCGGTATCTTGAATAGCTTCCCGTATACGGCCTTTGCCCAAAATGTCGGTTTGATTGCCGTTACCCGCGTCAAGAGCCGCTTCGTCGTCGCCGCTTCCGGCATCATTCTCATTGCCTTAGGTCTCTTTCCGAAGATGGCCGCCGTCGTAGCATCGATTCCGAATTCCGTCTTAGGCGGCGCCGGCGTTGCCATGTTCGGCATGGTCATTGCCAGCGGCATCCGAGCACTGAGCAAGGTCGAGTTTGACGGCACCTACAACCTGATGATTGTTGCCGTCAGTATCGGCGTCAGCATGATTACCCTGACGGCGCCGAATTTCTTCCACAGCTTCCCGTCGTGGGCCAATATCGTTCTCCACAGCGGGATTACTTTGGGGAGTATCACGGCCGTCCTGCTCAATTTGATCTTGAATGGCTGCGGCAGGGAAGAGGATATGGATGGCAATTAAACAACTGTAAATGAAAGTAAATTCGTTTTACCTGAAAGCGAGGGATTTTTTTGCTGAAGAAAATGGTGGCCTTAACCTGTGCCGTTGCTTTGAGTACAGGCGCGGCCTGGGTACATGCGGAAGAACTCAAAACGGCACCGCCTCCTTTTGCGGTGAAGGTTGAAATAAAACCGGCGGCTGCACCACAGACTTCAAATACGTCTTCGCAGAAGACGGTGACCCAGGCTGCTTCCAAGGCTCAACCGAAGGCCGAAAAGGCTGTTAAAAAATCGACGGAGAAAAAAATCGGCGTCAATATAGCCAGCCGTATACTGACCCTCTATGAAGGCGATACAAAAATCAAAATGTATCCTGTCGGGGTAGGCCGGACGTCGACACCGACGCCGACGGGTTTTTATAAGGTACAAAATAAAGAGGTGAATCCGACCTGGATCGATCCTGACGATACGAGCATCCAAATCGCATCCGGTCCGGATAACCCGATTGGCTATCGCTGGATTGGGTTTCATGGCAATTACGGAATCCACGGGACGAACAATCCCGGTTCTATCGGCGGCTACGTCTCGAATGGCTGCATCCGTATGAAGGAGCCCGATGTGGAAGACCTGTATCAATACGTATCGATCGGGACGCCGGTTACGGTATATTATGACCGCCTGGTCATCGATGTCAGTCCGGAACACGCCGTATCCTACTACGTCTACCCGGACGGCTACGGCTGGCAGGCCTTAAGTGTAGCGCAGGTAAAGAAAGCCCTGGCCGGCTATGGCGTAGAAGACTTTGCTGAATTCAAAGAGATTTCGGATAAAATAAACCGTTCTGACGGCAATGTGACCTACGTTGCCAAAGCCTATGACTTGGTGGTCAATGGAACGAAACTGTCTAAACGAGCTCTTGGCAAAAACGATCAAATCTATTTGCCGTCTGTAGCCGTTGCGACAGCCCTTGACCTGGATTTGCGCTGGAATCCGCAGCAAGGCATTCTGACCAGCCCTTACGGGATTGCGCCCGGCTATGTAAAGAGTGATGTCGTGTATGTAAACGCGGCTAACGCCTATTCTTTATTCCACTTAAATGGCAGTTTAACTCCGGATTACGTCTATAATATGTATTCTGTAAAAGGCGATAAAACACCGACGGTCGTCATTTCCCGCGGCTAATGCAAAAGGCTGTGAAGAGAGGGTGAATCCTTTCTTCACAGCCTTTTGTTTTTGTTGACAAATACTGACATATGTCATATACTTAGGAAAAAGATTGATGACATATGTTGAAAATAGAAATATAAAAAATTCGTCAAGTTATGGCGTATTTAAGGAGAATCTGATATGATGAAGATAGCTGTTACCTATGAACATGGTGATGTATACCAGCATTTCGGCCATTCCTCACAGTTTAAACTGTATGATGTTGAAGATGGGCGCCTGGTCGAAGCTCGCATCGTCGATACGGAAGGTCAAGGCCACGGTGCACTGGTATCCTTTTTAACGTCTCTGGGCGTCACGACGGTCATTGCCGGAGGAATCGGTGACGGTGCCAGAAAGGCCCTGGCCGATGCTTCCATCCAATTGTATGGCGGCGTCTCAGGCAGTGCTGATGAAGCCGTCAAAGCCTTGTTGGCCGGAACCTTGGAGTTTAACCCCAACCCGTCTTGCGGCCATCATGGCCACGAAGGCGGTCACCATGGTCATCATGAAGGCCACCATCATTCTCATGACCTTTGATTGTTTCCCTGAAAGGAGCGGATTATCTTGAAAAATATTACTGCTTTTTACTTACATAGCTGCCCGTACTGTAAAGGTGCTAAAGAAGCCCTTGCTGAATTGATTGAAGAAAATCCGGAATACCGCAAGGTTACCGTTGACTGGTATGAAGAAACGGAAAATCCCGAAGCGGTAAAAGGCCATTCCTACTATTACGTACCGTCCATGTTCATCGGTACCGAAAAACTGTATGAAGCGCAGCCGGGCCAGTCTTACGATGAAATTAAAGCTCACGTCAAAGCGGCCTTAGATGCGGCCCTGACGGCTTAATCGTCACCCAATACGGCGTGAACGGCTTGTGCACAGCGACGGACGGCTTCGTCCATGGTTTCTTTTTCGATGGTCAAGGGCGGATTAAAGTAAAGGATGTCGCCAATAGGGCGCAGGACTAATCCCAAATCCATGGCTTTGCGGAAAATGTGCCAGCCTAAGCGTTTTTCCGGATTGAACGGGCGTTTACTTGCTCTGTCTTCTACTAATTCAATAGCGTTGATCAGGCCAATGTGGCGAATTTCGCCGACGTTGTGATGGCTGCCGAGAGCAGCATCTAGCTTTTCATGAAGGTAGATGCTTTTCTCGGCAGCTTTTTTTAGTATGTCGTCTCGCTCCATGATTTTTAGGACGGCTAGAGCGGCACGGCAGGCCAAGGGGTTGCCGGCGTAGGTGTGGCTGTGAACGAAGGCCTTATGGGTGTTGAAATCCCCGTAAAAGGCTTGGTAAACGGCGTCGGTCGTAATCGTCAGAGACATGGGCAGATAACCGCCGGTAAGCCCTTTGGACGTACAGAGAATATCGGGGCTGATGCCGGCGTGTTCGATGGCAAACATCTTTCCCGTTCGACCAAAGCCGGCGGCGACTTCGTCGTCGATGAGGAGGACGCCGTACTGGTCACAGAGTTTGCGCAGGCGCCGCAAATATTCCGGCGGATAGATACGCATGCCGGCAGCGCCTTGGAGAATCGGTTCGACGATGAGGGCGGCTGTTTCCTTACCATAGGCGGCGAAGGCCTTTTCGGCACCGATAAAGCATTCACAATCGCAGTTCTCGCGAGTTTTGCCATAGGGACAGCGATAGCAGTCGAGGCCATCGAAGTGAATGTTATGCATCATCATTGGCTTATACATTTGAGCATAGAGGTCCATGCTGCCTACGGACAAGGCACCAATCGTTTCGCCATGGTAGGATTCAGACAGACACATGAAGCGCTGACGCTTCGGATGGCCCTGTTGGTACTGGTATTGGAAAGCCATCTTCAAGGCACATTCGACGGACGAAGACCCGTTGTCGGTAAAATTGAAATGAGTCAACCCCTTTGGCAGCAGCGGCTGGAGGGTTTGACACAGCTCGATGGCCGGACGATGAGAAAAGTTGGCAAATATGACGTGTTCCAATTTGTCGAGCTGATCCTTGATGGCGTCGTTGATTTCTTCATTGGCATGGCCTAAGAGATTGCACCACCAGGAACTGATGATATCGATATATTCTTTGCCGTTCGTATCGTATAGGTAGCAGCCCTTACCGTGGTCGATGACGACGGGCGGGAATACTTCGGCATCTTTCATCTGCTGGGCCGGGTGCCAGATATATTTTAAATCGGCTTCAAGTAAATTCATGTAAATGTCCTCCTCATTGGTATAAATGGATCAGCTGGTCGGTATCGGCGTCGATGATTTCGTCGTCATCGGAGACAACGGCTAATACCGGCTTTTGGCTCAATTTTTCAATCATGCGGATATTGTCTTTTTCCATGGGGCTTCCTGTATAATGATTGACGATGAAGCCCTGAACGGGGAGATGCTTTTCTTTCATATAAAAGGCCGTTAAGACGGCTCCGTTAATGGTACCGAGGCCGGCGGGGCAGACGATGAGGGACGGCAGGTTCAGCCAGCGAATGACGTCTTTCAACTGGAAAAAGGCCTGTTCATCGTCGCGAAGGGGACAGATAATGCCGCCGCTCCCTTCGACGGTGACGTAGGGATAACGGGCCGTTACCTTTTGCCAGCCGCGCAGGATGACTTCCTTTTCAATGGGGCGACCTTCCCAGCGGGCGGCTAAGTGAGGCGATACGGCATGGCTGTAGAGGTAGGATAAGAGAAGCTCCGAATCTTCTCCGATGTCGGCCGTTTTATTGACGAAACCGGCGTCACTGTCGGCGACGGTCGGAGCTCCACTGATGGCGGCTTTGTAGTAACCGACGTCGTATCCGTGTTGACGCAGCGTCTTGACTAAGAGGGCCGTTACATAGGTCTTGCCGATATCCGTACCGGTCCCGGTAATAAATAATCCTTTACTCATGGTGAATTAACTCCTTTCTAACGAGGAAGGCTTCGCTGTATTTGACGGGTCAGAAAGGCCGCGACAATACATAAAAAGATGTCGCCGGGAATGGGTAATAAGAAACAGTAAACGAATAAGGTCCACAAGCTGATGGGGGTTCCCAGGTAGAGGTTGTTTATCATGGTTAAGTAAGCCATGCCGGCGGTGTAAATGACGACCAGGCCGGCAAAGTTAGCTATGAGGAGATCCTTCAAGGACGGGTGGGAGCTTTGGTGAGCCAAATATCCCGTCAATCCGGCTCCGCCGATGAAGCCCAGGAGATAGCCGAAGGTCGGTTGAAAGATGTAAGACGGACCGCCGCCTGACGTAAAGACCGGCAGACCGACTAAGCCTAAGAGAACATAGACGCCGACGGAAGCGGCACCGCGGCGGCCTCCTAAGATGGCCCCGGCCAGGGTAGTGAACAATAATTGCAAGGTAAAGGGACAGAAGGGCACGGGAATTCGGATAAAGGCCCCAATGGCAATCAAGGCTGTAAATAAGGCGAATAGAACCAAGTCCCGCGTAGTACAGCGGCGTGCAGACAAGGCTGATGAAGACATGAAACCACTCCTTTTTGTATAATTGTAAACCTAAATAACTTGTGATTTGGTTCACGATATTTATGATTATACGAGGTCATAACTTCATTGTCAATCGTTATTTTAAATATAAAGTTGACAATAGATATATAAAAAAGCACAGCCGTGACGATCACGGCTGTGCTGAGGGGAGCATTTTTACATCTGGCCTGTAAAAATATCGCCTTTATAGAATGCCTAATCCTTGGAGGAGAATCTTTAACCCAATAAGGATGAGAACGATGCCGCCGACAAGTTCGGCTTTGCTCTTATAGTGGTTCCCAAATAATCCGCCGGCCCTTATGCCAATGGCAGAGAGCAGAAAGGTCGTGACCCCGATGATTGTAACCGAGGGAATCACCTGTATATTCATGAAGGCGAAGGTGACGCCGACGGCTAAGGCATCGATACTCGTTGCAATGGCCAGCATCAGCATAGTATATGGTTGGAGGGACGGGTTGCAGCTGCCACTCGCTTCACGAGACTCTTTAATCATATTAAGGCCGATTGCGCTCAGGAGAATGAAGGTAACCCAATGGTCGTAGGCGTCGATTAATTCAATAAAAAAGCTGCCCAACACATAGCCGATGGAGGGCATCAAGGCCTGAAATCCACCAAACCATAAACCGACAATAATCATATGATGCCATTTGACGTTGCGAAGGGATAAGCCCTTACAGATGGATACAGCAAAAGCATCCATCGACAAGCCGATGGCTATTAAGATCAAATCCAGTATATTCATTAATTGCTCCTCTTTTGTTCCTGACTACAAGATAGACTGCAATTTATTTATTATAAAAGATGAGCCTCTTTATGTCAATGAAAAGCTGACCGATTAAGTATAATTTTAATGGAGGGATGTTGTAAACATCCTTGCCGTTGTTTACGAAGTTTGAACGCCGGGAATGGAGGTGTTTCGTAAACAAGAATAAACAGGCGTGGGAACTATTGTTTTCCTCTAGGAAGAAGCGTATAATAAGGGGCTGCAAGAAGTCAACAAAGGGAGCGATTTAGCATGAAAAAAATAGCAAAAAACATGGTTCTGTGTGCGCTGATGACGATGAGTTTATCAGCCGTTTGTGCTGCCGAAGAGGCGGCTGTTCCAACGGCCGAACCGCAGGTGACCGTCGCTTCGACAACCCAGGCTCAGCCGAATCAGACTGTCGCCGATTGGCTGGCACCGGCTGCCGGAGACTGGTATAATACCAAGGGCGATTTAGTACTGACTGTCGAAGGCGCCGCCATCAACGGATCTGCCGTTACTGATATCGAAGACTACACCGACGGCTATCCTCGTAAAGGGAAGTTTACCATTCGTGAACAGGCCGGGGATCGGGTCATGAGCCTGGACTTGATGGGTCATAAGTCTCACCAATACCTCATCATGGACAACACGACGCCCCTGCGGCGATCTATCCATGGCGATCACTATGAATCCATTGGCGGCGTTTACTTGGGGATGACCCAATCCGACTTGGAAGGTGCTTACGGACAGGCTGACAGCACTGTCCCTGATCAGGATACGTCACGCCTTATCTTCGGCAGTCACCATATGGACGTTTACCTTCGAGCCGGCATCGTCATTGGCGTACGGATTTACGACGGCAGTGATTTGAAATTCGAGCAGTCGGGACTGGGGGCTGCAGATACGGCGGCGGCCTATGCCAAGGCGTATGGCTGGGAATCGACGCCGACGGTTCCGACCGATGGGGCTTCCATTTCGCGGGCTTACAAACTTCCTCAAGGTGAATATCTGCGGTTTGGCCAAAATTTTGTACAGCTTTCCATTTAAGAACGTTTACCTTTAGCGCGGTGGAATGCGGTCACCCCTTGCAGAATCTCCTCATTTAGGACAAATTTGCTTGTGAGAGTTGCATTATTTAATGAGATGGTGTAAACTAAAAGAAAGGAATTTAGATGCGTTTTCATTGTGCTGATTGGCATGGTTGAGCCCTTTATTTCTTAAAATCATGAGCTTGGTAAATCGAAAATGACTGTAGTAAATGCGAGGAGAGAAGATACGTGATTACAACAAAGGATTTAATGGACCGCTACAATATCAAGACCCGTCAGGGCATCATCCAGTTCGTCAAGAAACATTTAGACGAAATTAACCACGATGGGGAAGAACATGCTACGATACAGAAGGGCGAATGGTCTTTTGATACCGAAGCCGTTCGCGTTTTAGACCAATTGCGCGGACTTCACGACCAGGCGACGATTACGGAATTGGAAAGCGAAAAAGTGTCCAATGCCCAACAGGAGTCGCACAACCTGCGTATTCTACTGTTGAAAACCCAGCAGGATCTCAATACGGCCCAGCAGCAGGTCATCAGCCTGCAGCAAAATCTCATTGCCAAGCAGCATGAATTGTCGGAAGTGAAAGTCAAGGCCTTAGAGGGGCAGCAAAATAAAGATCAGGCAGAAGCGCTTCAGGGAGAAGTAGACCGACTGAAAAAAGAAGGTCAGGCCATTGAAGAAGAGCAAAAACAGCTTCAGGAAAAACTGTCTTCCGTTGAGGCAGAACGCGACAGACTGCGTCAGGAGCTGACGGAAACCAATAACCGACCGTGGTGGAAGAAGCTTTTTGCGTAGTATCGATGTATGTCGAATTGATCAGGAGCCGTTTGACAGGCAGGATATCTGCACTGTCAGATGGCTCCTATTTTATTCCTTACTGCGGCGGCCGGCGATTCAGACTGTTTATGGACGGGCGATTCCGATTGTGCTATACTCTGTTTTATCGATTTCCAAAGGACAGATGTCCTTTTAAAGAATCTGTTTTTGAGGCTAAGGGAAATAAAAGAAGTGAAAGGAATGATGGTTAAGATGAGTCAGGAAGTAAGGATTCGTACTGCCCGGAAAGAAGATGCAGCGGACCTGGAACGGATTTACGCCTATTATGTAAACCAGACGGCCATTACCTTTGAGTATCAGGCTCCGGACGCCCAGGAAATGGAACGTCGGCGAAAAACGATCCTTGCCCGGTATCCGTACTTGGTGGCAGAAAAAGACGGCAAGGTAGTCGGTTATGCCTATGCCCATGAATTTTATGGTCGGGAAGCCTACGCCTGGTCTGTCGAATCGACGATTTACATCGATAAAGATGCTCGTCGGTTGGGAATCGGACGTATTCTTTACGAAGCTTTGGAACAGACCCTGAAAGCCATGGGCATTTTGAATATCAATACCTGCATCGCCATTGCAAAGGATCCGGAAGACCCATATTTGACCAATGGCAGCTTTTCTTTTTACCAGGGCTTAGGCTATGATAAGATTGCCCACTTTCATCACAGCGGCTATAAATTCGGCCGGTGGTACGACGTCATTTGGATGGAAAAAATGATCGGGGACCACGGGGATAACCCGGCACCGATTATCCCCTTTGATGCGGAGAAATGGTAAACGCTTTCTACTTGAGATGGCGTTGCTATAGTTTTGGCGCGAAAAAATTAGTACTGCTTTTAGCGCCGGGAATTTGATTTATTTATCGACAAGAAAAATACGACATCGCCTTTCCTAGCTATGGGGAGGTGATTTTTGTTTACCTGTTTCGTGACAGAAACCGTTACTACAGGATATTTTTGCGCCAAGGCTTCCTTACGACGAAATTTTTCGCCTATAGACGGTTATTGGCGAGAGTGGCTCATCGACTTGGCCTTTTTTGCTCGTGTAAATCTGTTTACATACATCGATTCCTTCGCGAGATACAATGCCTCGTCTTTTCCAGCGGCGATGTTGGGGGTTAACCTGATTTCTGATATAATATAAGATAAATAGAATTTACTTTTCAGTCTGTTTTTTATATCGCCTGTCCGCCGTTATTGGGACGTCAGGTATTTCTTTTGGTTCTTTCAATGAAAGCATTATGATCTTATGTTCTTTATGAGGATTATCAAAAGGAGGAAGCGACCATGTTTTTGGGACAATTCAGCAAGGAAGAACAGGCAATCTTTTTGAATTTGGCATATACGATGATGTATGCCGACCATGAAGTCAAAGACGACGAAAGAGAAAAATTTCAGTTGTATCAAACGGAAGTAGAAGCGGATATCACCAAGGCCGAAGTCGTCGACTTTGTGGCGGAACTTGCAAAATTTCAGAATCTCGATATAACGAAAAAGAAGATGCTCCTGTTTGAACTGCTGGGCATTGCCTTTGCCGACTCAGAATACGCCGAAGATGAACGAGTTTTGATGGAACAGGCCGCTGCCTTTTTATCGGTTTCACCTGTCGATATGGAGCGGATGATGACTTTGGTACAGGATCTGGCGCATATCTATCAGGAAGTAAATGAGGTCATTATGCGCTAGCTGTAACGGACAGAGGTAGACGTATGCAGAAGAAAAAGAAGTCCAAAGAAGACAAATCAACTAAAAAATTGAAGATAGATACGGCCATTTCAGGGATTACCAATGCGGGAATGGCTGAGGATATCCTCCTCCATGGCGCTGCCGGCAAGGAACATATGGTAGCTTATGAGGGCATTGATCATGAAACAGGAATAACCCTTAAACGAAGTTTAAAGGATATTTCTAAGAGTAAGGTCAATCCGCAGTATAAGGAACAGAATCTCAAGCAGCAGGCCGGATTTTCCGCAGAGGTAAAGGAGACGGCTCGGGAAAATGCCAATCGAATCCTCAAGAAAGATGGGACACGAAAGGTGCGGACCGACGATGCCGGTCGTGTAAATGATCCTTTGTATGACCATGTAGAGGTGGATGCAAAGGGAAATATAATACCCGGGTCGGGTTCGCAGATGAAGATTGTCGGAAAGAATCCGGAAGAATGCTTGGATAAACTGATGTCCAAGAAATTTAAAAAATATCGTGATGCTAATAAACGCATTGATATCCAGTCCGACTTCTACGATGGAGTCTGTCAGAAAATCGATACTCGCATTGACAATCTGAAGAAACAAGCAGAAGGTGCAAGACGTCAAGGGAAAACAGATATTGCCCAAAAGAAACAGGATCAAATTGCTGAATTGAAGAGACTCCGGAAAAATTTGAGAAAATCACATGTCTCTCAGGCAGAAGCGATGGAGGCGAGATGTAATCCGCTCCTGTCTACGGCCAAGGATATTCATCTCCTGAGCCATAAGGCCGGCCTTCAGGGGGCTGAGGCGGGTGCCCGTATCGGCGGTATCATCAGCGGACTTCAGAATGCTGTCTGTGTCTTGCGCGGGCAAAAGCGACCATCGGAAGCCTTGAAAGATACGGCTTTGACGACCGGGAAGGCCGCTGTTGGCGGTTACGTGACTTCCTATGGAAGTACGGCGGCCATTGCCGTCATGCGCAATGCCAGTCAATCCTTTATCCGGACCTTGTCGAAAACGAATTTACCGACCCAGGTTGTTTCAACGGCGGTCACTTCGGCCGATACGATCTGGCAATGGATGAACGGCAAGATTACGGGAACGGAATGTCTCCAAGAGATGGGGAAAAATGGCTTTGCCATTTCATCCTCGGCTGCCTATGCGACGGCAGGTAAAATTTTATTTCTCGGTTCAAATGCTGGCCTACTCGTCGGCGGCATGATCGGCTATTCCTTAGCCAGTGCTTGCTATGGGGAGTTGATGGCGGCCTTGAAAGAAGCCAAACTTGCCAGGGAAGAACGAATCCGGATAGAGCGTGAATGTGAGGAAGCGATTGCAGCCATACGACAATACCGCCAAGAAATCAACGAAATTGCCGATAGACACCTTGCGGAATATAGACATACCTTTGATGCGGCCTTTGCCGATATGAAGATGTCCATGGGAATCGGAGATATCGATGGCTTTATGGCCGGAGCCAATACGATTACGCGTAAATTTGGCGGAGAAACGAAATTTGATTCATTTGAAGAATTTGACAGGTTGATGAACAATCCGGAACCCTTTAAATTTTGATGAAGGAGGAACTGACTATGCCTATCCCCGTTTTAATTGGTCTTGGACTTGGTGTGGCTGCCGGCGTTACCGGCGTTGTAAAGGCCGTTGGTGCCAAACAGAAGAATGATCAAGCGCAGGATGTAAACGAGAAAGCCCGGAAGATTTACGACGATGCCAAAGGGGCTGCCGATAGAGCTCGTCGGACGGCGAACGAATCCGTTACCATATTAGGCAAAGAACGCGCGGATACCTTAACGAATGAGTGTTCCGAATTTAGGGAGACGTTCAATAAGATACATCATATAGAAGATTCTTTTTCCGTCGATTTTGGTGGGCAGCTGGAATGGAATGAAGAAGCGTATGTTGAAATGAAAAAATTGGAAACCATTGCATTTTCTATGGCATCCGGAGCCCTCAAAGGTTCGGCGGCGGGGGCATTAACGGCCTTTGGTGCCTATGGCGGCGTCATGTCTTTTGGTGCGGCGTCTACGGGGACGGCCATTGCCAGCTTAAGCGGAGCAGCTGCCACCAATGCGACCTTAGCTTTCTTAGGCGGTGGGACACTGGCTGCCGGCGGTCTCGGCATTGCCGGCGGAACCATGGTCTTAGGCGGCCTTGTGGCAGGTCCGGCCTTGGCCGTTTTAGGCTTTTCGTTAAGTTCCAAGGCGTCGGCTAACTTAGATAATGCTCGCAGCAATTTGGCCAAGGCTCGTGAAATTGCTGAAGAGTTGGCGGTTTTAAGAGATGGCTGTTATAAGATCCGCGATGTGGCTCAGATGTATACGGACATGCTCCATAAGTTAAGGCCTCTCTTATCGTCTTTGACGGAGGAGATGGACTGGGGAATCCGAGAATACGGAACCGATTATCGGAGCTATCCGGCGGATGTCAAACAAACCGTTGCCGCCGGTATGGCGACTTTCCAAGCGATTGTACCGATTGTCCGGACGGCCATAATTACTAAAGACGGAGCCGTCGATGAGAGGGCTTTGCGGATTATCGACGGAGCGAAGGCCAAATTACCGGAATTAAGGTCATGGCAGCCAGCATGAATTTTCCCTGCATCCGGTGCGGCGAATGCTGCCGCCATGCCGGAGAAGTTCCCCAATTAGCTCCGAGAACAGATGCCGACGGCGCCTGCCTGTATCTCGATAAAAGAACGAATCGCTGCACCATTTATGCGACGAGGCCGAAGGTGTGTAACGTTTCGTATATGTATCAACACTACTTTAAAGATCAAATGACGGAAAGCGAATTCATCCAAAAGAATCTGCAAGTTTGCTGTCTGTTAAACAAGGTTGCCGGAAAAATCGACAATGTTGAAAAAATAGAAAAAATCTTGGAGGCATATGATCCATAACCGATTTCTCGGTGGATGGTGCGGCAGAACGGTTCTCGAATTCTATCATGACCTTGTAAGGCTGGATTTTATTATCATAACGAAGAAACTCGTAAGCTTCTCAAATATCAAAATAGAGCAGACAGCCTCGTCTGCTCTATTTTTTATGCGACGGATCTGATTCTATATTGATAGGAAGCTAAAATCTATGTATACTAGGGTTCAAAGGAAGTATCGAAATGAAATACCTGGGGTACTTTGTTTTTTTGTTAAAGGGGTTCATGCGATGGAACGTCGCAGCTTATAAATGAATCAAGTATGTATCTTAATTATTCATGGGAGGGGTATGTTATGATTTTTTCATCTCTTTATGCCAACAACCGAAGTATCGTCTTTCCGAGTGCCATTGAAGACGCACTGGAGTATTTAAAAAGCCATGATTTTACAACCATGGAACCGGGTGTTTATGAAATTAAAGGAAAAGATATCTATGCACAAGTCTTTGATACAGAAACGAAGCCCGCTGAAAAACAGCGTCCGGAAGTGCATGAAAAATATATCGACGTTCAATTCTTGGCTTCCGGGAAAGAAAAACTCGGTTTTACACCGGATACCGGAAACTATGAAGTGGCAGAACGAGATGATGAACGCGATTTAATTTTCTATAAAGAAGTCGAAAATGAAGGTTTCGTCGAAGCTAGACCTGGCTGTTTCAGTATCTTCTTCCCGGAAGATGTCCACCGCCCTGCCTGTGCATCGGGAGAATCGATGACCGTTCGAAAAGTAGTCGTAAAAGTCAGCGTGGACTTACTGTAAGAGAAGCGGAGGTTTCATGACTCGCTGAATTCACAAGGTGTAACATATATAGGCCGTTATAGCGGCCAAAGGGCAGTAGTTTATTTCCGAGTAACCTGAAAAGATTGCTCGGAATTTTTTTTTGATTCGTCGGCGTCGGAGGTAGGGCCGTGAAACCATCATCTGATTGCTATGCGTGGACATGCCAAGGGTAAGGTGAAAGATACGCTCGTTATGAATACGTACATTTTTTGTATAGGGAATATGGCTCCGCCGTTTTGATGCGTCCCTGGAGGTGGAGCCTCATCGAACCTATCGAAATGATATTTTTGGTATTTGATATGAAAGAATCGAAAATGCTGATAAATGATAATATAAATGATATAATGAAGGAGAATATCGAATAAGCCCCCATGTTGTCGTCGATGGATTTTATCCCTGCACCCTTTTGGGGGGATGCAGGAACGGGTGCTATGGTAGGAACCCAGCTAGGTATGTTACATCGTAGAAAGGAGAACACCATGGATGACATCAAAGCTATTGAACGGTATTTAATTGGCAGGTATGTGCAGGAGAAGGAGGTAAATCTTGCCGAGGTCCCCAGTCGGCGTGATGCACTTTTGTACCTTGCCCTGCGGGAAGAATTGGCTGTTATGAACCGGCCGCTGTACCAAACTGTAATCCTAGCCGGAGCTGATGGTCCGGCCTTTCCGGAAATTCCGACCAGAACACAGGATGAGGCGCAAGAACTGATTTTAGACTGCCTCTCCGGCATGCGAGCTGTCTATATGGGCGGCCTGTTTCCAGACGTGTCTCCGGAGAGCATGAACCGGATTCAAAACGTTGTTATAACCTATAAGGATGTCCCCGACGCAGAACTGCGGGAGATGGTCAAAAATCAGATCTCGTGGCAACAGGCCAGAAAATCAGGGCAGCCATACGACCTCGAGGATATTCGAAAGGATGCCCGAAAGATTCGTCCTTACGACAATGCTTGGGATCTGTATTACGACGAAACATACCCCGGAATGGAAGACTGCGATGAGTGATGTTATAGGAACTTTTTTGACGAGAGAGTTTCACTTAAAGCGATGAATGTTTTGATGTACAAAAAAAAGCCCGTTCCGGGCTTTTTTTGTGATGACAACGGGAGTCACTAAGACGACCTACTGCCCTGCGGAGGACCTGAAAAGGATAATACCCCGTCGTGCAACAATTATTTTTAGGGGAGATAGAGTATGATTATTTAGCATAAAAAAATAACCTTGCTATTGAGAATAGCAAGGTTATAATTAAGTGTTGGAGCCACTAATAGGATTCGAACCTACGACCCTCTCATTACGAATGAGATGCTCTGCCAGCTGAGCTATAGTGGCAAGTACTCTTATATTATAGTCATGCGTCACCTTGTTGTCAACACTTTTTTTCTTACAGCGTGATATTTTTTTCCGGGGGAGAAGGTGAGACTCGGAATGACGCCTGATGAGGAGGCTCTTCGTTAGATGGGAATTCATCGTTGAATGGACATCTGCGAGTAACGCTATATTTTATGGACTAAGTTTGATGGGGCCTTGTGATATAGTGGATTAATTTTTAATTAATAATACAATTATATGTCTTGATCTTTTTTATAGAGCAATCTTTTTATAAATAAAACACGGTAATTTAATAAAATGTGTTGACAAGCTCCTTCGAGTTTGGTAAAATAAACAAGTCGTCGCTACGGCGACACGATGACCTTTGAAAACTGAACAATGATT
>ERZ1673722.391-NODE-391-length-58416-cov-34.936961_pt1 | contig 58416 bp, 53 predicted proteins | sample MGYA00580222_ERZ1673722 | MGnify/ENA primary metagenome ERZ1673722 (study PRJEB41218, sample SAMN15661750) | gut metagenome | host: Homo sapiens | place: Canada: London | collected 2015-08-20/2019-03-30 | study: EMG produced TPA metagenomics assembly of... | reverse complement strand
ACAAAGGAGAGAATGTGTATGAGAAAGAAAAGTAAAAGTGCAGCGATACTGGCTGTGGTCATGGCGATGACACTGGCAGGAAGTTCCGCAGTATATGCTGAGGAGAATTCTTCTGCGAAAACAGCTGAAACGGATGATAATGAAAAGGAAGACACGAGAGCAGCAGAGAATAAACCTGCTGCATGCAATGAAGGCGAACATGAGCTTATAGAAAGCAAAGTTGTTCTGCCAACCTGCACAGAAAGAGGTTATACGATCTACAAATGTAAAGTGGATGGCTGCACATACGAAGAAAAGAGAGATGAGACAGCTGCACTTGGTCATGAACTGAAAGAAGTTTCTATTCAGGAGGCGACAGCAGATAAACCAGGTGTGATCACATATAAATGTCAGAGACAGGGATGCGATTATACAGAACTGGCGGAGATTCCGGTCAAAAATACGAATGCTGTTGATGGTAAAACAGATGATGCAGATACAAAGACGGATGAGAAGCCGGGAACAGATGCTGACGGCAAATCAGAAGATGGCAAAACAGATGCTTCAGAAGAAAATAAGAATTCTAATACAGAAAATGCTTCCGTAGATAAAGACAGTACTTCCGGAAAAACAGAACCCGCTGATTCAGATACTTCTGCCGATAGTAAAAATGAAGGTGCAGAGAAAGACCTGCCAGAGGAAGACCTGCCAGAGGAAGATATTGATGAAGAATATGCTTCTTATGCGTCTTCAACTTCCACAGACATTGTAACGGAGTATGATCCGGAAACTGCAGTTGGTACGATTCGTGTTGCAAAGAAAGATTCGGATGATCCGACAGAAACAGAGGAAGTTACCGGTATGACAGTTCCAGCGGGAACGACAGAAATCAAGAAAGATGCCGATGGAAACATCACGGATCTGGCAGTTTCTACAGCTATTGATGAGGTTAAAAACGGATTTTCTCTGACAAGTGAGAATAAGAAACTTCATTCGATTTCTATTAGTGATAAGAAAAATCCGAAAGATCATTGGATCACACTGAGTGCAAAAGAAACTGCATCTGAGCTTGGGATTCATCTTCATAACGAAAATAATAAAATCATCATAACACTTACAGAAAATGAAAAACCATTGAATATCATCAAAGTTTCTGACACAGAGAAAGATGTGATTTTGATGACTTCCACCGATGGAACCTGTGTGATCAATAAGGTGGTTCAGAATATTTCGGTGGATAAAGATGGGAAATATTCAGATAAGAAAACTCTGGGCAGAAAGAACCAGATCATTCTGAATGATGTAAATGGAAGTGCTCTATATCTGGAACTTGAGTATGTGAAAGATGAGGTTGCAACGACATCTGCATCTGAAAAAGACGAAGATGCTGCAAGAAATTTGGAAACTAAAAATACCAAAGCAGGAGATTCTGAATCCAAAGGTGCTGAAGCGGAGAAACAGAAAGATCCGGATGAAGAATTGTACTGGATTCAGCCGTATGGGGAGGAAAACCAGGAACCGATCGTAATCACAGTTTATAAGAAATAAAAGTGTTTTTATAACAGATATGTCTGGATTTTTTATGTGAGTAAAAAAACAGGTCATTATCGTCCAAAACAGGAGATAATGACCTTGTTTTTTTGCATACGATTTTACAGAATGGTTAATTCTGATGCAATAAGCAGATTAATACTTACCAACAACGGTTGCTTTGAGCAGATTTGTGTTGCCAGGATGTCCAAGAGGAACACCAACTGTAAGAACAACGATATCTCCTTCTTTGACATAACCGTGTTCCTCAGCTGCTTCTGTAGCGTGAAGAAGAAGAATCTCCATGCTGTATTCCTCTTTGGTCAGGAGTGGCGTTACACCCCAGATCAGGTTCATCTGACGCCAGGTACGCTCATCCGGAGTACATGCAATGATCTGGCATCCCGGACGATATTTGGAAACCATGCGTGCAGTATTTCCGGAACGGGTAACTGCGATGATCGCTTTTGCGTTCAGGTCGATTGCTGTCATGCAGGTAGCATGAGAAATAGCGGTAGTTACATTTGTAGCATGATCTTTTGAAGAAGTGCTGAACTGTTTATTGTAGGCAACATCAGCTTCTGTACGAACTGCAATTTTAACCATTGTCTTAAGTGCTTCAATTGGGTATTTACCGGCAGCAGTCTCACCGGAAAGCATGATCGCACTTGTTCCCTGATAGATCGCATTGGCAACGTCAGTGGTCTCAGCACGTGTCGGACGCGGATTTTTGATCATGGAATCCAACATCTGAGTAGCTGTGATAACCTGTTTGCCGGCACTGTATACCTTTGCAATGATATCCTTCTGGATAACCGGTACGTCTTCGAGTGGAATTTCAACACCCATATCACCACGGGCGATCATGATACCATCTGCAGCTTCAATGATGCTGTCGATGTTGTCAACACCCTGCTGGTTCTCGATCTTTGCGATAATCTTGATGTCATGTCCGCCGTTTTTCTCAAGGATATCACGGATTTCTTTGACATCGGCAGCAGTTCTGGTAAAGGAAGCTGCAATAAAATCATAGCCTTCTTTAATACCAAACAGGATATCATCGTGATCTTTTGGGCTGATAAACGGCATGTTTACTTCTACACCAGGGAGGTTGACGCCCTTCTTATTGCCGAGAACACCACCGTTTACGACTTTACAGATGATGTCCTGACCTTTGATCTTCTTGACTTCAAGTCCGATCAGACCATCATCGATCAGAATGCTGTTGCCTGGTTTGACATCTTTATATAAATCTTTATAGGTAACAGAAACGATTTTTTCGTTTCCTACGATTTCTTCTGTAGTTAAGGTAAATTCTTGACCTTCCTTCAGTGTGACCTTTCCATTTTCAAATTCGCGGATACGAATTTCAGGCCCTTTTGTGTCGAGAAGCGCAGCTACCGGTTTATTGAGTCTTGTACGAATTTCTTTTAATTTATCAATACGGCCTTTTTGTTCATCATGTAAACCATGAGAGAAGTTAAAACGTGCTACGTTCATTCCTTCTTTAACGAGTTCTTCCAGAACACCGTCCTTATCAGTAGACGGACCAAGGGTACAGATAATTTTTGTTTTGCGCATTCAAATTCCTCCTACTTTTCCTAAAAAATACACCTTTATTCTAACATATTATTTTCAATGTACAAGTAAAGTTTTTGATAAAATACACGTTAAATTTCTAACATTTTTTACGTTATTGTGAGAAAAATATATGGGAATCGAAAGTAAAATAAAAGAAAAATTCCGATGCCTGAAACTATTTATGTTAAAGAGTAGCAGACATCGGAATATGTAAAATTAAATTTTATAAATTTAGAAACGAGTATGACGATTGATGTACTTAGCTTTATATTTGGAGTATACGATCGTCTGATCCTTGTACAGACCATAGTAACCGGATACGGCATAACTGATAGATACAGCAATCAGGTAATAGGACGCACCACGGAAGCCAAACAGCTCAAATGCGATCAGGATGGAAGTGATCGGGCAGTTGGTAACGCCACAGAAAAGGGCTGCCATTCCGGCGGCTGTACAGATGGATGGGGAAAGTCCGATCAGGTGTCCCATAATACATCCGAACGTTGCTCCGATGCAGAAGGACGGAACAATCTCACCACCGCGGAAACCGGCACGCATGGTCAGTGCAGTGAGTACGATCTTCCAGAAAAAGTCAAGCGGACGAGCCTGACCATTCTCGACAGCAAGCTCGATCAGGTTATTTCCGGCACCCATATAATCAGAGGTGCGCAAAAAGAGTGTGATCACAATAATGATGGCACTGGCTGCGACGATACGGATATATGGATTTTTTAAAAATTTCGCATAAAGTTTGCTGACACCCTGAAGTGCCATACAGAAAATAATACTGATGGCAGCACAGGCAACGGCAACAAGAACCATCTTGAGTCCTGTTTCGATGGTAAGTTCCGGGATATTGACTACATGAAAAGATTCCGGATTGATGCCAAAGCCGGCAGCAAACTTTGAGGCAATAATGGATGCAATCACACATGGAACCAGTGCGGCATAATACATAATGCCAACGCTCACGACCTCCATAGAAAAGACTGCCGCTGCCATCGGTGTTCCGAAAACTGCGGAGAAAGCAGCACTCATACCGCACATGACCATGACATGACGGTCTTCTTCATCGAGGTGAAACCAGCTTCCAAGCTGATTGCCGATGCTTCCGCCGAGCTGAATTGCAGCACCTTCACGACCGGCAGATCCACCGGCAAAGTGAGTCAGGATCGTAGAAACGAAAATCAGCGGAGCAGAACGAAAAGGCACATCATCCTGAGAACGGATCGTTGATAAAACCTGATTGGTTCCGCCATCTTCCTGACCGAATTTCTGATACAGAAAAACAATGATCAGACCGGAAACAGGAAGCAAGAAGAATACCCAGAAATGCTCTGTACGATAGTTGGTTACGAATTTCAGTACTCTGGCAAAAAGGCTGCTGATGAAGCCTACGCTCAGTCCGGTCAGTACTGCCAGAACCAGCCATTTGATAAGACTGGTCATATCATATCGAATGTGATCGATATAATAGTGCAGGTTATGGATTTCTTCTGGTTTTTTTTTATCCTGTGTGTTGTTCATAGCTTCCTTTTATTCCTGTGTAATTCCGGTTACTTCGTATCCGGCATCTTTGATCGTCTGACGGATCTTGTCCTCATCAACCTTTTCCGGTGCTGTGAAAACGGTTGTGTTATTTTCGTGAGAAGATACAACGTCTTCAACGCCGAATGCTTTCTTAATAGCTTCGTTTACATGTGCTTCGCAATGTCCGCACATCATTCCCTCAACATTAACTGTAACTTTTACCATAGTTTTTTGCTCCTTTTCTTTTTTATTATAATCATTTTTTACTTCAATGGAAGTAGCTTGTTTAATTTTTTTGTCCTTTTTTGTGTCGTGGATCTTAAACAGGTTCAGACGAAGGGCATTGGTGACAACGCAGAAGCTGGAAAGACTCATTGCGGCGGCACCGAACATCGGATTCAATGTCCATCCGAAAATCGGGATCCATACACCGGCAGCCAGTGGAATGCCGATCACATTGTAGAAAAATGCCCAGAAAAGATTTTCGTGGATATTTTTCAGGGTTGCACGGCTGAGACGTACTGCAGCAGGAACATCGCTTAAACGACTCTTCATCAGAACGACATCAGCGGCATCGATCGCGATATCAGTTCCGGCACCGATCGCGATTCCGATATCTGCGCGGGTAAGTGCAGGGGCATCGTTGATTCCGTCACCGACCATGGCTACTTTGCCCTGTTCCCTGAGTGAACGGATCACACTTTCTTTGCCATCCGGGAGAACACCTGCGATGACATCATCAACACCGGCCTGTGCACCGATCGCTCTTGCAGTGCGTTCATTATCACCGGTCAGCATGACAACACGGATTCCCATATTCTGGAGTTCTTTGACCGCCTGTGGGCTGTCTTCTTTGATAACATCGGCAACAGCGATAATGCCGACCAGTTTACCATTCCGGGCAAAAAGCAGGGGCGTTTTTCCTTCTTCTGCAAGTTTTTTTGCCTTCTGGGAAAGGGTGGCAGGAACGTTTACCTGGCTGCTGATGAATTTCATGCTTCCACCGATCAGAGTTTCCTGTTCGAGCACTGCAGAGAGTCCGTTTCCGGGAAGGGCATGGAAATCAGTAACCTCCGGCGCTGTAAGATGTTGTTCTTCAGCATGTTTGAGAATCGCTTTCGCGAGCGGATGTTCACTTTTTTTCTCCAGGGCAAATGCCATGGTGAGGAGTTCCTGTTCGGAGATTCCATCTGCAGGGAGCAGATCAGTAACTTCCGGCTGGCCGCTGGTGATCGTACCGGTCTTGTCCAGGGCAACGATCTGAACCTTGCCGGCCTCTTCAAGAGAAACGGCAGTTTTGAACAGGATACCATTTCTGGCTCCCATTCCGTTGCCGACCATGATCGCTACCGGAGTGGCAAGTCCGAGAGCACATGGACAACTGATAACGAGAACGGAGATACCGCGGGCAAGAGCATAGCCAAATTCATGTCCGGTCAGAAGCCAGATGATCGTGGTAACGATTGCAATCGTAATAACTGCCGGAACAAAAATACCGGAAACACGGTCTGCGATCTTGGCGATCGGAGCTTTGGTAGCGGCAGCATCACTTACCATTTTGATGATCTGGGAGAGAGTGGTGTCTTCGCCGACACGGGTTGCTTCGCATTTGATAAATCCGGACTGGTTGACGGTTGCGGCGGAAACAAGATCTCCGGCTGCTTTGTCAACAGGGATGCTTTCGCCGGTAAGGGCAGATTCATTGACGGCGCTGGTTCCTTCAATGATCACACCATCGACCGGGATATTTTCACCAGGACGTACGACAAAGATATCACCCTTGTGAACCTGTTCGATCGGAACGGTTACTTCCTGATCGCTTCTAAGAACAATGGCGGTTTTCGGGGCAAGTTTCATGAGGCTCTTAAGAGCATCGGTCGTTTTTCCCTTGGAACGTGCTTCGAGCATTTTTCCAACAGTGATCAGCGTCAGGATCATTGCGGCAGACTCGAAATAAAATTCCATCATGTAGTTCATAACGGCAGCGGAATCACCGTCTACCTGTGCTCTTGTCATGGCAAAAAGTGCGTAGACACTCCATATAAATGAGGCCATGGAGCCGAGTGCAACCAGTGTGTCCATGTTGGGGGCACGGTGCCACAGACTCTTAAATCCGCTAATGAAGAATTTCTGGTTGATGACCATGACGATTCCGGCAAGCAGAAGCTGGACAAGTCCCATGGCAACGTGGTTATCGTTAAAAAATGCCGGGAGTGGCCAGCCCCACATCATGTGTCCCATGGAGAAGTACATCAGAACGAGTAAAAATCCGATGGAAGCGATCAGGCGGCGTTTGAGAACCGGTGTCTCGTGATCTTCCAGGGCTTTCTCGGCTTCAGACATGGAAACCTGTTCTTTATTTGCACCCTTGAGTGATGCGCCGTAACCTGCCTGCTCTACGGCAGTGATGATGTCATGAGAGGATGCGGTTCCTTCAACTCCCATAGAATTTGTCAGAAGGCTGACCGAGCAGGATGTAACTCCCGGCACTTTGGATACGGCCTTCTCCACACGGGAACTGCAGGCAGCGCAGCTCATCCCGGTGACGTTGTATTGTTCCATTGTATTACCTCCTATTTCATTAGCTTCTGCAGAGTTGCAACCAGCTCATCGATGGTTTCATCTTTACCTTCGCGGATATCACGAGCCACACAGGTACGGATATGATTCGCGAGAAGTTCTTTGTTAAAAGAATTGACGGCGGCATTAACGGCGGCTGACTGAATGAGGATATCGTTGCAGTAAGCATCGTTTTCCAACATTCCTATGATTCCCCGGATCTGCCCTTCGATACGTTTTAGACGGTTGATGAGTTTTTTGCGGTCAGCTTCTGAACGGTCGGTGTGCCTGGTACAGCAGCAGGCAGGAGCGGATGGGGTGGCATTATCATTGCTGCAACAAGATTTTTCCTGAGTAGCTGCTTGTTCCTTTATAATTTCTTCTGTCTTTGTAGAGGAACTGGCATTAAAGTTATTATGATCCATAAGCAAACTTCCTTTCGTTCGAGATTTATTATATCAGATGTGAGATGACTCCCACCTCGCAGCAAGAATGCCGATGGCATTCCTGAATCGCATACCCTACAGGGGTATATTCACTATACTTGTAATATATACCCCATGAGGGTATGTGTCAAGGGAAAATATAAAAAAAGAGGGATATCAGGGAATTATACCCCGATAACCCTCTTGCTGATAAGCAAGGATACCCCGGCGGTCAGCGCTTCCGCAATCCAGAAAGCGTTCCATACACCAACGGCTCCGAAGAAATGACTCAGGATAAATGCTGCCGGAAGGATAATGACCAGGTACCTGCAGAGAGAGACGATCAATGAGGCAGTTCCTCTGCCAAGTCCCTCCAGTGCACCACATGCTGTGACGGATACAGAAGAGATCAGGAAACCTGCACAGATGATTCGGAGTGCTGTTTTGCCTGCGGCAATTGTCTGAGGATTTGTGGTAAACATGCCGATCAGCTGTCCCGGAATTGTCAGGCAGATGATTGTTCCGATCAACATGATCACACCACTCATGCCAAGTGTGACGAAGTAGATTTTTTTTACACGTTTATGTTCACCGGCACCATAGTTGTATCCGATGACCGGGCGCATGCCCTGTACAATCCCGCTTGCCGGAAGATACAGGAAAGTCTGCAGTTTGTAGTAAATTCCCAGAATCACCACATAACTCTGGGAATAGGCTGCCAGAAGTCCATTCAGTGCAGAAACCAGGACAGAAGGAAGTGCAAGATTCAGTGCTCCCGGGATACCGACAGAGTATAATCTTGCTGCCAGAGCCATGTCCGGATGGAGATGTCTGCGGCTGAGTTTTACCTGGATTGGCTGCATTTTGTAAATGATCAGATAGAAAACAAGATTGAATAACTGACCAAGTCCGGTTGCCAGTGCAGCGCCTTCAATACCCAGTGCCGGGAACGGACCAAGGCCAAAGATCAGCAGCGGATCAAGAATGATATTGGAAACACAGCCGACCAGAAGCCCGATCATCGTAATCTTCATTTTGCCAACGCCCTGGAAGATCTTTTCGTAAGCAAGGTTAAGCGTATTTATCGTTGCAAACAGAAAAACAATTGTAGAATAACGGATTCCAAGGTCAATGACATCTGCATCACCAGTAAAAAGTGCCAGAAATCCAGGCATCACAAGGATACAACCGATTGTCAGAATTACACCATGCAGACCGGACAATGCAAGCCCGTGTGTGGCTGCTTTGCTGGCAGTCTCTCTGTTTCCGGCACCAAGACAGATGGCAATCTGTGAACTGATACCAATTCCAAAACCAATCGCAATCGCATTGGCGAAGTTTTGTACAGGAAAAACAAGCGACAGCGCGGTCATGGCATTTTCACTGATCTGTGCGACAAAGAAACTGTCCACGATATTGTACAGAGAATTTACGAGCATCGAAATGACCATTGGCATGGCCATGGACATAATCAGCGGAAAGACCGGCTTTTCTTTCATAAATGTGTCGTTCATAGAAACTCCTTTCAAATAAAAACATCTGCAAGTGCCGGTATTTCTGAAAAATCTGTATCGGCGGAGCAGACATAAAAAAACGCCGCACAACTACCGCAATGGGTAATTGTGTGGCGAAAAATGGTTGGACCAGAAAAATCCACACTATGTTTTGGAAATTAAAATTGTTGTAAACATGAAAGAACAGAATCGTTGTTTACAGACACAGATTGTAGCATATAAATAAGAAGAACGTCAATAAAAAGATTGTACAAAAAGAAGATATCCAACCCTCATTCGGAGGGTCAGGTATCTCCTTCCGTCAAATCTCCAGATCCCGGATCTTCTGATTCGTCCATGGATTTCGCTGCTGGAGGGTGATCTCTTTTGAAACGTATGGGTGGAGTAATGTATTAAATATAAACGGAATCGTTCGCAGATTATTGTATACAACTCTGTACAACTGGCCTTCTTGCGGGGATTTCAACAATGTGCTACACTAAAGTATGATTTGAAATGATGAGGATGAAAATGAATTAAGAAGAAAGGAAGCAGGTGTTTCAAAGGAAGGAAACACGCGGAAAGTAGAATATTATGAAAACACTTCTTACATTACAGCTCACGATCTTTTTACTTGTAGCTGTAGGATTTTTGATGAAAAAAATACATATCATCGGACCGCAGGGGCAAAAAAACATCAATGACCTTGTTATTTATCTGATCCTGCCGTGTAACATTCTTCATGCATTTACGCAGAGTGCAGCAGATGGAAATTTTATAAAATATCTGGAAATCCTTCTTATATCTATAGGTATTCAGGTATTCTGTGTGATTTATGGAAAAGTGATGTTCCGCAAAGAACCGGAAGGACGATATAAATGTCTTCAGTATGGAACCATCTGTTCGAATGCGGGATTTCTTGGAAATCCGATCGCAGAGGGAATTTATGGTGCAGAAGGTCTGGTACTTGCCAGCGTTTACCTGATCCCGCAGAGGATCATGATGTGGTCTTCCGGACTGGCTGTTTTTTCCGGAACCAGTGACAAAAAGAAAACTTTGAAAAAGGTTATGACACATCCGTGCATTCTGGCATGTGTTCTTGGAATTATTCTGATGGTTATGGGACTTCCACTGCCACTTGGACTTGACGGTGCAGTAACGGCAGTTGGAAACTGCAACACTGCTATGTCCATGATGGTCATTGGCATGATCCTGGCTGACATCGATCTCAAAGATTTCTGGGACTGGACAGTTGTAAAATATACCGTACACAGACTGGTCGTTATTCCGGCGGTCGTTTATATTGCATGCAGTTTCCTGCCATTGAATAAAACAGTTCTTGGTCTTTGTGTGCTTCTGGCAGCGATGCCGGCGGGTGCGACAACCAGTATCCTCGCAGAGAAATATCAGGTCGATTCTCCGTTTGCAACGAAGATGGTTATTTTTTCCACGCTGCTGTCATTGCCGACGATCTGTCTGTGGAGTATCTTCCTGCAGTAGGAGAAGTAGAAGAGAATTTGTAATAATGCATAGAGTTCTATATATGGATATGCTAAAATAGAACAAAAGGGAGAGGCAGGTGGAAACCTTAAGCCTGAAAAATATGCTGGATGAAATATTTGCAGGGTTACTTTCATTTACAGAAGATGCCGGAGCTGATTGTGCCAGTGCTCAATGAGATATTTGGAACAAATTATCCACTTGATGTTCCGTTGGAACAGCTACGAAATGAACACCAGACGCTGAATGGTGAAAAAATTACTGATTCATACTTCAGAATTGGAAAAAAAGGTTATCATTTCGAATGCCAGAGTACAGGTGACTCGAAAATGGTGATCCGAATGGTGGAGTATGATTTTGCAATCAGCATTGAAAATGTGAAAAAAGAAAATTAATAAAAGTGAAACAGCGATACTCCCCCTGCATCAATTGTTCACCTATAAAGTGAATCTAATGTAAGCAGCAAAACATCTTCATCAGATAATGAGTTGAACCAATCTGTATATCCTGATAGAGAAAAGAAAATATATTTTGAAATTTTGTATTTATTGGATATAAGAGTTCCTCTTCTGACCAAGGTTTCATAAATACCCTTGTCAATTTTTTCGTTTTTGAACTTACATTCGCCAATAACTGCTTTTTTATCTATATCAGATAAGGCAACGATATCTATATCGGCAGATTGTGCTCGTATAGAACCGTTTTTATCTGTAATATTTTCTACACCCCACCAGGTTCCGACTGAAGTAACGAAACAACCATATGCACCGACTATTCCCTGATTCAGAGTATAGTATCGGCACATTTCTTCAAATACAGAACCCATAAATGAATGTAAGAATGGTTTGACAGCTTTTTGATAATAAAGTGCACCTTGTCCCATTTCAATTACACTGGTTGCTTTTGGGATAAATTCGTACCAGAATTTGAACATATAATCTTTTAGAACATATTGAGTTTTCTTTTTGTTTTTTTCCTCTGTGATACATTTCTTTTTTTCAATTAACCCAACACTGATTAATTTTTCTAATGAGTATAAGACAGTTGGCTCTTTCTCGTTAATTTTTCCGGAAATGGTATTAAGTGTATTTACTCCGGAGGCAATCTGTTCCACAATATTATTTACGAGTGATATATCAGAAAATTCCTGTGTCAGTAAGTTTCTGGTTTCATCATATAAATAACCATCTGTCCTGAAAAATAATCTTATAATGTTCTCGTCAATGTTTTTTTTCGGATCGATCATGGAAAGATATTTTGCAACACCGCCAGTAATGCCATAGCAGATTGCTTTATCTTCGTTTGAATAGTCAGGAACAAATTTGGCTGAATCTAAATAATTAAATGATTCTAATTTTATCTGTGAATCACGTCTTCCAAATAAAGGACTTTTTTCACTGAGCACTTTATTTTCCATAAAGCTTAATGCTGAACCACATAAAATTATTTTCAGATTTTTGTCATTCCAAATTGTATCTATATATTTCTGCAGAATAGATAAAAGAGAGTCATCTTTTTCAGCCCAGTATGGCAATTCATCTATTACAAGTACTATCTTATCATTAGCTATATTTTTATCAATAAAATCAAAAACAGCTTCTATACTGTTAAAACTGATGTTTTCAATTCCGGGCATGAATAAATCTAACACTTGTTTGGAAAATAGCTCCAGATTTCTGGTTTTTCCGATTTTTGTTGCCGTATAAAATACAGTTTTTTTATCTTTGACGAATTCGGTAATAAGAGTAGACTTTCCAATACGTCTTCGCCCATAGATAACGGTCATGCCAATGCCGTCTTTGGCATAAAATTCTTCTAACGATGCCAGCTCTTGTTCTCTTCCAACAAACATAGGAATAGCCTCCTTTTATTTGAAAAAATTTTATTAAAATTGATTTTATTAAAAATGATTTGAATAAAAACAAGATAGCACATATTATTATATATTACAAGTAGTTTTTGCAGTTTTATTATTGAAAATCCATTTGGCGGAGGGAGAATGCAGGAGAACGTGAGACATTTACAAAAGATTTGACAGATAGTGTATAATAAGACCACTTGGAATGTTTTATGTGAAGGAGCAGTAGATGGATATCTATCAGATCTTGACGGAATACAATAATCCGTGGTCAAGCCGGGAAATCTTTTGTTTCTCGTGTATTATGGTGATCGCGGTTATTATGATGATTTATTTATTACGTAAGGAAAAAATGAATAAGCTCCAGGCGGCAGCGATTCTGGCAGAACTGGTCTTCCTTGGGATTGTGTTTGGTTCTACAGTATTTACAAGGACGGGTTCGGTCCGGCAGTATGAACTGATTCCATTCTGGTCATGGAGTGCCATACTCAGGTACCATGATATGGAATTGCTGAAGGAGAATCTGCTGAATTGTATTTTGCTTTTACCGGCGGGAGCGTTGCTGCCGCTGATCATGAACCGGAAGGTGAAATGGCAGGAGGCGCTGGTATTTGGCGTGCTGATATCAGCCACAATAGAAACGAGCCAACTGATCACAATGCGTGGATTGTTCGAATGGGATGACATGATTCACAATGGATTGGGGTGCATGGTTGGTGCGGTTCTTGTGAATTGGATGATTGGATTTTTTGGAAAAAAGGACGAAAGATAAACTTTCCCCTATCCCCCCCACAGGCTTGTGGCGGGGACTTTTTTTTTATATACTAAAAGAATACTATTTTAGGCGGAGAAAATAATTATGAGTGATCTGAAAAATGAAATTCATGACTACTGGACGAATCGTGCCAGGGGTTATTCGGAATATAATCAGCAGGAAATGGCAGATGCGAGACGGACGATGTGGCGAGACAAGCTTCTAAGCCTGCTGGGGGAGGCGTTCCCGGAACGTGAACCAGGGGAAATAAAAATCCTTGATGTAGGAACGGGCCCTGGATTTTTTACAATACTTCTTGCAGAAGCCGGCTATCAGGTGACTGCGATTGACTATACAGAAGAAATGCTGAGGGAAGCGCAGCAGAATGCCGGTGGATTAGCGAAGTGTATTACGTGGAAAACAGGCGATGCGCAGGCTCTTGATGTGGAAAGTAACAGCTTTGATGCTATCGTGACGCGAAACGTGACCTGGAATCTGCCAAGACCGGATCTGGCATATAAAGAATGGCTTCGTGTGCTGAAACCGGGCGGAGTTCTCTATAATTTTGATGCAGACTGGTATGGACATTTATATAATGAAGAGAAACGCAGCGGATACGAGAAGGATCGTCAGCAGACAGAAGCGCAGAATGTAGAAGACTACTACAGTGGTACGGACATTGAGAAGATGGAAGAGATTGCGCGTCAGGTTCCGTTGAGTCGTCTGGAACGTCCGAAGTGGGATCTGGAAACGATGCGAAAGACAGGATTTCTGGATGTTTCCTGTGACGAAAATGTCTGGAAAGAGGTCTGGACGGAGGAAGAGATCATCAACAATAGTTCTTCTCCAATCTTCTTTTTAAGTGGACGCAAAAGAGAGGCTTTTCATCTGAAAAACATTACGGTTGAGCCTGGTGAAAAATGGAATGGCGAGCTGGAACTGGCGAATGGAGAACTGCGTTTTCCGGCAACGGTGCTTCATGGACATGGAACAGGTAAGACGATGCTGATCACTGCCGGTGTGCATGCCGGGGAGTATGTGGGAATCCAGGCGGCGATCGAGCTTTCACAAAAGCTTAAGATTGAGAAGGTCACTGGTACGATCATTATCGTGAAGGTGCTGAACCGTCCGGCTTTTGAGGCGCGTAATGGAAGTATGGGACTCACGGATGATAAGAATCTGAACCGTGAATTTCCGGGAAACCCGGATGGAACGGAGATGGAGCGTCTTGCGTGGGCAATCTCCCAGGAACTCCAGCCGGTAGCGGATTATTATATTGATCTGCACAGTGGAGATGATTATGAAAAGCTGACTCCATATGTATATTATGCGGGAGCTGCACCGGAGGATGTGGTGAAGGTTTCTCGTGAGATGGCGGAGCAGGTGGATGTGCCATATATGGTAAAGTCCAACGTGGCTTCGGGTGGTTCGTATAATTATGCGGCTTCGCAGGGAATCCCGAGTATCCTGATCGAGCGTGGCGGCATGGGCGACTGGAATTATGAGGAGGTCCGTTCGACTCGAAGAGACGTCCGGAATATTCTGTGTCACATGGGAATCTATCAGGGATTGAAGGATTTTCGTACGTATTATCCGCTCGAGGTGGCCGATGTGCGCTATCAGGATGCGGAAGAAAACGGGCTCTGGTATCCGTTTAAAAAGGTTGGTGACATGATCCAGGAGGGCGATATCCTGGGTGAAGTCCGTGACTATGAAGGCAAGGTTAAGGAAGTCAGTGAGGCGGAGTTTGACGGGGTGATCCTGTATCAGACGGGCACGCTGCAGGTGGTTGGAAATGGTCCGATGGTGACCTATGGACGTATTGTAAGCCGCTATGATGAGCGCAAAGAGCGTATCGTTAACTACTGGGAAAAACGCAGCGACAGCTTTCTGGAACAGAGGCGTGCGGAGCTTCACAGTGCGATGGCGGACCGCTGGATGAAGGAGATTCAGGCACAGCTTCCTGATGATAATAAAAAGCTTCGCATTCTGGACGTTGGATGTGGAGCAGGATTTTTTACGATTCTTCTGGCAAAGGCTGGCCATCAGGTGACAGGTATCGATCTGACACCGGATATGATCAAGAACGCAAAGCAGCTGGCAGAAGAGGAGCAGACAGAGTGTGAGTTTGCAGTGATGGATGCGGAGAATCCGGAGTTTCCGGATGGCACATTTGATGTGATCGTTTCCAGGAATCTGACCTGGACACTGCCGCATGTAAAGCACGCATATGGAGAGTGGCTTCGTGTGCTGAAAAAGGGCGGTGTGCTGCTGAATTTTGATGCAAATTATGGAATTACAGACTTCTCGAATGTGGAAGATTTGCCGGAAAATCATGCCCATAATATGCTTGGAAACGAGATGATGCGTGAGTGTGAGGAGATCAAACGGCAGCTTCCGATCAGTTCTTACAGTCGTCCGGCATGGGATCTGGAGACGCTGGGAGCGATGAGTCTGAAGGAGTTCCATGTGGATCTGGGCATCAGCAGCAGGATCTATCTTGAGAAAGATGAGTTCTATAATCCGACACCGCTGTTTATGCTGAGGACGGTAAAATAATATGGATTTAAAACAATTACAGTATTTTGTAGTATGTGCACAGACGGGTTCTTTCAGTGATGCAGCGAAGGTTCTTTATTCTACGCAGCCGAGTGTGAGCAAGGTTGTCAAGGCGTTGGAGGATGCTCTTGGAATGCAGCTTTTTGAGCGGCTTCCGAGAGGAATACGCCTCACAGTGCAGGGACAGAAAGTTTATCAGTATGCAAGCAGAATCACAAACGAGATCAGCGTTTTGGAAAATATGGCGACGCATGGTATGACAAAATGGATCCGTGTTTCACTGAATCCGAGCTCCTGGTTTGCGAATCAGTTTGTGGATTTTTATAACGAAACTTATGAGAAAAACTATCATTTTCAGCTGACTACGGCAGGTGTTCGGAGCGTTATGGACCGTGTCAGAGACTATGTAGACGACATCGGTTTTGTCTATATCCTGAGTCAGCAGAAGGAGAATTTTCTGCATGAAATATCCCGGAATAAGCTGCAGTTTGTTCCGATGTATGAGACGGATGTGGTGTTTTATCCGGGACGAAAGACGGAACTTTATGATTCTGGACGGAGCAAAGTTGAGCTGCAGGATCTGGAGGGAGTCCGGTTTATTCAGAACTATCAGGATGAGTTTTTTGACATTGGTTCTGTGCATGAGGATTCTTTTCAATGGAAGGCTATTGACATTTCCGTACTGACAAACAGTGACTACATTATGGAAAAGATGCTGAAAAACAGCAGGGTTTCCAATGTGAGTGGAAGCTATCTTTCAGAGAATAAAACGGGTACAACACTAGGAATTCCTCTGGATATGGGGGACAGCAAGGTGCTCTTCGGTTATATTGTTCATAAAGGGGAAAAAATTGACGAAAGTGTACAGGAACTGATTGATTTTTTGGTGGCACGACTACATAAAAGTTAAAACAGACTTATTCCATAATGTGCAAGAGATATTCCCTTTTGGAATAGCACATAACCCTCCCTAGGGGTTGTGTGCTTTTTTTTGATTTGTTAGACTTTATTTAATGAATTAATGTGCGGATATTTGATTTGTTTTAGACTGACATAAAGGAGTGCTCATGATTAGATACATTATTAAAAGGCTTCTTCAGTTGATTCCGATCTTAATCGGGATCACTTTTTTGTCTTTTGCGATGATGCGGCTTGCGGGTGGTGATGCGGTTACTTATATGTATGATAACGCAGGTGCTTCTGTCTCGCAGGAGGTCATTGACCAGACAAAAAAGGAGTATGGGCTGGACCAGCCGTTTCTTGTACAGTATGCAAAGTGGTTTGCAGGAATGGTGACCGGGGACATGGGAACGAGCTATGTTTCCAAGAGAGATGTTTATGATACTTTTGCAGAAAAGCTTCCGGCAACGATCCTTCTTACGGTATCTTCGGTGTTTTTGACGATGCTTGTTGCGATTCCGCTGGGTATTATTTCAGCGGTAAAACATAATAAATGGGGGGACTATTTGATACGGTTTCTGAGCTTTATCGGGAATTCCATGCCAAACTTTTTTGCAGCGCTGGTGCTGATGTATTTCTTCTCGATCAAACTTGGATGGCTTCCGGTGATCACAACAGACAACGTGGCATTGAGCCTTGTTCTGCCAACGCTTACGCTTGCGATATCGATGGCATCCAAGTATACGCGGCAGGTGAGAGCAACAATTCTGGAGGAACTAAACAAGGATTATGTGATCGGAGCGCGTGCAAGAGGAGTGCGAGGCAGCGTGATTATCTGGAAAAATGTTATGAAATCTTCGATGCTTACGATCATCACTCTGCTCGCTTTATCGATAGGAAACCTTCTTGGAGGCACGACGATCGTTGAGACGATCTTTATGTGGGATGGCGTTGGAAAGATGGCAGTAGATGCTATTACAATGCGAGATTATCCGATCATCCAGGCGTATGTGGCGTGGATGGCGATCATCTATGTGGTGGTAAATCTGATCACGGATATCATCTATCATTATCTGGATCCTCGCGTAAGACTGGGAGGTGACAGAGCATGAGAGAGGAGAAAAATAAGAAAAAAACAGTCTCTGTCCGCAGGCAGAAGGTGTGCAAAAATCATGTCAGAGAGAAGCTGATCTTCTTTGCAATACTGGCGTTGATCCTGTTGATTGTGGCTGCTTTTGCACGGAAATTATGCCCATATGATCCGGACATTCAGGATCTTCTGCAGGCACAGAAACCGCCGAGTGCAGAGCATATTTTGGGGACAGACCGATATGGGAGAGATATGTTTTCAAGGGTACTGGTGGGAAGTACGATCAGTATCTATGCGACGCTTCTTCTGGTAGCAATTGTAACAGTAGTTGGAACAGCGATCGGTATAATCTGTGGCTGGTGCGGCGGAACAGCAGATACAATCCTGATGCGTATGTCGGATCTTTTCCTGGCATTTCCAAGCCTTGTTTTTGCACTTGCGGTAGCGGGGGTGCTTGGTGGCGGTATACAAAATGCAGTTATAGCTCTTGCCGTGATCGGCTGGCCAAAGTTTGCCAGACTTGCCAGAGGGCTGACGCTTTCGCAGAAGGAGGCACCGTATCTGATGGCGGTAAGGCTTTCAGGAAGCAGTACATTTAAGATTATGTTTAAGCATATTCTGCCAAATATTGCAGGGCCAATCCTAGTCACAGCGGTTCTTGATATTGGAACGATGATGATGGAACTTGCGGGGCTTTCCTTCCTTGGTCTTGGTGTAAAACCGCCGATGGCAGAGTGGGGAAGTATGATCAATGACGGAAGAAGTATGCTTCAGATTTCACCGTGGATGGCGCTTGCACCGGGACTGGCGATATTTATTACAGTTATGATATTTAATCTTCTGGGCGATACGCTCAGGGATTTTATGGACCCAAAAGAAAGAGCTAAAAAGTAGAAAGGAAGTACAGATCATGAAGAAGAAACTGATCGCAGCAATTCTTACAGGAGCTATGCTTGCAGCAGGAATGACAACAAGTGTATGGGCAGACGGAGGAAAATCTTTTGTCTATGGGACGACAGGATACAGCGAAGAAATGGGTGATGCTGGTCTGAATCCGCATGACAATTATTCCGGCTGGAGTGCACTTCGTTATGGCGTTGGCGAGACTCTTTTTAAGTACAATGACAACATGGAAGTAGAACCATGGCTGGCAACAGACTATGAATTTGTGGATGATACAACTGTAAAGATCACACTTCGTGACGGGGTAAAATTCTCCAGTGGACGCACTATGGATGCAGAGGCTGTTAAGGAATGTCTGGAAGATCTGATTGCAGTTCATGACCGTGCACCATATGATCTGAAGATCGATCATATTGACGCAGATGGACTGACACTTACCATTTATACCACAGAACCATGTCCGGCGATCATCAATTATCTTGGTGATCCATATGGTGCGATCATTGATATGGACTATGGAATCCAGGGGGAAGGCGGCTCTGCAAATGTAGCCGGAACAGGTCCATATGTTGCAACGAATGTTACGCCTACCCAGATTGATTTGGTTAAAAATGAAGACTACTGGGGCGGCGATGTCAAGGTTGATAATATCACAGTAAAATCCTTTGCAGACGGAAGTGCGCTGACAGCAGCACTGCAGACAGGAGACATCCAGGGTACTTATGGACTGCAGTATGACAACTACCCGTTATTTGAAAATAATCCGGATTATACCATCAATTCCTGTGCGACCAGCCGCTGTTTCTTTGGACAGTTTAATATGGAATCAGAGCTTATGCAGGACCAGAATATTCGCAAGGCTGTTGAGATGGGAATCGACAAAGAAGGCTTCTGTTCTGTGATCATGCAGGGCCGTGGAGTGCCGGCCAAAGCAGCTTTCCCGAGCAGTTTTTCTTATGGAAATGATGCAGTGGAAACTGTTTCTTATTACCCGGATGGAGCGAAAAAACTCCTTGAAGATTCCGGCTGGACAGATACAGATGGTGACGGATATGTGGATAAGGATGGAGAAAAATTAAGCATCAACTGGCTGACTTATCCGACTCGTCTGGAGCAGCCAAAGCTTGCAGAATATGCACAGGCAACACTGAAAGATATCGGTATTGACGTGCAGGTAAACAACACTTCTGACCACAGAACCTTTGCAGAAAATGGAGATTTTGATGTGTATGTAAGCTCTACAACAACTGCACCGACCGGTGATCCGGAGTACTTCTTTACCAGTACAGTAGTTGGTTCCAAGAACTATGGAAAATACCAGAATGACGAGGTTACCAAGCTGACAGAGAAGCTTCACCAGACCTTTGATAAGGACGAAAGAGGCAAGCTTGCAGTGGAACTTCAGCAGGATATTTTAGATGATGATGCATTCTTCTTTGTATCTCATCTGAACATGGGAATCGTGACAAAATCCAATGTTAAGGGAATGGCAGCACATCCATGTGACTATTATGAGATCACTGCTGATCTGGATGTAGAGTAAATTTTACGGTTGTTTGCAGCAGCTAAATTCTGAGGAGAATGATTAATTATGAGTTCATTGCTTCGTGTAGAGCATGTGACAATTTCTTATAATGGAAAACCGGTGGTCCAGGATGTAAGTTTTGAACTGAAACAGGGCGAGATTCTGGGGATCGTTGGCGAGTCCGGAAGCGGCAAAAGCACGATCATCAAGGCAGTCATGGGGCTCCTGGGAGAGGAAGGTCTGGTTACCAGAGGGGATATCTGGTACAAGGGAGAAAACCTTACCGATATGAGTGCAAAGGAGCTCCGCAGATACCTGGGAAAAGAGATCGGAATGGTGTTTCAGGACTGCAAATCTGCGCTGTGTCCGGTACGAAAGATTGGGGTTCAGATACATGAGGCAGTGTCAGAACATGAAAAAGCAAGCAGACATGAGGTTAGGAATCGTGCTGGTGAGATCATGAAAAAAATCGGGCTAAATGACGCAGATCGTGTGCTGGACAGCTATCCATTTGAACTCTCGGGTGGAATGAACCAGAGAGTGGGAATCTGTACAGCCATGATCATGCGGCCTAAGCTTTTGCTGGCGGATGAACCAACGAGTGCGCTGGATGTAACGGTGCAGAAACAGGTAGTGGAAGAGCTTCTGTTTATGCGGGAAGAATACAACACAGCGATGATTCTTGTAACCCACAATATTGGTGTGGTGAGGATGATGGCAGACAGGATCCTGGTGCTTCAGGATGGGCATGTCAGAGAGTATGGGGAGACGAAAAACGTTCTGGAGAATCCGCAGGATCCGTATACAAAGAAGCTGATGGGATCTGTACTGAGACTGAAAAAATCAGGGATGTGAGTATGGCGGATTGTTATAAAGTTTGTATTCTGAAGAGGAATGTTTGATATGTCAGAAATTGTTTTGTGGGCAGAGAATCTGAAAAAAGTATTTGTATCGGGGAAAAAAGAGTTTACAGCAGTGGATGATGTGAGCTTTGAACTAAAGCGGGGTGAGTGCCTCGGGATCGTAGGTGAATCCGGCTCCGGAAAGAGCACGATCGCGCAGATGATCACGCATCTGGAACCTGCCACAGAGGGACGGATTTTTCTTAAAGAGCAGGATATTACGCATGCCAGGGGGAAGGCTCTGCGTGATATTTATCAGGATATCCAGATGGTTTTTCAGATGCCGATGGAATCGTTTGACCCAAGATGTACACTGGGAGACGGAATTGGGGAAAGTCTTCGGAATATGGGGATAAGCCGTGTTGAAACACGTAAGCGTGTGGAAAATCTTCTCGAAAAATGCGGAATGGAGAAGGAATATGCAGATCGTTATCCACATCAGGTCAGCGGTGGTCAGTGCCAGAGAGCTGCGATTGCCAGAGCGCTTGCGGTCAATCCGGAGATTCTGATCTGTGATGAAGCCACGAGTGCTCTCGATGTGACGGTGCAGAAGCAGATATTGGAGCTCTTGAAAGAATTAAAGGAGAAGGAAGAGCTGTCGTTTCTTTTTATCTGCCATGACCTTGCGTTAGTGCAGGAATTCTGTGACAGAGTCCTGGTGCTCTATCAGGGAAAGGTTGTGGAATGCGGGACTCCGGATGAGATCATCAATCATCCGAAGATGGATTATACAAAGAAACTGGTCGAGTCAGTTTTATAGTCGGGGGCTTTTGTTCCACCGGCAGGTGGCAGATTATGCGTATGATGATAACTGGAAGCGGATGTTTACAGTAGTCTCGACCTATAACAAAAAGATAGCTACGTATATCAAAATGGAATATTTATGCATCCCCCAGGGTGGGTTGTTGACGATTTAATGTGGTGCTACAATACAGTTTATTAAGAGGCGCGCACCAAATGAAATAAAGTTTTCAAAGGGAAAGGAAGTATATTTATGCATATACCTGAGAACTATTTAAGCCCGTCAACATGTGCTGTAATGACAGCGGCCATGCTTCCGGTATGGGGATATTCAATCAACAAAGTAAGAACAGAAATACCTAAGGCTAAGATGCCTCTTCTCGGTATTGGTGCTGCTTTTTCATTTCTTGGAATGATGTTTAACGTACCGCTCCCGGGAGGAACAACAGGACATGCTGTAGGAGGAACTCTTATTGCGATCCTTACCGGAAGTCCGGCGGCTGGGTGCATATCGGTATCCATTGCGTTGCTGATACAGGCGTTGCTCTTTGGAGATGGCGGAATTCTTGCATTTGGTGCAAACTGCTTTAACATGGCGTTTGTATTGCCGTATCTGGGATTTTTCCTGTATAAACTGCTTTTCAAAAAGACCGGAAAACGCAAGCTCAGTGCAGCGATTGGATCCTATGTGGGAATCAATGCAGCAGCTTTTTGTGCGGCAGTTGAATTTGGAATACAGCCATTATTGTTTAAGGATGCGGCAGGACAGGCTCTTTATTGCCCATATCCTTTGAGTGTATCGATACCGGCAATGATGATTGGACACATTACTTTATTTGGTCTGGCAGAGATCGTGCTTACGGTAGTAGTGTTGGCATTCGTAGAAAAAGTATCTCCTTTGGAATTAGATGCAGTTCCGGAGAAGACATCGTTTAAACCACTGTATATATTAATTGCAGTACTTATCGTATTGACACCGATTGGCCTTCTGGCTACAGGAACAGCCTGGGGTGAATGGGGCGTAGATGAGATGGCAACGCTTGTCAGCGGTGGTACGCAGCTGGGTTACACTCCGGCAGGAATGGCGAGTGGATTTGAACTTTCCACACTGTTTCCGGATTACTCGATGGCGGGTATGCCGGAATGGACGGGATATATTCTTTCAGCTGTCGTTGGTGTGGCACTTCTGGTAATTTTCTTTAAAATTGTTTCTTCGCTTATGAAGGACAAGGTTGACTTTAAAAAGAAAGCGGCATAAAGATGAATGATCATAGAACAGAAAAAACAGAGCTTCCATCATGGATGTGTCAGGAAGAGGACTACACGCCTTCTGGAGACAAAGAGGCTTTTCTGACTAAAAGTACAAAATCTGTTTTGTCTGTGCTTTCTAAATTAAGATTTAACGAAGGGAAGGATGGCAGATTTTCTGCTGCTCCTTCTCTTAAATTGTTTTATACGATATTATTTATAATTCTGACAGCTTCTTCAAAAAATTATCTGTTTGTGCTGATCATGTGTGCAGCAGTGACGGTCCGTCTGGCTTTCTTTTCGGCAGCAGCGATCCGGCAGATATTAAGCGGAACAGCCGGGGCGGTGCTGATTTCAACTTTTCTTCTTTTGCCGGCAGTGTTTATGGGAAATCCACAGACTATGGCTAATATTACCGCGCGGGTGTATGTTTCGGTGACTCTTGTCGGCATCCTTTCAGCAGGGACATCGTGGAATAAACTTACCGCCAGCATGAGGACTTTTCATGTTCCGGCACTGTTTATTTTCACATTGGATATTACGTTAAAATATATCTCAGTCCTGGGTGAGATTTGTGTGGATATTCTGCGGTCAATCAGCTTGAGATCAGTCGGGAAAAATCCGGACAAGGCGAGATCTTTTTCAGGTGTTCTTGGCATCACATTTCTTAAATCCAGTGAGATGGCTGAGGAAATGTATGCGGCTATGTGCTGCAGGGGATTTACAGGAGAGTATGAAAAAAAACAAAAATATAAGCCGTGCGTGAGTGATATTTTTTATATTTTGATAATGGCTGGCTGTGCAGCGTTGTTTATTTATCTGAATAAAATAGCTGCGTGATGGATGTGATTGAGAGGAGATAAATATGATCGATCTGCAAAAAGTGTGCTACGCTTATGAGCATGAGGTGGCGCTCAGATATATTGATCTTCATATTGAAAAGGGTGATTCTTTGGTCATTCAGGGACCGAATGGATGTGGAAAATCAACACTTATCAAATTGCTGAATGGAATTATATTTCCATCCGAAGGAAGTTATTTTTATAAGGACCATGAGATTTCGGAAAAAACTTTGAAGGACAGACAATTTGCAAAATGGTTCCATCAGCAGATGGGATATGTGTTTCAGAATGCGGATACGCAGTTGTTTTGTGGAAGTGTAGAGGAAGAAATTGCATTTGGACCGATCCAGATGGGATTGCCTGAAGCTGAAATACGGCAAAGAACAGAAGACTGTCTGCGGCTGTTCGGGATAGAGAAGCTTAGGGAAAGGCCGCCTTATCATCTGAGCGGGGGTGAGAAACGGAAAGTATCTCTTGCCTGTATTCTTTCACTGAATCCGGAGGTGCTGATTCTTGATGAGCCGCTTGCCGGCTTGGATGAAAAAACACAGGATATGCTGACAGAGTTTTTGCAGGATTTTCATAAGGCAGGGAAAACACTGATTACGATCACACATAACAGGCAGCTGGCGGAAACACTTGGAACTAAGTTTGCGGTTATGAATGAGGAACATGAATTGAAAATATTATAAAAAAAGTACTTCCCGCGGATTTGGAAGTACTTTTTTTATGGGTTGAATTGAATGTGCATCAATATGTGGAGGTCATGCACTTTATTTGGGAGATAACACAGTTCTTTGTGTTGTCTTTATTTTAACAAAATGGAGGGGGAAAACAAGCCTCCTGGGGGGATGCGGAAGCATGAAAAAAAGGGGCGGAGATATGCATTATATGAATGGATGTGGTGGGGAGTTACGGTAGGCTTATCCCGTGTATGGACTTGTAATACCGCTGCGTTTGCTACTCGCTGCATGCGTCTGTTATCTGTCAGTCGCCCAAACTCGCTGTCGCTCAGACAGTGGGCTTGGTGGCGGAAACTAGCCTGCATCTCGTGACGCAAGCCTCGCGAGTATTCATTGTCCATACATGGGATAATCCTGCCTGTAAGCATCCCCAGACACAGTCGTAGGGGAGGTGTGGCGCAGGAGATAATCTGCAAGTGGGAAAAATTGTGAATGCGGTCATTGGTTTGGAGGGGAGATAATCTGTAAATGGGAAAAATTGCAAATGCGGTCACAAATATGGTGGGGGAGATAATCTGCAAATGAGAAAAATTGCGAATGCAGTCACTGGTTCGGCGGGGAAGATAATCTGCAAATGGAAAAAAGTGCGAATGCAGTCACTGGTTCGGCGGGGAAGATAATCTGCAAATGGAAAAAAGTGCGAATGCAGTCACAAGTATAGAGCAGAGATAATCTACAAATGGGAAAAATTGTGAATGCGGTCACAAGTATAGCGCGGAGATAATCTACAAATGGGAAAAATTGCGAATGCGGTCACAAGTATAGAGCAGGAGATAATCTACAAATGCGAAAAAAAGGAAATGCGGTCACAAGTATAGCGCAGGGATAATCTACAAATGGGAAAAATTGCAAATGCAGTCCCCAGGACAGCTGTAGGAGGAAGGTACAGAGGGAAGCGTAATTCGACTCTAACAAAAACATATAAAAGACACCTGTTGACAATCATGGCTGGTATGGGTATGTTTAAAAGAAAGAGCAGAAAAAGTTCAGAAGGAAGAGGCGGAGCGTTATGTCAGCAAATACAGCAGTCATTGAGGAACTCCATCAGGCAATCGTGGAGCAAAGGAATATGGAGGAGCTAGAGGGGCTTCTCTGGGCAGGGGTGCTTGCATACCAGGGAAAAGCTTTCTATACGCTTTCCGGTCTGGAATTCTCCTACACGGTAAAGCATAAGAAAAACGGAGACTACAGTGGAGAACTGTTGATCTCACGTAAGGAGACAAGCAAGACCCTGACCAGAAGCTCCGTGATGCTGGCATTCCACAAAGTCCTCGCCGAGATGAAATTCAAAGAAATCAATGGAGCAGCATATCTTCTTCCTCCGGAATATCGTGGACCAAAATCAATCGGGCAGATCTTTGGAATCTCATATATCTTCAGCATGTTTCTGGAGTTTGGACTGATCCGTACAAATGAGAAAGATAAGATAGAAAAAGCAAAAGCTGAAAAGGTCAGATGACCTCTTCAGCTCAAATTTATGCTTGACATTTATTTTTTTTGGATATATACTTTGATAATCAAAATATTCTAAAACCAAAACAAATCAGGAATATGAGGAAACAATTATTATGAATAAAGAACAGACCTTAACCGGTGTCATCCGGGGAACGGGAGCCTGTGTTCCAAAGCGAGTCATGGATAATGACGAGATCGCTGGTTTTGTTGAGACCAGTGATGAGTGGATCCGGGAGCGTACAGGTGTGGAGCGGCGTCATATAGCAGAAGAGGAAACAACCGTTTCCATGGCTGTTGAGGCCGGTCGCCAGGCAGTTGAAGAAGCCGGTGTTTCACCGGAAGAAATCGATATGATCCTGGTGGCTACCGGATCAGCTGACCGGGTTTTTCCATGTACAGCCTGCCAGGTACAGGAGGCTCTTGGAGCTTCGGGTGCCGTTGGATTTGATCTCAATGCTGCATGCAGTGGATTTCTTTTTGCTTACAATACAGCGCAGGCGTACATAGCATCTGGAATCTACCGTACGATTCTGATCATTGGAAGCGAGAGTCTTTCACGCATTGTTGACTGGACTGACCGTGGAACCTGCATCTTGTTTGGAGATGGAGCCGGAGCGGTTCTTCTTCAGGCGAAGGAAGGAAAAAGCTATCAGCCGGTTTCACATTCCGATGGACGAGGCGGACCGGCACTGACCGGACCGGGAGTGCTTGGAAGAGCCCGCAGTATTGATCAGGATCCAAAAGAAACAAAAACAGAATACATTACCATGAATGGCAAGGATGTTTTCCAGTTTGCAGTCCGCAAGGTTCCGCAGGTGATACAGGAAGTCCTTGAGCGAAACGAGCTTTTCCTTGAGGATATTGACTGGTTTGTTCTTCACCAGGCGAATGCAAGGATTGTGGATGCAGTTGCAAGACGGCTTCGTCTGGATATTGGAAAATTTCCAATGAATCTTCAGGATTATGGAAATACGTCATCCGCGAGTATCCCGATCTTGCTGAATGAACTGAATCGAAAAGGTGTCCTGAAAAAAGGACAGAAACTGGTTCTGGCAGGATTTGGAGCAGGATTGTCCTGGGGCGCAAGCGTGCTGGACTGGGACCTGGAAAGATAAAAAGTAAAAAAGGAACAGAATTTAAGAATATGACCAGATTCTGTGACTTAACTATAAATTAAAATCAAACAGAAAAAGGAGAAAACAAAAATGTTAGAAAGAATTATCGAACTTACAGCAGAAAACTTAGGAGCAGACGCAGCGACAATCACAGCAGAGACATCTTTTAAAGATGATCTTCATGCAGATTCCCTGGATCTCTTTGAGCTTGCAATGGCATTCGAGGAAGAATTTTCTGTAGAAATCCCAAGCGAGGATCTTGAGCAGATCACAACAGTTGCAGATGTAATGAACTATCTGACAGAGCATCAGGCGTAATCGTCAACCTGGCTGATCGAGAGGACATAAATTTATGAAGACAGAGATCACAGAATTATTAGGAATTGAGTATCCGGTGATCCAGGGCGGTATGGCCTGGGTTGCAGACTATCATCTGGCAGCAGCCGTATCCAATGCGGGTGGCCTTGGGCTGATCGCCGCAGGCGGTGCACCGGCAGAGTGGGTAAGAGAACAGATCCGCGAGACAAAAAAGCTGACTGACAAACCATTTGGTGTGAACATCATGCTGATGAATCCGGAAGCAGACAAGATTGCAAAGGTAATCCTGGAAGAGGACATCAAGGTAGTGACAACAGGTGCAGGAAGTCCGGAAAAATACATGGCAGACTGGAAAGCAGCCGGAGTGAAGGTCATTCCTGTCATTGCTTCTGTAGCACTTGCAAAACGTATGGAGCGCTGCGGTGCAGATGCAGTCGTTGCTGAAGGTACAGAGGCCGGAGGACATATCGGAGAACTTACTACAATGGTACTGGTCCCGCAGGTTGTTGATGCAGTGAATATCCCGGTGATCGCAGCGGGCGGTATTGCAGACGGCAGAGGTATGGCAGCAGCATTTATGCTGGGAGCCAGAGGAATCCAGATGGGAACTATTTTTGCAGCATCTAAGGAATCTGTGATCCATGAAAATTATAAGAACAGTATTCTTAAAGCAAAAGACATCGACAGTCGTGTAACAGGCAGAAGTACGGGACATCCGATCCGTGTTCTTCGCAATGATATGGCACGCAAATATCTGGAAATGGAAAAAGAGGGCGCACCATTTGAGGAACTGGAAAAGATGACTCTTGGCAGTCTCAGAAGAGCAGTTCAGGAGGGTGACGCTAAGAATGGCAGTCTGATGGCAGGACAGATCGCAGGCATGATCAAAGAAGAACGTTCCTGTGAGGATATTATTAAATCTACTGTATCCGATGCATGCAGACTGATGAATGGAGTAAGTGTAAATGAGTAAGATTGCTTTTATTTATCCGGGACAGGGCGCGCAGGCAGTTGGAATGGGAAAAGACTTTTATGAGAAAAGTCCTTTATCCAGGACAATATTTGACCAGGCATCTGAGGCAGTGAATCTCGACCTTAAGAAGCTTTGCTTTGAAGAAAATGATCTTCTGGATAAAACAGAATATACACAGGTTGCAATGGTGACTGCCTGTCTGGCAATGACAAGAGCTGTTGAATCCATGGGACTTCATGAGGATATGACAGCAGGTTTGAGTCTTGGTGAATACTGTGCGATTGCTGTGGCTGGCGGTATGTGTGACCTGGATGCAATCCGTACGGTACGCTCCAGAGGAATCTTTATGGAGCATGCAGCACCGGAAGGAAGCGGTGCAATGTCTGCAGTACTTGGTATGGATGCGGCAGTGATCGAAAATGTCTTAAATGGCAGAGAGGGCGTTTCTATTGCAAATTACAACTGCCCGGGACAGATCGTTATTACTGGTGAGGCAGCTGCGGTTGCTGAGGCAGGAACTGCTTTAAAAGAAGCAGGAGCAAGAAGAGTACTTCCGCTTAAAGTGAGCGGACCATTCCATTCACCGATGATGAGACCTGCAGGAGAAGAGCTGGCAAAGGTTTTTGCCAGAGTCAGCATGAATCCTCTGAAGATCCCATATGTGGCGAACATTAATGCAGAAGTGATCACAGACTGTGGAAGAATCGAAGGGCTTCTGGTGGAACAGGTCAGTGGATCTGTCCGTTGGCAGCAGAGTGTGGAAACCATGATCCGTGAAGGGGTGGACACCTTCGTTGAGATCGGACCTGGCAAAACCCTGACAGGTTTCCTTCGTAAGATTGATAAAAATGTAAAAGCTTATCACATTGGCAGCTGGGAAGAAGCAGTTCAGGTGTGTGAGGAATTGAAATAAAATTTGATAAGACCGGATAAAGGTACATCTGGTCACAGCAGATGCCGAGAGGAGAGAAATAAGTGGCAGAGCAGAGTAAGAAGAAAGTTGCTGTTGTAACAGGTGCTTCCAGAGGAATCGGAAGAGCCATTGCCCTGGAGCTTGCTTCCAGAGGTGCAGCAGTTGTAATCAATTATAACGGTTCTGAGGAACGGGCACGAGAAGTGCAGAAAGAGATTGAGGAAAAAGGCGGCGAGGCTGAGATCAGACAGTGGAATGTTGCGGATTATAAAGCCTGTGAAAGTGCCGTAAAGGACATTGTAAAAACTCATGGAAGCATTGATATTCTGGTAAACAATGCCGGAATCACAAAAGACGGACTTCTGATGGGAATGTCAGAAGAAGACTTTGATCAGGTGATCGATGTCAACCTCAAAGGAACTTTCAATATGATGCGCTTTGTTTCCAGACAGATGCTCCGTCAGCGCAGTGGACGCATCATCAGCATGGCATCTGTAGTTGGAATTGCAGGAAATGCAGGACAGGCAAACTATGCAGCGTCCAAAGCAGGAATCATTGGTATGACCAAAAGTGCAGCAAGGGAACTTGCATCCCGCGGTGTTACGGTCAATGCAGTTGCACCGGGATTTATTGAGACAGAGATGACAGCAGTATTATCTGAAGAAGTAAAAAAAGCATCTGCTGCGCAGATTCCGCTGGGACATTTCGGCAGACCGGAAGACATTGCAAAAGCAGTAGCTTTTCTGGCATCTGACGATGCAGCATACATTACCGGACAGGTAATTCAGGTTGATGGAGGAATGGTCATATGAGTAAGAGAAGAGTAGTTGTAACCGGACTTGGCGCCGTTACTCCTATTGGAAATAATGTTGAGGATTTCTGGGCAGGAATCCGTGAAGGAAAAGTCGGCATCGGACCGATCACAAAATTTGATACAACAGATTACAAGGTAAAGATCGCAGCAGAAGTTAAGGATTTTAATGCAAAAGATCATATGGATCCGAGAGCCGCAAGACGTATGGATCCATTCTGCCAGTATGCAGTGACAGCAGCAAAAGAAGCTTTTGAGGATGCTGGCCTTGATATGGAAAAAGAGGATTCTTTCCGTGTGGGTGTTATTGTTGGTTCTGGTATCGGAAGTCTTCCGCAGGTAGAAAACAACTATGAAAAGATCCTCACCAAGGGACCTGGAAAAGTAAATCCACTGATGGTCCCGATGATGATCTCTAACATGGCTGCAGGAAATATTTCTATTCAGCTGGGACTCCGCGGCAAATGTACAGATGTTGTGACAGCCTGTGCATCTGGAACACACAGCATCGGCGATGCGTTCCGTGCAATCCAGTATGGCGACGCTGAGGTTATGCTTGCAGGTGGAACCGAAAGCTGTATCTGTCCGACAGGAGTGGCTGGCTTTACCGCACTTACCGCACTGACCAAGACCGAAGATGCTGCAAAAGCATCGATTCCTTTTGATAAAGAAAGAAGCGGTTTTGTTCTCGGTGAAGGTGCTGGAATCGTAGTTCTTGAGGAACTGGAGCATGCAAAGGCAAGAGGCGCAAGAATCTATGCCGAGCTGGTTGGCTACGGTGCAACAGCAGATGCTTTCCACATCACTTCTCCTGCAGAGGACGGAGCAGGCGCAGCCAGAGCAATGGAACTTGCAATGGAAGAAGCTGGTGTTCAGCCATCTGAGGTAGAATACATTAACGCGCATGGAACGAGTACGCATCACAATGACCTGTTTGAGACAAGAGCGATCCACAAAGCATTTGGAGATGCGGCAAAAAATCTGGTTGTAAATTCTACAAAATCCATGATTGGACATCTTCTTGGTGCAGCCGGTGGAGTGGAATTTGTGACCTGCGTTAAATCTCTGGAAGAGGGATTTATCCACCAGACAGTTGGAACAACAGATCCGGACGAAGAGTGTGATCTGAACTATGCGATCGGTGCTCCGGTAGAAAAAGAGATCCATTATGCAATGAGCAATTCTCTTGGCTTTGGCGGACACAATGCAACACTTCTTGTAAAGAAATATGAGGGCTGATAATTATGGAATTTGAAAATCTTCTTACATTAATAAAGACAGTATCAGATTCTGATCTGACAGACTTTGCTTATGAAGAAAATGGAACCAGCATTCATCTGAAGAAGAAAAAAGAAACTGTAGTGGTTACGGGAAATTCTTCTAATGTACCGGTTATGGGACTCCAAACAGTGCAGCCGTTGGGACAGATCACGGAATCAGAAGCAAAGATGGAGAAAGATATTGCAGATGGTGAACCAGAGGGTATGCTTATAAAATCTCCTCTTGTGGGAACTTTTTATGCAGCACCTGCCGAGGATGCAGATCCGTTTGTTTCTGTTGGAGACCAGGTCAAAAAAGGTCAGACGCTTGCCATCGTGGAAGCAATGAAACTGATGAACGAGATTGAAAGTGATTTTGACGGTAAAGTTGCGGAAATTTATGTGGAAAACGGACAGGCAGTAGAGTATGGACAGCCGTTGTTCCGGATTGCATAAATTCAGGGTATAAACCTGAAAAAATGTGGATCATTCGAATGTACAGAGAAATTAATGTGGATAAACGAAGTTTCCATTGTAGGAGTATAGATTATGAATAAATTAGGTATAAAAGAAATTGAGCAGATTCTTCCTCACAGACATCCATTTCTTCTTGTGGATTATATCGAAGATTATGAGCCGGGCAAATTTGCTGTCGGTTATAAATGCGTGACTTTCCGTGAGGACTTTTTTAAAGGACATTTCCCACAGGAACCGGTAATGCCGGGTGTCCTGATGGTGGAAGCTCTTGCGCAGACAGGCGCTGTGGCAATCTTAAGCTTGGAAGAAAACAAAGGCAAGATTGCATACTTTGGCGGGATCAAGAACTGCAGATTCCGTGGAAAAGTTGTTCCGGGGGATAAACTCCGTCTGGAAACAACGATCATCAAATGCAAAGGACCGGTTGGTGTCGGTCATGCAGTTGCAAGTGTTGACGGCAAAGTGGTAGTTGATGCAGAACTGACTTTTATGATTGGATAGGTGACACACTATGATTAAAAAAGTGCTGATTGCGAATCGAGGAGAGATTGCAGTACGGATCATCCGCGCATGCAGAGAAATGGGAATAGAGACGGTTGCTGTTTATTCAGAGGCAGACAGAGATGCACTTCATACTCAGCTTGCGGATGAGGCAGTCTGTATCGGACCGGCACCGTCATCCGAGAGCTATCTCAGCATGGAAAATATCATCAGTGCAACGATCGTTACAGGTGCGGATGCAATTCATCCGGGATTTGGTTTCCTTTCCGAAAACAGTCGTTTTGCGGAACTCTGTGAACAGTGCAATATTACATTTATCGGGCCGCCGTCAACTGTGATCGCAAGTCTTGGAAACAAGCAGGCGGCAAAAAATACAATGGCAAATGCAGGGGTTCCGATCATTCCTGGTGGCAAAAATCCAATCTATACAGTAGAAGAGGGAATGAAGGAAGCCGAAACGATCGGTTATCCGGTCATCATCAAAGCTGCTCTTGGTGGAGGCGGCAAGGGAATGCGAGTTGCTGATACACCGGCAGATTTTGAAGAAAGTTTCCGTACCGCACAGAAAGAAACGCAGATGGCTTTTGGCGATTCTACGATGTACGTGGAGCATTTTGTACGTCATCCAAGACATATTGAATTTCAGATCATGGCAGATAAATTCGGTAATGTAATTCACCTGGGGGAACGTGATTGTTCCATTCAGAGAAATCATCAGAAGATGATCGAGGAATCCCCATGTGAGGTGATCTCCGATGAACTTCGTGCCAGAATGGGAGAGGCAGCGGTGAAAGCGGCAAAAGCAGCCGGGTATGAAAATGCCGGAACGATTGAATTCCTTCTTGATAAAGAAGGCAGATTTTATTTTATGGAAATGAATACCCGAATTCAGGTGGAGCATCCGGTTACGGAGTGGGTGACAGGTGTGGATCTTGTCAAAGAGCAGATCCGCATTGCATCCGGGCTTCCACTATCCTGTAAGCAGGAAGATATTCAGCTGACAGGGCATGCGATTGAATGCCGGATCAACGCAGAAAATCCATCCAAAGGTTTTCGTCCGTCACCAGGAACGATCACGGACATGTATTTTCCAGGAGGAAAAGGAATCCGTATTGATTCCGCTGTGTACAGTGGATATACGATCCCACCGTATTATGATTCCATGATCGCGAAGGTGATCGTGTGGGCGAAGAACCGTACCGAAGCAATCCGTAAGATGCAGAGTGCGCTTGGTGAAGTGATCATAGAGGGAATCGATACCAATGTAGACTATCAGTATGAAATCCTGGATCATCCGGATTTTCAGTCAGGAAATACAGATGTAGAATTCATCGAAAGAATGGAAGCAGATAAATAAAGTGTTACTGTAAACGGAGTGAACAGTAACGTATAGTTTTGGTATTAACAGGAGTGAACGATCATGAAGTTGGATAACATGTTCAAAAAGACAAGAATTGTTTCCAGAATACAGAGCCATAGTGCGGTCCGTGCTTCCAGGCCGGAGGTACCGGAAGGACTTCTTCGTAAATGTAACAAGTGCGGAGCTGCCATCATCGCAGAGGATGTAAAACAGGGATATTATATCTGTCCGAAATGCGGAGGATATTTCCGTGTACATGCATATCGCAGAATCCAGATGGTGATCGATGAGGGAACTTTTGAGGAATGGAATCAGGATCTGATCGGTGGAAATCCTGTAAATTACAAAGGGTATCCGGAAAAAGTACAGGCACTTCAGGAGAAGACCGGGCTCAAAGAGGCTGTTGTCACAGGCAAAGGCAAAATAAATGGCAGAGATACTGTGATCGCAGTCTGCGATGGAAGATTCCTGATGGCAAGCATGGGCTGGGCAGTTGGCGAAAAAATCACCAGAGCAGTAGAACGTGCAACGGAGGAAAAACTTCCCGTTATCATTTTTGCCTGTTCCGGTGGTGCCAGAATGCAGGAAGGAATCACATCTCTGATGCAGATGGCAAAAACTTCCGCGGCGCTGGAACGTCACAGTAAGGCCGGACTGCTTTATGTAAGTGTTTTGACGGAACCTACGACAGGTGGCGTGACGGCAAGTTTTGCGATGCTGGGGGATATCATTCTGGCGGAACCAGGTGCACTGATCGGTTTTGCAGGTCCGCGTGTCATTGAGCAGACTCTTCGTCAGAAACTGCCGAAAGGATTTCAGAGAGCAGAATTTCTGGTTGAGCATGGTTTTGTAGATGATATTGTAAGGCGTGAGAATCTGAAGGAAACACTTGGTAAGATCCTGGAGATACATGCGGTATCCTGGAAAACAGAAAACAGGATCAGAACGGATGCAGCTGAATTACATCACGCGGATCATCCGGGATCAGATTCTGAAAATCTGATAAATGACAAGTGTGATTCGGATAGAGGAGATTCTAATCCAGCTGGCATCAACCCTTACCTCACAGCCTGGGATCGTGTACAGATCTCACGCAAGATTGACCGTCCATCCGGCAGTGATTATATAGAAGCACTTTTTACGGATTTTATGGAATTTCATGGAGACCGAAATTACGGAGATGATAAGGCAATCATTGGTGGAATCGCAAAATTTCATGGAAAACCGGTCACTGTTATCGTGCAGGAAAAAGGAACCAACACCAAAGAAAACATTGCACACAATTTCGGCATGCCGATGCCGGAAGGATATCGCAAGGCGTTGCGCCTGATGAAGCAGGCAGAAAAGTTTCAGCGTCCGGTAATCTGTTTTGTGGATACGCCGGGAGCTTTCTGTGGTATCGAGGCAGAGGAACGAGGACAGGGCGAGGCTATTGCCCGTAATCTCTGGGAGCTTGCCGGACTGAAAACACCGGTTCTGTCTATTGTGACAGGAGAAGGTGGAAGCGGTGGGGCACTTGCCCTGGCAGCAGGTGATCAGGTATGGATGTTGGAGAATTCCATATATTCTATTCTTTCACCGGAAGGATTTGCAAGTATTCTCTGGAAGGACAGTACTAAGGCAAAAGAAGCTGCCGCGGTCATGAAACTGACAGCATCGGATCTGTATGAGAAAGGAATCATTGAGCAGGTGATTCCTGAACCGGAGAATCTGACACCGGAAAGTATGTGGCAGGTGGCTGAACGCCTGAACGATAAAATTTGTACTTTCCTTCAAAAATATACATCTCTTTCCGAGGAAGAGCTTCTCGAAACAAGATACGCCCGTTTTCGTAAGTTCTGATTCCGCCATATTGATTATAATATTTATGTGATATATCTATACATACGACATAATAAGCCCCATATCCAGGATATAAAACACCGCTGTGTCTGCTACTCGCTGCATGCGCTTATTATCCACCAGTCGCCCAAACTCGCTTCGCTCAGACAGTGGGCTTGGTGGTGGAAGCTAAGCCTGCATCTCATAACGCAGTACTCACGAGTGTTTTCATCTGGATATGGGGCTTACTCTGTCTGTGTATCGATAATACACGGGAAGCCCCTGCCGTAATACCACCCCCACAACCCACCCCCTTTCACTTTTCCTGCATTTAACATTTATTTCACACATCCGGGATAGTTCTATCCACCCACATCCACTACAATAATCCTCAGAGTTAAGCAAACAAACCACTCACGGAGGAAAAAAAATGATAAATAAAAAATTTAAACCGGCTGTAGCAGCAGTGATGACAGGTGCAATCTTAGCAGGAACAGCGGCATGTCCGATGGTGACATTCGCAGCAGACAGCGTTGACCTCAATTCCATGACCCTTGATGACATCACCGCAAAGGCAAAAGAAGAAGGCGATGTAGAATCCGTTGGTATGCCAGATTCCTGGGCTAACTGGGGACTGACATGGCAGGACCTTAACGACAAATACGGAATCACACATGCAGATTCCGATATGTCTTCCGCAGAAGAACTGCAGATGTTCCAGACAGAGGGCGAAAAAGGAACCAAAGATATCGGTGATGTCGGACAGGCTTTTGGTGCACAGGCAGTAGACGAAGACCTTGTACAGGGATATAAAACATCTTACTGGGACAGCGTTCCGGACTGGGCAAAAGGCGAAGATGGAAAATGGATGATCGCATACACAGGAGCAACTACTTTCCTTACCAATACCGATGAAGTGGAAAATGCACCGACTTCCTGGGCAGATATCAAAGATGGTGATTATACAGTTGCACTTGGAGACATCAACGGTGGAAACGCACAGGCTGCAGTTATCGCATCTGCCTATGCATTTGGCGGAGATTTGAATAACCTGGATCCGGCTTTTGAGTTCTGGACACAGATGGCAGAAGATGGACGCATCAATACGCTGGATATCCTTCAGCAGAACTTTGAGACAGGAGAGATTCCTGTAGGTGTTATCTGGAGCTTCACAGCAATTCCTTACAAAGATCAGATCACAAAATACAAACTTCAGGCAAATATCCCGACAGATGGTTCTATCATGAGTGGATATGCATCCGTGATCAACAAATATGCACCACATCCATGTGCAGCAGCTCTTGCAAGAGAATATATCTTTAGTGATGAAGGACAGGCAAATCTTGCAGCAGCAGGTGCGATCCCGACCAGAACAGATGTAGAGATTCCGGATGACATCCAGAATGCTACATTCAAATCCGAAGACTATGCAAATGCCATTCCGATGGAAGATACAGATGCTTACACAAAAGCCTGTGAAACAGTTGTTGAAAGATGGCAGGAAGAGATCACACCACTTCTGGTACAGTAACCAATAGTACTGGAATCAGGTAAATATTAAACAAAATATTACGAAACCAGAGACGATGAGGGTATGTGAAGTTAAAGTATATTCAGATACCCTCATCTCGTTATGAGGAATTTCATGAAAAAACAAAAATACGTTTATTTGCTGGCACTGCTTCCTTTTCTGGCAGTGGCCATATTGTACGAGATCGTGCCGCTTTGTAGTGTGATCGGCAACAGTTTCCTTCCAGATGGAGGGACAGGTTTTTCCCTGGAAAATTATGAGAAGGTTTTTACAAAACTTCTTTATCAGAAAGCAATCGTTAACAGTCTGAAAATATCACTGACATCATCAATCATTGGAATCATTATTGCTTTTCTCGGGGCAAAAGCAATTCATAATCATACAGGAAAACTCAGCACAGCATTTACTACTGTTCTGAACATGGTATCTAATTTTGCCGGAGTCCCACTGGCATTTTCTTACATGATACTTCTCGGAAATGCAGGTTTTATGGTGCATGTGGGACAGAAACTTGGAATTGAGGGACTGGCAGGCTACAATCTGTATACCTCCGGTGGTATGAGTATGATCTATGTGTATTTCCAGATCCCGCTTGCAACACTCCTTCTGATTCCTGCGTTTGAAGGAATACGAAGAGAATGGAAAGAGGCAGTTGCACTTCTTGGTGGAAATATGACCTGTTTCTGGACAAAAGTCGGAGTTCCGGTGCTGATGCCGGGAATCCTTGGAACATTCAGTGTGCTTTTTGCAAATGCACTGGCAGCATATGCGACCGTGTATGCATTGATGATGAACAATATTTCGTTGCTTCCGATCCAGATTGCGGGAAGCTTTGTCGGAGAGGTCAAACTGAAACCAGGGCTTGGTGGTGCGCTTTCTGTAGTTATGATGGCAATGATGGTCATTATGATCTTTGTGACGAATGGAATCAGCAGACAGTTTCAGAAAGGGGTTAAGAAAGTATGAAAAAGAGCAAAAAAGGTTCTGCAGCAATTATGCTGGTGCTGATCGCATACCTCCTTCTGCCCCTGATTGTGACGATCGTCTATTCTTTGTTCGACAAATGGACAGAAATCGTACCAAGGGGATTTTCTGTAAAAAGTTATGTGGAACTGTTTCAGGATCCGGAGTTTCTGATGTGTATTCTGCGAAGTCTGATCATCTGTGTAGTGCCGATCGTATTGACAACGGTGATCATTCTTCTGGCAATGTTTGTAACGACCTTGTATTTCCCGAAACTGGATAAATATGTACAGATCATCTGTATGATTCCATATACCATTCAGGGCGTGATCCTGTCGGTCAGTATTCTGGCCGCATACGTACGCTCCGAAACATTTCTGTCCAATCGTATGGTGATGTTGTTTGGTGCATACAGCGTGATCATCATGCCTTATATTTACCAGGGAATCAAAAACGGAATGTCAGCAGTGAATGTTCACACACTGGTAGAAGCAGCAGAGATGCTGGGCTGTTCCAGAATTTATGCATTTTTTAAAGTAGTGGTTCCGAATCTGATCTCATCGGTTGTGGTTTCTTCTCTTCTTGCAGTGGGAATCATTTTTGGAGATTATGTGCTGGTACGTAACCTTACTGGAACTTCCTTCCAGAATATGCAGATCTATCTGTACCAGACCATGAAATCGGACAGTATGAAAGCAAGTGCAGTATTTGTTGTGATCATGGCGATTACCTTCATCATTGCGGCAGTTACTTTGCATCTGAAAAACCGTGGCAGAAAAGCTGTACGATAAAACAAAGCGGAAAATGCGTTTACCGAAGTGAACAGGGAAAAAATTACAGGAAAGACAGGATAATTTATGGGATATATACGTTTTGAAAATATAGTAAAAAATTTTGGCAGTACGCAGATACTGAAAAATATTAATCTGGATATTGAAAAAGGACAGTTGGTGACACTTCTCGGTCCATCTGGTTGTGGCAAAAGTACACTTCTTCGTTGTCTGGCAGGACTGGAGACAGTAACCTCCGGCAAAATCTGGCTAGATGGAAAAGAAATCACAAATGTAGAACCAAGAAAAAGAGACATTGGTATGGTGTTTCAGCAGTACAGCCTATTCCCGAATCTGACGGTTGAAAAAAACGTGGCATTCGGACTTCAGCTGAAAAAGATGTCAAAAAATCAGATTGATACAAAAGTAAAGGAAATGCTGGAAATCGTAGGATTGGGAGATAAAGGAAAAAATTATCCGTCACAGCTTTCCGGAGGACAGCAGCAGAGGGCCGCGCTGGCAAGAGCAATTGTCACAGAACCCAAGGTGCTTCTTCTGGATGAGCCGCTTTCTGCAATTGATGCGCTTCTCCGCAAATCTTTGCAGATGGAGATCCGGAGAATTCAGAGGGAGACAGATATTACGGCCATTTTTGTTACCCATGATCAGAATGAGGCAATGGTCATGTCGGATATGATTCATCTTCTTTATGATGGAAAGATTGAACAGTCGGCAGAACCGGCACAGATGTATGCAAGACCGGCAACAAAATTTGCTGCATCTTTTATTGGAAGTTATAATATAATATCATCTGAAGAATTTCAAAAGATGACTGGAACAAAAGCAGAGTCTGAAACAATCGCATTCCGGCCGGAGAGCGTAAAATTATCTGAAGAAAGACCAGATGAAACGGATAGCTATGTATTCCGTGGAAAAATTGTGGATGGTATTCCGCAGGGAAATGTTTACCGTTATGGTATTGGCTGTGAAGGAGTCAGGATTCATGCAGATGTGCTGTTTCAGGAGACAGGACTTCTCAGAGATTTTACGGAATGCTGGCTGAGTATCAGAAAAGAAGATTGTATTTTGCTGTAGGAGGGATAACTGTGACACTGAATTTTGCACACAGAGGTTTTTCCGGACAGTTTCCGGAAAACACGATGCTTGCTTTTGAAAAAGCAGTAGAAGCAGGCGCGGACGGAATTGAACTGGATGTACAGTTTTCAAAGGACGGAGAACTGGTGATCATGCACGATGAAACGCTGAACCGGACTGCCGGTGTAGATGGCTTCGTAAAGGACTATACGCTGGAACAGCTGAAAGCAATGGATGTTTCCGGTAAATGGGGAGACCGGTATGGAAGTATGGAGATTCCAACATTGAGAGAATACTTTGAGCATTTTAAAGATCTTCCGGTCATTACCAACATTGAGCTGAAAACGGGGATTTTTCCATATCCGGGAATCGAGGAGCGAACACTGGAAATGATTCGGGAATATGAACTGGAAAATAAGATCATTATTTCATCTTTTAATCATTATTCCTGTCTGAAAATGAAAGAACTGGATGAAAAAATGCCATGTGGTCTTCTGGAAGAAAGCTGGATCGTCGGAGCAGGAAAATACGGAAGAAAACTGGGGATGGATTTCCTGCATCCGGCATATCCAATGGTGACAGAAAGTTATGTACAGGATGCGGCAGATCATGGCCTGAAAGTGAATACCTGGACTGTGAATGACTGGGACAGCATGGAATATTTTGCAAAGATCGGTGTCAATGCGATCATCGGGAATTTTCCGGATCTTGCAGAAAAGGCATTGAATCCTTATCGATAGAAAAAGGAGCGCAGGAAAAGAAAAATATTTGGGACAGAAAAGGAAAAGTGTGGAAAAACCGAACACTTTTCTTTTTTTGTCTATACAAAAGGACAGAAAATGGAATTATAATATATAAAAAGAAGAAAAATCGGAGGAGACACGAATGAAAGAAGTAAAATCGCCAAAGAAGCCGTTACTTTATTATTATGGAATCGTGCTTCTGATCATAATTGTTTTTAATGTGCTTGTAACCCCGATGCTCACAAAAACAATGGTCAAAGAAGTCGATTATGGAACTTTTATGTCGAAGATCGAAGATAAAAAGATTGATGATGTCCAGATTGAGGATAATCAGATCCTTTTTACAGATAAAGATGATAAAAATACCATCTATAAAACAGGCGTGATGGAAGACCCGACTTTGACAGAACGTCTTTACAAGGCTGGTGCAAAATTCTCAAAAGAGATCGATCAGCAACTGTCACCGGTGGCAAGCTTTCTGCTGACAGGAGTACTTCCTCTGATCATCTTTATCGCCCTGGGACAGTACCTGAGCCGCAAAATGATGAATCAGATGGGCGGTAAGAATTCCATGGCATTTGGAATGGGAAAAAGCAATGCCAAAGTTTATGTACCGTCAACCGAAGGTATCCGCTTCAGTGATGTAGCCGGTGAAGAAGAAGCAAAAGAAAATCTGCAGGAAATCGTTGATTATCTGCATAATCCGGAGAAATACACCAAGGTGGGGGCTTCCATGCCGAAAGGTGTTCTGCTTGTCGGCCCTCCAGGTACCGGTAAAACCATGCTGGCAAAAGCAGTAGCCGGAGAATCCAATGTACCGTTCTTCTCGATGTCCGGTTCTGAATTTGTGGAAATGTTTGTTGGTATGGGTGCTTCCAAGGTTCGTGATCTCTTTAAACAGGCAAAGGAAAAAGCACCTTGTATCGTATTCATTGATGAGATCGATGCTATCGGTAAGAAACGAGACGGACAGATGGCAGGTGGAAACGATGAACGTGAGCAGACTCTGAACCAGCTGCTTACTGAGATGGATGGTTTTGAGGAAAATAACGGTGTCATTATTCTGGCAGCGACCAACCGTCCGGAATCTCTTGACCCGGCACTGACTCGTCCGGGACGTTTTGACCGTCGTGTACCTGTGGAACTTCCGGATCTTGAAGGTCGTGAAGCAATCCTTAAGGTACATGCAAAGAAAGTTCAGCTTTCTGACGATGTGGATTTCCATACGATCGCAAGAATGGCATCAGGAGCTTCTGGTGCAGAGCTTGCCAATATTGTAAATGAGGCAGCTCTTCGTGCTGTTCGTGATAATCGTGAAGTAGTCACAGAAGCAGATCTGGAAGAAAGTATTGAAGTTGTTATTGCAGGATATCAGAAGAAAAATGCGGTACTTTCAGATCAGGAGAAAAAGGTAGTCGCATATCATGAGATTGGACACGCTCTTGTAGCAGCAATGCAGACACATTCTGCACCGGTTCAGAAGATTACGATCATTCCAAGAACTTCCGGTGCGCTTGGTTATACCATGCAGGTAGAGCAGGGAGACAAATATCTTCTGACAAAGCAGGAACTGGAAAATAAGATTGCAACATTTACCGGTGGCCGTGCTGCAGAGGAAGTGATATTTGGTGAGATAACGACCGGTGCATCCAATGACATTGAACAGGCAACCAAGATTGCCCGGGCCATGATCACCCGCTATGGTATGAGTGATGACTTTGATATGGTGGCTATGGAAACCGTGACAAATCAGTATCTTGGCGGTGACGCATCCCTGGCATGCTCTGCGGATACGCAGAATGAGATTGACCGTAAGGTTGTGGAACTGGTTAAGAGAGAGCATGAGAAAGCGAAAAAAATTCTTCTTGATAACCGTCAGAAACTGGATGAGTTATCCAACTATCTTTATGAAAAAGAGACAATCACAGGAGATGAATTTATGGCAATCCTGAATGGCGAGGCAAAAAAAGAGACAAATACAGAAACGAAAATAGAATCAGGAGCTGAGAAGAAGGAGGCGGATGCAGATGAACAGACGATCTGATATTGGATGGTTTGAATTAATCGTGGGTATCATTCTGATCATATTTGGTGTTGTGATCATGCGTCAGCCGGTAGGGGTACTTACCTGGATCGTGATTCTGTGTGGTGTGCTTGCAATCTTAAGCGGAATTGGGGATATTGTTCTGTATGTCAAAATGGAACACTTTACCGGGTTTGGACCGATCGTTTCACTTGTCACAGGAATCCTGAGTGTGATGGCCGGATTTATGCTCGCGGCACATCCGGAAGCAGGAAACTGGGCGCTTGCAATGATTCTTCCAATCTGGATTATTGCGCATTGTATTTCCAGACTTTCTCATCTGCAGTATATGAAGATGCATTACGGAATGACTTATTATACGATTTCACTGATTCTGAATATCCTTGGTCTGCTCGTTGGAATCCTTCTGATCTTCCGGCCGATGATCACGATCTTTTCCATGGGTGTGCTTGTAGGAGGCTTTATGATCATTGAGGGAGTGGAGCTCATTCTTGTTGGACTGGACGGCAGACAATATTACAGATAAAAAAGAAATACTGAAAACAGAATACACCTAATCTTCACAGTTACTTTAAAGTAAAATTAAAGTTCCACCTGTATAGTGTACTTATCGAAACGAGATAACAAAGCGGATCAGAACCGCAGTACAGTATAGAAAGGTGGAACTTTTTTATGAAGAAAAAATATGTAGCAGTGATGTTGGGACTGGTATTAAGCATGTCAACGGCAAGTGTTTATGCGGCAGGAAGTACAGCAGTGACCGTAGCTGCAGACAGTTCATCTGACAGCAGCACGGACGATTCATCAGGAGATGACAAGAATGCGCCTCAGGGCCAGAAGCCGGACGGGGAGCCGCCGGCAAAACCGGATGGAGATAACAGCGAACCTCCGACAGGAGAAAAACCGGATGGAGAGCTGCCGCAGGGGGACGGACAGGAAGGCCCTGGAGGAGCACCTGGCGGACAGTCCCAGGGAGTGGAGAGCTACGATGCGGCAAATGATTACACAGAAGACGCAACGGTAGATGGCGAAACACTGAGTTCCACAGGAACCGACGAGAACGTGGCTCATATTTCGGACGGAGCAAAGGTATCAATCAAGAATTCAACGATCACAAGAGAATCTTCTGATAGTCAGGGAGGCGATAACTCCAGCTTTTATGGTGTTGGAGCAGCAGTCCTTGCAACAGACGGCGAGGCTTATGTAAGCAATTCTACGATCGATACAGACTCCAAGGGAGCAGCCGGACTGTTTGCCTACGGAGATGGAACAGTCTATGCGGCAAATGATACGATCACTACCAAACAGGATACTTCAGGCGGAATTCATGCAGCGGGTGGTGGAAAGCTTTATGCATGGGATATGACGGTTGAGACAAATGGTGAATCTTCCGCAGCAATCCGAAGTGATCGCGGAGGTGGAACCATGGTCGTTGATGGCGGAACTTATACTTCCAATGGTGTTGGTTCTCCGGCAATCTACAGTACCGCAGACATTTCTGTAAACAATGCAACGCTTACTGCAAACGGATCTGAAGCAATCTGTATTGAAGGACTGAATTCGATTCATCTGTTTGATTCGGATCTGACAGGAAATATGAGTGATGATGATCAGAATGACTGCACCTGGAATGTGATTCTTTATCAGAGTATGTCCGGTGATTCTGAAGTCGGAAACAGTACTTTCGAGATGAATGGAGGATCTCTGACCGCGAAGAACGGTGGTATGTTCTATACAACCAATACAGAGTCTACCATTACACTTTCGGATGTAGATATCACTTATGCAGATGAGAATGATTTCTTCCTGAAATGCACGGGAAACAGTAACCAGAGAGGCTGGGGCGAAAACGGTAAGAACGGTGCGGACTGCCTGTTTACTGCAGCCAAACAGGAAATGCAGGGCGATGTGGTTTGGGACAGCATCAGTCAGCTTGATTTCTATATGACAGATGGAAGTATACTTATCGGTGCAGTAACAGATGATGAAAGTAACGCCGGAGAAGGCGGAGACGGATACTGTAACATCTATATTGGCGAAGGATGTACATGGACGGTAACCGGTGACAGTACACTTACCAGTCTTTCCAACAGTGGAACGATCGTGGATGATAAAGGGAACACCGTTACTGTAAAAGGAACGGATGGAACTGTTTACGTAGAAGGCGAAAGCGATTATACTGTAACTGTAGATTCTTATTCAGACAAAGCAGATCTGTCCGGTGCCTCTTCCACAACACAGTGGTCTGATTATGAGGTGACGAAACCGGAGGAACTTGCCTGATCATAAAGGAGCGGACGTATGAGACTTTTACTTGCAGAAGATGAAAAGGAACTTTCTGATGCACTGGTGGCAATCCTGAAACACAATAATTACTCTGTGGATGCCGTTTATAATGGTGAGGATGCACTGCATTATCTGGAAGCAGATAATTACGATGGTGCGATTCTGGACATTATGATGCCGAAGATGGATGGCATTACGGTGCTCAAAAATATCCGGGCACAGGGCAATGATGTACCTGTCCTGATCCTTACTGCCAAGTCTGAGGTGGATGACCGTGTACTCGGACTGGACAGTGGGGCGGATGATTATCTCAGCAAACCATTCGCGGCGAAAGAACTTCTGGCAAGAATACGCGCGGTGACAAGAAGACGTACGGAAGCGGTGAGTTCTGTATTAAAGGTCGGTAATATTTCTCTGGACTGTACGACGTTTGAATTGAAATCATTGGCAGATACGATACGATTACCCAATAAGGAATTTCAGATCATGGAACTTCTGGCAGCGAATCCAGGTCAGGTAATCTCCACAGAACGTTTCATGGAGAAAATCTGGGGTTATGACAGCGAAACAGATGTAGGCGTTGTGTGGGCCTATATTTCCTACCTGAGAAAGAGACTGACAGGGCTTGAAGCCAATGTAAAGATCAAAGCGGCCCGTGGTCAGGGATATTATCTGGAGATACAGTCATGATACGAGATCTGAGAAAGAAATTTATTCTGGTAGCAATGTTGTCCACGATGGTAGTGCTTACTGCAATCATGGGAGTTGTCAATATCAGCAATTATATGGATGTACTTGAACGCGCGGATGAAATGACTGATCTTCTGGCACAGAATGACGGGAATTTTCAGGATGATTCGAAGGATACAGAACCGCCTGTGAAGCCGGAGGACCAGCAAGCTCCCCCGGAGAAACCGCAGGGAGATGAAAAAGGTCATTTCTCTGCGGAGACACCGTTCGAGACGCGTTATTTTATTGTGACAGAAGATAAAGATGGTGAGATCACAGACTGTGATCTGGACAGGATCGCGGCGGTTGATGAGGACACCGCAGAGGAATATACACAGGAAGTCAGCGCGAAAACGAGAAGTACAGGTTTTCTTGGAATCTATCGTTACAGAGTGACTGAGACAGAGGATGGCGTAAAATATGTATTTCTTGATTGTCGTCGGGAAATCTCTAATTTTCGTACAGTGCTGGTCACAACAGTATCCGTTTCTTTTCTCGGTCTGGCAGCAGTTTTTGTACTTGTGGTGATTTTTTCCAGAATGGTTTTCCGACCGGTGGAAGAGAGCATTCAAAAGCAGAAACGTTTTATTACGGATGCAAGCCACGAGCTGAAGACGCCACTGACGATCATTGATGCCAATACAGAGGTGCTTGAAATGGAAAGCGGGGAATCACAGTGGACGAAAAGTACCCGTAAACAGATTCAAAGGCTGTCAGGGCTGGTGCAGCAGCTGATGACGCTGGCTCGACTGGATGAAGAAAAAGGACTGTGGGATATCGCGGAATTCAATCTTTCTGAAGCAGTTGCCGAAAGTGTACAGTCATATGAGGCTCTTGCTCAGACAAAAGAGAAAAATCTGACACTGGAGATTGAAGAAAACATTTCTTATCAGGGAAGTGAGAAATCAATTCGTCAGCTCACAGGAATTCTGATGGATAATGCGATAAAGTATTCTTCGGATAAGGGAAGTATCATGCTGACGCTGAAAAAGAAAGGAAAGAAAGTTCTTTTGTCAGTCTACAATGATGCAGAGGACCTGCCGCAGGGAAAACTGGATGTACTGTTTGAGCGATTTTGCAGACTGGACAGCTCCAGAAATTCAGGAACAGGCGGTTCTGGTATTGGCCTTTCTGTTGCGAAAGCGATCGTGCAGGCACATAAGGGAAAAATCTCAGCAGAAAACAAAAATGGAAATGGATTAACGGTCGAGATTATCCTATAAATATAATAATAAGATATTAAATATCACATGAAGGCAAAAGATACTTTTGTGTGATATTTTTTCTGCATTTCGGCTAAAACATAAAATAAGATATGCTTACATTGATTGAGATAAATGCCTGAATGTAGTAAAATATAAATGATTATACCTAAAAATAAAACTTCTTATATTTCGGTGAAACAGAGGTATTTCGAAGAAAATAAAGGAGGAGAAGGTTTGACAAAAGAAGGTTATACAGTCAATCGCATAAAGAGACATCTGTTTTATATATTGATGGTAGTGAGTCTGGGAAGTGTCTGTGTCCTGCAGTTCTTTGGACCGACAGAACACAATAATTCAAAGACAGAAGATGCTCTCCTTTATCAGGGCGAATTTGTCTGGGAGAAAACAGATGGAAGCAGAGAAATGATCGAGGTTCCAGGCAAATACGAAGTACCTGCCAAAACGACAATGACGATCATAACACAGTTGCCGGAAAATTATACGGAAAGTATGTTGGCAATTCGCTCTTCTCTTCAGTCTGTCCGATTTTATGTGGATGGAGAGCTACGTGCAGAGTACGATACTTCTGAAGAAAGAGTTGTCGGAAAGAATTCAGCAAGTTGTTATGTATTTTGTCCAACATCTGCAGAGGATGCGGGTAAAGAAGTTCGTATCGAATTACAGACGAATACAAATAAATATTCCGGTGTAGTAAATGTGGTTTATTGTGGAAATGCGGTGGAAATCTGGGGATATCTGTTTCGGACATATGGACTGGAGACAATTATTGCCTTCTTTCTGTTGTTTGCGGGAATTGTTACGATCATTTTTGGATTCTCGCTTGGAATTGCCTATCAGACGAAATTTGATATGGAATATCTGGGCTGGTGTGTTTTTGTGGCAGCAGTCTGGATGCTTGGTGAATCCAAAATGCGGCAGCTGTTCGTTCCAAATCCGTCAGCACTGTCAACTTTGTGTTTCGTAATGATCATGTTAAGTCCGATTGCAATCGGATATTATATGGATACGCTGCTGAAGGGAAGATATCGGAAAATCTTTGGAGTAGTAGAAAATATAGCGTTTTTGAATCTCCTGATCTGTTCAGTGCTCCATATTTTGGGAATTGTGGATTATATAGAGTCTCTTCCGGTTGCCCATATGATTCTTGTGGGAACAGTTCTGATCGTGTTTATTACTATGATCTGTGATCTGAAACGAGGATATGTGTCAGAAAAATATACTTTTCTCAGTATTATACTGGCAATGGCGGCTGCTGTAACAGAGTCGCTTCTGGTTTATTTCAGAGTTTCTACATCGGGAATCTTTATAGGAACCGGAATGCTCATACTGTTGTGTACAAATCTGTTGAAAACGATCAGAAATATTCAGAAAATGGAAAGCCAGCGTCAGAGAGCTGAGATGAATAAGCGCAGGAAACAGATGGAAACCATGTCGCTTCAGATGATGCAGACACTTTCTACAACGATTGAGGCGAAGGATGAGTATACAAGAGGACATTCTCATCGAGTAGCAGAATATGCAGCTCTGATCGCAGAAGAGCTGGGATGGGATAAAAAAGAAATCAAAAATCTCAAAAATGCGGCACACCTGCATGACATCGGTAAGATCTGTATTCCGGATAATATTCTGAACAAACCGACCAGGCTGACAGAAGAAGAATTCCAGGTGATTAAGGAACATACCGTCATCGGGGCAGAGATATTAAAAAATATTACATTGATCAGTCATGTAAAAGAGGTGGCCCGGAGCCATCATGAAAGATATGATGGTATGGGATATCCGGATGGACTGAAGGGCGAAGAAATTCCATTATATGCTCGAGTTATAACCGTAGCGGACAGTTACGATGCCATGAAGTCAAGGAGAATTTACAGAAATCCGCTCGATGATCAGATCATATATAATGAAATAGCCAGAAACTGTGGATCGCAGTTTGATCCTCAAATTGCAGGGGTATTTCTGAAAATGTTGAATGAGAATCGTGTGGTGATCAGGGAAGAGTGTGCACTTGTTAATAAAGAAGACAATCTTTCGAAGATGGAAATAGAAATAGAAAAATTTATTTCCGATGTTATGATCACAATGAAGGCGCAGGAGGACAGCGAGGGTCTTGATTTCCTTACGGGGCTGCCAATGAGAAACCGTGGAGAAAAGCTTGCAGCACAGTTTATACAGCAGGATAACGGATATCTGGTATTCTTGGATATGGATAATCTGAAAAAGATGAATGATCTCTATGGACACAAGGCCGGGGACAGGGCGCTGAAACTGCTTGGTTCTTTACTGATGGAATATGCACAGCATTCGGTTGTCTGCCGTCTGGGCGGAGACGAGTTCCTGATGTTTGTGCCAGGTGTATCAAAGGATGAGATTGTAAAGATCGTCACAGGAATTCAGGAAAAATTTGAACAGAATAAAGAAAAAGATGCGGAGATCCGTTGTGCTTCTGTTTCTGTTGGAATTTGTGAAGTAATTAAAGGAGATCCTTTTGAAGAGTGTTATTCGAAAGCAGACAAGGCTCTGTATCATGTAAAGCAGAATGGAAAGGGAAGCTATTTCTTCTACCAGCAGATGGAGAATGAGCAGGTGGCAGATCCCGGTACCGGCAAAGATCTTGCACTTATCGCGAAAGCACTTCGTGACAGTGGAAATTATTCAGGTGCACTGAATCTGGAATATCGTGAGTTTGCCAAGCTTTACGAATATATGAAGCATCTGGGTGACAGATACAGATATCAATGCTATCTGGTTATGGTGACACTGGAAACAACATCAAATTCTGTCATGCATATTGAGAATATTGAGCAGGCACTGGAGCGTATGGAACAGGCGATCCGAAAGAAGATCAGAAGTGTTGATGCATGTACACGCTACAGTTCCATGCAGTATCTGGTCATTCTTTTTGAGGCAGATGAATCAAAAATTTCGGATATCATGGAACGTATCTTTGCACAGTATGACGAACTGACGGGAAGAGACAGCCTGATTCCGAAATACGAATATATTCCGATGGTAGAAAAAAACAGTAAAGAAGAATAGAAACATAAAGAGTAGCTCATAATAAAAGAGGCTGTCGCAATCTGCGGCAGCCTCTTTGAGGTTAAAGAATGTTCGACCTGAATCAGAATAAGCGATTAAAGAACATCTTCTCTGCGGATATATCCAGGATGTCCTTCTTCTGCGATGATCTCATTGCCGTGGATGACCTTGGCCCATTTATCCATTACCTGATTTTCAAGATGAGCATTCTCGCCGACAACAGTATGAGACAATACAACGCTGTTTTTAATGACAGCACCGGCTTTGATCTGGCATCCACGTCCGATAACGGAGTTTTCGACTGTTCCTTCGATCAGACAGCCATTGGAGATAACAGAATTCTTGACAGATGCACCTTCCAGATACTGAGTCGGGCAGGAATCATTGGTTCTTGTGTAGATTGGCCAATCAGGATTGAACAGTGCATCTGCTGTCTTGAAGTCGATCAGAGAGATATTTGCATTGTAGTAGCTGTTGAAATCTGTAATAGAAGCAAAGAAACCTCTGTGGGCAACACCACGGATATCAAGCTCTCCTGCAAGACTGTTGACAATCTGTGGCAGAGTGTACATGGAAGAGATCTTTCTGGCTTTTTTGATAAGCTCAATGAAAAGCTCTTTTTTCATAATGTAAGTATCCATGAAGATGTTGCGTTTCTGAGCGCTTCCACGGTTCTTTTCGATGGATTCAACACCTTTTTGTTTATTCAGGTTCAGAATATCACAGTTGATAAATTCTTCTCTTGCGTTATCTACAGACTGATACAGAAGAGTGATATCTGCTTCAGAATCAATGTGTGTCTGAAGGAGCTCGGCGTAATTCTGCGCATATACCATGTAAGATGGTGCGATAATCACATATGGCTCATGCATACGCTCGATGAATTCGATGTTTTCGTAGAAAGCAGCGATATCTGTGTTGTATACGTCGTTTTCAGTACTGTTCTGTGCGAACATAAGCTGAAGTTTGCCGCGTTTGGAGTTGATGTTGTAATGACGGCCGGTTCCGAGGTGTTCAGCCAGAGAACGCGGTTTGTTTCGTACATATACCTGAATGTGGTCAATTCCACTGTTGCTCATATTTGAAATAGGAAAGTCGATGACACGATATCTTCCAAGGAAGGAGAAAGCACCGATTGGACGGTACTGCTGCATCCCATCTACTTTAATATGGGTTCCGGAAGATGTGACAATTCCAAATGCTCTTGCCATATTATTCTACCCCCTTTACACGTTTGGACACGAGTTCGATGTTTTCGCTGTCAGCACTGCCGACAACTGCATCTTTACCGATCTTGACATTGTCGGCAACGAGTGCGCGCTGTACAACTGCACCGGCTGCTACTTCTACGCCTGGCATCAGTACACTGTCAATGATCTTAGCGCCTTCACCTACGGTACATCCGGTAAACAGTACAGAATGGCTTACCTCACCTTCAACAATACAGCCCTGTGTGATGAATGCTTTGTTGATCTTTGCGTTTGGTCCGATGTACTGAGGAAGCGCCGGAGTGTCTTCCGTGTAGATCTTCCATGTTGGATCGTTCAGATTCAGCTCATTTCTGGAATCAATGAGGTCCATATTTGCTTCCCAGAGAGAATCGATGGTTCCAACGTCTTTCCAGTAGCCTTTGAACTTGTAAGCTGCAAGGGTCTTATTATCATTAAGGAGACATGGGATGACATCCTTACCAAAGTCATGGTGGGAATCAGGATTCTTCATATCTGCAAGAAGGATCTTGCGGAGAAGCTTCCAGTTGAAAATATAAATACCCATAGAAGCAAGATTGCTCTTCGGATGCTCTGGCTTTTCTTCGAATTCAACGATGCGGCCGTTGCCATCTGTGTTCATGATACCGAAACGGCTTGCTTCTTTCATCGGTACTTCAATGACTGCGATCGTTGCATCGGCATTCATTTCCTTATGGTAATCCAGCATTTTGTCGTAATTCATTTTATAAATATGGTCACCGGAAAGAACTAAAAGATATTCCGGGGAATATTTATCGATAAAATCGATATTCTGAGAAATCGCATCGGCAGTACCTCTGTAAACATCGAGATCTGCATCTGCTTTTTCACGTGGTGGAAGAACGAAGACACCGCTTTCTCTGGCATCAAGTCCCCAGCGTCCGCCAGCTGCTACATAACTATTCAGAAGAACGGATTCGTACTGAGTCAGTACACCGACAATGTCCACACCGCTGTTAGCGCAGTTGCTAAGCGGGAAATCAACAATGCGATATTTTCCGCCATAAGAAACTGCCGGCTTGGCTACTTTGTTGGTGAGTTCATGAAGACGGCTTCCACGTCCGCCAGCCAGGATCATCGCTAACATGTTGTTTTGTTTCATAGTGAACCCTCACTTTCCTTTTAGATTGCTTATATGAATCTATTATACATTTTTTACAAAAACATTTCTACATTTTTGAGCAAAAAAGTGTGGCTTGATTGATATTTTTTTTTGATGATTGTTAAGTGTGTATTAAATTGATGGAAAAATTTCGACAAAAACATAAAAAAGTAACAAAAACAGAGGAGCGGACGAGAAATGCTGTATACAAGGCTGGAAAGGAGCCGACAATCACTGGACGAAAAGCATGTTTTACGTTATAATAACAAGGTTAAAGGGAAAAATAAAAGTGCTATTTGACGGATGAGAGGGATATAGTGAACAGACGAGAAGATTTTAAACGTTTTATAGTATTTTGTCTGGCAAGTCTTGTTGTGATCGCACAGACAGCTGTTTTTGCATATATCTGGTATGACTATTACAGAGGACTTATTTTTGAACCTTTCTGGAGAAAAGGTAACTGGGTTCTGATCGCGATCTACGGATTGATCAATGTTTTGTTTTCCAGACTTTATGGAGGACTGAAGGTAGGATATCTGAAGCGCATAGATGTGTTTTATTCTCTGACACTGGCTACGATCTGTACAAATATCGTGACATATTTTCAGATCACGCTGATCAACCGATGGTTCCTGAGACCATGGCCAATGATAGAGATGACACTGATTCAGTTTGTGATCATCCTTGTATGGATATGGGGTTCCAGATATATTTATTCAAAATTATATCAGGCAAGGAAACTTCTGGTGATTTATGGAGACCGTGATCCTGGTGATCTGATCAGTAAAATGAATTCCAGACGTGATAAATATGATATCAGCGGAAAAGTTCATATCAGTGTGGGTGAGAAAGAAATTTACCGGATGATGAAGGAATATGACGGAGTGATCATATGGGATCTTCCGGCAAATATCCGTAACCGTTATCTGAAACATTGTTTTGCACATTCTATCCGGTGCTATCTCAGTCCGAAGATTTCTGATGTGATCCTGATGGGAAGCGAACGCATTCATTTGTTTGACACACCGCTTCTTGTTGCGAAGAACATGGGACTTTCTATTGAGCAGCGTGCAGCAAAACGGCTGTTGGATATTATTGTTTCGGGTATTGGAATCATAGTTGCATCTCCACTGATGCTGATCATTGCATTGTGTGTGAAGTTTTATGACAGAGGTCCGGTCTTATATCGACAGGAAAGACTTACGGAGGGCGGAAGACCATTTAAGATCTGTAAGTTCCGTAGTATGTGCGTGGATTCCGAGAAGAACGGTGCAAGACTTGCATCCAAACATGACAGCAGGATCACCCCGGTAGGAAGAGTACTCCGCAATCTGCATCTGGATGAACTGCCTCAGTTATTTAATGTATTTATGGGGGATATGTCTCTGGTTGGACCGAGACCGGAAAGACAGACGCTTGTCCGCGAATACTGCAAGGAAATTCCAGAGTTTTATTATCGCCTGAAGGTTAAGGCAGGACTTACCGGTTATGCGCAGGTATATGGTAAATACAACACCACACCTTATGATAAACTGAAACTGGACCTGTTCTATATTGAGAATTACTCTTTTGTACTTGACCTGAAACTGCTTATGATGACAGTGAAGATATTCTTCCAGAAAGAAGTTTCTGAAGGAGTAAATGATAATCAGACAAATGCACTGAAGGATTCAGTGGATCCGGTAAAAGAACTTTCTGAGAAAGAACCGGTGGATCCGGAAGAAAAAGAATAAGCCACGGGGGTTTACCCCGTGACTTTTTTTCAGCCTTTTTCCATAAAAGCTACATATTCATCAAGGACTTCGTTCGGATCACCGATTCGCTTGATCTGTCCTTCATGCATCCACATAACAGTATCGCAAAGCTGTTTCAGTGTTTCGATACTATGGGAGACGATAACTACGGTACGATCTTTGTTGGAGATCAGGCTCTTCATCTTTTCATAGCTCTTCTTTTTGAATTTCTGGTCGCCGACACTCAATACTTCGTCGATCAGCATAATGTCTGTTTCAAGAATAGCTGTGATGGAAAAAGCCAGTTTGGAATACATACCGCTGGAATAAGTTCTGACTGGCATATCAATGAACTCGCCGATTTCAGCAAAATCAATGATTTCCTGTTCTTTGGCTTTGACCTGTTCTTCAGTAAAACCAAGAAGCATACCGGAAAGAGTGATATTTTCACGGCCGGTCATCTCACGGATGAAACCGACACCGATGGACAGGAGTGAAATACTGTGTCCGTTCAGGTCAATAGAACCACTGTCCGGAGAAAAGATACCAGCCAGTGCGTTCAGTGTGGTGGATTTTCCACTTCCGTTCTTACCGATGATACCAAGGATCTCGCCTTCGCGAACGTAGAAGGAAATTCCTTTTACTGCAACAAAACGGTCAGGTTTCTGACGTTTCAGATGAAGCAGAGTTTTCTTAATAGAAGTTTTTTTCAGATTCTGGTAGCTGATAACCAGATCTTTGACTTCGATTGCATGCTTTTCTTCCATATTAAATCACCTTTACATAGCTGTTTTCGCTCTTATAGATTTTGCGGATACCAAGGGCACAGAGTACCAGCCCGATCAGGAACCACAGAAGCAGAAGCTTACGATGAGGTGCCTGTCCGTAGATTACGCACTGACGCATGGATGTGATCAGAAATGCGATCGGGTTTCCCTTGCCGATGTAGTTGTTGTATGGTGCCGGCAGACGACTCATGATGTTCCAGAATACACCGGTCAGGTAGAATACAAGGCGAAGTGCGATACGCAGAACATTGCCAAGGTCTTCTACAAATACACCATAATGAAGCAGAAAACAACTGATACCAAAAACTACAGTAACCAGTGTGATTAGAATTGGAATCACATACAGGATATTCAGAGTCAGCGGAACGCGCCATATAGCAAGCATAGCAACGATGATCAGCAGAGAAATGCACATCTTGAAGCCGTTGACACATATTCTGATAACCAGAAGGATGAATTTTGGTATATATACTTTGGATACGATTGGTTTGTTGTTCTTGATGATCTTGACACTCTGCAACAGACACTTGTTAAAAAAGTCCCAGAGAGTGATGCCGACAAAAACGAAGATCGCAAAGTACTGTTCTTTAGACTTAAATACATATCCGAACATGAATACATAGATCAACATGAAGCACAGAGGATCCAGTACCCACCAGAGCCAGTTCAGATAGGAATTGGCTACTTCAGCTTTCAACTGGGCTTTAGAAGAGTAAATGGCATACTTCCAGTACTTCTTCATGTCATCCCTAAATCGTTTAAACATAAAATCCGCTCCTATATTTTCTTTATTAAATTATAGAACCCCCAGTAATCTGAGGGCTGTGACCTTACTTATCATACACTACCAAAGGTTTGTTGACAAGAGAAATCTATTGTTCTTTCTTTATTATTTTGCAAGAAAGCTTGTATTTTGCAGGAAAAAGCTTGACTTATATAGTATGGTTGTGCTAAACTAGACGAGCGACATGGAAGTTAGGTCTTTTTTTTATGCCCGAAAAAGGCAAAAAGGCCCACGCAAATGAAAACACTGGAGGTGGAAGTTGTGCGCGTTAAGATTACATTGGCATGTACGGAGTGCAAGCAGCGTAACTACAATATGACCAAGGAGAAAAAGAATCATCCTGAGCGTCTTGAAACAAAGAAATATTGTAAGTTCTGCCGTACCCATACTCTGCACAAGGAAACAAAATAATCACAAACGATTGTGAGGTTAGACTATGCAAGAGAAAGAAAAATCTGCTGGCAAAGGTCAGAAGAGAAATTGGTTTCAGGGACTTCAATCGGAATTCAAAAAGATTGTCTGGGTTGACAAGGCTACACTTGTAAAACAGACTATAGCAGTTACAATTATTACAGTTGTACTTGCTGTGATCATCAGTGTATTTGACTCAGCTATTCTGGAAGGAATAAATCTTTTAGTGAAATAAGGATAACGGTGATTGTATGTCAGAAGCGAAATGGTATGTTGTTCATACTTATTCAGGGTATGAAAACAAAGTAAAAGCCAACATTGAAAAAACAATCGAAAACAGACACCTGGAAGACCAGATTCTGGAGGTTCGCGTTCCGCTGCAGGAAGTTGTGGAAATGCGTAACGGTGCTGCCAAGCAGGTCCAGAAAAAGATGTTTCCTGGTTATGTGCTTCTCAACATGGTCATGAATGATGATACCTGGTATGTTGTCCGCAACACCAGAGGTGTTACCGGATTCGTAGGACCGGGATCCAAACCGGTTCCGCTTACGGAAGAAGAAATGCTCCCGTTAGGAATCAAGAATGATGACATTCAGGTAGACTTTGCAGAGGGTGATATGGTTGTTGTAACAGCTGGAGCATGGAAAGATACTGCAGGTGTTATTACTGCAATCAGCACTCAGAAGCAGACGGTTACTATCAATGTTGAATTGTTTGGCCGCGAAACGCCGGTAGAAATAAGTTTCGCAGATATTAAGAAGGCGTAACACATTCAAGTGGGAGGGAAGAACCCCCGCCAATACCACATAGGAGGTGCCGAAAAATGGCAAAAAAAGTAACAGGTTATATTAAATTACAGATTCCTGCTGGTAAAGCAACTCCAGCACCACCGGTTGGTCCGGCTCTTGGACAGCACGGTGTAAACATTGTACAGTTCACAAAAGAGTTTAATGCAAGAACAGCAGATCAGGGAGATCTTATCATTCCTGTAGTTATCACTGTTTATGCAGACAGAAGTTTCAGCTTCATAACCAAAACTCCGCCGGCAGCTGTTCTTCTTAAGAAAGCAGCTAACATCAAATCAGGTTCCGGCGTACCGAACAAAACAAAGGTTGCAAAAGTAACAAAAGCTCAGATTCAGGAAATCGCTGAACTGAAAATGAAAGACCTGAATGCAGCATCCCTTGAAGCAGCTATGAGCATGATCTCTGGTACTGCTAGAAGTATGGGAATCGAAGTCGTAGACTGAGAAAAAATTAATTGAAGTGAGTGGGAGGGAAATTCCCGCAATTACCACAGGAGGTTATAGAAATGAAACGAGGAAAGAAATACGTGGAAGCTGCTAAAGCAGTAGACCGCGCAACATTATATGATACCGCTGAGGCTATCAGCCTTGTAAAGAAATCCGCAGTTGCTAAATTTGACGAAACTATCGAAGTTCACATCCGTACAGGCTGCGATGGACGTCATGCAGATCAGCAGATCCGTGGTGCAGTAGTTCTGCCTCATGGAACTGGTAAAAAAGTTCGTGTTCTTGTATTCGCAAAAGACGCTAAAGCTGAAGAAGCTAAAGCAGCTGGAGCTGATTACGTAGGAGCAGAAGATCTCATCCCGAGAATTCAGAACGAAGGATGGCTGGATTTCGACGTTGTTGTTGCTACACCAGACATGATGGGTGTTGTAGGACGTCTTGGTCGTGTACTTGGACCAAAAGGTCTTATGCCAAACCCGAAAGCTGGAACAGTAACTATGGACGTTACAAAAGCGATCAATGATATCAAAGCAGGTAAGATTGAATACCGTCTTGACAAAACCAATATCATCCATGTTCCGATCGGTAAAGCTTCCTTTACTGAGGAACAGTTAAGCGACAACTTCCAGACGCTGATTGAGGCGATCGTTAAAGCTAGACCAAGCACACTGAAAGGACAGTACATGAAGAGTATCGTTCTTACACCTACTATGGGACCTGGTGTGAAGGTTAACCCGGCTAAATTCGCCTAAATAAATGACAAAAAAGATACCCTTTTGAAGGGTGTCTTTTTTTTATGTTTCCGAAATTTTTTCTTTAATATACTTTTTTATATTTGGCAAATGGGAAAAAAATCCGAGGGGAACTCGCTCACAGTTGCATGGCCGGGTACTGCCCGGGGTCCCGCTATTTGGCAAATGGGAAAAAAATCCGAGGGGGAACTCGCTCACAGTTGCGAAGGCCGCTGTTCCCCCTCGGACTCCCCCTTGTCGGCCACGCTGAAAA